>Ga0209257_1001281_pt1 | contig 30768 bp, 30 predicted proteins | sample AraplaCvi_mCL_r2_FD_184277 | JGI IMG/M metagenome (GOLD analysis project Ga0209257, IMG submission 184277) | Arabidopsis root microbial communities from North Carolina, USA - plate scrape MF_Cvi_mCL_r2 (SPAdes) (version 2) | ecosystem: Host-associated > Plants > Roots > Endosphere | place: USA...
CTTCGATTTCGATTTCGTAGTCGAGCAGTTTCTGCCCGTCGACGATGGCCAGGCGGCGTTCTTCGGCCTGCGTGGCATTGATCAGCATCCGCTTCATGATGCGTTGTCCTTATATGTATCGTTCTACCGGCTCTTGACGAGCCAACGATGCACGGACGACGCCCGCGAAACCAGGGAATTGCCGCTTGGGCCCCGGATGCTGTGACTGCCGCGCCAGGCGCGAGCAGGCCTCTCGAGCGCTAGCTCAAGAAGACAGCCGGGGTGGGGGCGCGTGGATGGGCGCGAGCCAGATTCGGTGTTGAGTGGCTATCTTTTTGATAGCCGGTTGCGCAAGGGTGGCGCGCGCCGCGGACGATTCAATGCCTGAGGCCGCTGGTCGAAACCAGGTCGGCCAGCGCAGGCACATTTGAATCAGCAGCATCAACACAACAAGGGACTCGCTTCGATCCGCCGGCAGCTTGGAAGCTGCAGGCTGGGTATTCCGTATCGGTGTTTCGTGGGTGTCGGCTTGACTTGGGTGCCTGGTCTGCCACTTTGCGCCATTGCGCGGGGTTTGCAGCTCGGCGCCAAAGCGGCATCGACCTCGCAGCGCTGTCCTGGGTATTTGATGGCAGTGGACTAAACTTCTGTCTAATCAAGCACTTACATGACCGCGCTGGTGAAAAACATTATAGGTGCGAAGCAGGGCCCGGCGGCTGCTCCAAATCCCGCAGACCCAAAAGCCCCAACCGATACCGGGGCGCCGCATTCGGCCATCAAATTCCTCACGGTCGACGCCGAATCTGCCGGGCAGCGGCTCGACAACTTCCTGTTCCGCCATCTGAAAGGCGTCCCGAAGACGCACGTCTACCGGATCATCCGGTCCGGCGAGGTGCGCATCAACAAAGGCCGGGCGCAGGCCGAAACCCGCATCGAGGTGGGCGACGTGCTGCGGCTGCCGCCGATCCGCATCTCGCCCCGCGCGGAAGAGGGCGCGGCCCCACCCGCGCCGGCGCGCGAGTTCCCGGTGCTGCTGGAAGACGATGCCGTGCTGGCCATCGACAAGCCGGCCGGCGTGGCCGTCCACGGTGGCAGCGGCGTGAGCTTTGGCGTGATCGAGCAATTGCGCACGGCGCGGCCCGCCGCCAAATTCCTGGAACTGGTGCATCGGCTGGACCGCGAAACCTCCGGCATCCTGCTGGTCGCCAAGAAGCGCAGCGCGCTGGTCGCGCTGCAGGACCAGTTCCGCGAACGCGAGACCGGCAAGACCTACCTGGCGCTGGTCGAGGGGACCTGGCCCGCCAACAAGAAGGTGCTCGATGCGCCGCTCGCCAAATATCTGCTGCCCGACGGCTCCGGTGCGGGCGCCGGCGAGCGCCGTGTGCGCGTGGTCGCCAAGGACCATCCGGATGCCATGCGCGCCGTCACGCTGGTGCGCGTGCTGGCACGGTTGTCGCTGCCGGGGGATGCCACGCCGCTGTCATTGCTCGCGGTGACGATCAAGACTGGCCGCACGCACCAGATCCGTGTCCACCTCGCGTCGGCCGGCCATCCGATTGCCGGCGACGACAAGTACGGCGAGTCCGAACGCCAGCGCGCGCTGCAGAAACTCGGCCTCAAGCGCATGTTCCTGCATGCCTGGCGGCTGCAATTCAACCACCCGGCCAGCGGTGATCGCGTGGCGTTGCAGGCCGGCCTGCCGCCCGAGCTGCACGCGCTCATGCCGCCTGCCGCCCTCGAGGCGCTGGCCCAACACCCCGTTGCGACGACCCATGACTGATTCCCCCCGCCCCCTTCGCTTCGACCTGATCGCCTTCGACTGGGACGGCACGCTCTACGACTCCACGCGCCTGATCGTGCGCTGCATCCAGGCGGCGGTGATCGACGTCGGTGGTGCCAAGCCGAGCGAGAACGACGCCGCCTGGGTGATCGGCCTGGGCCTGGCCGAGGCGCTCGCCCGCGCGGCGCCCGACGTGCCGAAGGAAAAATATGCCGAACTCGGCGCGCGCTATCGCTATCACTACCTCCAGCACCAGGACGACCTCGTGCTTTTCGACGGCGTGCTGCAGATGCTCGATGCGCTGCGCGCGCGCGGCCACAAGCTGGCCGTGGCCACGGGCAAGTCGCGCCGCGGCCTCAACGAAGCGCTCAGGTCGGTCGCGCTGCGCGACCGCTTCGACGCCTCGCGCACGGCCGACGAAACCTTCGGTAAGCCGCATCCGCGCATGCTGCTGGAGCTGATGGAAGAACTCGACGTGCCGCCGGAACGCACGCTGATGATCGGCGACACCACGCACGACCTGCAGCTCGCCCAGAACGCGGGCGCCGCCAGCGTGGGCGTGAGCTACGGCGCGCACGAACCGGCCAGCTTCGACGAATTCAAGCCGCTGCACATCGCGCATTCGGTGGCCGGGCTGGAAGCCTGGCTCCTCGACAACGCCTGAAGACCCCGCCATGAGCGACGAAGAACGCATTCCGCTGTGCAACGCCTCGGACCTGGTCGAGGGTGGCCTGGCCGTGCCTTTCGACGTGGTCTACGGCGGAGAAACATGCCGCGCCTTCGCGGTGCGTTTCGAGGGGCGGCCGCATGCGTTTCTCAACCGGTGCAGCCATGTCGCGATGGAGCTCGACTTCCAGCCCGACCGCTTCTTCGACGACACGGGCCAGTGGCTGCTGTGCGCCACGCACGGCGCGGTCTACAAGCCCGACACCGGCGAATGCATGGGCGGCCCATGCCGCGGTGGCCTCGTGAAGATCGCCTTGAGCGAGCATGACGGCGTGGTGCACTGGCATACTGACTGGAACCTTCACCCCCTGACCTTCTGACATGACCGACCCGAACCGAACGGAACCCGAAGGGTTCGAACCATTTGAGCCGGCCCCCTCCAAGAACATGGCCAAAGATCCCACGCAGCGCCCCGGATGGGAGCGCGCCACGCTCGAAAAGCTCGCCTTCGCTTCGCTGAACGAACAGAGGGCCACGCGCCGCTGGAAGACCTTCGTGCGCCTGTCGTGGCTGGCTTTCTTCATCTTCCTGGCCTGGTTCGCGCTCTCGCGCGGCACGCCGAGCGCGGCCAAGACCACGGCCCATACGGCCGTCGTCGAGATCAAGGGCGAAATCGCCAACGGCGGGGATGCGAGCGCGGAGTTCGTGATCGCAGCGATGAAGACGGCCTTCGAGGACGAGGGTGCCAAGGGCGTGGTGCTGCTGATCAACTCGCCCGGCGGCAGTCCGGTGCAGGCCGGCATCATCAACGACGAGATCAAGCGCCTGAAGGCCAAGTACAAGAAGCCGGTCTATGCCGTGGTCGAGGAAACCTGCGCTTCGGCTGCCTATTACATCGCTGCTGCCACCGACAAGATCTTCGTCGACAAGGCCAGCATCGTCGGCAGCATCGGCGTGCTGATGGACGGCTTCGGCTTCACGGGCGTGATGGAGAAGGTCGGCGTCGAGCGCCGCCTGCTGACCGCCGGCGAGAACAAGGGCTTCCTCGATCCCTTCAGCCCGATGACCGATGCGCAGCGCGCCCATGCACAGACGATGCTGAACCAGATCCACACGCAGTTCATCAACGTGGTCAAGGCTGGCCGCGGCGACCGCCTGAAGCTCGACACCCCGGGCCTGTTCAGCGGCTTGTTCTGGAGCGGCGAGCAGGCGGTCGAGTTCGGCCTTGCCGATCAGCTGGGCAACGTCGACTACGTGGCGCGCGAAGTCATCAAGGCCGAAGAGGTGATCGACTACACGCGGCGCGACAACGTGGCCGAGAAGCTGGCCAAGAAATTCGGTGCCGCGATGGCCGAAACCACGGTGCGCCTGATGCACACCGCTCCGGCCCTGCGCTGATTTCCTATTTGTTGTTCTCGCCGCTGGCGGTGTAGCGCGCCGACGCCGCCAGCGCCGCGGCGAAGGCCACGACCACATAGAGCGCCACAGTCAGCGAGGTCGCCCGCGCCAGCAGCCCGATCACCGCCGGGCCTGCCATGAATCCCAGGTACGCCAGGGCCGAGACCGATGCAATGCCTCGCGCAGGCTCGATGCCCGGCACTTTTGCCGAAGCCGAGAACAGGATCGGCACCACGTTCGCAAAGCCGACGCCCACGCCCGCGAAGCCGATCAGCGCCAGCCACGGCAGGTCGGTGACCAGTACCAGCGTCATCGCTAGCGCTGCCAGGAGGCCGCTGCCGAGCAGCAGCGTGGCCGGGGCGAAGCGGGCGCGCATCGCGTCGCCGCCGAAACGCGCCGCCGCCATTGCGGCCGAGAAGCTCGCATAGGCCAGCGCGGCCTGTTGCTGCGGGCTGCCGATTTCCTGCTGCATGTAGAGCACGCTCCAGTCGTAAATGGCGCCCTCGGCGATCAGCCCCAGCGCGGCCAGCACGCCCAGTACCGCGAGCGCGCCACGGGGCAGCAGGAAGCCATGGTCGGCCTCGGTGGCGCCGCTGGTGGCGGCTCTGGGCAGCATGCGCGTCGAGGCCGCCGCGACGAGCAGCGCCATTGCTGCGGCGACCAGCAGCAGGTGCGCCTGCGCGCTGAGTCCGGCTGCCAGCGCGGCGCTGCCGCTCGCGGCGCCGGCCATGCCGCCCAGGCTGAACATGCCGTGCATGCCGCTCATCAAGGGCGTGTCGCCATGCAGCTCGAGCTGCGCCGCCTCGGTGTTGATCGACACGTCGAACACGCTGGTCACGAGGCCGAAGGCGGCCAGCAGGCCCAACAGGGCAGCGTAACCAGGCATCGCGATCAGGCCGGCCAGCAGCAGCGCGTAGATGCAGCCGCAGATGCCGGCCACGCGGCGCGGGCCGTGGCGTCCGATCCAGCGGCCCGCGCTGGTCAGGCCGAACATCGCACCGGCGCCGGCCGCGAGCATCGCCAGGCCGAGCTGCGCTTCGTCGATTCCGTAGTGCGCCTTGACCGTCGGCACGTGCACGCCCCAGGTCGCGAAGATGAAGCCGGCGCAAAAGAACTGCGCGCGCGATGCCCAGCGCGTGGCTGCGGTAACGCCGCCCATCGTCAGCGGCCGATGGCGAACACGGCGGGCAGGCGTTCGTCTGTCGTGGCTTGCGGCTTGGCGGCGCGCCAGGACTTGATCGTCTCGCTGCGTACGTGGGCGGTGGCGAGCGTCAGGCCGCGCGCCACGGCGAGCCGGGTGTTGTGCTGCAGGGTCTGCACGAGCGCCTGCAGCAGCGCGGCGTTGCGGTAGGGCGTTTCGATGAACAGCTGCGTCTGGCCTGACTTGAGCGCGAGCGCTTCGAGCTCGCGGATGCGGGTCTGGCGCTCAACGGCGTCCTGCGGCAGGTAGCCGACGAAGGCGAAGTTCTGGCCGTTGAGGCCGCTCGCTGCAAGCGCCAGCAGCAGTGAAACAGGGCCGGTCAACGGCACCACCGTGATGCCCAGGTCGTGCGCGGCGCGCGCCACCGAGGAGCCCGGATCGGCCACCGCCGGCATGCCGGCTTCGCTCAATAGACCGATGTCGTGGCCTTCGAGCGCGGCGGCCAGCAGGGGGCGGGCATCGAACTGGCCGGCATGATCGCCTTTCTTGTGCACTTCGCGCGGCAGTTCCTGGATGGCCTGAGCCTGCAGTGGTGCAGCGAGTGGCGCGACTGCGTCGATGCGCTTGAGGTAGGCGCGCGCGGACTTCGCGTTCTCGCAGATCCAGTGGGTGATGCCGGCGGCCGCTTGCAGCGTGCCCAGTGGCAGGGCGTCCTGCAGCGGGGCTTGCACGTCGCAGCCGAAGTCGAGCGGCGCGGGTACGAGGTAGAGCTTGCCCTTTTGTTGTGTCACAGCAGATCGACCCCCGCGGCGCGCAGCATCTGGCAGGTGCGGATCAGCGGCAGGCCGACCAGTGCGGTCGGGTCGTCGCTGTCGATGGCGCTCAGCAATGCGATGCCCAGGCCTTCGCTCTTGGCGCTGCCCGCGCAGTCGTAGGGCTGCTCGGCTTGCAGATAGTGTTCGATAGCGGTGTCGGTGAGGTTGCGAAACACCACGCGCACGGGCGCGATGTCGCGCTGGGCGAAGCCGGTGGCATGACAGACGACGGCCACGGCTGTCTGGAAGATCAACGTCTGGCCGCGCATGCGGCGCAGCTGGGCGGTGGCGCGGGCATGGTCGCCGGGCTTGCCGAGCGCTTCGCCCGCCAGGTCGGCCACCTGGTCGGAACCGATCACCACAGCGTCGGGGAAGCGGGCGGCCACGGCATTGGCCTTTTCCAGCGCGAGGCGCACGGCGAGGTCATGCGGTGTTTCGCCGGCAAGTGGCGTTTCATCGACTTCCGGCGAGTGCACATCGAAGGGCAGGCGCAGGCGGGTGAGCAATTCGCGGCGGTAGCGCGAGGTCGAGGCGAGGATCACGGTGCGTTGCATGAGGGCGATTGTGCGTGAGCCGCTCAAGACCCTCCGCCATGTCCCGCGCCGGGGGAACGCCCGGCGCGCTAGACTGCCGCGGATGAAGAGAGAATTTGCCCCCGAACGGCTCAATGTGCCGGGCTTTACCGCCGCTGCCGCCACCCTGGAAGCCGCCGACCCGGTTCCTGACTATGAGCGCCTGGTTGCCGAACTGGCCATTCCGGCGCCCGATGCGCTGGTCCGGTGGGTGGCCCATGGGGAAGAACGCCCCGGCGCGGATGGCAAGGCTACGCCCTGGCTGCACCTGGAGGCCGAAGCCGTGGTGCCGCTGGTTTGCCAGCGCTGCCTGTCGCCCGTCGATTCCCTGCTGTCGGTGGATCGCTGGTTCCGCTTCGTGGCCGATGAGGCCACCGCCGAGGCGCAGGACGAGGAATCCGAGGAAGATCTGCTCGTCGTAAGCCGGGATTTCGACCTGCACGCCCTGATCGAGGACGAACTGCTGATGGAAATCCCTGTCATGCCCGCCCATGATGTCTGTCCGACGCCGGTCCAGCTTTCGTCCAGCGACGAAGACTTCAAGGCGGCCGAGGAAGCCAAGCCGAACCCTTTTGCGGTGCTCGGTGCGTTGCGTTCGCGCAAGCCGGAAGAGGGGAAGTAGCCCTTTCCTGCCGGCTGGGCTATAATCATGGGCTTCGCGCGCGCCGCCGTGAGCAGCGATACAGGTAGCAACGAGAGGGGCATTCCATACATGCCGCTGAAGTTTCTGTATTGCCACCGCTTGAGCCCGTATCCAATCACTCACCTAACAGTCCAGGAGCCATCATGGCCGTCCAGCAAAACAAGAAGTCGCCTTCCAAGCGCGGCATGCACCGTTCCCACAATGCGCTGGTCGTTCCCGGCATCGCCGTGGAGCCGACCACCGGCGAAACGCACCTGCGTCACCACATCAGCCCCAACGGTTTCTACCGTGGCCGCCAGGTGCTCAAGAACAAGTCCGAAGCCTGATTCCGCATCCCAAGGCCAAGGCCCGAAGCTACTTCTGCCGTAGCGTCGGGCCTTTGTTTTGATGGCTACGCCTTCTTCTCCCGAAATCACTGCTGCGCCTTCTGCAATCACGCTCGCCGTGGATTGCATGGGAGGCGACCATGGGCCGCGCGTCACGCTCGTGGCCTGCCGCGCGTTTCTCGAGCGGCACAGCGAGGCCTCGTTGCTGCTGGTCGGTGCGCCGGCCGCACTGGCGGGATTTGCCGCGCATCCACGTGCCCGCATCGTCGCTGCCAGCGAAGTGGTGGGCATGGACGATCCGATTGAAATCGCCCTGCGCAAGAAGAAGGACTCTTCGATGCGCGTGGCGATCCAGCAGGTAAAGGACGGCGCTGCCCAGGCAGCGGTCTCGGCTGGCAACACCGGCGCCCTGATGGCCATTGCGCGCTACCTGCTCAAGACGCTGGAAGGCATCGACCGTCCGGCCATCGCGCCGCAGTTGCCGAACGCGAAGGGCGGGGCGACGACGGTGCTCGACCTGGGGGCAAATGTCGATTGCGATGCCGAGGACCTGCTTCAGTTCGCAGTGCTCGGTTCGGCGCTGGTCTCGGCATTGACCGGTAACGAGGCGCCTTCGGTCGGCTTGCTCAATATTGGCGAAGAAGCTATCAAGGGCAGCGAAACCATCAAAAAAGCAAGCCAACTGCTGCGTACGGCTGCCAATTCCAAGGATCTGAACTTCTACGGCAACGTGGAAGGCAACGATATCTTCAAAGGCACCACCGACATCGTCGTTTGCGACGGGTTCGTCGGAAACGTAGCCTTGAAGGCCAGCGAAGGCGTGGCCTCCATGATCGGTGAGTTCATTCGAGTCGAGTTTTCGCGAAGCGTTTTCACGAAACTTGCTGCAATTGTTGCCTATCCGGTCCTAAAAGCATTTAAAACGCGCTTGGACCATCGACGGTACAACGGTGCAGCGCTCCTGGGCCTGCGTGGCCTGGTTTTCAAGAGCCATGGCTCGGCTGACGAAGTGGCTTTCGGCCATGCGCTGGATCGCGCTTATGATGCCGCTCGCAACAACCTGCTCGATCGCGTGCGGGCCCGCATCGCCCACGCCGCGCCTTTGCTCGCGCGGCAGGACCCGGCGGCGCCGGTCGACGCGACGGCCCTTCACGTTTGATGACCCCTCCTTACTCACGCATTACCGGCACCGGCAGCTACCTGCCTCCACGCCGCGTGACCAATGACGATCTCGCCAAGGATCTGGCGACGCGCGGTATCGAAACCTCCGACCAATGGATCGTCGAACGCACCGGCATCCATGCGCGGCACTTCGCCGCGCCGGACGTCACGAGCAGCGACCTTGGTTTCGAAGCCGCCCGGCACGCCCTGGAAGCCGCCGGCCGCAAGGCCAGCGACGTCGACCTGATCATCGTCGCGACCTCGACGCCCGACATGGTGTTCCCGTCGTCGGCCGCCATCCTGCAGAACAAGCTCGGCATTGCCGGCTGCCCGGCATTCGACGTCCAGGCGGTTTGCAGCGGCTTCGTCTATGCGCTCACCGTTGCCGACGCGATGATCCGCACGGGCTCCGCGCGCTGCGCACTGGTGGTGGGCGCCGAAGTGTTCTCCCGCATCCTCGACTTCAATGACCGCACCACCTGCGTGCTGTTCGGCGACGGCGCGGGCGCGGTGGTGCTCGAGGCCAGTCAAGAGCCTGGCATCCTGGCCAGCGACCTGCATGCGGACGGAAAGCACGTCGGCATTCTTTGCGTGCCGGGCCACGTGTCCGGCGGCAACGTGCTTGGTACGCCGCTGCTGCACATGGATGGCCAAGCCGTCTTCAAGCTCGCAGTGCGCGTGCTCGAGGAAGCGGCGCGCACCACGCTGGCCAAGGCCGGCAAGACCGATTCCGATATCGACTGGCTCATTCCGCACCAGGCCAACATCCGCATCATGGAAGGCACGGCGAAGAAGCTGAAGCTTCCGCGCGAGAGATTGATCGTCACGGTGAACGAGCACGGCAACACCTCCGCTGCATCGATTCCGCTGGCGCTCGATGAGGGCGTGCGCTCCGGCAAGGTGAAAAAGGGCCAGACGCTCATGCTCGAAGGCGTGGGCGGCGGCTTCACCTGGGGCGCGGTGCTGTTGAATCTGTAGTGCGTTGCAGCGCCCGGAAGAGGGTGCTGCGATGCGAGATGACGCTTGAAACAATGAAATCCTTTGCTTTTGTCTTTCCGGGTCAGGGCTCGCAGGCCGTCGGCATGCTCGACGCCTGGGGCGATCATCCGGCCGTGGCCGAAACGCTTCTCGAAGCTTCCGAAGCGCTCGGCGAAGACATCGGTGCGCTCATCAAGAATGGTCCCAAGGAAGAGCTGGCGCTCACCACCAACACCCAGCCCGTGATGCTGGTTGCCGGCGTGGCCGCGTGGCGTGCCTGGCTGGCAGAGGGAGGCGCGGCGCCTTCAGCCGTGGCCGGCCATTCGCTCGGCGAGTATTCCGCGCTGGTGGCTTCGGGCGTGCTCACGCTCGCGCAGGCCGCGCCGCTGGTGCGTTTTCGCGCGCAGGCGATGCAGCAGGCGGTGCCTGTCGGTGTCGGCGCAATGGCTGCGGTGCTCGGCATGGAGTCGGGTAAAGTGGTGGCCGGGTGTGCGGAAGCCACGGCCAGTTTTGGCGCCGGCAGTGCGGAAATCGTCGAGGCGGTGAATTTCAACGACCCGATGCAGACCGTGATCGCCGGCAGCAAGGCCGCGGTCGACAAGGCCTGCGAACTGCTCAAGGCCAACGGCGCCAAGCGCGCGCTGCTGCTGCCGGTTTCGGCTCCGTTCCATTCGAGCCTCATGAAACCCGCGGCGCAAGCATTGCGCGAGAAGCTGGCTTCCCTCGAATTGGCCGCGCCACAGATTCCCGTACTGAACAATATCGACGTTGCCGTTGAAACCGATGCCAACCGCATTCGCGACGCCCTGGTGCGGCAGGCTGCCGGCCCGGTGCGCTGGGTCGAGAGCGTGCAGGCCTTGAAACTGCGCGGTATAGCCGCCATCATCGAATGCGGTCCCGGCAAGGTGCTGGCCGGCATGGTGAAGCGCATCGCCCCCGATCTGGAAGCCGCGTCGGTGTACGACCCGGCCACGCTCGCGGACACCCGACAATCGCTCGCCGGCTGAACCCGGCAAGGCCCCGACACTTTTTCTTATGAGCATTCCCAAATTCGAAGGGCAAGTCGCCCTGGTCACCGGCGCGACGCGCGGTATCGGCGCAGCGATCGCGCTGGAACTGGCCCAGCGCGGTCTCAAGGTCGTGGGCACCGGCACCACCGACGACGGCGCGGCCAAGATCACCTCGGCACTCAGCGCCTTCGACGGCCGCGGCCGTGCACTCGACGTGAATGACGGCGCCGCCGTCGAGGCCCTGATCGACGAGATCGTGCAGGCCTACGGCGCAATCCATGTGCTGGTGAACAACGCCGGCATCACGCGCGACACGCTCGCCATGCGCATGAAGGACAGCGATTGGGATGCGGTGCTCGACACCAACCTCAAGGCCGTCTTCTCGCTCTCGCGCGCGGTGATCCGGCCGATGATGAAGCAGCGCTACGGCCGCATCATCAGCATCACCAGCGTGGTCGGCGCTTCCGGCAACGCAGGCCAGGCCAACTACGCGGCGGCCAAGGCCGGCGTTGCGGGCATGACCCGCGCGCTGGCTCGCGAACTCGGCAGCCGCAACATCACCGTCAACTGCGTCGCACCCGGTTTCATCGAAACCGACATGACGGCCAGCCTTCCCGAGGCCCAGCAGCAGGCGCTGCTCCAGCAGATTCCGCTGGGCCATCTGGGCAAGCCGGCCGATATCGCGCACGCGGTGGCTTACCTCGCATCGCCCCAGGCGTCCTACGTCACGGGGCAGGAGCTGCACGTCAACGGCGGCATGCACATGTAGCCGCAAGGCGCAAATTTCCCCGTACCGGGTGCACGGCAAATGCCACAATGCGCCCGGCTAAAATCCACCGATTACCTACAACCCTCAGAGGGAACCAAATGAGCGATATCGAAGCACGTGTCAAGAAAATCATCGCCGAGCAGCTCGGCGTGGAAGAGTCCCAAGTGACGAATGAAAAGGCCTTCGTGGCCGACCTCGGCGCGGACTCGCTCGACACGGTCGAACTCGTGATGGCACTCGAAGACGAATTCGGCATCGAAATTCCCGACGAAGATGCCGAGAAGATCACCACGGTGCAAAACGCCGTCGACTACGCCACCAAGAATCAAAAGGCCTGATAGGCCAGCTGACAACACTGCAACTGCGGCCGGCGGCTTTTACTTGAACCGCTCGCGCCGACAGGCAACTGTTCAGCGCTTCCAGAAAGGTTTGCCGGCATGACCAAACGCCGCGTCGTCGTGACCGGACTCGGTTGCATCGCTCCTGTCGGAAACACCGCAACCGAATCCTGGGCCAACCTGTTGGCCGGGAAGTCGGGTATTGCGAACATCACCGCGTTCGATGCAAGCGCCTTTGCCTGCAAGTTCGCCGGTGAGGTCAAGGGTTTCGACATCACCCAATACATCTCGGAGAAAGAAGCGCGTCACATGGACCGCTTCATTCATCTGGGGCTCGCCGCTGCCATCCAGGCGGTGCAGGACAGCGGACTGCCGACCGGCGAAGCGCTGTCCTATGAAAAAGCCGTGCGCATCGGCTGCAACATCGGCTCCGGCATCGGCGGTCTGCCGATGATCGAAGAAACGCACGGCGAATACGCGAATCGCGGCCCGCGCCGCATTTCGCCGTTCTTCGTGCCGGCGTCGATCATCAACATGATCTCGGGCCACGTCTCGATCAAGTACGGCTTCAAGGGCCCGAACATCGCTGTCGTCACGGCCTGTACCACCGGCCTGCATGCCATCGGCACGTCGGCACGCATGATCGAGTACGGCGATGCCGACGTGATGATCGCGGGCGGTGCGGAATCGACCATTTCCCCGCTCGGCATCGGCGGCTTCACCGCGCCTCGCGCGTTGAGCACGCGCAACGACGATCCCGCCACGGCCTCGCGTCCGTGGGACAAGGACCGCGATGGTTTCGTGCTGGGCGAGGGCGCTGGCGTGCTGGTGCTCGAAGAGTACGAGCATGCCAAGGCGCGCGGCGCCAAGATCTACGCCGAAGTCGCGGGCTTCGGCCTGACGGGTGACGCGTACCACATGACCGCGCCCGACGTCGACGGCCCGCGCCGCTCGATGGCCATGGCGCTGGCCAATGCCGGCGTCAATGCCGACCAGGTGCAGTACCTCAACGCGCACGGCACCTCGACGCAGATCGGCGACCTCAACGAGACCAACGCGGTCAAGCTGGCATTCGGCGATCACGCGAAGAAGCTCGTCGTGAATTCGACCAAGTCCATGACCGGCCACCTGTTGGGCGGCGCGGGCGGCATCGAATCGGTGTTCACGGTGATGGCGCTGCACGAGCAGAAGAGCCCGCCGACCATCAACATCTTCAACCAGGATCCGGAGTGCGATCTCGACTACTGCGCCAACGAGGCGCGCGATCTGAAGATCGATGTCGCGGTCAAGAACAACTTCGGCTTCGGCGGCACCAACGGCACGCTGGTGTTCAAGCGCGCTTGAGCAGCATTGCTCTTTCATGCACAGCGCGCCGTCGGTGACCTATCCGGCGGGGCGCTCGCGTGGCGCAACCCGGATTCTCGTTGTTCTCTGGGCCCTGGGCGCTTGCTGTGCGGGCGCGTCCTGCTATCTCTTCGATAGCGCTGGATGGCGCCAGCTGTTGCTGGTTTTCAGTGTCGTATTCGCAGGCGTCGCCGCGGGCTTCGGCTTGCGGCGCGATGGCGCGGGCGTGCTGCATTTCGACGGTCTCCATTGGTCGCTGACGGGAGGCCCTGCCTCCCGCACCGTGCATGCCGCCCGGGCATTCGCGGCGCTCGATTTCCAGTCGCTGATGCTGGTCGGCCTGACCGAACCGGGCCGCGCCAGGCGCTGGCTCTGGATCGAGCAGAGGGCCATGCCGGAGCGCTGGCGCGACGTGCGCCGCGCGCTATATGCGCGCGCCCCGTCGGCGGCACCTGCTGGCGATCCCTGGCGCGCGACGGCGCCGGCCGACGCGCCCTGAACTCTCGTCGATGACCACTTCCGTGCCTCCCGTGCCGCCGGAATCCGGCCTGACCGATGTGCCCGCCGCGGCGCCGCGTCCGGGCGAGGTCGATTTCCAACTGGTCCAACGTACCGTCGCGGGCGACCAAAAGGCGTTCGAATTGCTGGTCATCAAATACCAGCGCCGCATCGAGCGCCTGATCGGGCGGATGGTGCGCGACGTCGACCTGATCGAGGACATCGCGCAGGAAACCTTCATTCGCGCCTACCGCGCATTGCATCAGTTCCGCGGCGAGGCGCAGTTCTACACCTGGCTTTACCGGATCGCCGTCAACACCGCCAAGAAGGCGCTGGTGGACATGAAGCGCGATCCAACCATTTCCGAGGCTGCCCTGAGGCCTTCTTCTGAGGACGACGATGAAACTTACCGTCCCGGAAACGAACCAACCACCGACGAAACCCCCGAATCGGTCATGGCAGCGAACGAAATCGCCAGTGCCGTCGAGGCAGCCATGGAAGCGCTCCCTGTCGAGCTGCGCCAGGCGGTCACGCTGCGTGAGATCGAGGGCATGAGTTACGAAGAGATTGCCGAGGTCATGGATTGCCCCATCGGTACGGTGCGTTCGCGTATTTTCCGGGCGCGCGAGGCCATTTCGGCCAGGGTCAAGCCACTGCTGGACAACCAGTCCGGCAAGCGTTGGTAAGTAAGCAGGTGAATGAAATGAATCAGACGATGACGGTTCGGGAACAGGTGTCCGCACTTGCGGATGGTCATTTGCAGGGCGAGGTGTTCGCGCAGGCGATCGAGGCAATCTGCGCCGATGGCGAGGCGCGGGCGGCATGGCAGGCCTTCCACGTCGCGGGCGACGTGCTGCGTTCGGGTTCGCATTCGCCGTGCAGCGACACCTCCACATTCTTGGCGCGCTTCCAACAGCGGTTGGCGGCGGAGCCCGTGATGGTCGCCCCTGCGTCGACGCCGGTTGCCGCATCGGTGACACAGCCTGTGCAGCGCAGGGCGGAAGCGGCCAACGAGCCGGTGTTCCGCTGGAAGCTGGTGGCCGGTGCGGCGTCGCTGATGGCCGTGGCCGCCATCAGTTGGACCCTGGTCGGCAACGGCGCCGCGGTTCCGCAGGGAGGCGCGCAGCTGGCGTCGGTCCCGCAGCAACAGCAGCCGGCGGTGAATTCGGTGCTGGCGGCAGCAGCGATCAACAGCCCGCAGCCCGCCGGCAGCGTGCTGACCCCGACGCGTGTGCTCGTGGGCAATGGCAATCCTCAAGTCATGTTGCGCGATCCGCGGCTCGACCAACTGCTCGAGGCGCACCAGCAGGCCGGCGGCGCATCGCAAATGCCTTCGGGTTTCCTGCGCAATGCCACTTTCGAGGGACCGACGCGCTGAGTGCGCGCAACTCCTACCCGCCGCCCGCAATGACCGTTCAGATGCCGATCTCCGCACGCGCCTGCGTGCTTGTGTTTGCCGCTTTCTGCCTTGCGCAGGCTGCCACCGCGCAGACCCGCTCGGGCGCTGCAAATGCGAAGAGTGCGGCCACCGCACAGACGGACGAGCCGCCGGCCATGGGCGTGACCGAGTGGCTGCAGCGCATGCACGCGGGGGCCCGGCAGCGCAACTACGTGGGCACCTTCGTGGTGTCGGCGCCGGGCGGCGATCTGTCGAGCGCGCGTATCTGGCATGTGCGCGACGGTGAGCACCAGATCGAACGCATCGAAGCCCTGTCGGGGCCGCAGCGCTCGACTTTCCGGCGCAACCGCAATGTCATGACCTTCCTGCCGGAAGCAAAAGTTGTGAAGGTCGAGAAGCGCGAGAACCTCGATCTCTTCCCGAACCTGCCGGACCAGCCCGATTCATCGATCGGCGATTTCTACGACGTGCGCGCGATCGGCAAGGACCGCGTGGCCGGTTTCGACGCCGACGTGGTGCAGTTGGTGCCGCACGACGGACTGCGCTTCGGCTATCGCATCTGGAGCGAGCGCCGCTCGGGGCTGGTGGTGAAACTGCAGACCATCGACAGCGAATCCCGCGTGGTGGAGCAATCGGCCTTCTCCGAACTGCAGCTCGACGCGCCGGTGAAGGCGCAGGCGCTCTCGCAGATGATGTCGAACACCTCGGGCTACCGCGTCGAGAAGCTGGAGCTCGAGCGCAGCAACGCGCAGGACGAAGGCTGGATGCTGCGAACACCCGTGGCCGGATTCAAGCCCCGAAGCTTCTTCCGCCGTCCGACGGCAGGCGGTGAAGGCAGCAGCGGCAAGCCGAAGCAGGACGCGGCCACGGTCCAGTGGACCTTCTCCGATGGCCTGGCCTCGGTGTCGCTCTTCATCGAGCGCTACGACCCGGCGCGCGCGCCGCGCGACGGCGTGCTGACCATCGGCGCGACCAATGCCATCCGCCGGCGTCTGCCCGAACCGGCTAGCGACTGGTGGCTGACCGCGGTCGGCGAGGTGCCGCAGCAGACGCTCAATGCGTTCGCCCAAAGCCTCGCGCGTACGCGCTGACGGGCCGCACAAGCCCAGTTGCGCTGAACCAAGCGCACGGTGCAGACTCACAGCACTTGTTTTTCAGCCGCTCTGTTCTTTTGAAAGAAAACCGATGATCTTCAAAGTCGAGGGACACAAGTTTCGTTCCGGCCTGCTGGCTCTTGCGCTCGCAGTGACAGCTGGCGCCACATTCCTGCCGGTCGAGCCGGCCCATGCGCAGACGCGCACACTGCCCGATTTCACCGACCTGGTCGATCAGGTAGGCCCCTCCGTGGTCAACATCCGCACCGTCGAGAAGGTCGCACAGCGCGGCAGCAACGGCGAGATGGACGAGGAAATGCAGGAGTTCTTCCGCCGCTTCTTCGGCCAGCCGCTGCCCGGCGCACCGCGCTCGACCCCGCGGCCGAACCGGCCGCAGCAGCCGCAGGAAGAGGAGCGTCCGCGCGGCGTCGGCTCCGGTTTCATTCTCACGGCCGACGGCTACGTGATGACCAATGCGCACGTGGTCGAGGACGCCTCCGAAGTGCTGGTCACGCTGACCGACAAGCGCGAGTTCAAGGCCAAGATCATCGGCGCCGATAAGCGCACCGACGTCGCGGTCGTCAAGATCGAGGCCACGGGCCTGCCCGCGGTGAAGGTCGGCGACATCTCCAAGCTGCGCGTCGGCGAATGGGTGATGGCCATCGGCTCGCCCTTCGGTCTCGAGAACACCGTCACCGCCGGCATCGTGAGCGCCAAGCAGCGCGACACCGGCGAATACCTGCCGTTCATCCAGACCGACGTGGCCATCAACCCCGGCAACTCGGGTGGCCCGCTGATCAACATGCGCGGCGAAGTGGTTGGCATCAACAGCCAGATCTACTCGCGCTCGGGCGGTTTCATGGGCATCTCGTTTTCGATCCCGATCGATGAGGCGATCCGCGTGAGCGAGCAGCTGCGCACCTCGGGGCGCGTTTCGCGCGGCCGCATCGGCGTGCAGATCGACCAGGTGACTAAGGACGTGGCCGAAGCCATCGGGCTGGGCAAGGCGCAGGGTGCACTGGTGCGCGGCGTCGAAGCCGGTTCGCCGGGCGAGAAGGCCGGCGTGGAGCCGGGTGACGTCATCACCAAGTTCGACGGCAAGGCCATCGAGAAGCCGAGCGACTTGCCGCGCCTGGTGGGCAACACCAAGCCGGGCACCAAGAGCACGCTCACGGTGTTTCGCCGCGGTGCTTCGCGCGATCTCAACGTGACCATTGCCGAGATCGAGCCCGACAAGCCCGGCAAGCGCGCGAGCGACCGCGACGAGCCGGCGCCGAAGCCGTCGGCATCCGCTGCCCTCAAGTCGCTCGGCCTGGCCGTGAGCGATCTCACCGACGCGCAGAAGAAAGAGCTCAAGCTGAAGGGCGGCGTGAAGGTCGATGCCGCCAACGACGCCGCGGCTCGTGCGGGCCTGCGCGAAGGCGACATCATCCTGGCGGTGGCGAATGTCGAGGTTTCGAGCGTGCGCGAATTCGAGTCGGCCGTCGGCAAGGCCGACAAGAGCAAGCCGCTCAGCGTGCTGTTCCGGCGCGGCGACTGGGCGCAGTACGCGCTGATTCGTCCCGCACGCTGATCCGGCGTTTGCGTCAAGTGGCCCCACCCGGTAGTCGGGTTTGGGGCCATTTTTTGAGGTGTTTGCGACGTTCTGACGCCAGCCTCGAAAAAAATCTGACGGCCTGGAAATGCCAATATTTGTTTGCAGCCACTAACTTATTGGAAGGCTAAGGACGGATTTCGGTAGAATAGGGCACCCTCGTCGGGCGGTCAGCGCATAAGGAGTGCCCTGACCTTCACGATGCGAGATGTCAGACAGCAGTCCACCGGTGCTCCACAGATCGCCCACAAGTTGTTCAGCAACTGCTCCACCGATCCTGTGGATAACCTGTTCGTATCTTTAATGTTGTGGACCTGCAACGACCCCTTTGGACCCTGTTCCCGGATGTACGTGCTTCCCTTTTTGCCTACAATGAAGTTCCAACTACTGCAGTTGCCATTGCTTGTTGGTTCAGGGCGCGTCTCCAGAAGACGCGCCCTTTTTTCTTGCCTGTCGCACTCTGCGCACGAGCCAATTCAAGTACTTAAGCGTTCCCGTTGATGAATCACATCAGAAACTTTTCGATCATTGCGCACATCGACCACGGCAAGTCGACGCTCGCAGACCGTTTGATCCAGCGTTGCGGCGGCCTCGCAGAACGCGAGATGGAAGCGCAGGTGCTCGACTCGATGGACATCGAAAAAGAGCGTGGGATAACCATCAAGGCACAGACCGCTGCGCTGCACTACAAGGCACGCGACGGGCAGGTCTACAACCTCAATCTGATCGACACGCCGGGCCACGTCGACTTCTCGTATGAAGTGAGCCGCTCGCTGTCGGCATGCGAAGGCGCGTTGCTCGTCGTCGATGCATCGCAAGGCGTCGAAGCGCAGACAGTGGCCAACTGCTACACCGCGCTCGACCTCGGCGTCGAAGTGGTGCCCGTGCTCAACAAGATCGATTTGCCCAACGCGGATCTCGACAACGCACGCACCGAGATCGAAGACGTGATCGGCATCGACGCGACCGATGCGATCCCGTGCTCGGCCAAGACCGGCGTGGGCATCGACGACATTCTCGAAGCCATCGTCGCCAAAATGCCCGCGCCGCGCGGCAATCCCGACGGTCCGCTGCGCGCGATGATCGTCGACAGCTGGTTCGATGCATACGTCGGCGTCGTCATGCTGGTGCGCGTGGTCGACGGCCGGCTCGCGAAGGGCGATCGCATCAAGATGATGGCGTCCGGAGCGATGTACAACGCCGACAGCGTCGGCGTCTTCACGCCCGCCAACGAAGCGCGTGCGTCGCTCGAGGCGGGCGAGGTGGGCTACATCATCGCGGGCATCAAGGAACTGCAGGCGGCCAAGGTCGGCGACACGGTCACGCTGATCAAGCCCGGCAGCGGTGGCGCGGCGGCCACGGCCACCGAGGCGCTACCCGGCTTCAAGGAGATCCAGCCGCAGGTGTTCGCGGGCCTGTACCCGACCGAAGCGAGCGAGTACGACTCGCTGCGCGACGCGCTCGAAAAGCTCAAGCTCAACGATTCGTCGCTGCGCTACGAGCCCGAGGTGAGCCAGGCGCTCGGCTTCGGCTTTCGCTGCGGCTTCCTCGGCCTGCTGCACATGGAGATCGTGCAGGAGCGCCTGGAGCGCGAGTTCGACCAGGACCTGATCACGACCGCGCCGAGCGTGGTCTATCAGGTGGTCAAGAACGACGGCGAAGTGCTCATGGTCGAGAACCCGTCCAAGATGCCCGACGTCGGCAGGATGGCGGAGATCCGCGAGCCCATCGTCACCGTGCATCTCTATATGCCGCAGGAATACGTCGGCTCCGTCATGACGCTGGCCAACCAGAAGCGCGGCGTGCAGATGAACATGGCCTACCACGGCCGCCAGGTCATGCTGACCTACGAGATGCCGCTCGGCGAGATCGTGCTCGACTTCTTCGACAAGCTGAAATCAGTGAGCCGCGGCTACGCCTCGATGGACTACGAGTTCAAGGAGTACCGCGCGTCGGACGTGGTCAAGGTCGACATCCTGCTCAACGGCGACAAGGTCGACGCGCTGTCGATCATCGTGCACCGCAGCCAGTCGCAGTACCGCGGCCGGGCGGTGGTGTCGAAGATGCGCGAGATCATTTCGCGCCAGATGTACGACGTGGCGATCCAGGCGGCCATTGGGGTCACCATCATTGCGCGTGAGACAATCAAGGCGCTTCGCAAGAACGTGCTGGCCAAGTGCTATGGCGGCGACATCACCCGCAAGAAGAAGCTGCTCGAGAAGCAGAAGGCGGGCAAGAAAAGAATGAAGCAGATCGGCTCCGTCGAGGTCCCGCAAGAGGCCTTCCTCGCGATTCTGCAAGTCGAAGACTGATCAAAAATGGCATTCCTCACCTCCCTGGTCCTCGCGGCATTTGCCGCCTATGTCGGCGCCTGGTATTTCAACGCGATCGAAGGCAACTTCGCCTTGCTGCTGTTCCTGGCCACGGTGGTCACCGGGCTGTACTGGCTGGCCGAGCGCTTCTATTTCCTGCCCCGGCGCGAACGGGCCGCCGCCAGGCTCGAAGACTCGCTGACCGAGCGCAATGCGCGCCTGGCCGAACAGGGCATCAAGCAGGTCGATACGGCCGACGCGAAGGCGAGCGAGCGGCTGCTGATGCAGCCCTGGTGGCTCGACTGGACCGCGGGCCTGTTCCCCGTGATCCTGGTGGTGTTCCTGCTGCGCTCGTTTCTCTACGAGCCCTTCAAGATTCCCTCGGGCTCGATGATGCCCACGCTGCTGACCGGCGACCTGATCCTGGTCAACAAATTCACCTACGGCCTGCGCCTGCCCGTGATCAACACCAAGATCACCGACGGAACGCCGCTGGCGCGCGGCGATGTGGTGGTGTTCCGCTACCCGCCCAAGCCGAGCATGGACTACATCAAGCGCGTGGTCGGCATTCCCGGCGACGAAGTGGCCTACCTGAACAAGAAGCTCACGATCAACGGCCAGCCGGTATCCAAGGTGGCGGATGCCGACTACCTCGACAGCGAATCGATGCGCCTGCTCAAGCAATACGGGGAAGACCTCGGCGGCAAGCAGCACAAGCTGCTCAACGACGAAGCCGCGCCGTCCTTCGTTCCGGGCGCCAGCGACTTTCCGTTTCGCGAAAACTGCCGCTACTCGGTCGAAGGCGTGGTCTGCAAGGTGCCGGCCGGCAACTATTTCATGATGGGCGACAACCGCGATAATTCGGCGGACTCGCGTTTCTGGGGCTTCGTTCCGGACAAGAACATCGTGGGCAGGGCGTTCTTCGTCTGGATGAACTTCGGCGATCTGGGTCGCATCGGTCCATTTCAATAAGCATTCATCAGCATAGTTCGAGGGGTATGAGGGCATGAGAACACATCGGTTCGTTCGCGGCAGGGCTGCGCAACAACGCGGCATTTCGTTCATCGGCTTGGTGTTCGTCGCGGCCGTGCTCGGCTGCCTGGGCATCGTCGTCGCGCAGGTCATTCCGACGCTGATCGAATGGCAGGCCATCGACAAGGCCGCCAACAAGGCCAAGGAAGGGGCAACCGTGCCCGAAGTGCGCGCGATTTTCGATCGCGCCCAGGCCATCGACGACTTCAAGTCGGTCAGCGGCAGGGACCTCGAGATCAAGAAGGTCGGCGACAAGGTGGTCGTGTCGTACTCGTACGAGCGCGAGATCCCCCTGTTCGGCCCCGCCTTCCTGACGCTCAAGTACAAGGGCGAAACCCGCTGAACACGGCGCCAAAAAAGGTGGACGGCAGCCTCGCCGCGTTGCAGGCGCGCCTCCAGCACACCTTCTCCGATCCGCGGCTGCTCCAGCTCGCGCTTACGCACCGCAGTTTCTCGGCCGACCACAACGAGCGCCTCGAGTTTCTCGGCGACTCGGTGCTGAACCTGGCGGTCTCGCACCTGCTCTACATGCGCCTGTCGGCTCTGCCCGAAGGCGATCTGTCGCGCGTGCGTGCCAACCTCGTCAAGCAGGACACGCTGCATCGCCTGGCGGTAGGGCTGGCGCTGTCGCCGCTGCTGCGGCTCGGCGAGGGCGAGGCGCGCTCCGGCGGGCCCAACCGGCCGTCGATCCTGGCCGATGCGCTCGAGGCGCTGATCGGCGCGGTTTATCTGGACGCCGGCTTTGCCGCCGCCGAGGCCCTGGTGCACCGGCTCTACGAGTCGGTCGAAATCAACCCGCGCATGGAAGCCGCGGCCAAGGACCCGAAGACCGAATTGCAGGAATGGCTGCAGGGCCACAAAATGAAGCTGCCGGTGTATCGCGTGGCTGCCACACTGGGCGCGGCGCACAAGCAGACTTTCGATGTCGAGTGCGAGGTGCCCGAGTTGGGGCTTCGCGAACGCGGCATCGGCGGCTCGCGCCGCGCCGGCGAGCAGGCGGCCGCGGCTGCCATGTTGATCCGGCTCAAGGCACGCGGTGCCGCGTGAAATCACTATGAACGATGCTATCAATCCCGTAGCCGGACCCGAAGACGCAGAAGGCGGCGCGGGTGCCGGCGGTCCCCAGCACTGTGGGCTCATCGCCATCGTCGGCAAGCCCAACGTGGGCAAGTCGACGCTGCTCAACGCGCTGGTCGGCCAGAAGATCAGCATCACCTCGCGCAAGGCGCAGACCACGCGCCACCGGATCACCGGCATGCGCACGCTGGGCGCCACGCAGTTCGTGTTCGTCGACACGCCGGGTTTCCAGACCCTGCACGCCAACGCGCTGAACAAGTCGCTCAACAAGACCGTGCAAGGCGCGGTCGGCGACGTGGACCTGATCCTGTTCGTGGTCGAGGCCGGCAGCTTCACGCCGGCCGACGAGCGCGTGCTGAAGCTGCTCGGCAAGGGCATCCCGACCGTGCTGCTGGCCAACAAGCTCGACAACGTGCACCGCCGCGGCGACATCGCGCCCTGGCTGAAGACCATGCAGGAGAAGCACAGCTTCGCCGAGTTCGTGCCGATGTCGGCGAAGAACGCCAAGGATGTCGAGCGCCTGTTCGGCATCTGCGAGAAATACCTGCCCGAACAGCCCTGGTTCTACGACGAGGACGAGCTGACCGACCGCAGCGAGAAATTCCTCGCCGGCGAGCTGGTGCGCGAGAAGCTGTTCCGCCTGACCGGCGACGAGCTGCCCTACACCTCGACTGTCATCATCGACAAGTTCGAGGAAGAGCCGCCCCAGAAGAAGGGCCAGAAACGCCTGCTGCGCATTGCCGCGACCATCGTGGTCGAGCGCGATGGTCACAAGGCGATGGTGATCGGCGACAAGGGCGAGCGCATCAAGCGCATCGGCATGGAAACCCGCGTCGAGCTCGAGAAACTGGCCGACGCCAAGGTGTTCCTCGAACTGTGGGTGAAAGTGCGCTCGGGCTGGGCCGACGACGAAGCCCGCGTGCGCTCCTTCGGCTACGAATGAAGTGGCCGCTGCCCACCGCGTCTCTCACGAGCCGGCTTACGTCCTCCATCGCTACGACTGGAGCGAGTCGAGCCTGATCCTCGAGGTCTTCACCCGCCACCACGGGCGCATCGCGCTCGTGGCCAAGGGGGCGAAGCGGCCGAGCTCCAACTTCCGTCCCGTGCTACTGCCGCTGCAGCCGCTGCAGCTCAACTACGGCGGCGACGCCGAGATCCGCACGCTCAAGGGCGCCGAATGGATGGGCGGCCACGTCATGCCGACCGGCGAGGCGCTGCTGTCGGGCTACTACGTCAACGAACTGCTGCTGCGACTGCTGGCGCGCGACGACGCCCACGAAGCGCTGTTCGATGCCTACGCCGGGGTCGTTCAGGTGCTGGCGGGCGACCACGCCGAGGCCCAGGCGGCCACCCAGGCGGCGGCGCTGCGCGCTTTCGAGCTGCTGCTGCTGCGCGGGGTCGGCCTGCTGCCATCGCTTGACACGCAGACCCTCACGCTGGAACCGCTCGCCGCCCGCGAGCGCTACAGCCTCGTGCCCGAAGCCGGATTGTGCCAGGCTGCCGCCGACGAGGCTGCACTGACCGGGGCCGAGTGGCAGGCCCTGCAGGCCATTCTCGACGACCGGGCTCCATTTACCGCCACGTTGCGTGAAATTGCCACCATGAACGCCGGTAGCAACAGTGCCCTGCGCAACCAGTTGCGCGCCTTGCTCAACTACCATTGCGGCGTGTCCACGCTGCGCACGCGGCAAATGATGAGAGATCTGCAAGCACTATGAGCACTTCAGGCCACGCCGGCACCGCCACTGCCACCTCGCTGTCGGTCAACCTCAACAAGGTCGCCCTGGTCCGCAACACGCGCCACCTGGGCATTCCGAGCGTGGTGAAGGCCGCCCAGGCCTGCCTCGCCGCCGGCGCACACGGCATCACGGTGCATCCGCGGCCCGATGCCCGCCACATCCGCGCGCACGACGTCAGTGACCTGTCGGCGCTGCTCGCCAAGGATTGGCCGGCCGTCGAGTTCAACATCGAAGGCAACCCGTTCCAGAACCTGATGGATTTCGTGCGCGCGCTGAAGCCGCACCAGGCCACCTTCGTGCCCGACAGCGAAACCCAGTCGACCAGCGACCACGGCTGGACCTTCCCCGACGACGCCGAGCGCCTGCGCCCGCTGATCGCCGAAGCCAAGGCGCTGGGCGTGCGCGTCAGCCTGTTCATGGACCCGATTCCCGAGATGATGGCCGCGGTCAAGGCCGTGGGCGCCGACCGCGTCGAGCTCTACACCGAAGGCTACGCGGCGTCACGCGGCACGCCCGACGAGCAGGCCGTGCTGGCGCGCTATGCCGATTCGGCGCGCGCGGCGCTGGCCGCGGGTTTGGGCGTCAATGCCGGGCACGACCTGAGCCGCGACAACCTCGCCGCCTTCCTGCGCGCGGTGCCCGGCGTGCAGGAAGTCTCGATCGGCCATGCCTTCGTGGCCGACGCGCTCGAGCTTGGCTACACAGCCGCCACGCGCGATTACCTGCGCTGCATCGACGAGGCGCAGCAATGAACACCGGCGCCGCATGATCTACGGCATTGGCACCGACATCTGCGACCTGCGTCGCGTTGCAGCGACCTTCGAGCGGCAGGGCGAACGCTTTGCCCGCAAGGTGCTGAGCGAAGCCGAATTCAAGGTCTGGGAAGCCCGCCGCGCTCGCTGGCCCAAGCGCGGCCTGAGCTATCTCGCGACCCGCTTCTCCGCCAAGGAGGCCTTCAGCAAGGCTATCGGCCTGGGCATGCGTTCGCCCATGAGCTGGCGGCTGTGCGAAATCGCGAACCTGCGCAGCGGTAAGCCCGTCATCGTGCTGCATGGCGACCTGAAGGACTGGTTCGAGGCACAGGGCCTCACGGCCCACGTGACCGTGACCGACGAAACCGAATACGCCGCGAGCTTCGTGGTGGTGGAGAAAACATGACTGCCGGGCTTGCCGATCGCCCCCACGCGCCGCTGATCATCGATGTGGCGGCCACCGAACTCAACGACGCCGACCGCCGGCGCCTCGCCAATCCGCTGGTCGGCGGCGTGATCCATTTCGCCCGCAACTGGCGGGATCGCGCCCAGATGACCGCGCTCAACGCCGAGATCAAGGCAATCCGCCCCGATCTGCTGGTCTGCGTCGATCACGAAGGCGGCCGCGTGCAGCGCTTTCGCACCGACGGCTTCACGCGTCTGCCGTCGATGCGTGCGCTGGGCGAATTGTGGATGCGCGACGCCATGCGCGCCACCCAGGCCGCGACCGCTGCCGGACAGGTGCTGGCGGGCGAGCTGCGCGCCTGCGGCGTCGACTTCAGCTTCGCACCGGTGCTCGACCTGGACTACGGTGGCAGCAGCGTCATCGGCGACCGCAGCTTTCACCGCGACCCGCGCGTGGTCGCGCTGCTGGCCAAGAGCGTGATGCACGGCATGCTGCAGATGGGCATGCGCAATTGCGGCAAGCACTTTCCAGGGCATGGGTTCGTGCATGCGGATTCGCACGTCGAGATTCCGGTAGACAAGCGCGGCCTCAAGGCCATCCTGGACGACGATGCCAAGCCGTACGACTGGCTGTCGGGCACGCTCGCCGCGGTGATGCCTGCGCACGTGATCTATCCGAAGGTCGACAAAAGGCCGGCGGGCTTCTCGCCGAAATGGCTCAAGGCGATCCTGCGGCAGCGCCTTGCCTTCGACGGCGCCGTGTTCAGCGACGACCTGAGCATGGAGGCGGGCCGCTACATCGACGGCCGGCTGCTCAGCTATGCCGATGCGGCGCTCGCTGCGCTCGAAGCCGGGTGCGATCTGGCGATGCTGTGCAACCAGAGCGTTGGCGACGGCGCGCCGCTGGATGAAATGCTCGACGGCTTTGCTCTCGCGGCGCGCACTGAGCGCTGGAAGCCCGACATGCGCAGCGAAGCGCGCCGCAGGGGCCTGTTGCCAAGCGGCCCCTTGATTGCCTGGGACGCACTGCTGGCTTCCGCGGCCTACCGTGACGCCAAGCGCGCGTTGGCCCAGCCCGGCCTTGTGGAGTAAGCCATGCCCTTGTGCCTCAGTATCCTTCAGCGCCAGGACGAAGCGGTGCTGCGCAACCACGCGCACTACTGCAGGCTCTATGGCTATCCCCACAAATGGATCGAGAGCGACCGCATCCTTCACCCGGCGCTTCGCGCCAGCGCCAAGTACAGCGAGATCCTGCGCCATCTGCGCACGCTGACTGAAGGAGACTGGCTGCTCTTCATCGATGGCGATTCGGTGGTCTTCCACCCGGTGGCGATCGACGTCCTGATGCAGGGACGTGACCTGCTCGCGGTCGAGAGTCCTCCCGTGGGCAGCCAGACGGGCCTGGCCATGACCAACATGATGGTCGTGCGCAACACGGCTGCCAACCGGTCGATGCTGCACCAGTTGATCGTCGATTCAGGGCATGTGATCGCGCTGGCGGCGAAACGCATCGACGAGGCCGCGCGCCTGCGGCCTGCCGGCCTGCTGGGGTGCAATGCCATGGAGCAGGGGCTCTACGTCAACGTGTCCTGGCGCATTGCGCAGTGGTACCAGGCGTCGATCTTCGTGGTCAACCTGGGACCGCTGCCGGTCGAAGTGGAGGGCGAACTGCGCGAGGACATGCTGCACGATCTGAACCTGCAGCGCTTGCTGGCAGAGCAGGTCAACGAGGCGCTGACCCAGGGGCGCCCGGTCCTGCAGGAGCCGGCGTACCCGGAGGTATCGCCGGCGGCGGTGGACAGCTACAACCCGGAGGCGTCCATCGCCTTTCTGACGCTCTATACGCCGCATATCCGGAGCTACGCTCGCGTGTCCGAGCACAATGTGCGCCGCTATTGCGACAGGCATGGCCATGCGTACCACGTGTACCGCGACATTCCCGCATCCATCGGTCCAAACATCAACGGCTCCTGGATCCGGAGCTGGCTCATCAACCAGCACCTGGCCCGTCATGAGTGGGTCATCTGGGTGGATGCGGATGTCGTTTTCTACAACCAGGCGAAACGCATCGAGCCACTGCTCGAAGGCCGCGACCTGCTGCTCGCCAAGGACGTCGGCGCCTGGCAGTTCAACTCTGGCGTCATGGGCTTTCGGAACACGCCCGGCAACGCGCGCCTGCTCGACCGCATCTGGGAGCGCATCGGCGGCGTGGCTGACAAGTCGGCGGTCTACAGCAGCCAGGGCGACCAGTACTACACGAACGAGGTGCTGATGGAGGAGGGCCTCGTCGGCGAGCAGAACATCCTTGACAACCTCAGCATCAACACGCCGCCGCATCTGGCCAGCGAAGACACCCTGCTGGTGCATTTCATCAATCTTGGCGAGCCTTACCGCTCCGTGTACATGGCAGCGATGGATGCCCGCTCGCAACGGATCCGATAGCAGCTGGCGAAAGGAAACGACATGACGATGGGCGTGCTGGTCTACATCGACAACAAACGGGAAATCATCGACGAGTTTTCATGGCTCTACAAAAGCATGATCTTCTCGAACCTGTTCTCGCGTGCAAGGATCATCGCCGTCTGCCATCCGGACGCGGTCGGCGCACTGCCCCAGGACGAGCGGATCGTCGTGATTCCGAGCGAGCCCTACGCGCAGCGCAATGCCGACTGGAACGGCTACGGCTACATCAATTCCGTGGCGAACCTGTGCGAGCCGGCCGTGATCGAGGAGTGCCGGAAGTACGACACCCTGCTGAAGACCGATTGCGATACCTTCGTCACGCCGGCGCTCACGAACTTCACGCCGACCGGCCTGTGCTTCGGCTTCGGCGCATACGCCTATGAAGAAGAGGTTCGCCGCAAGCTGTCCGAGTGCAGCCAGCGCTGGGGCTTCCCGCATTCCGGCCTGCACAACGTCGGCGCTTCGGTGCTCGGGCCGTCCGAGTTCGTCTGCAATTTCGTGGAGTCCCAACTCGACTACTGCAACAAGCTGCTCGACGAGGAGTTTCGCCATTTCCAGGGTACATGGCCGGGCTGGTGCAAGAACGTCGTCACGATGTACGCGGGCGAACTGGCCCTGCGTCGCACTTACCCCCAGCAATGTTCACTGGGGCTGCTTGACCATCTGCCCTATGCGAGCCGCGCGCTGGGCAGCGACGTGCTGCACATCCATGCGTGGCACACCGACCAGTACTGGTCCAAGCACCAGTACCGCGCTGGCAAATATGCCGGCATGGCGCTCGACGAAATCGACCGGCGCACCTCGGGCGGCTACTGCCACTGGCTGGCCGTCGCCGACGTCGAGCAGGTCAGGGCCGCGGTGGACTGAGGAAGACGCGGGAAGTCTTCAGCGCCCGATGCGCGCCAGCGTCTCGCAGATGGCTTCGGTCGGCGGGGTGGACATGGGTGCGGTCGATCCGTGGAAAAGGGAAAGGCGGGCGGTCACGGCGCCTTCGAGGCCGTCGACCAGAGCGGTTCGCCGCCGGTGTCCAAGTGGGTCAGGTAGAGCCGCAGGTCAAATTCGAGCTGATGGTAGTCGGGCTCCATGTGCGCGCATAGCGCGTAGAAGGCCTTGTCGTGACTCTTTTCCTTGGTATGTGCGAGTTCGTGCACAACGATCATCCGCAACCAAGCCAACGGCACGCCCTTGAACAGGCTCGCCACCCGGATTTCACGCTTTGCCTTGAGCTTTCCGCCCTGCACGCGCGAAACCGTGGTGTGTGTCCCGAGCGCGTTGCGGATCACGTGCAGCTTGTTGTCGAACATGACCTTCGACAGTGGCTCGGCCTTGCGCATGAACTCGCTCTTGAGGTCGCTCACGTAGTCGTAGAGCGCGCGGTCGGTCTGCACGCTGTGCATCCCGTCGGGATAGCGCTTGACGAGCATCGTGGCCAGCTTGTCCTCGGCCATCAGCTGGCGGACCTGATCCAGCAGGGGCGCCGGATAGCCCGCCAGGTATTTCATGCCCGGTACCCAGTGCGCGCCGCGCAGGCCAGCCCCGTAGCCACGCCGCCGAACAGGTCGCCCTCGACCAGGGTCACGCCCGCGAAGCTCCTGCGCAGGGCGTGCTGGAACGGCCGAAGTGCGGAAGAGCCGCCGGTGAGGTAGATCGCGTCGAGGTCGCCGCTGCGCAGGCCCGCGCGCTTGACGCAGGCGTGCGCGCAGGCGATCACGTTCTCGAGCGAACCGGCCAACTGTTGAGCCATGTCGGCCGGCGTGAGCGAGGCCACCAGCCCGCGCTCGGCACAACCGAGGTCGATGGCAGTTTCGGCGTCGGTGATCGACGCATCGATCTTGGCCGCTTCCACCGCACTTGCGATGCGATGCCCGTGCCGTTCTTCGAGCACGGTCATCAGCCGGTCGTGCAGCCGCGCGTCGCTGTAGCTCGTGCGCAGGTCTTTCGCCTGGCGCACGGCCTTGGCGGCATAGAGCCAGTTGATCAGGTGCCAGGAGGAGAGTTCGAAGAACACCTTGCTGGGCACTTCGCGCCCCTGCGGGCCGTGGTGCCGGAAGCCGAACTGCGGCATCACGCGCTCCAGGTTCAGGCGCTGGTCGAAGTCGGTGCCGCCGATGTGCACGCCGCTGGTGGCCAGCACGTCGTCACTGCGGTCCTCGCGCGTCGCGCGCTCGGGTCCGACGCGCACCACGGTGAAGTCGGAGGTGCCGCCGCCGATGTCGACGATGAGCACGATCGATTCCTTGGCGATGCGCTGCTCGTAGTCGAACGCGGCTGCGATCGGCTCGAGCTGGAAGGCGATCTCGCGGAACCCCGCTGCGCGTGCCGCGTGGCGCAGGCTTTCCTCGGCACGCTCGTCGCGCTTCGGATCGTCGTCCACGAAGTGCACAGGTCGCCCGATCACCACGCGCTCGGGCACCTGGCCGAGTTCACGGCTGGCGCGCACGGCCAGCTCGCGCAAGAAGCGCGCAATGATGTCCTCGAAGCTCACGAGGCCGTCGTAAATGGCGGTCTTCTCCTGCATCAGGGCGCTGCCGAGCAGGCTCTTCAGAGAGCGCATGAGCCGGCCTTCGGTGCCCGAGAGGTACTGGCCGATGGCGTCGCGGCCGAAATGCGTGGTTCGGTCTTCTGCGTTGAAGAAGATCGCGGTGGGCAGGGTGGTGGCCGCGCCTTCGATGGGCAGCAAGCGGGCCTCGCCGTCGACCCGGCAGGCCACGGCGGAGTTGGAGGTGCCGAAGTCGATGCCGATCGTCGGCAGCGACGACGGTAACTGCACGCTCAAGATTCCCTGCGCAGCGCCGGGAACAGGATCACGTCGCGGATGCTCGGCGAATCCGTCAGCAGCATCATCAGCCGGTCGATGCCGATGCCGCAGCCGCCGGTGGGCGGCATGCCGTATTCGAGTGCGCGCACGAAGTCATGGTCGTAATACATGGCTTCGTCGTCGCCGCTGTCCTTGGCTGCGACCTGCGCGTTGAAACGTGCGGCCTGGTCTTCCGCATCGTTCAGCTCGCTGAAGCCGTTGCCGAATTCGCGGCCCGTGATGTAGAGCTCGAAGCGCTCGGTGACCTCGGGGCGCTCGTCGTTGGCGCGCGCCAGCGGCGAGATCTCGGTCGGGTGCTCCATGATGAAGGTCGGCTGCCAGAGCTTCTCTTCGACAGTTTCCTCGAAGTACATCACCTGCAGGCTCGCGAGGCTGCGCTGCGAGAGCTTGTCCTTCTCTTCGCTGAGGCCGATCTTGCGCAATGCATTGATCAGCCAGGCGCTGTCGTCCACACCGTCGCCGGCGTCGGTGTGCTTGAGGATCGCTTCGCGGATCGTCAGGCGTTCGAAGGGCTGCGTGAGGTCGACTGCCTTGCCGCCGTAAGTGAGCTGCTGCGTGCCCACGGCCTTGTCGGCGATGGTGCGGATCAGCGTCTCGGTGAAGTCCATCAGGTCGCGGTAGTTCCAGTAGGCCGCGTAGAACTCCATCATCGTGAACTCGGGGTT
>Ga0209257_1001285_pt1 | contig 30689 bp, 28 predicted proteins | sample AraplaCvi_mCL_r2_FD_184277 | JGI IMG/M metagenome (GOLD analysis project Ga0209257, IMG submission 184277) | Arabidopsis root microbial communities from North Carolina, USA - plate scrape MF_Cvi_mCL_r2 (SPAdes) (version 2) | ecosystem: Host-associated > Plants > Roots > Endosphere | place: USA...
CGCCATTGGCCTCGTTGCCTATGAACTCACGATGAAGGTCGTCCGACAATACCCTGATCTCGATCCGGATGGAGATCGCTACAGGCGTAAAGTTTGACTTTGCTTCCGCTTTTGACCCAAAGCGGACATTGACCCCTAAATAACGAAGGCCGATCATGCTGACGTCTCTAAGGCCGGAGATCAATCGCCGATCACGTGCCTCATTTCTGCCAAAGTTTGCACGGTAAGGTAGTGCGGGACCTGGATCATCATCACGCGGATTTAGAGATTACTTCGATGAATAGGCGGGCGATCGCTGGCGGGCTAATGCTCATCCAGGTTGTTTTGCCTGGCGCTGCGTCGGCTGGGACAGCTTGCGATATCCTCGGCGAAGAACTGCGGACCCTGGCCCGGGAACATCCCGAAGCAACCGAGGACACGGGAGACGGACATTTCTTGAATGCCGTCGTCGGCCCGAAGACCGTTCGGCCGCTGGGCGGTCTCGACTGCAAAGCCTTCAAGGAATGGGCGCAGAAGGAAGGCCTCGACACGAGCGTCGCCGGCGATCTCGATGAGGACCGGGACGACGAACTCTGCATGAGTTGGCTCGATCTCTACGACCATCGAGACGATGGCGGCTTTATCGCGCTCGCGGGTACGCAAGGATCGGCTCATTGCCCGGTCGTCCAGGTGTTCGACCTCGACCGGAACAAGGTCCGGGAGGGATGGTTCTGGGATTCGGATTGCTCTCCCGCAACGTTTGAAGTCTTGCGGGTGGACGGCCGAGCTTATCCCGCGATGCTCAGGCCGAAACTATACGGCAAAGACCTCAGCTATCAGGTGGATCTGATTTCCACCGGTTCGATCGCCGACAATCCTTCCTGCGCGCTGTCGATCGTCTACCAGCCAAAGTTTGTCGACCGCTGGTTCGGCCCCAAGGGGGAGAATGATGTCAGTCTGGAACTACGCCGCGCGATTGCGCCCATTGTCTCGGACCTCGCCAACGACCGGGATGCAAAGGCTTCGATCCAGCCGTGGCTGGATCTACCAAGCGCAGGCTCACCCTACGCTCTCGCCATCAGCGACTACCCCGGGGGCCCACCTTTCCTCACCGGCATTTTCGCCGACGAGTATTATGGCGGCAACGGCATCCTAAGCGGTAACGAAGTGATTCCGCTCATCATCGACGGTCGAAGGCTGCTCCTCGTGTTCGGATTTGCAACGACTTACGGAATGAGGCCCTTGCCAGATCCTGCCTTCGGTGTTTGGGAGTACAACGACCAGAAGCGCGACTTCGATGCGGTCGCCGGCGGCATCATGCAGCGCCACGGGCGAAATCCGAAGATCGAGTAGATTTGTTGCTTGACGCGTCGAGGACTGTAAAGCGAGCGAGCGTCGCTGTCTGCTCGTGACCCAAAGAGGACAAGATTGAGCATCAAGGGATGAGGTCAATTCAGCTTTCGCTCTTTGCCGACTACTTCCAGTTCTACATTCAGGACGAAGCGGTCACAGGCGACCTGTCAGGGAGTTGGAATGGCGATGCTACCGCTCGATTGTTGGCTGTAGCGCCGGGGACGATTGGAATCGGCACGATTCGGAACACGGAAGTCCCCGTCCTGGTCGAGGTTCACGATCGGAAACCTCCCGAGGATTTAGACGCGTGGGATCACGTGGTCGAGGCGTCCATTGACCTGAAGTCGGGTTGCTTGGTCATCGCGGGCTGCACTGATTACTTCCCCGATGCCACCCGTATGGACGTTTCCCCTGGCTGCTATCTTTCGCGGGTCTCGTATGGCGGCTTGAAGAGCTTATCCAAGGCTGGGCTGACGGGCGACGATCATTACAGGGTTCAGCTCTGGCCCGGCGCTTCTTCGGCCGTGAGTGTCATCAAGCAACGCTCAACGTGAGAAAGTCCGCTTCTGACCGATTGTGTTGAAAAACTCCCGGAGCGAAAATCTCGAGCAACAATCATTCTCCGATGGATCCGCGTCGAGCAAGTTTGATTCAAGAAATCCATTCGTCTTGAATCATTGTTTCGCTAAGAGGCGATAGCTCGACCCTCGGAAGAGTTTTTCAACACAATCGACCCAAAGCGGACGTGGAGTTGCGCTTAGTTCGTTGTTTGCAGGAGAGTGCGATGGATCGCAGTACGGGTGTGCGGATTTTGGCGGCCATCGAGGGTCTCGCTCCAGGTTTCAACGAGATCGATGCTGCAACAATGGAGATAACCGACGAAGGCGAGCGCAGAGAGTTTCGTAAAACGCTCGGCGACGCCATTGGCCTCGTTGCCTATGAACTCACGATGAAGGTCGTCCGACAATACCCTGATCTCGATCCGGATGGAGATCGCTACAGGCGTAAAGTTTGACTTTGCTTCCGCTTTTGACCCAAAGCGGACGTCTGCTGCTAATCCGTCCTGGTCCGTTTTACGGTCTTTGTTGAATGAGGCTAGAGTGGAATCGATAGATGAGGCCGAACCGCGTACGCATTACCACTTCCGCATCAGCCTGCGCGTGCGCCACCCGGAAATCGATCCAAAGCAAATAAGCGAAGTTCTGGCGCTCAAACCTAAGCATTCCTGGAGAGCCGGACAGCCACGCCAAACCCCTGTGGGTAAACCACTAGCCGGCTTCGGCCGGAATACTTACTGGACAGCGGAAATTGCTGCGGGACGCTGGCCTTTGAACATCAACGACGCGATTCACGATTCTCTAAGGAGGCTCGTTCGCTGTCGGTCTTTTCTGCATCAAGTTCGCAGGGAAGGTGGGGCTACAGAACTTTTTATCGGTTGGTTTTTCGAAAACCAAAGTGGAGAAGTGCTAACCCACGAGTGCCTGGCTCTGGCTGGTGATCTTCAGATTGATTTGTCTTTCGATGTCTATCCGCCAGACCAGGCTCAACATGAGTACGAAGTTGGCGAAGGCTGAGTGCCCGAATAGGATACGCACACGTGAATGTCCGCCCCTGCCCCAAAGCGGACGCCGGTGTTTGTTTAGATGGGCAGCCTCTTTGCCATGCGCGGAGCCCTCAAGTTGATTTACGACCAATCGCGAAGCTTGCTCCTGGCGATCAAAGACAATAAAGGGCGGGTGCTCCACGACCTTCGTGACGGCAATATGGTGCTGGACGATCTCGATCTTTCCGGCGCTCAGCTCTCCGGGATAATCGCGGAAGGGCTATGCTGCATGGATACAAAGTTTGTTCGTGCAGACCTTTCCCGGGCTGACCTCTACTGGGCCATGGCACAAGGCGCCGACTTTGGTGAGGCCGATCTAAGCGATGCCTCTCTTCGCGGGGCCAATCTCAAAGGATGCAATTTCAGGTCCGCAAATCTCGCGAATGCCGATCTTTCTACGGATAATCTCGGCGGACCCGTGCGGTTGCAAGGCGCAGTTCTACAGGGAGCCAACTTGAAAGGGGCGAAACTCGATGGTAGCGAGTTCGATCATGAAACGTTGTTTCCCGATGACTTCGATCCCATGGCGCACGGAATGAAACGGGTCGATTAAGCTGCGATGTCAGCTCCTGACCCGAAGCGGACGTTGCCAGAGATGATCTGCTTGCCGCGGCCAAGCCACTTAGTGGGCGTGATTGCCAAGGGCAGTTACCATGGGTAATCGCGATGGCGGTTTACCAATCAAAGACCCATCGACTGCCCGCTCGCTCGCCGTGCCGGCGCTGCAGACGACCACATTCTTTAACCTCGTATCTCTCCTGCACCTTGCGCCGCCGTCCCCAGTCCTATCCTTTCATAAAAAGAATTTTCTGCCTTCTGCTTTCGAGTGAAGTTCCGGCGTATCTCCGAGTGAAGACCGCGCCGATTTATTCAGGCAATATGCCGGCCAGGGATTCGCGTTTCGAAAAGGAATGAGGGGCCGTGCACAAGGAAGCCTTCGTGATGGCGGTCTGCAGCGATTTTGCGGGCCAGGTCCGCGGCAAGGGATTTCCCGCGCGCGAGCTGGAAGAGCGCTGGGATAAGGGCGTCGGCTGGACGCCGACCAACGTCATGATCAACTGTTTCGGCGTGATTCCGGCGACGCCCTGGGGCGCTTCCGGGGACTTGCTGCTGCGGCCGGATCCCGCCGGCGATCTCACCATCGATTTCGGCGACGGCAGTCCTGTCGAGCGCTTCATCCTCGGCAATATCGAGGAGATGGACGGACGGCCTTGGGCCTGCTGCACCCGTTCCTATCTGCAGGCGGCCTTGCGCGAACTCGCCGACGACTTCGGCCTCCACCTCCGCGTGGCCTTCGAGCATGAGTTCACCCTGGTCGGGCTGGAGCCGCGTCTCGGCGCCGCCTATGGGCTGGAGGCGATCCGGCAGATCGACGAGCTGCCGGAAGTGATCCTCGCCGCGATCGACCGGGCCGGGCTGGAGCCCGACACTTTCCTGCCGGAATATTCGCCCGGCCAGTTCGAGATCACCATCCGCCCCGCCCTGGCGCTCGAAGCCGCCGATCGCGCGGTGAAGCTCCGGCAGATCGTGCGGGCTGCCGCACGGCGCAAAGGCTGGCGCGCCAGCTTCGCGCCGATCATGAAGCAAGGCGGCGTCGGCAACGGCGTCCACATCCATTTCAGCCTGGAAGACAAGAACGGCAAGCCGCTTTCCTACGATGCGAGCGGCAACCACGGCGTCTCCAATATCGCCGCCCCGTTCATCGCCGGCATCCTGGCGCATGGTCGTGCGCTCTGCGCCGTGACCGCGCCGAGCCGCATCTCCTACGACCGGCTGCGGCCCAATGCCTGGAGCGCCTCGGTCACCAATCTGGGCGTGCGCGACCGCGAGGCGCTGGTGCGCATCTGCCCGGTCTCCGAGAAGCCGGGTGCCAAAGTGGAGAAGAGCTTCAACTTCGAATACCGCGCCGCCGATGCCGCCGCGACACCGCATCTGGCGCTCGGTGCGATCGTGCGCGCGGGCCTGCTCGGCCTGCGCGGCAAGCTGCCTCTGCCGAAGGCCGCCAGCGTCATCGAGATCGGCAAGATGTCCGAGGCGGAGAAGAAGAGCGCCGGCATCGAGACTTTGCCCGCCAGCCTTGGCGATGCCTTGGACCAATTGGAGAGGGCCCCTGCCGCCTTGATGCCCGAAGGATTGAAGCAGCCCTACCTCATGCACAAGCGCGGCGAGATCCAATACACGGCCGAAGTTCCATCCGAGGCGCTGTTCTCCATGTATGCGCAAGTCTACTGACCGGAAATCCTCCATGTCCGAATGGCAGGGCTTCGCGCCCGGCGATCCCGATCCTGTGCTCATCCACGGCGCCGTGCGTCGGTCGCCGTTCCTGCTGGTGAGCGATCATGCCGGCAATGCGGTCCCGAAAGGGCTCGGTGACCTCGGCCTTTCAGCGGAGCATCTCGGCGATCACATCGCCTGGGATATCGACGTCTGGCCGATCGCCATCGCCGTCGCCGATGCGCTGGATGCGCCGCTCTTCGGTCAGGCCTATTCGCGGCTGGTGATCGACAGCAACCGCAAGACCAGCGCGAAAGACAGCATTGCCACCGTCAGCGACGGCATTCCCGTCCCGGGCAATGCCGATCTCACCGAACGGGAGCGCAGGCTGCGCTATGACCTGATCATGCGCCCCTATCAGGATCGCATCGCCGCCGAGATCGCCCAGCGCCCGAAGCCGCTCTGCATCGTCTCGATGCACAGCTGCACCGCCCAGCTCAGCGGAGGGAAGCTGCGTCCCTGGCATATCGGCGTCATCAGCGGCCCGGACGACCGGATGCGGCGCCGGGTCTATGAAGACCTTGCCGCAGATTCCGGCGGGCTGGTGATTGGCGAGAACGAACCCTATGTCGTCAGCATGGAGAACGACTACACCCTGCCGGTCCATGCCGAGGCCGCGGCCATCCCCTATGTCGAGTTCGAGATGCGCAACGACAGCTACAAGGATGCGGCGAGCCGAAGCCGGGCCGCCGCCCTCCTCGCCCGTGCGCTCAGGAAAGCGCTCTCATAGGCGCGCGGCAGCGGCCATGCGCGCCGCGAGCAGGACCGCTTCCTCGCTGGCGCGCGGATTGGCGACGCCCTTGCCGGCGATATCGTAAGCGGTGCCGTGTGCCGGCGTGCAGACCGGAAACGGCAGGCCGCCCAGCATGGTCACGCCGCGCTCGAAGCCCATCAGCTTCATCGCGATCTGGCCCTGGTCGTGGAACATGGTCAGCACCGCGTGATATCCGCCCTTGGTCGCCGCCAGGAAGACGGTATCGGCCGGGTGCGGCCCGGCGACGTCCAACCCCTGCGCGACTGCGGCTTCGACCGCGGGGCCGATGATCTCGATCTCCTCCATGCCGAAGCTGCCGCCGTCGCCGGCATGAGGATTGAGTGCCGCGACCAGCAGGCGCGGGACGGCGATGCCGGAGCGCTTGAGGCAGTCCATCGTCAGCGTGATCTCGTCCAGGATCCCCTCTGTCGAGAGGCTGGCGGCGACATCCTTCAGCGGGATATGCGAGGTGACTCGCGCATTCCAGACGGTGTCGAGCACGTTGAACTCGCGCGCCCTGCCGTTCAGGCGCAACAGCTCGGCGACGAAGCGGCCTTCGTCGTCGTAGCCCGGATGCGCAAACCGCATCGCCTTCTTGTTGAACGGCGTATAGCTGACCGCCGCGACCTTGCCCGCCTCGGCAAGCCGCACGGCCAGCGTGAAGTTCTCGACCGCGAAGCGGCCGCCGGCCGGGGTCGCCGCGCCGATCGAGACATCCGCCGGATCGAGGTTGCCGAGATCGATCAGAACCGGCTTCTCGGCCGGTCCGATCGCCGTGTCGACCACGGTCTCGATATCCAGGGCGATGCCGGCCGCGCGGGCGCCGGCTGCGAGAATGCGCCGATCGCCGATCACCACCAGTCGTGCCGCCGCCGCGACCCGCTCGGAGGCGATCAGCTTCGCCGTGAGCTCCGGGCTGATGCCGGCCGGGTCGCCCATGGCCAGCGCGATCAGGGGCCGGCTCATGCCGCTGCTCCTGCGCGGCGTCGAGCCCGCAGCCTTTCGCCCTCAGTCGAGAACAGCCGAGGAGATTGCGGTTCGCAGCTCAGCCAGATCTCTTCACCGGATGAGAAGTCGGCGCCGTCGCGCTGCTCGACGGTGATGCTCTCGCCGCTTGCCAGATTGCAGTAGAGATAGCGGGTGCTGCCGAGGTACTCGGCGAAATCGACCTTGGCGCGCAGCGCGCCGTCCTGGCGCGCTCCCGCGCGCAGGTGTTCCGGACGAATGCCGAGCTTGACCGGCTCGCCGGGCGCGACGCCGCGTTCGGATGGCGGAAGGGAAATGACCGTATCGGCGACAGCAACCTGGCTTTCGGAAACACCGGCGGCGTCCACGATGTTCATCCGCGGCGAGCCGATGAAGCCGGCGACGAACAGGTTGTTCGGGTCCTCATAGACCGCGCGCGGTGTGCCCACCTGCTCGATGCGCCCGTCGCGCAGCACGACGATGCGGTCCGCCAGGGTCATGGCCTCGGTCTGGTCATGGGTGACGTAGATCATCGTGTTGCCGAGCTCGCGATGCAGGCGCGCGATCTCGATCCGCATGCTGACGCGCAGCTCCGCGTCGAGGTTGCTGAGCGGCTCGTCGAACAGGAAGGCCAGTGGCTTGCGAACGATAGCGCGACCGATGGCCACGCGTTGACGCTGTCCGCCGGAAAGCTGCCCCGGACGGCGGTCGAGCAGCGGCGCGATCTTCAGGATCTCCGCTGCGGCATTGACCCGCCGCTGGATCTCCTCGGCCGGGGTCTTGGCCATCTCGAGCCCGAAGGCGAGATTCTCGCGGACGCTCATATGCGGGTAAAGCGCATAGGATTGGAACACCATGGCGATGCCGCGCTTGGCGGGATCGAGATCGGTCACGTCGCGGCCGGCGATGAGAACGTCGCCGGAGGTGACGTCCTCCAGCCCGGCGATCATGCGCAGCAGCGTGGACTTGCCGCAGCCGGACGGGCCGACGAAGACGACGAACTCGCCGCCCTCGATCGCAAGGTCGAGGCCGTGGATCACATCCACCGCGCCGAAGGTCTTGCGGACGTCACGAAGCTCGATCTTCGCCTTTACCGGCTCCGTCATTCCTGCGCCCTCATCCAGACCAGCATCTCGCCCGGCGCGCGATTGTCCCAGAGATGATAGGGCACGAAACGCGTCCGGGCCGCTTCCAGAACCGGCTGCGCGGTGTCGTAGAGCTTGCCCTCCCAGCCGTTCCAGCGCTCGCGCTTGGCCTCGAGCTCGACAGCGACCGCCCCGCCGAGCTGCGCTTCGCGCGCGACCCGTGCCTTCGCGACACTCTCGGTCAGGATCACGCCGTTCAAGCCGGCGCCATTGTCCGCTTCCTCGGCACAATAGACCAGCGGGCCGCGCGCCAGCGCGACGCGGCCGAGGTCGGCCTTCACCCTGGGATTGGCGCGCACCGCGCGCACCGCCATTGGCAGGTCGAGCAGGATCGATTCGCCGCCGCGCCACAGCCTGTCGATGCGCAAGTAGCCCTTCTCCTCGATTGGTGCCACATCGACAGGCTCGCCATCGATCACCAGCGTGGCTTTGGAACACCAGCTCGGCACCCGCAGAGCGAGGCGGAAGGCGGCGGGCTGATCGAGCTCGAGGCTGATCGCAACCCGGCCGTCCCAGGGATAGTCGCTGCGCTGCGTCAGCGTGAGCTGCGACCCGCTCACGTCCAGCCTCGCCGTGCTGTCGCCGTAGAGATGGATCGCCACCTGCCCCGCCGAGACGGCGTACATGTAGCTGCCGATCGAAGCGACGGTGCGCGCGATGTTGGGCGGACAGCAGGGGCAGCGATGCCAGGTCCAGCGGTGATGTCCGCCGCCGCTTTCCAGCGGATTGTCGTAGAAGAACCGCGACCCATCGGTCGAAAGGCCCGACAGTGCCCCGTTATAAAGCGCCCGCTCCATGATGTCGGCATAGCGCCGGTCCGGTCCGCGTCCGAGCATGCGGCTCGCCCACATCGCCAAGCCGACCGCGGCGCAGGTCTCGGCATAGGCGCTCTCGTTGGGCAGGTCGTAATAGTCCGTGAAGCCCTCGTTGCTCGCTGCGGGACCGATGCCGCCGGTCACGTACATCTGCTTGGTCGTGAGATCGTCCCACAGGATCTTGAGCGCATCGGTCAGGCTGTCGTCGCCGAATTCCGTCGCGACATCGGCCATGCCGGAATAGAGGTACATGGCGCGTACCGCGTGGCCGATCACCTTGGTCTGCTGCCGCACCGGCAGATGCGACTGGTTGTATTCGTAGGTGCGATGGCGGAACTGCTTCGGATCCGCGCCGCGCTCCGCCGCTTCGAGGTCGAAGTAGTGCGGCTGCTGCCCGCGCTGGTCGATGAAGAAGCGGGCGAGGTCCAGGTAGCGCTGCTCGCCGGTCGTCCGGCCGAGGCGGATCAGCGCCAGCTCGATCTCCTCATGGCCGCAATAGCCGGGCTTCTGGCCCGGGCGTGGCCCGAACACCCGGTCGATATGGTCAGCGTAGCGGCACAGGACATCGAGCAGCTTGCGCTTGCCGGTCGCGTGGAAATAGGCGACCGCCGCCTCCATCAGATGGCCAGCGCAATAGAGTTCATGGCAGTCGCGCAGGTTGGTCCAGCGCTTGCCGGGCTGCATGCGGATGAACCAGGAGTTCACGTAGCCGTCCGGCTGCTGCAGCTTCTCGAACATGTCGATGATCGCATCGATCTTGGCCTCGAGCTCCGGATTGGCTTTGCGGTAGAGCGCATAAGCGGCGGTCTCGATCACCTTGGCGATGTCGGAATCCCAGAACATCTGCACGTTGACGGTGTCCGGCGTGCCGTCGGCCCGAAGGTGGAACGGCATCCGGATCTCCGGGACCGGCCGGTCGGGATCGATCTGGTCCAGCATCCCCGCCGCCACGCAGCGGTCATAGAGGATCATCGCCGTCCGGTCGGCGACCGCGTCGATGCGCTCGCCCCAGAAGCCGCGCACGTCGACGTCGGAAACCGCCGGAGGCCGGAACCTGCTGGCGGTCGGGATTTCAAAGGATGCCATAAGCCGATCTGTCCATTCTGTTGGTGTTACTTGACGGCCCCGGCGGTGAGGCCGCGGATGTAGTAGCGCTGCAGCAAGAGGAAGAGCGCCAGGCAGGGCGCCATCATCAGGGTGACGCCGGATTGCACCGCGCCCCAGTCGATGGTGCCGAACTGGCCGGACCGAACCGCCGCCATCAGGACGGGCAGCGTGTACTTCTTCTGGTCGGTGAGCAGGATCAGCGCCGCCAGGAACTCGTTCCAGGATGCGAGGAACGCAAAGATCGCCACGGTGGCGACGCCGGGCAGTACCAGCGGCAGCATGATGCGATAGAGCACGGCGAAGACCGAGGCGCCGTCGGCCCGCGCGGCCTCCTCGATCTCCTTGGGCACGGCGTCGAAGGCATTGCGCATCATGAACGTCGAGAACGGCAGCTGCAGCGTCACATAGACCAGGACGATCCCGGTCAGCGTATTCTGCAGGCCAAGCTTGGTCAGGATGAGGAAGAGCGGCGTCAGGATCGACTGGAACGGGATCATCACCGTCGAGATGATCAGCACGAAGAGCACGTTCTTCAGCGGGAACTGGAAGCGCGAGAAGCCATAGCCGGCGAGCAGGCTGACCAGGACCGAAGCCACCACGGTCGCCGCCGAGACCGCCAGGCTGTTCCCGGCATAGGTCCAGATGCCCGCGCCGTATTGCGCCAAGTTGTCGTAATTCTGCACGCTGAAGCCGCCGACCGGCCAAGGCGGCAGCGGCGGCTGCCTGGCTTCGACCGAAGGCTTGAAGCTGACCAGCACGCTCCAGGCGAGCGGTGCGAGGAACAGGATGGCCGCGGTCGCGCCGAACCCGTGATATCGCACGCCTTGCAGGAGCCGGCGCGTCGGAGCGGTGCGGGTGCGAGCCATCACATGCCCTCCGGACTGCGCAGCAGCCGCAACTGCACGACGCTGATGACGACCAGGATGGCCAGCAGCACCATCGACAGCGCGGCACCGTAGCCGAGATGGAACGACATGAAGGACTGGCTGAAGATCCAATAAACCGCCGTGATCGTGCTGTTCTGCGGACCGCCGTCGGCGATGATGTAGAACTGATCGAAGGCCAGCATCGATCCCGCCACCGAAAGGATGAGCGCCAGCGCAATCGTGCGGCGCATCAGCGGCAGCGTGATCCGACGGAAGCGCTGCCAGGGCGACGCGCCGTCCATGCGCGCCGCCTCCTGCACCTCGGTCGAGATGCCCTGCAGGCCGGTCAGCAGGATGATCATGTTGAAGCCCGCGGTCTTCCAGACGACCATGATGATGATCGACCAGAAGGTCGTATCGAAATCCGCGAGCAGGTTGATCTTCTGCGCGGTGAGGCCGAGCCAATAGGCCGCCGGCGAGAACAGCCCGGAATCCACGTCGAGCAACCAGGCCCAGAGCAGGCTCGCCGAGCCGAAACCGACGACGACCGGCAGGAAGAAGGCGGTGCGGTAGAGCTTCGTCAAAGGGCGCGCCTTCTCGACGAACAGCGCCAGTGGAAAAGCCACGGAGAAGATCGCCACGGTCACGATCAGCGTGTAATAGACGGTGAAGCGCAGCGACGACCAGAACTGCGCGTCGCCGAACAGCCGGCTGTAATTGCCGAACCAGATGAAGCGCGGCTTGCCGAGCAGCGGCCAGTTGTGCAGCGACATCCAGAACGCCATGCCGAGCGGGATCACGAAGAACAGCAGCACGAGGCAGAGCGCCGGCGCCACGAACAGCAGACCCACGAGTTGCTTGCGTCGCTGGCGTGCGGTTCTCAGCCGCCTTGGCGGGCGATCAGGAAGTTGCGGCGTATCGGTCATCGCGATCTATTCAGTGTAGGGTGCGCCGCCCGGACAGCGAGACCCGTCCGGGCGGAGCGGAACGGTCGATCAGTCGGCGGCCGCATCGAGGATCGACTGCATCGAGGCTTGCGCCTTGGCGACCGATCCATCGACATCGGTGCCGAAGAAGACTTCGTTCAGCATCTGCTTCCACGGGCCGGTGCTGCTGTTGAAGACGTCGTTGTAGACCGGAGAAGACGGAGTCCGGCCCATCTTCATGGCTTCCGTCGCGATCTGATAGCGCTCGTCCAGCCCCTTGATGGCCTCGGCGGCGATATCGCTGCGGGTCGGCAGGCTGCCACCCTTGGCGAGCAGGGTCTGGCCCTCGATCGAATAGACGAATTCCAGGAACTCCTTCGCCGCCGCCAGATTGTCGCGGCCCGCCGTGACGACGAAGTTGTCGCCGCCGGCGAACGATGCCCGGCCGCCGTCCTTGCCGGGGATGAAGGTGACGCCGAACTCGACCTGCGGATAGTTCTTGACCAGATTGCCGATGGCGAAGGCGCCGATCGGCGACAGGCCGACCTTGTCGGTAGCGAACCCGCCGAAGAAGTTCTTTCCTGAATCCGTCTTCGCGCTTTCCGGCACATAGCCCTTGGCCACGAGCGTGCGATAGAAATTGATCGCATCGTGCATCTGCGGCGTGTCGATCGCCGCGCGCTTGCCGCCGTCCACCAGGATGTCTCCTCCGGAGGCCCAGATCAGCGGCATGAAGGTGAAAGCGTTGCAACCGCCGCAGGCACCGGCGAAGTAGAAGCCGCGAATGTCACCGCCGAGCGCGTTGACCTTGGCCGCATCCGCCTCGATCTCGGCCCAGTTGGTCGGGCCCTTATCCGGGTCGAGCCCCGCCTGCTTGAACAGCTTCTTGTTCCACAACAGCACGGAAGCATCGGCCGACATCGGCAACGCATAGATCCGGCCGTCATAGGTGCCGGTGCCGATATGCGCCTTCGACAGATGCTCGAAATACGGCAGGCTTTTCGCGAGATCGGTCAGGTCTTCGAGCGTGCCGGATTTGGCGAAGGCCGGCGCATAGACCAGGTCGAGCGAGACGAAGTCGGGCGCGGATCCCCCGGCCGCGGCGGTGGCATATTTCTGCACCATCTCGCTCGAAGGCACGATCTGCAGCTCGATCTGGGTCTTGTGGGTCTCGTTGAAAGCCTTGATCAGGCCCGGCATGAAGGCTTCGCTGCTCGAGCGCGACCACATGGTGAGTTTCTGTTGCGCAAGGGCCGAGCCCGAAAGCACGCCGAGGGCGGCGGCGGCAAGCGCCGCGATCCTGAAGATTCTCATGATGTCTCCTCCTCCTGTTGCGGCCGATGTTGCCCATCGGCCTGTTCTGCCTCGTGAAGTCGTCACGAGCCGCGCACCACCAGGGCGCACGGCAGCTTCCAAAGCCCTTTCTCCACCGCCTCGCCGTTCACGAGCCGCAGCAGGGCGTGCCCGGCTTGCCGCCCGAGTTCCTTCAAGTTCATGTCGATCGTCGTGAGCGGCGGACGCGTCTGTTCTGCGACGATCTCCCAATTGTCGAACCCGACCACCGAGACGTCGCGGGGCACGTCGACGTTCCGCTCGCGGAGCGCATCCACCACACCGCGCGCGATCTGGTCGTTGCCGCAGAAGATGCCGTCCGGACGGTCCGCGCGCTCCCAGAGCGCCGCCACCGCTTCGTGGCCCCAGCGCTCGGCCCAGGCGCCGCGCATGACGCCGTCTTCGCGGACCGGCAGGCCTGCGGCTTCGAGCGCCTCGGCATAGGCGCGCGTACGCTCGTGAACGACCTTGAAGCTGCCGGGGCCGGTGACGTGAACGATCCGCTTGCGGCCCTGCGCGATCAGGTGCTCGACCGCCAGCCGCGCCCCCTGGCCGTCGTCAGGCACCAGGGTGACCGCATCTGCGGGACCGGCGGTCAGCGCGTAGACGACGGGCACCGAGAGATGCGACAGCTCGACCGGCAGCGGCCTGTCGATCCGCTTGCCGGTCGCGATGATTCCATCGACCTGCTTGTCGAGCATGGCATCGACATGGACCTTGGCGAGTTCCGGGTTGTCCTCGACGGTGCACAGGAAGACCGAGACGCCATGGTCGATCAGCCCTTCGGAAATGCCCGCCATCACCGGAAGGGTGAAACGCCCATAGGTGTCATCGGTCAGCAGCCCGACCGTGAAGCTGCGCTTGCTGGTGAGACTGCGGGCCAGAGCGTTGGGCCGGAATCCCAGCGCCTGGGCGGTGCGCCGGATCCGGTCACGGGTCTCGGCCGACATCCGCCCAGTATCGTTCAGCGCCTTCGACGCCGTCGCTGTGCTCACGCCGGCCGCGGCGGCGACGTCGTAGATGGTGACCCGTTCGGAGGCGCCCTGACCTGACACGCAAATCCGTCCACAATGGGTGAAAAACCGGTTTCTCAGCGATCCATAACGCAGTTTTGGATTTGAGAAAAGGGTTTCTCAGAAGGCAAAGAGCGGATTCGTCAGCCGCTGCCGATCAATGAATCCGAAAAAAGGCCTCTGTTCAATATATTGATCAATCCGATAAATATGTTGACCACTCCATCGCGGCTCCGCTTATATCGCGCTCCGAAGCGGATCCGCCTTCGCGCGGGACGCGGCTCATTTATATTGCGCAGCCGAATCGTTCACCGGGAGAGCGTCATGAGAACCATCCATCACTTTGTCGGCGGCCAGGAAGTCCAGGGGACGAGCGGCCGCACGGCCGAGGTCTTCAACCCGGCCACCGGCGAGGTCCAGGCCAAGGTGCCGCTCGCCTCCAAGGCCGAGCTCGACGCCGCGGTGAAAGTCGCGGCGGAGGCTTTTCCGAAATGGGCCGGCACGCCGCCGCTCACCCGCGCCCGCATCATGTTCAAGTTCAAGCAGCTCGCCGAGGAGCGCGCGGATGAGATCGCGGCGGCGATCACCGCCGAGCATGGCAAGGTCCTGTCCGATGCCAAGGGCGAGCTGATCCGCGGCCTCGAAGTGGTCGAGTTCGCCGCCGGTGCGCCGCAGCTCCTCAAGGGCGAGTTCTCGGAGAACGTCGGCACCAATGTCGATTCCTGGGCGATCCGGCAGCCCCTCGGTGTCGTCGCCGGCATCACGCCGTTCAACTTCCCGGCCATGGTCCCGATGTGGATGTTCCCGATCGCGCTGGTCGCCGGCAACACCTTCATCCTGAAGCCCTCGGAGCGCGATCCCGGCCCGACGCTGCTGATTGCAAAGCTGTTGAAGGAAGCGGGCCTCCCGGACGGCGTCTTCAACGTCGTGCACGGCGACAAGGAGGCCGTCGATGCGATTCTCGAGCATCCCGAGATCCAGGCGGTGAGCTTCGTCGGCTCGACCCCGATCGCCGAATACATCTATCACACCGGCACCGCGCATAATAAGCGCGTGCAGGCGCTGGGCGGCGCCAAGAACCATATGATCGTCATGCCGGACGCCGATATGGACCAGGCGACGGACGCTCTGATGGGCGCCGGCTACGGCTCCGCCGGCGAGCGCTGCATGGCGATCTCGGTCGCGGTGGCCGTGGGCGACAAGGTCGGCGACACGATCGTCGACAAGCTGGCACCGAAGGTGCGCGCGCTGAAAGTGGCGCCGGGCACCGACCCTGAGGCCGAGATGGGCCCGCTGGTCACCAAGCAGCATTTCGAGAAGGTGAAGTCCTATGTCGATCTCGGCGTCAAGGAAGGCGCCAAGCTGGTGGTCGATGGCCGTTCGCTGAAATTGCAGGGCTATGAGAACGGCTACTTCCTCGGCGGCTGCCTCTTCGACAACGTGAAGCCGGAGATGCGGATCTACAAGGAAGAGATCTTCGGTCCCGTGCTCTCGGTCGTTCGCGTGCCCGATTATGCGAGCGCCGTGAAGCTGGTGAACGAGCATGAATACGGCAACGGCACCGCGATCTTCACCCGCGACGGCGACGCCGCCCGCGAGTTCGCCTCCAAGATCAAGGTCGGCATGGTCGGCGTGAACGTGCCGATTCCGGTGCCGATGGCCTTCAACAGCTTCGGCGGCTGGAAGCGCTCGCTGTTCGGCGATCACCACATGCACGGGCCGGAGGGCATCCGCTTCTACACCCGCCTGAAGACCATCACCTCGCGCTGGCCGACCGGCATCCGCGCCGGCGCCGAGTTCGTCATGCCGACGATGAAATGATACGGCTCTCCCGCCGCAGCCTTCTCGCATCGCTGGGTGCATCGCTGACGCTGCCTGCGTCAGCAGCGCCCGGCAGCGGCGGTGAGATCGTCTTCGCGACCTGGGGCGGGACCGAGATCAAGAATCTCACGCGTGCGTTTGCGACCCCGTTCCAGAATGCCGGTGGACCGAACATCGTCTTCGACGGCACCGGACCGACCGAAGGTGCGATCCGCAACATGGTCGATTCCGGCGATGTCGGCTGGGATGTCTGCGACGCCGACGGCTACTCGGCCATTCGCTTGGGCCGCACCGGTGCCTTGAGCGCCATCGACTACTCGATCATCGACCGCAGCCTGGTGACGCCGCCCTTCGCCTTCGATCACGGCGTCGGCGGCTACACCTATGCCTATGTGCTGGCCTATGACACCGAGCTCTACAAGGAGCGTCCCCCGCAGAGCTGGGTCGACTTCTGGGATGTGAAGCGCTTTCCCGGCAAGCGCGGCCTCTGGCGCTGGATGAACGGCGGATTCGAGGCGGCGATGCTCTCCGCCGGCGCCGCGCGCAACAAGGTCTATCCGATCAATCTCACGCTGGTGATGGACCGGCTGAAGCAATTGAAGCCACATCTCCAGACCTGGGAGAGCGGCGCGCAATCGAAGCAGATGCTGGTCGATCGCGTGGTCGGCATGTCCTGCATCTGGCACAGCCGCGCCGTGCAGCTCGCCGCCGAAACCAACGGCCGCATCAATTGGACCTGGGCCGACGGCATTCTCTATCCGGGAGTCTGGGTGGTGCCGAAGAACAACCCGGCGGGATCGCAGGCCTTCAAGTTCATCGCCTCGATGCAGGACGCGCTGCGCCAGGTGAACTTCACCGGCCTTCAGGGCGTCGGCCCTTGTAACCCGAACGCCACGAAGGCAATGCCGGCGAGCCTCCGGCATCTCGATCCCACCCAGCCCGAGAACCGTGCGCAGCTGGTGACAGTGGACAGCACCTGGTGGGCCGACAATTACGACCTCGCCATGAAGCGGTTCCAGGATCTCTTGAATCAGCCGTAAGGCTTTCGGCTTTATCCACGCAAATTTTCCTTTTCAACACCTGCTGGGGCTGGTCAGCGGGAAGACCTTCCTTTACCAATGCAGGTAAATCGACCTATGCCGTTCTGCCTGCGCCAGCCCGAGACCTCATGGACCTGCCGATCCAGCTTCTGCCCGCGACCCGGCTGCTCGAGCTTTATGCTTCCCGCGAACTCTCACCCGTCGAAGCGACCCAAGCGGCGCTTGCCGCGATCGATCGGCATAACCCGCGCTTCAATGCCTTCTGCCTGGTCGATCGCGACGCTGCGCTGACCGAGGCGCGACAATCGGAGAGTCGCTGGAAGCAGGGTGCGCCCATAGGTCTGCTCGACGGTATCCCGACAACGGTCAAGGATCTCATCCTGGCGCAGGGATGGCCGACCCTGCGCGGATCGCGCACCGTCGATCCCGAGCAGAACTGGAAAGACGATGCTGTTCTGGTGCGCAGTTTGCGGCGCGCCGGTGCGATCCTGATCGGCAAGACGACGACGCCGGAGTTCGGCTGGAAAGGTGTCACCGACAGCGCGCTCCACGGTATCACGCGCAATCCCTGGGACCCGCAACGGACGCCGGGCGGCAGCAGCGGCGGCGCGGCGGTGGCCGCGGCCTGCGGTATGGGTGCGCTTCATGTCGGAACCGATGGCGGCGGCTCGATCCGCATCCCTGCGAGCTTCACCGGTGTGGTCGGATTCAAGCCGACCTACGGCATCGTGCCGCGTCATCCACCCTCGCCCTATGGCACGCTCTCGACCGCCGGCCCGCTCACGCGCTGCGTTGCCGATGCCGCCTTGCTGATGGACGTGCTGACCGAGCCCTTCCCGCTCGATTTCTATGCTCTACCCCATGAGCGGCGGTCCTATCGCGTCGACCTCGATACCGGCATCGCCGGTTGGCGGATCGCCTTCTCGCCGACCCTGTCCGGCGCGCGGGTCGATGCCGAGATCGCGCAGCGCGTGGCAGCGGCCGCCAAGCGGTTCACCGAACTCGGCGCCGCCGTCGTCGAGGTGCCGCCGGTGATCGAGGATTGCCTGATGACCTTCCAGCACCACTGGTTCGTGGGTGCTGCCCTGCAGATGCGCGAGATGAGCTTCACGCAACGGCGACTGCTCGATCCGGGATTCGCACGTATCGCGGAACAGGGGAGCCGCCTCTCGGCGCTCGACTACGCCGCCTCGGTCAAGGCGCGCGAGGCTCTGGGCTCGAAGATGCTCGCTTTCTTCCAGGACTGGGACCTGCTCATCACGCCCACCATGCCGATCGCCGCCTTCCCCGTGGGCGTCGACTATCCGCCCCAGGTCGATCGCGGCCAATGGAGCGACTGGACGCCCTTCACCTACCCCTTCAACCTGACGCGCCAGCCGGCGATCTCCCTCCCCTGCGGCTTCACCAAGGCCGGCCTGCCGGTCGGGCTGCAGATCGTCGGTCCGATTCTGGGCGACCACCGCATCCTGCGTGCGGCCCATGCCTTCGAGCAGATCCAGCCGTTTCGGATGCCGGAGCTCTAGCAACCGGCGGCGCATCGAGGTGTTAGGTTGGAGTGAGCGTCCGCCGGAGCGACGCCCTCCTTCTTTTGGAGCCGCGCGTGCGCCTTAGGCTTGTAGCGATCGTCATCCTCTCCCTCCTCCTGGTCCTCGTTCTCGTGGCGGGCGGCGCCATGCTCTGGGTGACGAGCCTCGACTATCGCAGCCTCGCCGAACGCAAGGGCAGCGAAGCTTTGGGCCGCAAGGTCACGATCGGCGCGCTCAAGATCGGCTGGGGCGATCCGCTCACGATCGAGCTCCGCGATCTCCGTGTCGCAAACGCACCCTGGGGCACGCGTCCGGAAATGGTCAAGCTCGAACACCTCTACGCCCAGATCGACGTCCGAGCGCTGCTCAAAGGCACGATCCGCTATCGCCGGCTCGATGTGACGCGGCCCGATATCCTGCTCGAGCGCGACGCCAAGGGCTCTGGCAATTGGAAGTTCGCCGGCGGCGCTTCGTCGGGCGGCTTCGCGATCATGCCGAAGGACCGCACCCAGTTCCCCAGTCTGCTCGACTTCACCCTGCACGATGCGACCATCACCTATCGGACGAGCAGCGGCAAGCCGCTGGTCATTGCGCTGAAGCAGGCGGCCGTCCAATCGCCGGGCGAGGACCAGCCGGTGACGCTCTCGGCGGACGGCGCCTACAACGATCTCCCCGCCACTCTCAAGGCCACCACGGATTCCTTCATCACCTTGCGCGACGGCTCGGCGCCTTTCGGCGAAGATTTTACGCTCGCCAACGCGGACAGCAGCATCGCCTTCAAGGGCCGGCTGATGAATCCGCTGGATTTCGATCTGATCGACAAAGCTGCCCTCACCATCGACAGCAAGAACTTCGGCAAGCTGCTGGAGGCCTTCGACGCGGGCCTGCCGGCTGAATTCCCGGTGAAGCTGAACGGCGAGCTATCGCGGCAAGGCAATCATTGGCAGATCGACGGAATCCAGGGTGCGCTGGCGGAGAACCCGGTGACCGGCCGCTTCGTCCTGGACGAGGCGCAGCGGGGCGGCACCGACAAGATGGCGATCAAGGCGCGCTCCGACACGCTGGTTCTCGACAGCCTGCTTGGAAAGAGCAAGCCGTCGAAAAGCGGCGACTGGAAATCGATCGCGCTCCAGCTGCCGGAAAAGACGGCGCCGGAAATCCATGCCGATCTTGCCGCCGGGCGTCTGAAATACGGCAAGACCACGCTCGCCGATTTCGCGCTGGTTGCAACCGCCGCGCCGGGATCGGCCGATATCGACAGCGTCAAGTTCGCCATGGCCGGCACGACCTTCGAGGCGAACGGCACCGCCAAGAGCGACGGCAAGACCACGCGGCTGCACGTCAACGCGGGCCTGCCCGGCGGCAATCTCAGCGATCTCCTGAAGACGCTGGACGCTGAAACCGATCAGATCGCCGGGGAGATCAGTGCGCGCATCGCCCTCGATGCGTCAGGGACCAAGCTCGGCGAAGCCTTGGCGCACGCAGACGGGAGCGCCGTCTTCGCCATGATCGACGGCAAGGTGTCGCGCGACGTGATCGAGAAGGCCTCGGTCGATCTGCGCACGGTCTTTCGCAAGGGCAAGGGCATGTCCGCGGTGAAGTGCCTGCTCGGCGTCGCCACGGTGAAGAACGGCATCGCCCAGGTCTCGCCGTTGATCCTGCGGACGCCGGACGCGACCCTCACCGGCGGCGGCACCATCGATCTCCAGAAGAACGCGCTCGACCTCACCATCCGTTCCGACCCGAAATCGACCGGGTTCTTCGCCCTCGACCTGCCGATCCGGATCTCCGGCGCGCTCGATGCGCCCAGCGCCGCACCGGATTCAAAATCGAAATTCAAGGCGAACCTGGCCCTGCCCGATCTGCCGAAGGCGATCCGGCAGGTGGCCGAGCACAGCGGCTGCCTGGAGGGTTAATTCGCGACCGCCGCGCTTTTCTTCGCGAGCAGGCGCTCCATGCAAGCTTCGGGCGTGAGCGGCTTGCCGAACAGCCAGCCCTGGCCGTATTCGCAGGAGAGCGCCTTGAGCAGCTCGGATTCCTCGTTGCGCTCGATGCCCTCGGCGACGACTTTCAGGCGGAATAACCGCGCCAGCTGCAGGATCGCTTCCACCATCCGCACACCGGCGGAATCGACGCCCATGGAGGAGACGAAGGAGCGGTCGACCTTGAGCGTGTCGATCGGCAGGCGCTTCAGCAGCGAGAGCGAAGAATAGCCGGTGCCAAAATCGTCCAGCGACAGGCCGGAGCCAATCGCCTTCAAGCGGTTGAGCAGCCCGAGTGTCACCTCGAAATCGCGCATCACCGCGCTTTCGGTGATCTCCAGCTTCAGCCGCTGCGGCTCCAGCCGGTTGGTATCGAGCGCCGCGCGCACGATCTCGGGCAATGACGGTCCGTCCAGCTGCCGACTGGAGACATTGACGCTGACGAAGAGCTCCGGGTTCGCGCCGGCATCGATCCACGCTCTGGCCTGGCGGCAGGATTGCTGCAGCACCCAAGTTCCGATCGGGATGATGAGCCCGGTCTCCTCGGCGATCGGGATGAAATCCATCGGCGAGACCATGCCGCGGGTCGGGTGGCTCCAGCGCACCAGGGCCTCGAAGCCGGCGAGCTCGCCGGAATTGAGATCGACGATCGGCTGATAGAGCACGAGCAATTCATCGCGGCGCAGGGCCTGATGCAGGTCGGCCTCGATCCGCAGCCGATCGCGGGCGCGGCGCTGCATTTCGGGGTCGAACACGACCTCCTGGCCGCCGCCTTCGTCGCGCGCCTTGTTGAGCGCCGCGGTCGCATCCTTGATCAGCTCGTCCGCGATCTCGTGATGCGGCTGAGCCTGCGCCATGCCGATCGAGAGCGTCAGCATCACCGACTCTTCGCCCATGGTGATGGGCTCTTCGGCTGCCTTCTTCATCCGGTTGGCGACGCGGACCAGGTCGGTGTCGTCGCGCATCACGTCGACCAGGATGCACATGGTGTTTTCCGACATGATGGTCAGCGTGTCGGTGGTGCGCAGCGTGCCGATCAGGCGCTGCGCCACCGCCTTCTGAACGAGGTCGCAGAATGCCTGGCCGTAAGCCTCACGCATCGTCTCATAGCGGTCGATCTGCAGCAGGATGATGCCGAAGTTGGCCGCGGGACCGGCGCTGCCGCCGGCGCCGGCGCGGCGCTTGGTCTTGATGATCGACTGGTTGATGCGGTCGTAGAGCACGATCCGGTTCGGCAGGCCGGTCATCGCATCGGTCAGCTTGCGCTCGCTGATATCGCTGATCGAGCCGGCGACCCGCCAGGCCTTGCCGTATTCGTTCCGGAGCGAGGTGCCGCGGACCAGGAACCAGCGATAGGTCATGTTGGAATGCTGGATCCGGCACTCGATCTGGAAGGCGAGCGAGATGCCTTCGAGGTGATTGCGCAGGGCGAGCTGGAACGCGTCCACGTCGTCGCGATGCAGCAGCGACATCCAGTTGTCCATCATGTCGAGCGCGGCATCGCGGTCGAGGCCGAGCAGCTCGAGGCAGCGCGGCGAGAAATAGAGCTGGTCGGTCTTGATGATCCAGTCCCAGATGCCGTCGCTGGAGCCGGCGACCGCCAGCGCGAACCGCTCCTGCTCACTCTTGTTGGCGGCGATCGCGGCGCAGCGCGCGAGATGCGAGCGGATCCGCGCCATCGCGACCGGCAGGTGCAGCGGCTTCGACACATAGTCGTCCGCGCCGTCGTTGAGCGCGCCGGCGACGAGATCGTCCTCGCCGACATCGGCCATCATGATGATCGGCAATTCGTCCGGCCGCAGGCCCTGGCGGACGCGGTAGAGCACTTCGAGCCCGTTCATCTCCGGCATGGTGAGATCGAGCATCACCAGGTCGAAGCGCTGCGAATCCAGGAGGTCGAGCGCCGCCTGTCCGCCGGCCGCGGCGGTGACGGAATAGCCCGCCTGGCGCAGCTGCTGTCCGAGCTGCGTCAGTCCGGCAATATCATCATCCACGCAAAGGATATGCGCGATGCTCAAGGCTCAGTCCCCAACGCCGACAATCCGGCCATAACCCCGAAAATCCGATATTCACACTGTTGCCCGCATCATATACGCGATTCGTACCAATTTCTTAATTTATTGGGGGCGTGGCGCGAAACGCGCCGCGCGTCCCGCAAGGACTCCGCGCCTAGTGTTGGCACGGAAAACCTCTGAAAGCCTTGCTAGGCTTGGCGTCGAGCGCGATGCAGCAGCAGCACCGCGCCGCCTGCAACCAGCCCCCAGAAGGCCGCGCCGATGCCGAAGACCGAGAAGCCGGACGCCGTGGTGACGAACGTCACAAGCGCGGCGTCGCGTTCCTTCGGCGCATTCAGAAAGGCGAGGCTCGACGAGCCAAAGGCGCCGAGCAGCGCCAATCCGGCCACTGCCTCGATCAGGATCGGCGGCGAGGCGGTGATGAATCCGGCGGCAAAGGGAGCGAGGATTCCCATCACGACATAGGCGACGCCCGAAGTGACCGAGGCGATATAGCGCCGCTTCGGATCCGGATGCGCATCGGGGCCGGCGCAGATCGCGGCGGTGATCGCTGCAAGATTGACCGCATGCCCGCCGAAGGGTGCCGCGATCACCGTCGAGAGTCCGGTGCCGACCAGCAGCGGCGAAGACGGCGGCTCATAGCCGTTGGCGCGGAGCACCGCGAAGCCCGGAATATTCTGCGAGGCCATGGTGACCAGGAACAGCGGCAGCGCGATGCTGATCGTGGCCGACCAGGAGAAGACCGGCGTTACCCATTCAAGGTTCGGCCAGGCCCAGCCGCCCTGCCAGGACGCTGTCGTATTTCCCGGCAGGACGCCGAGAGCCGCCAGCGCGTACATCAGCGCCGCGATCACGACGGCGGCGGGCGCCGCATACAGCCGCGCGAAACGTGTGACCACCACCCAGCCGATCACCACGGGGAGCGCCATCATCGGCACTTCGGCGACGGCCTTGACCGGGGCGATGCAGAAGCTCAAGAGCACGCCGGCCAGCATGGCGTTGGCGAGCGGCGCCGGGATCGCCAGAACCGCGCGACCGAGCGGCTTCCACAATCCCGAGAGAACCACCAGCGCACCGGCGATGATGAAGGCTCCCACGGCGGCGGCGAACCCGCCCTCGATCGCGCCGGTCGCCGCCAGCAGCGCGGCACCCGGCGTCGACCAGGCAACCGCGATCGGCATCCGAAAGCGCAGCCCGAAAACGACCGCCGCCAAGCCCATCATCGTGCCCAGGGCCAGCAATCCGGATTCCGCCTGGCCCGGCGTCGCGCCGACGCCGATCAATCCCTGCAGCACGATGGCGAACGAGCTGCCGTAACCGACAACGGCCGCCAGCAGGCCGGCAAGGATCGGCGGCCAGGGCCCGACCGCCTTTGCCGTTATCGCGCGTTCCGCCGTCGCAGCTTCCCCGCTCATCGCTTCTCTCCAGCCGGCATTGCCCGGGTTTCGGTCCTTAGCTATACTGAAATTGGATCCAATCGACAAATAGTTATTCCATAGGAATTTCAATCAATTGGCTACACTCGCCAAACTGATCGATGCCCGGCAGCCGCGCTTCCGCACGGCGACGGAATATGTCGAGAGCACGCTGAAGGAGGCGATCCTGACCGGCGCTCTTCCCGGCGGCACGCCGCTGCGCCAGGAGGATTTGGCCGCCGAGTTCGGCCTGAGCCGGATGCCGATCCGCGAAGCGCTGCGCCAGTTGGAGGCCCAGGCGCTGGTCGACTTCTATCCGCATCGCGGTGCGGTGGTGACCGAGATATCCGCCGCGGAAGGCGCGGACAATTATTCGATCCGCGCTGCGCTCGAGCCGGCAGCCTTGCGCTTGTCGGTCCCGAACCTCACCCGCGAAGATCTCAACCGCGCACGCGAGATCGTCGATGAGATGGATGCGGAGGCCGGCCAGTCAGCTTTGGGGGAACTCAACCGCCGCTTCCACATGACGCTCTACAGCCGGGCCGGCAGACCGCGCCTGCTGACACTGGTCGATCAGCAGCTGGCCGCCGCCGACCGCTTCCTGCGCTTTCACCTTGCCGCGATGGGCCGCAATCACCTCTCGCAGGAAGAGCACCGCGGCCTCATCGACGCCTGCTCGGCCGGAGATGCCGACGAAGCCTGCGCGATCTTGAGCCAGCACATCGAGACGGCGGCAAGGAATCTTCAGGAGTTCTTCGCGCCGCGCTGACTCGCTGCTGCAATCGTGTCAGCGTGGAGGTGCTACCCCCACAGCTCCGGCGCATTCGGGTGCATGGTGCTGCCGGTGAACTGGAAGCCATGCGGCCGGTCTTGCGCTAGCAGCAGCGGTCCATCGAGATCGACGAACTCGGCCGTCTGAGCGACCAGGAAGGCCGGCGCCATGGAGAGCGAGGTCGCGACCATGCAGCCGACCATGACCTGGAACTCCAGGCGCCGCGCTTCGGCCACCATGGCCAGCGCTTCCGTCAAGCCGCCCGCCTTGTCGAGCTTGATGTTCACGCATTGATACCGGCCATGCAGCGTCCGGAGCGTCGAGAGGTCGTGGCAGCTCTCGTCGGCGCAAACCGGGACGGAACCGTTCACCGCCAGGAGTGCCAGATCGTCCTCGGCCGGCAGCGGCTGTTCGATCAGCACCACGCCGAGGTTCTTCAGCAGCGGGGACAGCGCCTTGTAATCGTCGATCGACCAGCCTTCATTGGCATCGACCATCAGCTTGGTGTTCGGCGCCGCCTGGTGCACCGCTTTCACGCGTTCCAAGTCTTCCGGCCCGGCGAGCTTCAGCTTCAGGAACGGGCGATGCGCATTGGCCTTCGCCGCCTCGGCCATCTTGACCGGCGTGTCGAGACTCAATGTATAGGCGGTGACCACATCATGCGGCTGGTCGATGCCGGCAATCTCCCAGGCCGGCTTGCCCGCGAGCTTCGCCTCGAGATCCCAGAGCGCACAGTCCACCGCGTTGCGGGCGGCGCCGGGCTTCAGCAGGTTGCGCAGCCGCTGGCGGCCGACGCCGCCCTCGATCGCGTTCCGCAACCCTTCGACGATCTCGCTGACGCTGCCGACGCTCTCGTTGTAGCGGCCATAGGGCACGCATTCGCCGCGCCCCACCTTGCCGTCCTCTTCGATCTCGACCACCACAACCTCGGCCTCGCTCTTCGAGCCGCGCGAGATGGTGAAGGTCTGCGCCAGCTTGAAGCTCTCGGATTTGATCTTGAGCTTGCGGGTCATGACAGCTGCTCGGCGATGCGGCCGACTCCTGTTCGAATGGGATCGACGGTGGGCAGGCCGATCTCGCGCTCGACCTTGGCGAGGTAATCCTTCGCCGCCGCCTCGTCGAGGCCTTTGGTGTTGATGCTGGCGCCGACGAACGTCACCTTGGGATTGGTGAGCCTCGCCGCCGCAAGGTTGGCCTCCATGCATTCCTTCAGGCCGGGCAGCGGGTAATGCGGCAGGCCGCGCATATGCTTGCGGGTCGGCTCATGGCAGAGCACCAGGGCATCGGGCTGCGCGCCATGCAGCAGGCCCATGCTCACGCCCGCGAAAGAGGCGTGGAACAGCGAGCCCTGGCCTTCGACCAGGTCCCAATGATCGTCGTCGTTCGCCGGCGAAAGCCATTCGACCGCACCGGAGACGAAATCCGAGACCACCGCGTCGATGGAGACACCGGAACCGGCAATGAAGATGCCGGTCTGGCCGGTCGCGCGGAAATCGGCTTTGCGGCCTTGCCTCTTCAGTTCCTTTTCGAGCGCCAAGGTCGTGTACATCTTGCCGACCGAGCAATCGGTGCCGACCGCGAGCAAGCGCTTGCCCGAGCGCTTGGCACCGGTGCCGACCTCGAACTCCCGCGTCGGATGGCGGACGTCATGCAGCTCCCGGCCCAGCCGCTTCGCGGTCTCGACCAGCTTCGGATGGTCGGCCAAGCGCTGATGCAATCCGCTCGCCAAGTCCATGCCGAGCTCCAAGGCACCCGCCAGCATATCGACCCAGTCCGGCGACAGCACGCCGCCGCGATTGGCGACACCGACGATCACCGTCTTCGCGCCGGCCTTGGCGGCTTCCTCGAAGGTGAGATCCTTGATCTTGAGATCGGCGTTGCAGCCCTCAAGCCGCATCTGGCCGATGCACCAGTCCGGGCGCCAGTCCAGGATGCCCTGGGCGGTCTTCGCCGCGAGCTGGTCCCGGGCATTGCCGAGGAACAGGAGATAGGGACGTCGAATCTCGAAGCCGGTCACGGATGAGCCCTCTGGAAATACAGTGAATTGGGGGAATTTACCGAAGATCTCTGGTCTTGTCTCTCCATCACCCTCTATAGTGTGGGCAGTTTCGGGGCGCAATTCTGCAATGACGTCGTCAGACCTGCCGCAGCTCACGGCGGCCCTTTCGAGCCTCTCGGGGGTCGCCATTCCGGGGCGTGCCAGCCAGCCGTCGATGCATCGGCGGATCTGGTCGATCGCATTTCCGGCGATCATGGCGAACCTGACGACGGTGCTTCCCGGTCTCTGCGACACCGCCTTCATCGGGCGCAGCGGCGACGCCGTCGAGCAGGCCGGTGTGGCCCTCGGCACGGCCTTCACCGCCCTGACGCTCTGGACCTTCGGATTCCTGCGGATGGGAACGACCGGCATCACGGCCCAGGCCAATGGCGCCCGCGATGTTCGTGAGATGCGCGAGGCCTTGACCTGGTCGCTGATCCTCGCCACCGGCATCGGTCTCGCGCTGATCCTGGCGGCGGTCCCGCTCGCCGCTCTGGTCCTGCCGCTTTACGGCGGCCCGGCGCAGGTGCAGGACTACGCCGCCCAGTATTTCCATATCCGCCTGCTGGCGGCACCGTTCGACCTTGCGCTCTACGCGATGATGGGCTGGCTGATCGGCATGCAACGCGCACGTGTCATGTTCGCGCTGCAATTCGTCCTCAACGGCCTCAACATCGCCCTATGCTTCCTGTTCGTCGTCCATCTCGACACCGGCGTGATGGGCGTCGCCACGGCCACGGCCTTGGCCCAGGTGGCGACCGCGATCATCGGTTTCGTCTGGACCCGTGGTATGGCGCGCCGGCTCGGCCCGATCCTCGCGCGCGGCACGACCTTCGCCTTCGAGATGCTGGGGCGCCTGGCGCGCATCAACCGCGATATCTTCATCCGCACCCTCGCGCTGATGCTGGTCTTCAACTACTTCATCCATTTGAGCGCCCGGCAGGAAGAGGTGACGCTCGCCGCGAATCAGATTCTGATCGGCTTCCTCGGCCTCATTGCCAACGCGCTCGACGGTTTCGCGCAATCGGCCGAGACCCTGGTCGGCGAAGCGGTCGGCGCCAAGGACCGCAAACGTCTCTCGGCGGCGCTCTGGGCTAATCTTGCCTGGAGTCTCGGTCTCGCCGCCCTGCTCTCGGTCCTGCTCTGGCCGGTGGGCCTCTTCTTGCTGTCTCATTTCAGCGCCAATGCCGAGGTGGTCGCGGCGGCAGAACGGGTCTTCCCCTGGGTGATCGTGGCGCCGCTGGTCTCGGTCTGGTGTTTCCTGCTGGACGGCGTCTTCATCGGCGCGACCCGCGGCCGCGAATTGCGCGACGGCATGCTGATCTCGGCGGCAGCCGGTCTCATCGCCCTGCAATGCGCCTTCTGGTTCGACGGCAACGCCGGTCTGTGGGCTGCGCTGACCTTGTTCTTCGGCATCCGCGCCCTGCCCCTCGCCTTCTGGTACCGGCGCATCCCGGCCTCCCTGGGAAGTTAGGGCCTCGTTGGCAAGCTGAGCCGGTTTGTGGCAGAGTCCCCGGCCGCTGAACCGAGGTTAGGACATGCCGTCTTTCGATATCGTCTCCAAGACCGATCTCACCGAGGTCGACAACGCGATCAACGGCGCACGCCGCGAGATCGACACCCGCTTCGACTTCAAGGGCTCGAAATGCACCATCGAGCGCAAGGAGGCGTCGATCACGCTGCTGGCCGACGATGACATGAAGCTCCGCCAGATGCAGGAGCTGCTCAAGGGCTACATCACCCGCCGCAAGCTCGATGCCGGCGCCTTGGAGTTCAAGGACCCGGAGCGAGCCGCGGGCAATGCCGTGCGCCAGGAAGTCATCGTCAAGCAGGGCATCGATCGGGAGCTCGCCAAGCAGATCGTGAAGGCGATCAAGGATGCGAAGCTCAAGGTCCAGACCTCGATCCAGGGCGACGAGCTCCGCGTCACCGGCAAGAAGCGCGACGACCTCCAGGAGGCGATCGCCTTGGTGCGCGGCTTGAAGATCGAGCAACCGCTGCAATATGAGAACTTCCGGGATTGATGGGATCGCCATGCCGAAGAAGAACCCGCTGAACCTCAACGCGCTCCAGCTGAAGACGCTGACCCTGTTCCAGGAGCTGGCCAAGATCGACGGCTACGCCAAGCCAGCCGACGAGCCCGGCCACATCATGATCACCGGCATGCCCCGCCCGCACGGCAACCACTTCCACCTCGGCAACTATGTGCTCTCCTCCAAGGACGCGTCCGGCCTCGCGAACGAGAGCGCCTGGATCGCGCTCGAGCGCAAGGGCCTGGTGAAGTCGTTCTGGCCGATGGGTTGCCAGATCACGCCGGAAGGCCTGACCTACGATACCGGCATGCGCGACGAGATTCTGCACGAAGGCGGGCATCACTGATGATCGTCTACCGCTACCTCACCGGCGTTGACGATGCCGCCTTTTGCCACCGCGTCACGGCATTGCTCAACAAAGGATGGCTGCTCTACGGCCAGCCGACGTTGACTTACGACGCCGAGCAGAAGCGCGTGATCTGCGGCCAGGCGATCACCAAGGATGTGCCGGATCGGGATTACGATCCGAGCATGGATCTGTCCACCTTCTGATCAGTCTCAGGCCAACACCGGCGCGCGCGCATACTCATCCAGCCAGGGCGTTCGATACCCGTCCTCCCGCCACAGAATGGGAAAGTAGCTCTCGTCCATCGCGCAGTCGCCGACGCGCTTATACCGATTGTAGATGTACGAGACATTGGTCGGATGGAACCGCGCGTCCGACGACATGCAATGCGTGACCGCCGAGCGGCGTGGGCGTTCGGCGGCATTGGCGCCGGAACCGTGCCAGCACCAGCCGTGGTGGAAGGCGCAGCCCCCTGCCGGCACTTCGACGAAGGCAATTTCCGGCTCCTTGCCGATCGAACGAGCGGCGGCGACCATCTCCTTGCGATAGTCCTCCGGTGCGTGGAACTGCTTCGCCGGTGGGAAGCGGCCCCATTGATGTGAGCCCTTCACATATTCGATCGTGCCGCCGGCAGCGCTGGTATCATCGAGGGCAATCCAGCAGGTCAGCATCGCCGGCGGGTCGATCCAGTCGGCATAGGCATTGTCCTGGTGATAGCCGAGCGACTTCGCCCCGGGCGGTTTCCAGATCACGTTGTCCTGCACCACCCGTGCACCCGGCCAAGACCCAAGCTGGGCGCAGAGCTTGCCCACTTCGCGCCGCAGCACGAGCGAGGCCACCGTGCGGTCTGATTTCCAGCCGTTGCAGATCTGGCGCGTGCGGTCCGGACGGTCGCGGCCCTCCTGCCAGTTCCACTCGTCCGGATAGAGACCGGTCTCGAACTTCCCCTTGAACAGCCCGTCGAAGCGCGCAGCGACCCTTTCCGCCTCATCGCGTTCGATCAGCTTCGGCAGGACCAGGAATCCGTCGGCGTTGAACCGCGCGACTTGTTCTTCGGTGAGCTGGTCGATCACAGACTGGCCTCCCGTGTTCTTTCGTCAAGAGGATGACCATTGCGTGGGTGGTTGGCAAGCTGGTCACCGCCCGCCATGATGCCGGACCCAACACTTCCTGCGTGACCCCATGGCCGATCTCGATCTTTCCTACGCGCCTGCCCATGAACTGGCGGCGCGGATCCGCAACGGTTCCTTGAGCCCCGTCACCATCGTCGAGAATGCGCTCGACCGGATCAAGACGGTGAATGCGAAGCTCAACTGCTTCTGCTTCGTCTATCCGGAAGAGTCGCTGGAGCTCGCGCGGACGATGGAGGCGGAGGCGAAGACCGGCAAGTTCCGCGGGCCGCTGCACGGCATCCCCTTCGCGATCAAGGATCTGACGCCCACCAAGGGCAAGCGCACCACGCTCGGCTCCTATGCCTACGAGAATTGGGTACCCGATTATGACGCACCGATCGTCGAAGCGCTGAAGAATGCCGGCGGCATCATGATCGGCAAGACCACGACGCCGGA
>Ga0209257_1001286_pt1 | contig 30635 bp, 27 predicted proteins | sample AraplaCvi_mCL_r2_FD_184277 | JGI IMG/M metagenome (GOLD analysis project Ga0209257, IMG submission 184277) | Arabidopsis root microbial communities from North Carolina, USA - plate scrape MF_Cvi_mCL_r2 (SPAdes) (version 2) | ecosystem: Host-associated > Plants > Roots > Endosphere | place: USA...
CCTCCCGCCCTTCTCCTTCAGCTGGCAACTGCCCGTCGAGACCACCGAGACCGTCCACTCCCCCAAGGACCTGCGCCGCGAGCGCGAACGGGCCGCGGAGAAGGCCGAAAAGGCCAAGGCGGAAAAAGCGCAGAGGGCCGAGAAGGCGCGCAGGGAGCGCGAGAACAGCGCCGCCAAGTCCTCCGAGGCCGAAGGCGCCGACACGGAGCGCGCCGCGGCCAGCGGCATCCAGGCGGACGACCTGGAGGGCCTGCGCTACGAAGTCCAAATCAACAAGAACGGCGTGCGCATCGTGCCGCGCAAGCCGGCCTCCGCGGCCAGCGCCGCTGCCAGCGGCCACGCCGCGTCCGAAGCCGAGGTCACCGATCCGAACCTGCCTTCCGTCGACATCCGCATCCCCAACGAGAAGCAGCGCGAGGCCGTCCGCGAGGCGGTGCGCGTGGCCGTCGACGACGCCAAGCGCGCCCTCGAGGACGCCGCCGAGGAGGCCCGCCAGGCCAAGGCCGACGCCGAGGAGGCCCGCGACGAGCTCGAGCAGGCCCAGCGCGAGACCTCCCGCAAGACCCGCTACCGCACCGTCCACCTGGGCGACTTCCTCGACAAGCTCGCGGTGCTGGTGGTGTTCGCCTCGGCGCTGCTGAAGGCGACCTACAAGGGCCGGCTGCAGGCCGAGGTCAAGGCCGCCAAGGCGACCGAGACCGCCGAGGCCGAATCGCTGCGCCGCCAGGTCGTCGAGGCCCGCATGGCCGCGATGCAGGCCCAGGTCGAACCCCACTTCCTGTTCAACACGCTGGCCTCCATCGATCACCTGATCGAGACCGATCCGCCGCGCGCCTCGCAGATGCAGAAGAACCTGATCGCGCTGCTGCGGGCCTCGATGCCCACCATGCGCGAGGCCAACGCCAACGGCGGCGTGCGTGACCTGGGCCGCGAGATGGCCGTCATCCGGCCCTATCTGGAGATCCTGCAGGTCCGCATGGAAGAGCGGCTGCAGACCCGCATCGACGTGCCCGACGGCCTGCTCTCGGCCGAGTTCCCGCCGATGATGATCCAGAGCCTGGTCGAGAACGCCATCAAGCACGGCCTGGAGCCCAAGGCCGAGGGTGGCAGCCTGACCCTCAAGGCGGAGATCGTCCACGGCAAGCTGCAGGTCGTCGTGGCCGACACCGGCCTGGGCTTCGGCCGCGCCGCGACCTCCGGCACCGGCGTCGGCCTGGCCAACATCCGCGAGCGTCTGTCGCTGCTCTACGGCAAGGCTGCCAGCCTGACCGTGGCCGAGAACCAGCCCAGCGGCACCGTCGTGACCATCACCGTCCCCTACCGGACGTCCGCGCACCACGCGCAAGAGCCAGGAGCACACGCATGAAAACGCTGTTCAAGACCCTCCTCATCGTCGGCCTCGCGCTGGTCCTGGGCGCGATGCTGCTCGGCTGGGGCGTGCTGCACCTGCTGGGCGACGCGCCCGGCGTGCACCTGACCATCGACGGCGACGAAGTGATCTGGTCCGGCATCGGCATGGCCGACGCCTTCGGCGCGGGGCTGGGCATGATCATCGCGATCGGCGTGATGTGCCTGGTCGTGCCGCTGGTGCTGCTGCTCGGCCTGGGCCTGCCGCTGCTGATCCTGGGCGCGCTCGCGCTGGCCGGCATCGCCGCGCTGCTGGGCGTGGGCGTGGTCGCCGGATCGCCGCTGCTGCTGATCGGCTTCATCGTCTGGCTGCTGGTGCGCGACCGGCGTCCCCGCGCCGTCACGCCGGCGCCCGCCGCGCCGCCCGCCCCCGCCGCGCCGAGCGAACCCGCCCTGCACGCCTGACCTAACATCGGCCCCCATGAGCGACACCACTTCCTCCCCCCGCGCCGTCCTGGCCGACGACGAGCGGCTGATGCGCGAGCAGCTGCGCAGCCGCATCGCCGAGGTCTGGCCCGACCTGCAGATCGTCGCCGAGGCCAAGAACGGCCTGGAGGCGGTTGAACTGGTCAAGCAGCACAAGCCGGACCTGGTCTTCCTGGACATCCGCATGCCGGGCCTGACCGGCGTCGAGGCCGCCAAGCAGATCGCGCAGCTTCCCGACGACGAGGACTGGACGCTGCCCGAGATCGTCTTCATCACCGCCTACGACCAGTACGCGGTCGAGGCCTTCGAGCAGGGCGTGTGCGACTACGTCCTCAAGCCGGCCGAGCGCGACCGTCTGCAGGTCACCGTCGAGCGCATCAAGAAGCGCCTGGCGCAGCGCAGCGGCGAGGTCGAGCCCGACGGTCCGAGCAACGGCACGCTGCAGCAGTTGCTGCACTCGCTGGCCGCGCGGGTCAATCCGTCGGGCGCGCCCAAATACCTGCAGTGGATCCAGGCCTCGGTCGGCCAGACCATCCAGATGATCCCGGTCGACGACGTGCTGTTCTTCATCAGCGACGAGAAGTACACGCGCGTGCAGACACCCACCGTCGAGGCACTGATCCGCAAGCCGATCAAGGAACTGGTCGAGGAGCTCGATCCGCAGGTGTTCTGGCAGATCCACCGCTCGACGCTGGTCAACGTCAAGGCCATCAACGGCATCAGCCGCGATTTCCGCGGCCGCCAACTGGTCGGCGTCCGCGGCCTCGATGAAAAGCTCGAGGTCAGCCGCAGCTACACCCACCTTTTCAAAGGCATGTGACGCGGCCGCGAATCGGGCACTGCGCGTCGTTGCAAATCCTCGCCATAGCGCTGCTATGGCTGCGGTTTGCGCCTAGCGCAGCACCCGATTCGCGGCCGCGTCAGCGCAATGGGCCTTTGAGCTTCACGCCGGCTGCTGCCATCGCGCGGCGGACTTCGGGCGCGTCCTCGAAGTCGGAATCGAGCTCGGGCAGCACGGTCTCCAGGTCAAGCACCGATTCGCCATCACGCGGCTTGCGCGATGGCATCCGCACGCCCAGGCCCAGCGCCATCAGCGCGTAGAACAGGAAGGCGATCCGCGGCGCGTCGATCAGGCTGTCGAACAGGCCGACGATGACGAAGCCCGCGACACCGCCCACGATCGCCGGCGACAGCGGATGCTGCCGCCCCGCGCCGAAAGTGCAGCGCCACAGCACCGTCACCACCAGGCTCGCCCACAGCGCCAGGCCGAACACGCCCTGCTCGAACAGCACATGCGCCGGCAGGCTCTTCATGTGGAAAGGCATGTGGTACCGGTCGCTGGTGAAGAACCAGCGCGCCAGGCCCTCGCTGAAGTCGCCGTTGCTCAGCAGCGGGCCGTGCACGCTGTCGGCCATCGACACCGACGCCAGCTCCACCACGCCGCCGCGCCAGTTCTGCGTCACCGAGGCCACCAGCCGCCTCGGCGCCCACGACGGACCGCCGAAGTCCGCCGGCGCGTTGCCCAGCTTCAGTTGCAGCGTCTGCCACGCGCCGCCCAGCGGCAGGACCTCGGTCTCGCGATCGACGCAGCGCAGCGGATAGAGCAGGAACTTCTCGCAGATCTCCAGGCGCAGACGCGTCTTGAACTGGGTGCGCAGCACCACCGTCGCGGCGACCTCGCCCGCCACCGCCGGCACGCGCTGGCTCAGGCGGAACATCTCTCCATTCCCCATCTCATGCAGGCCGCTGGTCAGCGTCACGGTCGGACGCGGCGACGGCGCCAGGCCCGGCAAGCCGGAGGCGGCCGGTTCGGTGCCGCCGGGATTCAGGTGGTAATCGCCGACGCGCTGGTCGAAGGGGCCGCCATTGGCGAAGCTCGCGGGGAAGCGGCCGCTGCCCTTGCCCAGCAGCCATTCATCCATCGACTTGAGCAGACCCAGGCCGGTGCGCCAGTGCTCGAGGCGGCCCTCGAAGTCCTGCTGGCCGGTCGACATGCGCTGGCCGATGTAGGCGCCGCCGCCCAGCGCCGCGACCACCGCGCAGGCGAGCAGGCAAGCCGTCCAGACCAGGCCCCGGACGCGCCAGCCGGCGCCGCGCAGATCGGCGCCGACGCGCGGGGACCACTGCGTCGCGATCCACGCGATCGCCAGCGCTGCCAGCACGAGGGCGACGGGCGCCATCGCCCTGCCACCGCCCCAATGCGCGGCGACCAGGCCCGCGCCGGCCAGCGAGGCCATCCACACCACGGCCAGCGCGAAGGCCTGCGGCGGCTGCGTGAGCCCGCCGCGCCAGTGCCAGCCCAGCGCCAGGCCGAGCAGCACCACCGCGGCGTCGATCAGGTAGGCGCCCTTGGGCAGCAGATCGATCAGCAGGCCGCCGCCGAGCGCCAGCAGCAAGCCGGGCAGCGGCGCCATCAGCAGCAGCGCCCGTTGCTGGCCGCGCGGCCAGGCGGCGCGCGAGGCCGGCATCGCCAGCAGCACGGCGACGCTGCCGGCCAGCGCCAGCAGCGCGCGGTAGCCGCCAGCGCCGAACAGCACCCAGGCCGCCACCGCCGTGCCAGCGATGACACCAGCGGACCAGCCGAGCGGAATCGCGCCGCTCGTGCCGGGTGCCGCGGGGGCGGCGGCGGATTCCGGCGCCAGCACGGCCAGCGCCTCGCGGCGCTGCACGGCCCACAGCAGCGCGCACAGCGTCAGCCCGGCGGGCACGGCCAGATAGACACCGCGCGAGAAGGTCGTCAGCGAGGCGTAGAACGCCAGCAGCAGCACCGCCAGCGCGGCCGCGAAGCGCAGCGGGCGCCGCTCCCCCATCGCCCAGACCAGCGCGAAAGGCAGGCTCAGCGCGAGCGCCCCGTCCAGCGACGCGCCGCCAACATTCATCTCCCAATAGAAGGAGGTCGTGCGGTAGTCCGTCGAGAAATCGAGCAGGCCGGTATAGATCCAGCGCTCCCACAGCGCCCCCAGCGAGGTCAGCAGCAGCACCAGCACCCAGGCCGCCCGCCCGAGCCGCTGCACCGCCGACGGCCGCAGGTCCGAGGCCTTCTGCCACAGCGGCAGCAGCAACAGCACCAGCGCGAAGCTCTTGCCCGCGCGCAGGCTGTTCATCGGCTCCTGAAAGCCTTGCCAGAACCCGAACTGCACGCCCCCGGCCTGCTCGAAGCCGCGCCACACCGCGATGCCGACCGACAGCGCGAACACCGCCATCAGCACCCGCACCGCGGCGCGCCAGCGCAGCGTGCGGTAGCGCCAGGGCACCGGCTTCTTCGACGGCACCGTCAGCGCGAGCGCCGCGTAGCCGCCCGCCGCGACGGCCAGCACCAACAGGTCCAGTTCCTCGAAGGTGATCCAGCCGGTCCACGGCGCGAAGCCGACCACCGGCACCAGGGCCGGCACCAGCAGCGGCAGCACGCGCCATCCGAAGAAGGACGCGACCGCGATCGCGGTCCACAGCGCCAGGGCGGCGAGCGGCTCGACCGGGTAATGCCGCACCAGCCAGAGCCCGAGCGCGGCACTGGCCACGGCGGTGGCCAGCAAGGCGAAGGACGAGGGGCGCCGGGGCAGGACGAATTTCATGCGCGGGACCGTCCCAGGCTGCTGGCGATGCACCACTGCGCCGGCCAGTAGCTGGCGAGCACCCAGAAGCTGGCCATGTCCAGCGGGCCGGCGAACTTGTTGATCGCCAGCATCGCGTCGGAGAGCACGAACAGCGTGCCGCCCCATGCGGCCCAGCGCGCCAGCGGCTCGTCCGCGTGACCGACGCTGCGGCGCCACCACGCCCAGGCCTGCGCGGCCATCGCCGCCAGGCACACCACGTAGACAACCACCGGCCCCTGCAGCGCCCCGGGGATGCTGGGCCAGAGCCGGCCCAGCACCGCCGCCGCGATGACGCCGAACATCAGGAAGGGCCAGCGCACCGCGCCCAGACGCTGGCGGGTGCAGAAGCCGGCGATGTAGCAGACATGCGCGATCAGGAAGCTGATCAGACCGGGCAGGAAGCCGGCCTCGGGCCAGAGCAGCGCGATGTCGCCCGCCAGCGACCACGCCAGGCCGGCGCGCAGCCAGCGCGCCAGGCGCGGCTCGCTCGCGCCTCGGTGCCAGGCGTGCAGGAGGATGAGGACGGTCGTCAGCGGCTTGAAGACGAAGCCCAGCGCGGGCGGCAGCTGGGCGGGCTGGGACAGCGCGAGGATGGCGACGGCGGCGCTGAGCAGGGTCAGGAGGGGCAGCGCGACAGCGGTCTTGGCGGCGGAGACGGTCATAGCGCCCGCATTCTGCCGTTTGCCGGCGGCGCCCATCGACCCCGTCCCGGTGACATGGCAGACCTTACAGGTTCGAAACGAAGTCGCCACCCCGGCTCAGAGATAGCCGCACTTGCGGTCCAGCGTCTGCAGGCGCTCGTGGAGCACGTCCTCGGGCACGTGGAAGCGCTCGGCGAGCCGGCGCGCGCTGACCATGCCCTGGTTCATCAGCCGGTAGATCGCGACATCCGGCATCAGCAGCTCCAGCGCGAAGTGATGCGCCTCCTGTTCGATGCGGCGCGGACATTGCGTCGAAAGGTTGGGACGGGTCTCGGGCGGCACCGGGCCATGGCCCAGCACGTGATGGCCCATCGCGTGCGCCAGCACGATGCGCCGGCGCCGCGGCTCCTCGCCGATGTTCAGTTCGATCACGGGGCGGTCGTCCAGGTACAGCAGCCGGCCGCGGTACGGATAGGTCGGCTCCTGCGGCCCGCCGCGGGCGCGCACCTCGATGCCGGCGCCCTCCGCCAGGTCGCGCACGCTCACGGGCAGGTGGTCCGGATCCCCGTGTTCCCGCCGCAGTTCATCGGCGACGGCGTCGATCTCGCGATAGCGGCTGATGGGCAGCGCGGCTGGGGCGGTGAGGGGGGCGGGCTCGCGCGATGGCGGGAGCGATTCCGCAGCGGCGGGAACGGAGGGAACGGCGGGAACGGCGGACATGGGCGGTCTCCTCGGCGGGCGCAGAGGGACCGGATGCTAGGAAGCCCAGGCGGCCCGCGAAATGACTCGAACCAGTAAGAAACGTTCGTCCACCCCCGCCATCCGCTGTTCGGGTGACAGGTCTTGCCAATGAACCGCTGCGGCCCGCTCAGCGGTCGTCCCTGGCCGCCTGAGCCTGCTTCTCGGCCGTCGCGGCGGCCTTGGCGGCGAGCTGCTCGCGCATGCGCTTGAGCTTCTCGCGCGGATCCTCCTTGAGGCCGCCTTCGTCGAGCTTCATCTCCGCGATGAAACGCGAGGGCACGCCCACCACCGTCTCGCGGTTCTTCTTGCGCCGGCGCAGCGTGGACACCGCCAGCGTGCGCCGGGCCCGCGTGATGCCGACGTACATCAGCCGGCGCTCCTCCTCGACGCGCTGCGGCGTGAGGTCCTCGTTCTCGGCCTTGAAGGGCAGCAGGCCCTCGTTGACGCCGGCCAGCAGCACGTGCGGCCATTCCAGACCCTTGGAGGCATGCAGCGTCGTCAGCACGACCTGGTCCTGCTCCTCCTGGCGCTCAGCCAGCGACAGGATCACGCTGATCGTCTGCGCCACCTCGAGCAGCGACTGGCGCGGGCTCTCCGTGGTGATGCCGCCGTCGGTGGTGATCTCGCCGCCGCAGCGCCTGGCGACCCAGTCGACGAAGTCCAGCACGTTGCCCCAGCGGGCCTGCGCCACCTTCTCGTTGTCCTCCTGGTCGACCAGGTACTGCTCGTAGCCGATGTCCTTGAGCCACTCCATCATCAGCGCCTTGCCCTCCTCGCCGCCGACGGCGTGACGGGCGCGGTACTCCAGGTCGACGACATAGCGGCCGAATTCATGCAGCCCGTGCAGCGCCTTGCTCGACAGCGTCGCCTTGAGCGACTCCGCGAACAGCGACTCGAACATCGACAGCTTCCACTTCGCCGAGAAGTCGCTCAGGTGGCCCAGCGTCTGATGCCCGATGCCGCGCTTGGGCGTGGTCACGGCGCGCAGGAACGCGGGGTCGTCGTCCTGGTTGACGAGCAGCCGGAGCCAGGCGCACAGGTCCTTGATCTCGGTGCGGTCGAAGAAGCTCTGGCCGCCGGAGACCTTGTACGGGATCTCGGCGCGGCGCAGCGCCTGCTCGAAGACGCGCGCCTGGTGGTTGGCGCGGTACAGGATGGCGAAATCGGAGAACTTCGTCGTCGGATGGTTGGCACGGATCGACTGGATGCGCGCCACGGCGCGCTCGGCCTCGTGCTCCTCGCCGTCGGCCTCGATCAGCGTGATGGGGTCGCCCTCGCCGAACTCGCTCCACAGCGTCTTCGGGAACAGCTTCGGATTGCTGCCGATCACGTTGTTGGCCGCGCGCAGGATGGCGCTGGTGGAGCGGTAGTTCTGCTCCAGCGGAATGATCTTGAGCTGCGGGAAATCGACCGGCAGCTTCTTCAGGTTCTCGATGGTGGCGCCGCGCCAGCCGTAGATGGACTGGTCGTCGTCGCCGACGGCGGTGAACATCGCGCGCTCGCCGACCAGGCACTTCAGCAGCTCGTACTGGACCGCGTTGGTGTCCTGGTACTCGTCGACCAGCACGTAGCGCAGCGTCTCCTGCCACTTGCCGCGGGCCTCCTCGTTGGTCTGCAGCAGCTTCAGCGGCAGGCCGATCAGGTCGTCGAAGTCCACGGCCTGGTAGGCGGTCAGCCGCTCCTGGTAGCGCTGCATGACGACGGCGGCGGCGCGCTCCATGTCGTCCTTCGCGTAGGCCAGCGCTTGCTGCGCGCTCAGGTTCTGGTTCTTCCAGAGCGAGATCGTCCACTGCCAGGACTTGGCCGTCGCCGCGTCGGTCGTGCCGCCCGCGTCGCGCAGCACCGACAGCACGTCGTCCGAGTCCAGGATCGAGAACTGCTCCTTGAGCCCGAGGTGCCGCCCGTCCTCGCGCAGGATGCGCACGCCCAGCGAGTGGAAGGTCGAGATCACCAGCTCCGAGCCCGCCTTGCTGCCCACCAGGTGGCGGGCGCGCTCGCGCATTTCCTGCGAGGCCTTGTTGGTGAAGGTGATGGCCGCGATGTTCTTGGGGCGGTAGCCCTCGGCCATCAGCTTGGCGATCTTCTGCGTGATCACGCTGGTCTTGCCCGAGCCGGCGCCCGCGATCACCAGGCAGGGACCCGCGAGGTGATGCACGGCCGCGAGCTGGGCCGGATTGAGCGTGGTCTTGGACATGGAACGTGCGGGACAGGGAACTGCGGGGCGGCCGGGGATGATAGCGGGACGTACAGTGCGAACCATGAACACCACCACCCTCGCCGCCAACCTCGTCACCGCGCTCGTCGCGCTGATCCATGTCTACATCCTGATCCTGGAGATGTTCCTCTGGACCACGCCCAAGGGCCGCAAGGCCTTCGGGCTGACGCCCGAGTTCGCCCAGGCCAGCAAGGTGCTCGCCGCCAACCAGGGGCTGTACAACGGCTTCCTCGCGGCCGGGCTGATCTGGGGGCTGGCGCTGGGCGCCGCCGGGGGACCGGTGAAGATCTTCTTCCTGGCCTGCGTGCTGGTCGCCGGGCTCTATGGCGCCGCCACCGCGAGCCGCAAGATCCTGTTCATCCAGGCGATCCCGGCCGCCATCGGCCTGGCGCTCGTGCTGCTGAGCTGATCCGCGTTCAGTCCGGCAGCGCCACGCCGCGCCGGGCGGCCATCTGCTGAAGCTCGCCACTGGCGCGCAGGCGCTGCATGCCGGCGTCGATCAGGGCGGCCCAGGGCTCGCCCGACGCGTCGCGGCTGAAGGCGAAATGGCCCTTGAGCTGCGCGAACGGCGGGGTGCACAGGGCGACCTGCTCGGCCAGGCCGAGCTCCTGGATCACCGGTTCCGAATTGCGCTGGTTGGCCGCGATCAGGTCCAGCCGGCCGAGCTGCAGCATCCGCAGCCCGGTGACCAGGTCGCGCACCGGCGTCACGTTGAGCGCGGCGCGCGCCTGCTCGAAGCGCTCGCCGTAGACCCAGCCCTGCACCGCGCCGATGCGCAGCGGCTGCAGCGCCTGGAAGTCGCCCCACCACAGGCCCTCCTCGCGGCGGCGCGCGTAGAACACCAGCGCGTCCTCGTAGAAGGGCTGGCGCGAGAAGCGCATCTGGCGCTCCCGCTCCGGCGTCCGGTACGGGCCGACGAGGATCTGCGCGGGGCCATGCTCGATCATCGACTGGGCCCGCAGCCAGGGATAGAACTCGTAGCGCGGCTGGTGGCCGGCCGGCACGAGGATCGCGTCGAGCAGGTCCACGGCCAGTCCGCGTGGCCGGCCGCCATCGGGCGCGGCTTCGAAGAGCCGGGCGAAGGTCGTGCCGGCGATCAGCACCTGCGCGGCGCGCGGGCGTCCGGCACCGGCGGCCGGATCCGGCGGCGACGTCTGAGCCATCGCGCGCTGCGTCACGCCGAAGGCCACGGCGCCAAGCGCGGCATGGCGGAGCAGGTGGCGGCGAAGGGCATTCATGTGAGCGCCGATGATAGGCGCGCGCCCTCGCGCTGACAGCCCCGCGACGCGGGGTGGCGAGCGCGCCGTCAGAGGCTGCGGGTCTCGGCGGCGAGGTGCTCGGGCATCAGCGCGCCGGGGATGAAGACCGGCACCCGGGTCGGATCGCGGCCGATGTCCTCGGCATAGGAGCCGTGGATCGCAAAGGCCGCGCCCAGCACCGCATGCACCTGCGCCATCGAGTCGCAGGACGGCGAGGAGCCGCCCGCGAAGAACACCTTCGGATCGCCGATCCCCAAGCCGCAAAGGCCATAGAGCCGGTCGCCGACGCGGGCGCAGAACTGGTCCGTGATCTGCCGTCCGATCAGCGACGGCAGGCGCACCAGGTAGTCGCCGGTCGCGGGATCGACGGCCCAGCGCACGGACAGGCGGATCCAGTGCGCGTTCTTCTCGTCGATGCAGCTCTCCAGCACGCCGCGCAGCCAGGACGAGCACTCGGGGTCGGTCACCGCGTCCCGCCAGCAGCTGCGCCAGTCCGCGACGGACATCGGCCGAATTTCGAAACTCACGCACATCTCCTCGCGCCGCCATCCGTGGCGGCAGACGAAGATCGTAGGCATCGCACCCACGGCCGGACAACCCGCCTGGATCGGCCTGCGCATGACTTGTCGAGGTCGATCGGCGCCACGAAGTTGTCGATTCGCCAGGGCGATTTCCCGCCCGGCCGAGCGCCCTGTGAGAGCGAACTAGCTCATCGAGGCTGGACAGCGACACATCGCCGCCGGCGCTCACGCACCCCGCGGCGAGGCGCTCAGGCGCGCAGCAGGAGCCAGGCCGCCACCGCCGCCAGCGCCAGCACGAACGCGAATCCGGCCAGCCGCTCCAGCAGCGGCGTGCCGGGGGGCACGGGCCGATCGTCGGCGCGCGCCTCCAGCGGCGGCGGCGGGAACGGCACCGGGGCCGGGCCTTGCGCTGGCGAAGGCGCGGCCTTCGCCGCGGCGGACGGCTCCGCCTCGATCCAGTCGCGCACCGCCTGCGCCAGCAACTGGCGATCGGTGAACGAGCGGCCGTCCATCATGGCGCGGTCCAGCAACTGGTCCAGGCTCTCCCGCTGCGCGGCGGTCAGCGTCAGCCACGATTGGAGCGAGGCCACCGGCGTCGCGCCGGGCTCGGCCTCTTCCTCGACGCCTTCCTCGGCGGCATCGCGGCGCGGCAGCCGGCCATTGACCAGCAGGCCCAGCAGACGGCCCAGCGCATGGGTCTCGCTGTTGGCGTCGGGCCGCCCGCCAGCGCGCTGGCGCGCGTTGGCGAGCGGCTCCGCGGCGCGCACCAGCGCCGCGGGCGCGTGGCTGTCGCGCGGCGTCAGCCCCTGCCCCAGCCAGTGCAGCTGCTGCGCAGGGCTCAACCACAGGGTGCCGGGGTCGAGCTCGTGCAGCACCAGGCCCTGCTCATGGGCGGCGTCGAGCATCTCGATCAGGTCGAGCAGCAGCTGCATGCGGCGCTTGAGCGGCAGCGCCATCGCCACGCGCAGCAGCGGCGCGCCGTCCATCGCCGGAACGACGAGGTAGGGCAGGCCGGTAGGACTGAGCCCGCTGTCCAGCGGCGCGCCGTAGGTCGGGCAGGCAAAGCGCGACAGCGCTTCCGAGTCCTCCGCGAAGCGCATCAGCACGGCCTGCGCGTCCGACTCGTTGCGGTAGACCAGCGCCAGTCCGGTCTGCGCGGCGGCCTTGCCGTGCTCGACGCGGAACCAGAAGCCGGATGCGCATTCGAACAGCGCGGCCGCGACGCGCCACACCCCCAGGCGCTCGCCCACGGCGGGCAGCGCGGCAGGCGCGCGGGCCATGCCGCTGGCACCGGCGCCGCCGCCCTGCGGGGCATGCGGGTCGTGCGGGGCCCGGGAGTCGGGCGCGTGCGGCGCGGGCGGCTCGATCATGGGCGCGAATCCTAGCGCAGCGATACTTCGACCCCATGTCCTCGCGCGTCCCCTCCGTCGGCCTGATCCGCCCGCCCGTCGCCGCCCTCGCGGCGATCCTCGCGACCGCAGCCGCCACCGCGATGGCGGCGCTGACCGCCCTGCCGGCACCCGCGGGCGCGGCGCCCTCGTCGTACCGCCAGCCTTCGCCCGCGATCCGCGATCTGCTCGACGCGCCGATCCTGCCCCGCCTGCTGCCGTCGCCGGACCGCCAGTCGCTGGCGCTGGTCGAGCAGCGGCGCTACACGCCGCTGGAGGAACTCTCCCGCCCCGGCCTGCGCCTGGCCGGCGCGCGCTTCGATCCCCGCAATGCCAGCCAGCAGAACCTGGTCGCCGTGCAGCGCGTGCGGCTGCGCCCGCTGCTCGAGCCGGACGCGACCGAGCGCGAAGTCGAGCTGCCGGCCGGCGGCACCTGGCACAACTTCGTCTGGGCGCCGGACGGACAGCGCTTCCTGCTCTCGCGCCGCACCGACACGGCCGACGAGCTGTGGGCGGGCGCGACCGCCAATGGTCAGCTCTGGCGCATCTACAACGTGCGGCTCAACAACGCCGTCGATGCCGACGACATCGCCTGGCTGAATCCGCGCGAGGCCGTCGTGCTCACCGTGCCCGATGGCCGCGGCCCCGCGCCCAGCCGCCATCAGGCCGGGCCGGCGATCCAGGAGACGCATGGCAAGGCCTCGCCCGAGCGCACCTATCCGGACCTGCTGCGAAATCCGCGCGACGAGGACCTGTTCGAGTACCACGCCCGCTCGCAGCTGACGCTGATCGACATCGCCAGCGGCCAGAGCAAGGACATCGGCACGCCGGGCCTGTTCACCAGCGTGTCCAGCGTCGGCAACGGGCAGGCGCTGCTCACGGAAAGGCTGGTCCGGCCCTTCAGCTACAACCTGACCTTCGACGATTTCCCGACCGTGGTCGAAGTCCGCCAGCGTGACGGCAAGGTCATCCGCGAGCTGGCCAAGATGCCGCTCAAGCAGGGCGTGGCCATCGACGGCGCGCTGCCCGGGCCGCGGGTGTTCTACCCGTCGCCGACCAAGGATGCGGCGATCTACTGGGTCGAGGCGCTCGATGGCGGCAATCCGGCCGCGCGCGCCTCGTTCCGCGACCGCGTCATGCGGCTCGATCCTCCCTACACCGGTGATCCCTTCGAGGTCCAGCGCATGCCTTACCGCTTCACGCGGCTGCGCTTCCTCGACGACGGCGTCCATGCGCTGCTGACCGAGGAGGACCGCAACCGCGGCTGGACGCGGACCTATCTGCTGCCGCTGCGCGGCACGCAGAGCCGGCCGCTGTTCGAGCACTCGGTGCGCGAGCGCTATCGCCACCCCGGCTTCCCGTTCATGCGCACGCTGCCCAACGGGCATCAGGTCGCGCAGACCTTGAACGGGGACCTGCTGCTGTCGGGCCAGGGTGCGGGCCCCAAGGGCGACCGGCCCTTCCTGGACAAGATGTCGCTGAGGGACCTGAGCGTGCAGCGGCTGTTCCAGTCGGCCGAGGGTGTCTACGAGGCGCCGGTGGCGCTGCTCGAGGACCGGCGCCTGGTCACGCAGCGCGAGACCGAGCATGAGCCGCCCAACCTGGCGCTGCGCGAGAACGGCAAGGTCACCGCGCTGACGCGGCTGAAGGATCCGACGCCGCAGCTGAAGGCGGTGCGGCGTGAGCTGGTGTCCTTCAAGCGGGCCGATGGCGTCGAGATGTCGTTCTGGATGTACCTGCCGCCGGACCTGCGCGACGGCGAAAAGCGTCCGGCGCTGGTGTGGGCGTATCCGCTGGAGTTCAACGACGCATCGATCGCGGGACAGCTGAGCGGTTCGCCGGGGCGCTTCATGAGTTTTTCGGGAATCAGTCCGCTCAACCTGTTGATGGATGGGTATGTGGTGCTGATGGACGCGACGATGCCGGTGGTGGGCGACTCACGCAACCTGAACGACAGCTTCGTCGAGCAACTGGCCGCCAATGCGCGGGCGATCGTGGACAAGGCGGAGGACCTGGGCACGGTGGACCCGAAGCGGATTGCCATTGGCGGGCACAGCTACGGTGCTTTCATGGCGGTGAACCTGATGGCGCACACGAAGTTGTTCCGTTGTGGCATTGCGCGCAGCGGTGCCTACAACCGGACGCTGACGCCGTTTGGATTCCAGAGTGAGCGCCGTTCGCTCTGGGACGCGAAGGATGTTTATCTGAAGCTGTCGCCGTTCCTCTTCGCGAACCAGATCAAGGATCCGTTGTTGCTGATTCACGGCGAGGCGGACAACAACTCGGGCACTTTCCCGATGCAGAGTGAGCGCCTGTACCAGGCGTTGGCGGGTCTGGGCGGCACTGCGAGGTATGTGCTGCTGCCCTTCGAGGCGCATGGCTACACCGCGCGCGAGTCCGCGGGCCAAGTGCAATGGGAGATGAGCCAGTGGTTGAAGTCGTGCCTTGGCGACCCGCACGCGCCGTAACGGGGAGCGATGCGCTCGGTCAATCGGCCTTCGCTTGGCCGGGGCCGCCGGCGCCGCCGAAGTCCGGGACTGACTGGGCGCGTTCTGTCTGAGAGCAGCGAGCCGAAGGCGAGCGGATCGAGCCGAAGGCGAGCGGATCGAGTTGAGCGCCAACTTCGGCGGCGCCGGCGGCCCCGGCCAAGCGAAGGCGTGCTCGGTCTTCAGAGTGGTTTCGCCGAAAACGTATCGCAGTCTCGCAGGTCCCCCTGTGCCATGCCTCGCTTGAACCAGCGCTGCCGCTGCTCGCTGCTTCCGTGTGTGAAGCTTTCCGGCACGACTGCTCGTCCCGCGTTGCGCTGAAGTGTGTCGTCTCCGATCTGTGCTGCGGCATTGAGTGCTTCGTCAATGTCGCCAGCCTCAAGCCATCCCTTGCCTTGCTGGGAGTGGTGTGCCCAAACCCCGGCGAAGCAATCGGCCTGGAGTTCCACGCGCACGCTGGTGGCGTTGGCGGCTTGTTCGGACTGACGGCGGCGGGCGGCGTCGACTTTCTCGGTGATGCCCAGGAGATGCTGGACGTGATGGCCGACCTCATGGGCGATCACGTAGGCCTGGGCGAAGTCGCCGGGCGCGCCGAGACGGTCGCGCAGGGTTTGATAGAAGCTGAGGTCGATGTAGACCTTGGAGTCGCCGGGGCAATAGAACGGTCCCATGGCGGACTGGCCCATGCCGCAGGCTGTGGGTTCGCGCCCGGTGAAGAGCCGGAGCTTGGGGGCTTGATAGGTCTTGCCGGCGGCCTGGAAGAGTTGGCTCCAGACGTCTTCGGTGTCGGCCAGGACGACGCTGACGAACTTGGCGGGCTCGTCCTGCGGATGGGTGGGGGCGACGGGGCGCTGCGGGTTGCCGGAGCCGGTCTGGACGGTGCTGCCGTCGAGCACGCTGAGGACGGTGAGCGGGTTGATGCCGAAGGCCCATGAGGCGAGCAGGGCGATCACGATGCCGCCGATGCCGATGCCGCGTCCCCCGATCATCGGCAAGCCGCCACCGCCGCCTCCACCGCCGCCGTCGCGTGCGTCCTCGACGTTGTCGCTCTCGCGCTGGCCTTCCCATTTCATGATGTGCTCCTGATGCCGGGCAGTCCGGCTCGACGATGCGCCAAGGATGGCACAGCGCGCGTGGGGATGGTGTCGGACGGCGCCCCTAATCCGCGGCTTGGGCCTGGTCTGCGGGCGCGTCGCCGGGGGGGAGGATGAGGTGGAATTCGGCGCCGCCTCCGGCGCGGTTCGTGGCGTAGAGACGGCCGCCATGCATCTCGACGATGCGACGGCTGATCGGCAGGCCCAGGCCGGTGCCGCCGGAGCCGTCCTTGGTCGCCGTCGACTGGACGAAGGGGTCGAAGATGCGCTCCAGCTCGTCGACCGGGATGCCGGGGCCGCGGTCCGCGACGCACAGGTGGAGCGAGCCGTCGGGCGAGCGGTCGCCGAGCAGCTCGATCGTGCCGCCGGCCGGTGCGAACTTGATCGCGTTGGCCAACACGTTGCGCACCGCCTGCTGGATGCGCAGCGGATCCAGGCGTGCCGGCATCGAGGCGGGCAGCTCGGCGCTGATCATGAGCTGGCGCTTGGCGACCAGCGGCGCGAGCTCGCGCAGCACCGCGCCGACCGGCTCGCGCAGGTCCTGGTCGCGCAGGTCCAGCGCGCCGACGGTGCTCTCGAGCTTGGCGGCGTCCAGCAGGTCGTTGACCAGCGCCAGCATGCGCTGCCCGGATCCATGGATGTCCGCGAACATCGCATGCAGCCGCTCCTGCGCGCCGCTGCGCATCATGCCGAGCTCGGAGAAGCCGAGGATGGACTGCAGCGGCGTGCGCAGCTCGTGGCTGATGTTGGCGAGGAATTCGGTCTTGGCACGCGAGGCCTCTTCCGCCGCGTCGCGCGCCTGGCGCGTCAGGCGCTCGGCGGCGGCCCGTTCGGTGATGTCGACGGCGCTGCCCGCGTAGCCGAGCAGCTCACCATCGCGGCGCAGCGGCACCGTCGCGATCTGGTAGCGGCGCGGCGCGCCTTCGCCGTTGCGGATCGTCGCCTCGACGCTGCGCACGCCGTCCTCGCCATCGAACAGGCTGGCGACCGCCTCGCGGTCGGCCGGCTCGGCGAGGTCGGCGAGCCGCCGTCCCACCGCCTCGTCGGGGCGGCCGCGATGCAGCGTGGTCCAGCGCGCGTTCACGAAGGTCAGCGTTCCGGCCGGGTTGGTGCGGAAGATCACCTCCTGCACGCTCTTGAGCAGCACGCGCATGTCGCGCTCGCGGTCGGCGAGCTGTTCGTGCGCGCCTTCCAGCGCCTCCATCGCCTCGGCGCGCGCCTGCAAGCTGCGCCGCACCGTCGCGGTCGCCAGCGCGATCAAGGCCAGCGCCAGCGCGCCGATCAGCAGCAGCCAGCGCAGACCGGCGTGCCAGCGCGCGAGCACCTCCTCCACCGGCTGCTCGACGCCCACGATCAGCGGCCTGCGCGTCGCCGCCCGATAGGCGACGATGACCTCGCCCGGCAAGGCGCCCGCGCCGGTGTAGGCGCCATGCTCGCGCCCGCGGCGCAGCGCGTCGAAGACCGGATGGCCATCGAGCCGCTGGCCCGGCAGTTGATTGAGCGACTCCATCGCGGCGAGCAGTTGCCCGTCGGTCGACGCCAGCCAGGCCGCGCTGTGCCCCGAGGGCAGCGCGCGCTGCTGGACCTGGGTCAGCGCGTCGGGATTGATCAGCGCCAGCAGCCAGCGCGGATCGCTGTCGCGCAAGGTCCTGGCTGCCGGCGCCGACGCGCCGCCGTCCGGCGCGTCCGGGCCCGTGGGCAGCTGCAGCAGCAGCGGCAGCATGCCCACCGGCGAGCCCCGCGCGCCGCGGCTTCTCGTCAGGTCCGCCAGCCCGCGCCCCGGTCGCAGCGGCATCAGCATGTCGCGGTCCGGTCCCGGCAGGCGGCCGAAATCGTCGAGCGGGATTTCCAGCCCGACCTCGTCCCCGTTCGTGCTGATCAGCACCCGCCCGCGCGCGTCCAGCAGCGACACGCTGCGGATGAAGGGCAGCCCCACCAGCACGTGGCTGAAGTGCTCGCCCAGGTGTTCCACCTCATCGTCGTGGCCGATCGAACGGGTCAGCCCGTCGCCGATCGCATGCAGCGACAGCGAGGCGGTCTCGATCGTGCGGCTCGCGTCGTTCTCGAGCACCTGCGCCAGCAGCTCGCCGCGGGCGCGCGCCTCGTCGATGGCCTCCTGCCGGCCGACCCAGGCCGGACCGATCAGGCCCGCCACCGTGCCGGCGGCCACGGTGACGCCCGCCCACAGCGCCGCGCGGCGCAGGCGCTGGAGGGATCGGACGGCCGGACCGAGCATCGCCGCGTCTCCCCTTCAGGGCACCACGATCGCGCCCAGGCCGTGGCGCTCGGCGGCGGCGCGCAGCCGCCCGTCGCGCTTGATCCGCGCGACGAAGTCGTCCAGCCGCGCGAGCCACGCGTCGTCGCCGCGCTTGATCGCGTAGGCATACGGCAGGATGTGGAAGGGCCGCGGCGGCGCGATCAGCTGCGCCCAGTCCGCGTTGTCCAGCAAGCGGCGGCTGTAGGGATAGTCGGTCATGAAGACATCGGCGCGGCCGGACTCCAGCTCCCGCTCGCGCGTGGCCGGCGGCTCCACCACGCGCAGCCGGGCGCGCTTGAGCGCTTCGCGCATCACCGGCTCCATCGAGGTCCCCGCCTGCACCGCCACCACCACGCCGGGCTGGTCGATGTCCTCCCAGCGTTTGACGACGCGGCTGGCGCGGCTGGCGATCGCGTAGATGTCGCTCTGCAGGTAGGGCTGGGTGAAGGACAGCGTCTCGCGGCGCTGCGGCACCACGGCGACGGCGAACATCGCCACGTCGCAGCGCTCCGCCACGAGGTCGCCGATCAGGCGCTGGAACGAGGACTCGACATAGCGCAGCCGCACGCCCAGGTCCTTGGCCAATTCATTCGAGAGGTCGATGTCCAGGCCGCTCAGCGTCTCGTCGCGCGGGTGGCGATAGGTGATGCCGTAGTAGTCCGGCCAGATGCACACCCGCAGCACGCCGCTGCCCATCACGCGCTGCAGCGCCGGACTGGCCGCCGCCTGCGCGGACGCGGCGGCCGGCGCGCTCCAGGCAGGCGCCGCCAGCACGGGCAAGAGCGCCAGCCATGCGGCAGCCGCGGCCCGGGCGGCGAGTCCGGTCATTCGCTTCGTCATCGCATCTCCTCGGACCCGGATTGCACCAGAGTTCGCACCGTCCCACGGCCAGGGATGCCCCGAGCCCCACCGAAGTCACATCGAATATCAGTTTTATCGCTTATAAGTGGGGATATTGCCCACCTAAAGAATTAGGAAATTCGGCAAAATCGACTTATGACTGCCATTGCCCGAACCCCTGACGACATGCAAGAGGATTTCAGCACGCGCGAAGTCGCGCAGCGCCTCGGCATGGCCGTCCGATCGGTTCAGCTGATGGTGGACCGCGGCGAGCTGCAGGCCTGGCGCACGCCGGGCGGCCACCGCCGGATCCTGCGCAGCTCGCTGGACGCCTGGCTCACCGGGCGGGGTTTGGCGCCGACCAAGCCCGCCGACCTGTCGCCCGCCGACGGCACGCCCCAGCGGCTCAAGGCGCTGCTGATCGAGGACTCGGTCCACTACCAGAACCTGGTGATGCTGCTGGCGCAGCAGGAATTCCCCGACCTGGACCTGCACACCGCCAACGACGGCATCGGCGGTCTGGTGATGTACGGACAGCTGCAGCCCGAGATCCTGCTGGTGGACATCCTGCTGCCCGGCATTGACGGGGCGGCGCTGGTGACCAGCCTGCGCTCGCAGCCGCAGTTCGCGAGCAGCGAGCTGATCTTCGTCACCGCGCTCGACGAGCAGCAGCGCGCGCCCTATGCGTTCGCGCTCGCCGGTCTGCCGCTGGTGCACAAGCCGCGGCTGGTGACCGACCTGCCGCCGCTGCTGGCCGCCGCCGTGCAGCGCATCCGGGCCCGGCAGCCGCAATTCGCCGGCTGATCGCGGGCGGCTGAGGATGGTGACCCGCGTCCGGGTCCTCCTGGTGGAGGACGATCCGACCCTGCAACGTTTCGTCGCCATGGCCCTGGAGGACGACGAGGTCCGCCTGCAGGCCTGCATCTCCGTCGACGAGGCGCTGCTGGCGCTGGCCACGCAGAACTTCGACCTGGTCATCAGCGATCTGATGCTGCCGGGCCGGCATGGGCTGGACCTGCTGCAGACGCTGAAGCAGCGGCCCGAACTGCGCGGCAACGCGAGGCTGGCCGTGTTCAGCGCCGGACTCAATCCGGCGGTGCGCGAGCAGCTCGAGGCGCTGGGCGTCACGCGCTTCCTCTCCAAGCCCTGCTCGCTGGCGGACCTGCAGTCCTGCCTGGACGGCCTGCGCGACGCGCCGGCGCCCGCCACGATGCCCTCGATCCATCAGGCCGCCATCGAACAGTACTTTGGCGGCAATGCGGCGCTGTACCAGGCCTTCCTGGCGCGCTGCCGGATGCAGTTCCCGCTCGACATCGCCGCCGGCCGCAGCGCCTGCGAGCGCGGTGATCACGTCAAGCTGCGACACCTCGCCCACAGTCTCAAGAGCGTGCTGCTGACCCTCGGACATGCCGAGGCCGCCGGCGTCGCGCGCCAGCTGGAACAGGACGCGCAGGAAGCCGCCACCGGCTCGGAGGACGCGCTGGCCGCCGTGCGCGCGGCCTGGCCGGTGCTCGAGGACGCGCTCGCGCGCCTGCTCTGAACCGCCGCGGCGTCAGATCGCCAGCGGATCCACGTCGACCGCCCAGCGCGTCAGGCCCTTCTGACGACGCTTGAGCGCATGCAGCTCGGGCAGCCAGGCACGCAGGAAGCGCTGCAACTGAGCCCGGCTGCCCGCCTCGATCAGCATCTGGAAGCGCTCCACATCGGCCACCCGCGCCACCGCCATCGGCACCGGCGGATACAGCAGCAGCCCCAGCGACAGCGGCAGCGCGCGCGCCGCTTCCTGCGCCGCGGTCAGGAAGTCGCGCGCGGCCTCGACCGTCCGGCCCTCGGCCCGCACCAGCGCCAGATGCGCGAAGGGCGGCAGGTTCGCCGTGGTCCGCTCATGCAACTGGCTCGCGGCGAAGGCCTCGTAATCGTGCTTCTGCAGCGACTGGTACAGCGCATGCTCCGGATACCAGGTCTGGACCCACATCTCGCTCGCCGCGGCCTGCGCGGCGTCGCGCCCGGCGCGGCCACCGGCCTGCATCAGCAGGGAGAACAGCCGCTCCGGCGCGCGGAAGTCGCTGCTGAACAGCGCGCCGTCCGGGTTCACCGCGGCGACCAGCGTGATGCGCCGGAAGTCGTGCCCCTTCGCCACCATCTGCGTGCCGACGAGGATGTCCACGTCCCCCTCATGCACCGCCGCGAGCTGCGATTCCAGGCTGCCCTTGAGCCGCGTCGTGTCCGCGTCGATACGCGCCACGCGCGCGCCGGGCAGCGCTTGCGCGAGCTGCTCCTCGAGCCGCTCCGTGCCGCGGCCCAGCGGCGCGATGTCCGGGTTGCCACAGGACGGGCAGGCGCGCGGCACACGCGTCGACACGCCGCAGTGGTGGCAGCGCAGCGTGCGGTCCTCCTTGTGGAAGACCTGATGCGCGCTGCAATGCGGGCAGTCGCTCTTCCAGTTGCACTGGTCGCAATGCAGCACCGGCGCATAGCCGCGGCGGTTCAGGAAGACCAGGCTCTGCTCGCCGCGATCGAGCCGTTTGCGCAGCGCGTCCAGCAGCGGCACCGACAGCGCGGTGGTCACGCCCTTCTTGCGCTCGAGCCGGTTCATGTCGAAGAGCCGCACCTTGGGCAACGCCCCGCCGCCGATGCGCTCGGTCAGGTCGATGCGCTGGTAGCGCCCGCCAAGCGCGTGCTGCCAGCTCTCCAGTGAAGGCGTGGCCGAGCCCAGCACGACGGGGATCTTCTCGAGATGGCCGCGGTAGACCGCGAGATCGCGCGCCGAGTAGCGCGCGCCGTCCTGCTGCTTGTAGGAGGGATCGTGTTCCTCGTCGACGACGATCAGACCCAGCCGCGGCATCGACGCGAACACCGCGAGCCGCGTGCCCAGCACCAGCTGGGCGCGCCCCAGGTGCGCCGACAGCCAGTGGCGCAGGCGCTGGGCCGGCGTCAGCGCGCTGTGCAGCGACACGATCGCGCGGCCGGCGAAGCGCTCGGCGAAACGCGCCTCGAGCTGCGGCGTCAGGTTGATCTCGGGCACCAGCACCAGCACCTGCTGGCCGCGTTCGAGCGCGGCTTGCGCGGCGCGCAGGTAGATCTCGGTCTTGCCGCTGCCGGTCAGGCCCCACAGCAGCGCGGGCGGCGGCGCCTCGCGCCCGGCCAGCGCGAGGAGGGCGTCCAGCGCCGTCTGCTGCTGCGCGGTCAGCATCGGAAGCGCCACGAGCGCGGACGGCCCCTCGGCCGCGGCCTTCGCCGTCGCGGCGTCGGCCTTGTCGAGCTTCTTCAGCCGCGCCTGCAACTGCTTGGCGTCGAGTTCGCGCAATTGCGGCGGCAGCACCGAGAGTGCCAGTTCGCCGACGCTGCGCTGGTAGTAGCCCGCCGCGAAGTCGACCAGCCGCCGCCAGCGGTCCGACAGCGGCGGCAGCGCATCGAGCGCCTCGCCCACCGGGCGCAGTCCGGATTCCGGCAGGCGATCCTCGCCGGGCAAGTCCTGGCCCTCGGGCAGGTCGTCCCAGACCAGTCCCATGACGTCGCGCCGGCCCAGCGTGACGTGCACCAGCGTGCCCGGGGTCAAGTCTTGCGGGCCAAGGTAGTCCAGCGGGCCCGTCAGCCCGCTGTGCTGCGGGGCCTCGACCGCCACGCGGACGCGACGCGGCGATGACGCGTCGTTCATCTCGGCGCCCTGCCCCGTGCCCGAACGGCGCGCGGCGAGCGTTTCACGGCCTCCATCGGCCATGAGGAAAGCGCGCCAAGTGCCTGATTTCCAACGGTGTTCACAACGGGGTCGAAAGCCTGTGGATAACTTTGTGGGAAACGGATCGGGTTTCCGGCACCGGGCGGGATTGCCGCCCGGAGCGGCCGTCGGCGTCAAATTCGAGGGGAATTCGCCACTCCCTTTGAAATCAATGACTTAGACGCCCATCGGGGAAAGCCCTAGCAGCGGGCCAGCGCATGTGCTGCGTTTGGGTGACATGCACGATTTTGGGGATAACTGGGGCGCCGGCCACGCCGTGGAAGCCCTTTCCCGGGCCCTGTTCAGGCCGGTTTCGACAGGCCGGCGGCGCGCAGCGCGCGCGAATGCCGATGCACCTCGTCGACGAGTTCGGCCACGCTCTGCGGCGGCGTGAACTGGCTGATGCCATGACCGAGGTTGAAGACGTGACCGCCCCAGCCGCCATCGGCGCGCTGCGGCACGCCGAAACTGTCGAGCACCGCGCGCGCCTGCTCGCGCACCGCGGCCGGCGGGGCGAACAGCACGTTCGGATCGAGGTTGCCCTGCAGCGCGACGCGGTCCTGCACCTGCGCGCGGGCGCGGCCCAGGTTCACCGTCCAGTCCAGGCCGACGACATCGGCGCCGGACGCGGCGATCTCGTCCAGCCACAGGCCACCGCCTTTGGTGAACAGCAGCTTGGGAATGCGGTGGCCGCCGTGCTCGCCCTTGACCTGCGCCAGCACGCGGCGCGAGTACGCCAGGCTGAACTGCTGGAACTGTCCGTCGGCCAGCACGCCGCCCCAGGAGTCGAACACCATCACCGCCTGCGCACCGGCCTCGATCTGCGCGTTCAGATAAGCGGCAACCGCGTCGGCGTTGATCTCGAGGATGCGGTGCATCAGGTCCGGACGCGCGTACATCAGGCTCTTGACGTGGCGGTAGTCGTCGGAGCCGCCGCCCTCGACCATGTAGCAGGCCAGCGTCCATGGGCTGCCCGAAAAGCCGATCAGCGGCACGCGGCCATTCAGCGCGCGGCGGATCGAACTCACCGCATCGAAGACGTATCGCAGCTTGTCAAGGTCGGGCACGGCCAGCGCGGCGACGGCAGCCTCGTCACGGACGACCTTCGCGAACTTCGGGCCCTCGCCCTGCGCGAACGACAGGCCCAGGCCCATCGCGTCGGGCACGGTCAGGATGTCGCTGAACAGGATCGCCGCATCGAGCGGGTAACGCTCCAGCGGCTGCAGCGTGACTTCGGTGGCGTAGTCCGTGCTCGTGGCCAGGCCCATGAAACTTCCGGCCTTGGCGCGGGTCTCGCGGTACTCCGGCAGGTAGCGGCCGGCCTGACGCATCAGCCAGACGGGGGTGTGCTCGGTGGGTTGGCGCAGACAGGCGCGCAGGAAGACGTCGTTCTGAAGGGGGGCGCTCATGGGAGGGCGATTATCCTCGGGGCTCGCTGCTCTTGAATTCCGCGGGGCGGCCCTCGATATGCCGCCGCACAGGAGGATCTCCCGATGACACCGTCCCCGTCCCGTCTGCTCGCCACGGTCCGCGCCACCGCGGCTGCCACGCTGATCGCCGCCGCGCCGCTGGCGCTCACCGGCTGCGGCTACAACGAATTCCAGAGCCTGGACGAGCAGGTCAACGCCAGTTGGTCCGAGGTGCTGAGCCAGTACCAGCGCCGCAGCGACCTCATCCCCAACATCGTCAACACGGTCAAGGGCGAAGCGAGCTTCGAGCAGGACACGCTGACCAAGGTCGTCGAGGCGCGCGCCAAGGCAACCAGCATCCAGGTCACGCCGGAGCTGGCCCGCGACCCGGCCGCGCTGCAGAAGTTCCAGGCCGCGCAGGGCGAGCTGTCCAGCGCGCTGAGCCGGCTGATGGTCGTCAGCGAGCGCTACCCGCAGCTGCAGGCCAACCAGGGCTTCCGCGACCTGCGCGTGCAGCTCGAGGGCACCGAGAACCGCATCACCGTCGCCCGCAACCGCTACATCAAGGCGGTGCAGGAGTACAACGTGCTGGCCCGCCGCTTCCCGACCAACCTGACGGCCAAGGTCTTCGGCTACGAGGTCAAGCCCAACTTCACCGTGCAGAACGAGGCCGCGATCTCCGCGCCGCCGACGGTGAACTTCGACAAGCCCGCCGCGCCAGTGGCGACCACGCCCGCGCCGACACTGGCGGCCTCGCCAGCGTCGAACTGAGGCGCCGCGCATGCGGGCCGCCTGGACGGTGCGTGGCGGGGGGCTCTGGCGCGTCGCCGCGCTGGCGCTGCTGGGCCTCTTGATGAGCCTGGGTCTGCTGCCGCGGGCGCGGGCGCAGGACCTGCTGCCCGTGCCCGCGCTGAGCGGGCGCGTCGTCGACCAGACCGGCACGCTGAGCGAGGCGCAGCGCCAGGCGATCGACGCCAAGCTCGCCGCCTTCGAGCGCGAGGCCGGCCCGCAGATCGTGATCCTGATGGTGCGCACCACCGCGCCCGAGGACATCGCCGCCTACGCGCAGCGCATCGGCGATCAATGGAAGATCGGTCGCCGCGAGGTCGGCGACGGGCTGCTGATCGTCGTCGCCAAGGGTGACCGGCGCGTCAACATCCAGACGGCCAAGGCGCTCGAGGGCGCGGTGCCGGACCTCGCCGCGCGGCAGATCATCGAGCGCGACATCGCGCCCGCCTTCAAGGCCGGCGACTACGCCGGCGGCCTGAACCGCGCGATCGATTCGCTGCAGGCGCGCATCCGCGGCGAGCATCTGCCGGTACCCGCGCCGAGACCGGGCGGCGGCGTTTCCTCCTCGTCCGGCCACAACATCGATCTTGGCGAGATCGCGATGATCGCGTTCCTCGGCGTGCCGCTCGCAGGGATCTTTCTCACGTCCCTCTTCGGCCGCAAGGCCGGCAGCTTGTTCACCGGTGCCGGCGCGGGCGCCGTCGGCTGGGGCCTCAGCGGCAGCCTGCTGCTGGGCGCGGGCGCGGCGATCGGATCGATGATCCTCGTCGGGCTGCTGGGCATCGGCGCGGCCCGGCGGCGCAGCGCCGGCTCGTCCTACAGCGGCTACCGGCGCAGCGCGCATGGGACCGGCGGCATCTCGCCGCCCATCATCTGGGGCGGCGGCGGTGGCGATGGCGGCAGCAGCTGGAGCGGGGGCAGCGACGGCGGCGGCTTCTCGTCCGGCGGCGGCGGCGACTTTGGCGGCGGTGGTGCCTCGGGGGACTGGTGATGACGCAGAGCACCGATCGCGACGCGCGGCATGCCGGTGACACGAGCCGGCTCGGGCGCTTCTTCCGGCACCGCCTCTGGGACGAGGCCGACGTGCGCCGTGTGCTGCCGGCGGCGGCGCTCGCGCGGCTGTCGGCGCGGGTCACCGAGAGCGAGCTCCGGCACGGCGGCGAGATCCGTCTGTGCGTCGAGGCGAGCCTGCCCATCAGCTACCTGTGGCGCGGGCTGTCCGCGCGGCAGCGCGCACTGGCGCTGTTTGGAAAACTGCGCGTGTGGGACACCGAGCACAACAACGGCGTGCTCATCTACCTGCTGCTGGCGGAGCGCGCCATCGAGATCGTCGCGGACCGCGGCCTGAGCCGGCGCGTGAGCGCGGCGCAGTGGCAGCCCATCGTCGAAGGGCTGCGCCAGTCGCTGCGGGATGGCCAGTTCGAGCAGGGGCTCAATGACGCGATCCGGGCGGTCGAGGCGCTGCTCGCCGAGCACTTCCCGTCCGAGGCCGGCACGCCGCCCCGCAACGAGTTGCCCGACGCCGTCGTCGTGCTCTGAGCGCGCTCAGTCCAGACTGGACGGCTTGATCGGCTTGAGCTTCCAGTCGAAGCGCTCCTGCTTCGGACCGCTCTTGAGCGGCGGGAACTTGAGCGGCTTCTCCGGCACCGATACGTCGGGGACGTGATCGAGCAGGTGGCGGATCAGCGTGAGCCGGCCGCGGCGCTGATCATTGAAATCGACCAGCGTCCAGGGCGCGTGCTTGGTATGGGTGTGCTCGAGCATGCGATCGCGCGCGCGTCCGTAGTCCTCATAATGCTGGCGCGCTTCGAGGTCGATCGGCGACAGCTTCCACTGCTTGAGCGGGTCCTGCGCCCGCTCGGCGAAGCGCTCTTCCTGGTGCTTCTGATCGACGGTGAGCCAGTACTTGAAGAGCAGCAGGCCGTCCTCGACGAGCAGCCGCTCCAGGATCGGCGCCTGGTGCAGGAACTGCTCCGTCTGCTGGGGCGTGCAGAAGCCCATCACCGCCTCGACGCCGGCGCGGTTGTACCAGCTGCGATCGAAGAGCGCGATCTCGCCAGCGGCCGGCAGATGGGTCATGTAGCGCTGGAAGTACCACTCGCCCTGCTCGCGCTCGCTGGGCTTGCCCAGCGCGACGGTGCGGCACTGGCGCGGGTTCAGCGTTTCGGAGATCGCGTTGATGACGCCGCCCTTGCCGGCGGTGTCGCGGCCCTCGACGATCACCAGCAGCCGCTTGCGGCTGTGCTGCAGCCAGCGCGCCAGGTTGTTGAGCTCGACCTGCATCGGCTGCAGGTGCTCGAGGTAGTCGGACTTGGACAGCTTGCCACCGTCATGGCCCTTGCCGTCCGCCTTGCCGTCCGCCTTGCCATTGGCCTTGGCTTTGGCGTCGCGCTTCCCGCTCTTGTCGCCGTTCCCGGACTTCTTGTCGCCCATGCTGGCTCCGTTCGATGAAGGACGGGCCAGCTTACCTCGCGGGGGCTCAGAGCAACTCGAGCGTCTGCATGCCGGCCCAGGTCTCGCCCGGAGCCAGTTCGATGGGGCGCAGCACCTGCGCGGCCTCGACACACAGCATCTGCTTCCAGCCCCCTTCGGGCATGTCGGCCAGCGCGTCGCCCTTCTCCTCGCCCGGATTCCAGACCACGGCGTCGGCGAAGCCCTGCTGCCGGATCACGACGCGGCGATCGGCGTCGCGCAGGGTCAGGTCGTGTTTGGCGTCCTGATAGATGCGGTCCATCTCGCCGTCCAGGCGCAGCAGGTCCTCGTGCTGCGTGCCGGCGCGCTCGGCGGCCGAGTCCCAGTACGCCAGCCCCGACAGGCCTTGCAGCGAGGCCGACATGATCTGCGTCAGCCGCAGGTAGGTGTGCAGCGCCGCCGTGAAGGACAGCGGCGTGTCGCCCTTGTTCTCGCACGCGAGCTCGATCTGCAGCACGCGGCCGGCGATGCGCAGGCTGATCTCGGCCTCGAAGGCGTGCGGCCAGACCATGCGGGTGGCGCCGTCGTCGGTCAGGCGCAGCACGGCCAGCGCATCGTCCTTGCCCGTCTCGGCGCTCACCAGTTGCCAGGGCTTGCCCCGCGCGAAGCCGTGACGCTGCAACGGGCCACGGGTCGCGAACTGCGGAAAGATCACCGGCACGCCGCCGCGGATCGCCTGGCCGGTCGCGAAGGCGCTCTTCGGCGACAGGTAGAGCTGCTCGTCGCCGCCGGCCGGGACCCAGGACACGAGATGCGCCCCGTGCAGCAGCAGCGTCGCACGGGCGCCGTCCGGGGCGCGGAGTTCGATGGCCTCGAGGCCCTGATGGCGGGTGATGGAGATCGGAGTGCTCATGCTCGACAGAAAAAAGAAAACCCACCGGCGCGAACCGGTGGGTGCAGGTCCGGCCAGCCCTCGACGGGCCGGCGCGGGCCGGGTTCGTGGCGAAGCCCTTAGTTTTTCACAGGCACGCGCGCACGGGGACCCGGCAGCAGGCCATTGGGGGCGTTCACCAGACGATTGCTGGTCATGCCCGCGATCTGGTAGCTGCGATCGGTCAGGTTGCTGGCGATCTGGTCGACCAGCGCCTTGACCAGCAGGCCCACCAGGCCGCCTTGGCTGCTGTTGTTCTGCTCGGCGCTCGACGCGGTCGCCTTGCCGTCCCACAGCATCGTGCCGGTGCGCAGGTCCACCAGCTTGGCCTGCACCTCGACGACGGTCTCGCTCGAGATCACCTTGTAGACCGAGCCGTACTGCTTCACCTCGACATACAGCGCCGCGTCGGCACCGAAGATTTGGCGCAGCTTGGCCGGCTCGATGCTCTGCGCGTCAGCCGGCGTGGTCACGCCATTGGTGCGCAGCGTCTCGTCGACCAGGGTCACCGGCAGCACGTAGTAGCCAGCCTCGCCCAGCGGCATCGACAGCGTGGACAGCACGCCGTAGGTGGCGTTCACGTCCGGCGTGCTGTTCACCGGCGGCAGCACCAGCAGCGACGCCGGCTTGGCTTCCTTGAACGCGGTGTAGTCGTAGGGCTTGGTCGGCGATGCGCAGGCGGTCAGCGCGGCCAGCACGGCCACGGCGCCGACACGGCGGATCAGGGACATCAGGGTCATCATGGGGTCGGTTCCTCGATCGGTCTCAGACGCCGCTCGCCGCCTTGGCGGGAGCAGCCGGCGTGGCGGCGGCCTGCATGGCGGCCGACTTCTCGGCCGGCTTCTTCAGCAGGAAGTCCACGTAGGCGGCGGACTCGGGGAACAGCGCGCGTTCGGCTTCCAGGTGTGCACGCGCGGCGTCGTCGTTGCCGACCTTCGCGTACAGCAGCGCCAGGTGACCGTGCAGGCCGGGCGGCGTCGCCTCGTTGGCGGCCTTGTTCTTGATGAGCTGCGACTCCAGCTGCGTGATCTGGTCGCCAGGCATCTCGCCGTTGGTCTTGAAGTACTGGTACATGCTGCTCTGATAGCCGCCCCATTGGTAGAGCGGCTTCTGCGGCGTGCCGCAGGCGGTCAGCAGGGCGGCCACGGCGGTCAGCGCGACAGCGCGGATCACAGGGATCATGGTCATGGTCGGGCTCCCGTTCAGCGGCTGGCTTGCGGCTTCCAGGCGCCGCTGTCGATGCCGGCGACCATCGTGTTGACGGCCTCCTTGATGGCCAGGTCCAGGACCTTGCCGTTCAGCGTCGCGTCATAGCTGGCGGTGCCGCCGAAGCCGACCACCTCGCGGGTCGAGAGCTCGTACTCGCCAGCGCCCTGCGCCGAATACACGACCTCGGAGGTCTGGCTGTTCACCACGTTCAGCGTCACCTTGGCGTAGGCGATCTGCTTCTTGCCGCGGCCGAGTACGCCGAACAGCTGCTGGTCGCCGACTTCCTTGCGGCCGAACTCGGTCACCGCGCCCGTCACGAGGTAGTCCGCGCCCTTGATGGTCAGGCTGCTGTTCTTGAACTTGGCCTCCTGCTGCGCCTCTTCGAGGTTGTCGCGGTCCAGCACGCTGAAACGGTTGGTCTGCTGCAGGTGGGCGATCAGGATCGACTTGGACTGGTTGCCCAGGCGGTCGATGGCGTCGGCGAACATGCCGCGCATGAAGCTGGAGCGGTTCTCGAACTTGCCGACCGCGATCGGCGCGCGCTGGCCCTGGTACTGGGCGGGCGGCGGCGTGACCGCGCGGGGGACTTCGATGGTGCGGGACTGCTCGGTGGCGCAGCCGAACAGGGCCGTCAGCGCGAGCGCAAGCGTGGCGCGGCGCGCCAGAACGTGGATGGACATGGGAACTCCCTCAAAAAAGACAGCCGGCTTTCGCGCCGGCTCCCCCGGTTGATCCGGGTGTTGGCAGTGTGCGCTATCCGACATAGCGCGCAAAAAAGAACATCTGCAGGAGTGCGCGTTTTTCGCAGTCCTGCCGATGCAGTGTGGTGTCCTCGCCGCACCGGCGTCCCGGTGCGCGAGGAGATGGGGGCTCAGCGCTTGGCGCGGAACTTGCGCAGCGCGGCGATCTGCGCGGCCATGGCCGCGAACTCGCTTTGCGCCTTGGCGAAGTCGATGTCGCTCTTGGCGTTCTTCATCGCTTCCTCGGCGGCCTTCTTCGCGGCCTCGGCGCGGGCCTCGTCGAGGTCCTTGCCGCGGATCGCGGTGTCGGCCAGCACGGTCACGACGTCCGGCTGCACTTCCAGCAGGCCGCCGGCGACGAAGACGAACTCTTCATCGCCATTGGGACGCTGGATACGCACCGCGCCCGGCTTGATGCGGGTGATCAGCGGGGTGTGCTTGGGCAGGATGCCCAGCTCGCCGCCTTCGCCCGGCAGCGCCACGAATTTCGCCTCGCCCGAGAAGATCTGCTCTTCCGCCGAGACCACGTTCACGTGGAGGGTTGCCATTGCGTTTCCTT
>Ga0209257_1001291_pt1 | contig 30556 bp, 15 predicted proteins | sample AraplaCvi_mCL_r2_FD_184277 | JGI IMG/M metagenome (GOLD analysis project Ga0209257, IMG submission 184277) | Arabidopsis root microbial communities from North Carolina, USA - plate scrape MF_Cvi_mCL_r2 (SPAdes) (version 2) | ecosystem: Host-associated > Plants > Roots > Endosphere | place: USA...
AAGTTGGCCATGAAGCCCAGGCCTTCGAACACGAAGTTCAGCGGCTGCACCCAGATCAGTTCGATGCCGCGGATCTCGAGCTCGGCGTCGGCGTTGACCTGCTGCTGCACGTTCACCGTCGCCACGTCCGGGCCGCCGCGCGACATGATCGCCTGCTGCTGCGAGGCCACCAGGCTTTCGAACGGAATGCCCAGGCTGGTGAACGGACGGGTCGTCACGCCCTGGTAGGTGTAGCCCTCGATGCGCTTGTTGAACAGCGTCACGCCGACGAAGCCTTCGCCACCGGTGTACCACTCGCCGCCGATGTCGAAGTTGGTCGAGATGTACGGCGTCAGGTCCGGGTTGCCCTGGTTCGCCACCTGCGCCGAGATGTCGGTGAAGGTGGTGGCCGGGAGCATCGAGCTCGGGTTCGGACGCGTCATGGTGCGCGAGGCGGAGGTACGCAGCACGATGTCGTCGGCCACGTCCCACGCCGCGCTGAACGACGGCAGCCATTCGGCGTAGTCGCCCGTCAGCGTCTGGTAGTTGCGCACGCCGGCGATGGTCACCGGACCCTTGATCTCCTGGTCGGTCTGCGCGTAACGCACGCCCATGTTGAAGCGCATGGTGCGGTTCCAGATCTCCGACTCGCCGTTGATCATGACGAACGCGGCGGTGTTGGCCTCGTCGAAGCCGCCAGTCGGCGCGCCGGTGTTGGCACCGCTCGCCTCGCCCGCGTTGTCGCGGTAGAAGGCGTAGTTGGTGTCGGCCATGAAACGGTTGAAATCCACCGTCACGAAGCCGAACGGACCGGGCGTGATGTAGCCGGCCAGAGCGGAGTCCGGGACCTGCGACAGCGCGTACGGCTGCCAGTTCGTGCCGGTGTCGCCGTAGCCGACGATGGTGCGGTAGTTCTCGTCCCACGCCAGGCCGAAGGTGACGTTGTTGCGGTCATCGCCCAGCTGCAGGCTGGCGTTGAGGCCGCTGGTCTCGGTCACGCGCTTTTCGTTCTGCGCCCACACGCGGCCGCCGGTCCAGGTCCAGCCGGCGTTCGGATCGTTCAGATCCACGCTGGTCGTCCAGCTCGGGAGGTCGCCGTTGTTGGTGTACTGGACGTTGGTGAACGGCGAGTTGAACAGGATGGTCGGCGAGTCGCGGCGCATCCAGCTGCGGCTCATGCTGCCCTGCACGTCCAGCTTGACGTCGTCGGCGAAGTAGAACGTGCCGCCCGGCGTGACCTGCCAGTACTGCACTTCCTCGTGGTACGGACGCGCTTCGAGGAAGAACTGTGCGTTGGTGAACGTGGCGCTGGTGACGACGTTGTTCGCGTCCAGCTGCATGTTGGTGGGGATCATGCCGCCGTTGCGGCCGATCAGGTTCATGTCGATGCGGTCGTTGCTGCGCTCGGCCTTCGTGTACAGGACGTCCATGTACATGTCGGCCCAGTCGGCCGGGCGCCACTGCACCGAGCCCAGGAACGAATCGCGGTCGCGGTCGCCGGACATGTGCACCGGTCGGCCGAGGCGCGGGATCAGCGCTTCACCGATCTGCGCGGTGGTCAGGCCCGGGTTGAGCTGCTGCAGCAGCGCCGCGTTGATCGGCGTACCCGGCGTCAGGCCGGCGGCGATCGTCGACGGATTGTTCGGAACGGTGTCCGGAATGCGCCAGCCGTTGCCGCCCGTCACGTTGCAGGGCTGGCCCAGCGCGGGGAAACCGGCGCCGTTCGCCGCGCCGTTGCCGCACTGCGCGTTGGTCAGGTTGGGGTTCGTCCAGCCGACCGTCTCGTAGCCTTCAACGCCCAGCTTGCCGCGCGACGAGGTCACGCCGGCCAGCACGCCGAAGGTCTTGTCTTCGTTGAGCCAGCTGCCGATCACCGTGCCGCGCGGGCTGGCTTCTTCGGCGATGTCGTTGTAGTCGGCCTGCAGGATGTAGGTGAGCTGCGATTCCGGGCGATCGAACGGGCGCACGTTGCGCATGTCGATCACGCCCGCCGCGCCGCCTTCGGTCAGCGCTGCCGTCGGCGACTTGTTGACCTTGATCTGGCTGAAGAACTCGGTCGGGAACAGGTTCAGGTCGACTTCGCGGTTCTGGTTGGTGCCATCCAGGCCGATCGAGGCCGTGGCGACCGACGCGCCGTTGATGGTCGTCTTGGTGAAGCTGTTGGGCAGGCCGCGGATGGCGACGTTGAGGCCTTCGCCGTTGACGTCGCGGTTGAGCTGGATGCCCGGGATGCGCGACAGCGACTCGGCGATGTTCGAGTCCGGGAACTTGCCGAGGTCCTCGGCGAAGATCGAATCGGTGAAGCCGGTCGAATCGCGCTTGGCCTGCGTGGAGTACTCAAGGCTCTGGCGGAAACCGGTCGCGGTGACGCGATCGAGTTCGGTCACCTGGTCCTGCGTGGACTGCGCTTGCGTTGCTTGCGTTTCAGCGGCCGCCGGCGTGGCGGTCTGCGCCTGCTGCGCGAATGCCGTCGAGCTGGCCAAACCCATCAGCGCCAGGCCCAACGCGCGCGACAGCGCGTTTCTTGCGATCTGCTTCTGCACCGTACTCCCCTCCCGTTTCTGGTACGCGGCCGTCCCTTCGGGTTCGCCGCACTGGTTTTTGTGTTTGAAACCGTTTGACGCGCTGACCCTTGCTTCGAGTGGGTCGTACGAGTGGGCCGGATGGTAGCGCTACCATTTTTTCCCCGCACGCTGCGGTGCGACATGAAATTCCGTGGAGCCGCGACGGGGATTTGTCGCAGCGCAGCATGACGTTTGGCCCTTAAAGCAGGTTGGATATGGGGGTGGCGCGCGTGGCCGGGGACCGGTTGGCGTGCTTCCCGGTGATAGCGCTACCACTTTTCCCTTCAATACACACCTGCCATGCGTGCAGGAGGACCCCCGCGCCATGCCTCAAGTCCCCGCCCCGCACGCCCGCAAAACGGGTCGAATCGCATGAACGACATGGCCTCGCAGGGTGCGACCACGCAAACCGCCAAGGTCGGCATGTATCGCTGGCGCGTGTGCGCGATGCTGCTCGCGGCGACGACCATCAATTACGTCGATCGCCAGGTGCTCGGCGTGCTCGCGCCGTTCCTGCAGACCGAGATCGGCTGGAACGAAATCGAGTACGGCTACATCGTCACCGCGTTCCAGGCGGCGTACGCAATCGGCCTGCTGTGCACCGGCGCGATCATCGACCGTTTCGGCACGCGCATCGGTTACGCCATCGCCATCAGCGTGTGGAGCATTGCCGCGATGTCGCATGCGCTGGCCGGCAGCGTGATCGGCTTCGCCGCCGCGCGCTTCGCGCTGGGGCTGGGCGAAGCGGGCAACTTCCCGGCCGCGATCAAGACCGTCGCCGAATGGTTTCCGCGTCGCGAACGCGCGCTCGCGGTGGGTGTGTTCAACGCAGGCTCGAACGTCGGCGCGGTTCTCGCGCCGCTGCTGGTTCCGCTCATCGCCGCGACGTGGGGCTGGCAGGCCGCCTTCCTCTTCACCGGCGCACTGAGCGCGACGTGGCTGGTCGGTTGGCTCCTCACCTACCGCACGCCCGACAACCAGCCCAAGCTGACGAAGGCCGAACTCGACCACATCCGCAGCGATCCGCCCGAGCCGACGGTGAAGGTGCCGTGGCTGCAGCTGCTGCGCCATCGACAGGCATGGGCGTTCGTCGCGGCGAAGTTCATCACCGACCCGGTGTGGTGGCTGTTCCTGTTCTGGCTCGGCAAGTTCCTCGCGTCGGAGTACAAACTTTCGCTGGCGACGATCGGTCTTCCGATGATCGTCGTCTACCTGATGGCCGACGTCGGCAGCATCGCCGGCGGCTGGCTCGCGGGCCGCTTCATGCGCATAGGCTGGGACGTGAACCGCGCACGCAAGGGCGCGATGTTGACCTGCGCGTTGTGCGTCGCGCCGATCGTACTGGTCACGCAGGTCGACAACCTGTGGATCGCCGTCGCGCTGATCGGCCTTGCCATGGCCGGCCATCAGGGTTGGTCGGCGAACGTGTTCACGCTGCCGTCGGACACGTTCCCGCGCCACGCGGTCGCGTCCGTCGTCGGCATCGGCGGCTTCGCCGGCGCGGTCGGCGGCATGCTCATGTCCATCTACACCGGCGCGCAGCTGGAACACACCGGCAGTTACGCGCGCATCTTCCTGATCGCAGGTTCGGCCTACCTGCTCGCGCTCACCGTAGTGCACCTGCTCGTTCCGAAGCTGCAGCCGGCCACGTTCGAACGCAAGCCGGCCGTATGACGCTTCGCATCCACTTACACGTTAGGGGAAACGCATGAAACTTCGTCGCACCATGCTCTTCGCGCTGCTCGCCGCCGCGCTCCCGACCGCCGCATCTGCACAGGTGAATGCAGCGCAGGCCGATGCAGCGCACGCCGATAAGGCCCCGCTCGCCGCAGGCAACGCGAAGTTCCTCGGCAGCGCTTACGCCAAGGCGCAGTCGAAGGACTTCACGGTCTACTGGAACAAGGTCACCCCGGAGAACGCCGGCAAGTGGGGCGAAGTCGAGAAGCGTCGCGACCGCATGGACTGGCGCGGACTGGACGAGGCCTATCGCATCGCGAAGGACAACCACCTGCCGTTCCAGATGCACGTGATGGTGTGGGGCAACCAGCAGCCGGAGTGGATCGAGAAGCTCCCCGTCGCCGAACAGCGCGAGGAGATCGAGGAATGGTTCGCTGCCGTCGCCGAACGCTATCCGGACCTGGACTACGTCGAAGTCGTCAACGAACCGCTGAACGATCCGCCGAGCAAGGACGACAAGGGCGGCGGCAACTACATCGAAGCGCTCGGCGGCAGCGGCGCGACCGGCTGGGACTGGATCGTCGAGTCCTATCGCCTCGCGCGCAAGCACTTCCCGAACGCGAAGCTGCTCATCAACGACTACAACATCACCAACAAGCCCGATGCCACGAAGCGTTATCGCGAAATCATCGACCTGTTGCGCCGTGACAACCTGCTCGACGGCATCGGCGTGCAGGGCCATGCGTTCGCGACGACGCCGGACGTTCCGATGTCGGTGCACAAGGCGAACCTCGACGTACTCGCCGAAAGCGGCCTGCCGATCTACGTCACCGAACTCGACATCGACGGTGCGACCGACGAGCAGCAGCTGAAGGATTACCAGCGCATTTTCCCGGTGTTCTGGGAACATCCGGCCGTGAAGGGCGTGACGCTGTGGGGCTTCCGCCCCGGCCTGTGGCGCCAGAAGGAAAAGGCCTACCTGGTGCGCAAGGACGGCAGCGAGCGCCCGGCCCTGCAGTGGCTGCGCGAATACGTGCGCGGCACGGCGGCGAAGCCGGCGCAATGAGTTCGTCCGCGTCCGGTACGGATCGCCGCGCCGTGACGCGTGCGCTGTCAGTTGCCATCCCCGCGAAGGCGGGGAACCGTGCCTCCGGCATCGCCGTGGCGTTCGCGCTGGCCCTTGCGCCCGCCGTCTCTCACGCGGCGGATGATTGCACCCAGCCCGCCGCCGTCTGCGACGACGCGGTGGGCGGCGCGCTCGCACTCGTCGATCACGGCAGCGTCGCGCGCGTGTTCGTAGATGACACCGATTTCCCCGGCGTCCTGCGCGCAGCGCGCGATCTGGAAGGCGACTTGGCGAAGGTCGCCGGCGGCGCGAAGCCCGGCAGGACCGCGATCATCGCCGGCACGCTCGGCCGCAGCCCGCGCATCGATCGCATCGTCGCGAAGAAGAACCTGGACACGCGCGGCGTGGCCGGCACGTGGGAAGGCTATTCGCTGCAGGTTGTCGAGCATCCCGAGCCGGGCATCGACCGCGCGGTCGTCATCATGGGCGCCGACAAGCGCGGCACGATCTTCGGCCTGTACGAACTCTCGCGCCGACTCGGCGTCTCGCCATGGAACTGGTGGGCCGACGTGCCCGTGCAGACGCGCGACACGCGCTACATCGCGCCCGGACGCTTCGTCGATGCACCGCAGGTGCGCTATCGCGGCATCTTCCTCAACGACGAGGACCCCGCGCTCGGCGGCTGGATGAAGGCCACCTACGGCGGGCCGAACCACGAATTCTACGAACGCGTGTTCGAACTGGTGCTGCGCCTGAAGGGCAACTACCTGTGGCCTGCGATGTGGGGCCGCGCGTTCGCCGACGACGATCCGCGCAATCCCGAGCTCGCCGACCAGTACGGCATCGTGATCGGCACCAGCCATCACGAACCGATGATGCGCGCGCACGTGGAATGGGAGCGCCACGGCAAGGGCCCGTGGGACTACACGAAGAACGCCGACAATCTGCGCACCTTCTGGCGCGACGGCATCGCGCGCATGGGCACGCACGAAAGCGTGGTCACGCTGGGCATGCGCGGCGACGGCGACGAGCCGATGACGCAGGGCACGGCGATCGAGCTGCTCCAGAACATCGTCGCCGACCAGCGCAGCATCCTCGCCGAGCTGACCGGCAAGCCGGCGAAACAGACGCCGCAAGTGTGGGCGCTCTACAAGGAAGTGCAGGACTACTTCGACCACGGCATGAAGGTGCCGGACGACGTCACGCTGCTGTTCGCCGACGACAACTGGGGCAACATCCGGCGCCTGCCGAAACCCGGCGAAACGCGCGGCGGCGGTTACGGCGTCTACTACCACTTCGATTACGTCGGCGGCCCGCGCAATTACAAATGGCTCAACACGACGCAGATCGAGCGCACATGGGAGCAGATGCACCTCGCGTACGAGTACGGTGCGCGCCAGCTGTGGATCGTCAACGTCGGCGACCTGAAGCCGATGGAGTTTCCGATCTCGTTCTTCCTCGATCAGGCCTGGAAGCCGGAAGCGTTCGGCCTCGATCGACTGGAGCGCTACCCCGCACAGTGGGCCGCCGAACAGTTCGGTGCGCAGCACGCGCAGGAGATCGGCGAGCTGCTCACGCGCTACACCCGGTACAACGCGCGTCGCAAGCCGGAGCTGCTTTCGCCTGACACCTTCAGCCTGGTGAACGATGGCGAAGCCGATCGCGTCGTCGCCGACTGGAACGCACTGGCCGAACGCGCACGCACCGTCGGCGCGAAGCTTGGACCGCAGTACCGCGATGCGTACTACCAGCTGGTCGAGTATCCGATCGTGGCGAGCGCGAACCTCACGGCGATGTACGTCGCCATCGGACGCAACCGCCTCTACGCGAAGCAGGGCCGCGCATCGGCGAACGCACAGGGCGACCTCGCGCGGAAACTGTTCGAGCGCGACGACGTACTCGCCCGCGTGTACGAACAGGACATCGCCGGCGGCAAGTGGGTTCACATGATGTCGCAGCCGCGCATCGGCTACACCGGCTGGCAGCAGCCGGATCGCAACCTCATGCCGACGCTCGCAACCATCGCGCCAAAGGCCGCGGCGTCGATGGGCGTTGCGGTCGAAGGCGACACGGCGGCGTGGCCGGGCGCCAGATCCGCGGCCAGATTGCCGCCGCTGGATTCGCTTGCGGCGTCCTCGCGTGGAGTCACGCTGTTCAACCGCGGCACGAAACCGTTCCACTTCGAGGCCGAATCATCGCAGCCCTGGCTGCGCGTGTCGCCCGCCAGTGGCGACGTCGTCGACGAGCGCGCGCTTCGCGTCGACATCGACTGGAGCGCCGCGCCTGCAAACGCCCGCACCGGGCGCATCACGCTGCGTGGCGATGAAGGCACGCGCGTTGTCGTCGATGTTCCTGTCGAGAAGCGCCTGGAACCCGGCACGGCGCGAGGCTTCATCGAAACCGACGGCCGCATCGCGATCGAAGCCGCACATCACGAGCGTGCCGTCGCCAATGCGGGCGTGGAATGGCGGACCATTCCGAACCTGGGCCGCACGCTTTCGGGCGTGACCTCGTTCCCCGTCACCGCACCCGCCGGTACGACCGATGCAGATGGCGCGTGGCTCGAGTACCCGATCCACCTGACACGCGATGGCGAGTTCGACGTGCGCGTCGTGATGTCGCCGACCCTGGATTTCCAGCATCGCGGCGGCCTGCGTTACGCCGTGTCGATCGACGGCGAGGCGCCGCATATCGTGACGGTGACGTCCGACCCGACGCCCGGCCATGCCGATTTCGACGCATGGACACGCGCGGTGAGCGACAGTGTGTACGTCGGCACATCACGGCATCGCGCCAAGGCCGGAAACCGCACGCTGCGACTCTGGCGCGTGGATCCGGGTGTGGTGTTGCAGCGCGTCGAGGTGGTACGAAAGGGCGCAAGGCAGAGTTACCTGGGCCCGGTAGAGAGCCCGAAACTGTAGGCGTTACAAAGCACGCGACACCGCAAGTCCGACCGCAACAGAGACCAAGACATGACCGCGCAAGCCCTGCACCTGCACGAAGACCGCCTCTTCTCCGCCGAGCCCACCGCCCGCGCCATCGCGCGAAGGCTGTACGGCGAAGTGGCCGCGCTCCCGATCGTGAGCCCGCACGGCCACACCGACCCGTCGTGGTTCGCGACGAATGCACCGTTCGCCAATGCGACCGAACTGCTGCTGGTGCCGGATCACTACGTTTTCCGCATGCTCTACAGCCAGGGCGTTTCGCTGGACGAGCTCGGCATCCCGCATGCGGACGGTTCGCGTGCGAGCGTCGATCCACGCGCGGCGTGGCGCGTGTTCGCGCGCAACTTCCATCTGTTCCGCGGCACGCCGTCGTCGATGTGGCTGAATCATGTCTTCCACGACGTGTTCGGCCTGCGGCAGCGTCTCGGTGAAAGCACCGCCGATGCGTATTACGACCGCATCACCGAGGCGCTGCAGACGCCGCAGTTCACGCCGCGCGCTCTCTTTGAACGCTTCAACATCGAAGTGATCGCCACGACCGAATCGCCGCTGGAGGAACTAGAGCATCACCAGGCGATCCGCGACAGCGGCTGGAAGGGCCGCGTGATCACGGCGTATCGCCCCGACCCGGTGGTCGATCCCGAGCACGAGCAGTTCCCGTCCGCGCTGCAACGCTTCGGCGAGATCACCGGCGAGAACGTCTACAGCTGGGATGGCTACCTGCGCGCGCATCGCCAGCGCCGCGACTTCTTCAAGCGCATGGGCGCGACGTCGACCGACCACGGCCATCCGTCCGCCGCGACGGCGAACCTGCCGCCGGACGAAGCGCGCAAGCTGTTCGACATCGTCGTGCGCGGCGCGGCCACGCCGGCGCAGGCGGAGCTGTTCCGCGCGCAGGTCCTCACCGAAATGGCGGCGATGAGCCTGGACGACGGACTCGTCATGCAGATCCATCCGGGCTGCTTCCGCAACCACAACGCCGGCCTGTTCGAACGTTTCGGCCGCGACAAGGGCGCCGACATTCCGCTGCGCACCGAGTACGTGCACGCGCTCAAGCCGTTGCTCGACCGCTTCGGCAACGATCCGCGCCTCAACGTCATCCTGTTCACGCTGGACGAGAGCACGTACAGCCGCGAACTTGCGCCGCTCGCGGGCCACTATCCGACGCTGTTCCTCGGCCCTGCGTGGTGGTTCCACGACGCGCCGGAGGGCATGTGGCGCTTCCGCGAGCAGACGCTCGCCAGCGGCGGCTTCTACAACACCATCGGCTTCAACGACGACACGCGCGCGTTCCTGTCGATTCCTGCGCGGCACGACGTGGCGCGTCGTGTGGATTGCGCGTTCCTTGCCAAGCTCGTGACGGAACATCGCATGGACGAGGACGAGGCGGTGGAGGTCGCAGTGGACCTTGCTTACCGGTTGCCGAAGCAGGCGTATCGGTTGTAACGGCACCGCGGTGACCTGATCGCTGGAGGTTGGATCCCCGCCTTGGCCGGGATGACAGCTTCCAGACGAGCACCTTCAAGCATAAGGGACGTGGATCTGATGCATCGCAACGCTGTTCGAGGGATGTTCTGGGTCGCCTGTGTCGCCGGCTGGCTGTGCGCGATCCCACCCGTGTTCGCCGAGTCCCTCCGCGACCGCATCCTGCTCGACACCGGCTGGCGCTTCCACAAGGGCGATCCTGCCGGCGTCACCGGCCTCGACTACGACGTCCGCCCCGACATCGCGCAGAGCGCCGACGGAAAGGACGCCGACGCACGCCCCGACGCGGCGGCGAAAGTGCAGGCGAACGGCGAGCGCATGCTCAAGCCGTGGATCCTGCCGACGGCGAATCCGCTGATCCGCGATCCCGACAGGCGCCATGCACGTCCTGCAGGGAATCCGGGCAGTGACGTGCCATTCGTGCAGCGCACGTTCGACGACGGTGCGTGGGCGAACGTGACGTTGCCGCACGACTGGGCCATCGCGGGCCCGTTCCTCAAGGATGGCCCCTACGGCGGCATGGGCCGACTGCAGACGTGGGGACCGGCGTGGTATCGCCGAACGCTCGACATTCCCGCAAGCGACGCCGGGCGCTCTGTTTTCCTGGATGTCGACGGCGCGATGTCGTACGCGACCGTGTGGCTCAACGGCCATCTCGTCGGCGGCTGGCCCTACGGCTACAACGGCTGGCGCGTGGACCTCACGCCGTTCGTCGTGCCGGGCGGCGCGAACCAGCTGGCGATCCGACTGGACAATCCACCCGAGTCGGCGCGCTGGTATCCCGGCGCCGGGCTGTATCGGAATGTGTGGCTGGTGAAGGCCGATCCGGTCCACGTCGCGCATTGGGGCACACGCGTGACAACGCCGAAGGTGTCCAAGGATGCCGCGACGATCACGCTCGATGTGTCGATCGACAACGATTCTCCGCGCGCAGCGGATGTAACGGCAAGCACCGAGGTCTTCGAGCTCGATGCGAACGGCGCGAAGCGTAGCCGTTCGCTCGCGAGCATCGACTCCGGGAGCGCGCGCATCGATGCGAAGTCCAGCGCGACGCTCACCGCCTCCACCACACTCGCGAAGCCGCGACTCTGGGGCCCTCCTCCGACGCAGCAGCCCGACCGGTACGTCGCCGTGACCACGGTATCGCGCGACGGTCGCATCATCGACCGCGTCGAGACGCCATTCGGCATCCGCACGATCCGCTTCGACGCGAACGAGGGGCTGATCGTCAACGGCCAGCGCATCGCCATTCGCGGCGTGAACAACCACCACGATCTCGGCGCGCTCGGCGCGGCCTTCAACGTGCGCGCGGCGGAGCGCCAGTTGCAGATCATGCGCGACATGGGCGCCAATGCCCTGCGCATGGCCCACAATCCGCCGGCGCCCGAGTTGCTCGAACTCACCGACCGCATGGGCGTCCTCGTCGTCGATGAGGTGTTCGATTCGTGGGAACGGAAGAAGACGCCGCTCGACTTCCACCTCGTCTTCCCCGACTGGCACGAGCCCGACCTGCGCGCGATGCTGCGCCGCGACCGCAATCATCCATCCATCGTGCTGTGGGGCGTGGGCAACGAAGTCGGCGAGCAGTACACCGGCGAGGAAGGCGCCGCCATCGCGCGCGAGCTGCACGCGATCGTGCGCGAGGAGGACCCGACGCGGCCGACGATCAACGCCATGAACTGGGCCAAGCCCGACATGCCGCTGCCGCGGGAGCTCGACGTGGTCGGCCTGAACTACCAGGGCGAAGGCATTCGCCAGGAACCGGAGTTCGAGGGCACCGAACGCATCCGCACGCCGCCACAGTACGACGCGTTCCATTCGGCGTTCCCTGACAAGGCGATCGTCAGCACGGAAACCGCATCGGCGCTCAGCAGCCGAGGCGTGTATCTGTTTCCGGTGACATCAAAGGCAAGCGCGCCGGTGCGCGATGGCAGCGGTGGCGATTCGTCCATTCGCCAGGTAAGCGCGTACGAGCTGCATGCCGTGGATTTCGGCTCCAGTGCGGACAAGGTGTTCGCCAGCCTCGACCGCCATCCGTTCGTCGCCGGCGAGTTCGTGTGGACCGGCTTCGATTACCTCGGCGAGCCGACGCCGTACTACGACTCGCGCAGTTCGTACTCGGGCATCGTCGACCTTGCGGGTTTTCCGAAGGATCGCTATTACCTGTACCAGGCGCGCTGGCGTCCCGACGTTCCGATGGCGCACCTGTTGCCGCACTGGACGTGGCCGGGTCGCGAAGGCCAGGTGACGCCCGTGCACGTGTTCACGTCGGGCGACGAAGCGGAGTTGTTCGTCAACGGCATCTCGCAGGGGCGCAGGAAGAAGGCGCCGTTCGAGTATCGCCTGCGCTGGGATGACGTCGTCTACAGGCCCGGCGAGATCCGCGTGCAGGCATACAAGGACGGCAAGCCGTGGGCCAGCGCATCGACACGCACGGCGAATGCGCCTGCGTTGCTTGAAGCCAAGGCCGATCGAGGCACGATGGCCGGCGATGGGCGCGACCTGTCGTTCGTGACCGTGCGCGTGCTCGATCGCAACGGCGTCGCCGTGCCCAATGCGAACAACCGGATCCATTTCAGCATCGAAGGGCCGGGCGAGATCGTTGCGACCGACAACGGCGACCCCACCGACATGGACGCCTTCCCCTCCCACGATCGACGCGCTTTCGGCGGGCTGGCGCTCGCCGTCGTGCGCGGCGTGCCGGGCACCTCCGGCGCGATCACGCTCCACGCGAATGCCGACGGGGTGAAGGGCACCCGCGTCACCATCGAAAGCCGCGCACAGGAAACCCCATGACGACACGACGAAAGACCCGACGCACGCTGCGCGCGGCGATGCTGGCCAGCGCCCTCGCCTTCGCGCCAACCGGTTTTGCGGCAACGCCGGCCACGACGCTCAAGGCCGCGTACGCCGATGATTTCCGCCTCGGGGTGGCCGTCAACGACGACATCGTGTCCGGTCGCGATGCGGCGTCGCAGGCGCTGACGATCAAGCACTTCAACGCGATCACCGCCGAGAACGTGATGAAGGCCGAGGTCGTGAACCCGAAGCCCGGCGTCTACGACTTCGCCGCCGCGGATGCGTTCGTCGACTTCGGCCGCAAGCACGGGATGTACGTCATCGGCCATACACTGGTGTGGCACAACCAGACGCCGGACTGGTTCTTCAAGGACGCGAAGGGCAAGCCGAACACGCGCGAAGCGCAGATCGAACGCATGCGCGCCTACATCGAGACGGTTGCCGGCCGCTACAAGGGCAGCGTCGATGCCTGGGACGTCGTCAACGAAGTCATCGACGAGAACGGCGGTTATCGCGACACGACGTGGGTCCGCGGCATCGGCGATGGCGACGAACTCGTGAAGCATGCGTTCGAGTTCGCGCACCGTTACGCACCGGATGCGCAGCTGTACTACAACGACTTCAACACCTGGCGTCCGGAGAAGCGCGACGGCATCGTGCGCATGGTGAAGAAGCTGCAGGCGCAGGGCGTTCGCATCGACGGCATCGGCATGCAGGGCCATTGGGGGTTGAACTATCCCTCGCTGGCCGACATCGAGGCGGCGATCGATGCCTACGCCGCACTCGGCGTGAAGGTGATGATCACCGAACTGGACGTGGACGTGCTGCCGCTCACGCGCGAGGGCCAGGTGATCGGCACGGTGATGGCGCATCCGCAGTTCCAGCTCCCGGAGTTCAAGCGCTATCTCGACCCGTATCGCAACGGCTTGCCGCCGGACGTGCAGCGCAAGCTGAGCGATCGCTACGCCGAGCTCTTCGCGCTGTTCCACCGCAAGCGCGACGTGATCGACCGCGTCAGCCTGTGGGGCGTGCACGACGGAATGTCGTGGAAGAACGACTATCCGGTGCCGGGTCGCATCAACCATCCCCTGCTGTTCGATCGCGAGCGGCAGCCCAAGCCGGCACTGGATGCCGTGCTGCGTGTACCCTGCGGCGAAGCCTGCGCTGCACCGTAGCACTGAACGTTCGAGGGGAATCGTCATGCCGAAGGGTTATCGCGTTGCCGCTACGCTGATGTGCTGCGTCCTGCTCGCCGCCTGCGCCTCGAAGCCCGAGGCCAGCGCGCACGGTGATTCGATCGGACGCATCACCGCGCTCGATCCGTCGTTCAACGCGATCGTGCCGGCAAACGCTCGCATCGAAAGGATCGCCGAAGGCTTCACCTGGGCCGAAGGTCCGGCATGGATCGCGAACGGCGGCTATCTGTTGTTCAACGACGTGCCGGCGAACACGATGCACCGCTGGTCGGCGCGCGAGGGCGCATCGGTGTTCCTCAAGCCGTCCGGTTATGCGGGCACCGACCTGGAGGGCCTGCGCGAAGCGGGCGCCAATGGGCTGGAAGCCGGGCCCTCCGGCACGGTCCTGCTCGCAGACTCGGGCTCGCGCCTGATCGCGCGTTTCGATCCCGTGAGCAAGCAGCGAACGACGCTCGCCGCCACCTACAACGGCAAGCGCTTCAACAGCCCCAACGACATCGCGCGCCGCAGCGATGGCGTGGTGTTCTTCACCGATCCGCCGTACGGATTGAAGGGCATCGATGAATCACCGCTCAAGGAACAGCCGGTCAACGGGGTATACCGGTTGGATACCGACGGTTCGGTGCACCTCATCGAAGGCGCGCTGAAGTTTCCCAACGGCGTCGCGCTATCGCCGGACGAACGCACGCTGTACGTGGCCAACTCCGACCGCGACCGGCCCGTCTGGATGGCCTATCGCCTGGACGCACATGGCGACGCTCGCAATGGCCACGTGTTCGCTGATGCCTCCGACCTTGCGGCCCGCGCGGAAGGCGCACCGGACGGCCTGTGTATCTCGCGGGACGGGCACCTGTTCGCCAGCGCGCCCGGCGGCCTGCTCGTCATGGACGCCACTGGCAAGCGGCTGGGCATGATCGAAACCGGTGCGCGCGTATCGAACTGCGCCTTCGGTGAGGACGGGCGCACGCTGTTCCTGACCTCGCATGCGTTCGTCGCGCGTGTGCGCGTGAACGCGGTGGGCATCGGGTTCGAGCCGTAAGCTCGACGCGTCGTAACCCGGGCAAGCGAAGCTCACCCGGGTCACAGGAACCGATCAGCCCAGCGCCGCGCTTACCGCTTCGGGCGAACTGTCGCCCAGCGCCGCATATGCAACGGCAAGCGCCGACACGAAGCGCGCATCCTCCGACAGGGGAGCGAAGACCGCATCCAGCGTGAGGAAGGACGCAACATCGTGCGTGGCATCGCCCGTCGTCGTACGACCGAGCTGCGACAGCAACGCGTCCATCGGATCCGCCAACGCAACACCGCTGCGCGCCTGTCGACGCACGAACTGCAGCCAGCCGGCCACCGGGAGGCAAAGCAGGTCGATCGGACGGCCCGCTTCGAGCGCATCGGCGATCGTGCCGAGCAGGCGCACCGGAATCTTCTGCGATCCGTCCCACGCGATCTGCGAAAGCCGGTGCTGGATCGCGGGGTTGCGAAAGCGCTCCAGGATCGCGCCGACGTAACGCGAGGCGTCGAAGCCGCCCGGCGCGGCGACGTTCGGCACGATGGCCTCACGCATCAGCCGCTCGACGAATGCGGCCAGCACCGGCGTCGCCATCGCCTGCGCGACGGTTTCGATGCCCATGAGCGAACCCAGGTACGCCAGCGCCGAATGGGGTGCGTTCAGCAGGCGGAGCTTTGCGCGGTCGTAACCGGCGATGTCGTCGCTCATCGTGACGCCGGCGACTTCCAGCGGCGGGCGCGTGTTGCAGAACGCATCTTCCACCACCCATTGCGTGTACGCCTCGCGCTGCACTGGCCACGCATCGACGCAGCCGAGTTCCGCCGATACGCGTGCGGACATCGCATCGTCGGTGGCCGGTGTGATGCTGTCGACCATCGAACGCGGGAAGGCGCCGTTCTCGGCAATCCAGCAGGCGAGGTCGTGGTCCATGCGCTGTGCGAACGCGACGACCGCACGACGCAGCTTGCCGCCGTTGTCTGGCAGGTTGTCGCAGCTGAGCACGGTGAACGGCGGCAGTTTCGACGCCTTGCGACGGCGCAGGCCTTCGACGAGATAGCCGACGGCGCTGACGGGTGTCGTGGGGTAGATGACATCGTGCGCGATGTCGGGATGCGCGAAGTCGAGCTCGCCCGCGGACAGGCAGTAGCCCTTCTCTGTGATGGTCAGCGTGACGAGTCGCACGTTGGCGTCCGCCAGGCGCGCGAGGACGCGTTCGCCCTGCTCGCGTGCGGCGAGGACTTCCCGCAAGGCGCCGACGACGCGCAGGCTCGTCTGTTCGCCGAGCAGCGCGAGCGTGTAGAGGCCGTCCTGGGGCACGAGCGCGTCGCGTACGTCGCGGCTGTTGAGCGAGACGCCGCAGATTCCCCAGTTGGGATCGTTCGCCAGCAGGTCGTCGATGTAGACGGCCTGGTGCGCGCGATGGAATGCGCCGACGCCGAGATGGACGATGCCGATGCGGGTGTTCTCGCGGTCGTACGCAGGGCGTTGGATGGTGGGCGGGAGTTGCGGAAGCGTGGCGTTGCTGAGGCGTTGCATTGGCGTTCGGTCTTCGTTGTTTCAGTCGTTCGGTCGTGGTGTGGTTGCTTCGTTTCGACGGCGTCCCACGGCCGGCCTGTAGCCAGGCCGGCGCTGCGAAGGTTGCTGCTTTACCGGGTTCTACCCGTTGGCACTAGTTCGTGACGGTCAACGTCTTCTTCACCCGCACGTCGGCACTCGATGCACCCACCTGCACTTCGTACGCGCCCGGATCCACGCTGTAGGCATCGCGCGCCTCGTCCCAGGTTCTCAGGTCGTTCGCAGGCGTGATCGTGAAGCTGACCTCGCGCGATTCTCCCGGCTCAAGATGCACGCGCTGGAAGCCGCGCATCTCCTTGCCCGCGCGCTCGCGCTTGGGATCGAGCGGATGCAGATACAGCTGCACCACTTCGTCGCCCGCGCGCTTGCCGGTGTTCTTCACCTGCACCGTCGCCTTCACCGGCTGCGTCGCCGTCGTGCTCGCACGGTCCAGCTTCAATCCCGAGTACGCGAAGGTGGTGTAAGAGAGCCCATGGCCGAACGGATACAGCGGTTCGCCTTCGAAGTAGCGGTAGGTCCGGTTGCGCATCGCGTAGTCGTCGAACGCCGGCAGCTTCTCGTCGGCCTTGTAGAAGGTGACCGGCAGTCGGCCTGCGGGATTCGCGTCGCCGAACAGCACGTCGGCCACGGCATTGCCGCCACGCTGGCCGGGATACCACGCCATGACGATCGCAGGCAGCTTCTGCTTCGCCCAATCCACCGCGATCGCGGAACCCGCCGTCAGCACCATCACCACGGGCTTGCCGGTGGCATGCAGTGCTTCGAGCAGCTTGCGCTGCGTGTCGGGCAGGCGGATGTCGGTGCGGTCGCCGCCGGCGAAGCCCGGATAGTTGACTGTCATTTCCTCGCCTTCCACGTCGCCGGTGAGCCCGCCGACGAAGATCACCACGTCTGAATCGCGCGCAGCCTGCACGGCCTCCTCGAACGGCGGCTTCGCGCCCGGCATGCGCCACGCGAGGCGCACGCCGGCATCGCGTTCGCGTTCGTAGTACTCAAGGCGCACGGCGTACGCGCGGCCGCCTTCCAGTTCGACGTCGACGTGCTCGGCATGCAACCGGTCGGTGTTCTGCCAGTGATCGATCACCCGCTTGTCGTCGAGGTACAGGCGTACGCCGTCGTTGCCGGCCGCTTCGAGCTGGTAGGTGCCCGTCACCGGCGGCAACAGCTGGCCACTCCAGCGGATGCTGAAGTCGTCGGCCGGCACGTCCTGTCCGCCCTGCGCTTCGCCGCGCGCCAACAGGTTGTCGGTCGGCGAGCCGCGATCCCAGCGGAAACCGATCTGCGGATCCACACGCACCAGCGTCGGCTTGCCCTTGAGGTCGCGATTGCGGAAGTACTCACCACGCAGGCCGCGTTCGGTCGAACCGGCCTCGGGACGCAGGTACTGTGGCTCGATCAGCGGATTGGCGGCCGGATCGTCGCGACCTTCCACCAGGTCGACACCGCGCGCATGGATGATCTTCGCGTTCGGCGCGGCTTCGCGGATGCCTTGCAGGATGGTCACCGGCGCCGCGGGCGTGCCGTAGTAGTTGCCGAGCAGCGCCATCGTGTCGTCCGCCGTCGGACCGACCACGGCGATGCGCTTGACGTCGCGCGACAGCGGCAGCACGCCGTCGTTCTTCAGCAGCACGATGGATTCCTGCGCGACCTTGCGCGAGAGTGCGTCGTGCGCCGGCGACTGGTTCGCCGAGTACGGGATGCCCGCCCATCGCACCATCGAGGGCGGATCGAACATGCCCAGGCGCATGCGCGCGGTGAACAGCTTCGTCAGCGCGGCATCGACTTCCTGCTCGGAGATCAGTCCCTTTCGCACCGCGACCGGCAGCGACGGAAGGTAGGTGTCGCCGCAATCGAGCTGCGTGCCGTTCTTCACCGCAAGGGCCGCGGCTTCCTCCGGCGTCGCGACGATCTTGTGGTGCTTCCAGATATCGACGATCGCCCAGCAATCGGACACGACGTATCCCTTGAAGCCCCACTCGCCTCGCAGCACGTCCTGCAGCAGGAACTTGCTGGCGCTCGCCGATTCACCGTAGACGCGGTTGTAGGCGCCCATCACCGCATCGACGTCGCCTTCCTTCACCAGCGCTTCGAACGCGGGCAGGTAGGTCTCGCGAAGGTCGCGCTCGGTCGGCTTCGCGTCGAACGTATGGCGGTCCGCTTCCGGCCCGCTGTGCACGGCGAAGTGCTTCGCGGTGGCGTCGAGCTTGCGGTACTTCGGGTCGTCGCCCTGCAGCCCCTTCACGAACGTCACGCCCATGCGCGCGGTGAGGTACGGATCCTCGCCGTAGGTTTCCTGCCCACGGCCCCAGCGCGGGTCGCGGAAGATGTTGATGTTCGGCGACCAGAACGTGAGCCCCTGGTAACGACCACGCTGGTTGTGTCGCTCGTACTCGTGATGCTTCGCGCGCGCTTCATCGCTGATCGCTTCGCTGATCTGCGCCATCAGCGGCACGTCGAAGGTCGCGGCCATGCCGATCGCCTGCGGGAACACGGTGGCCCCGCCCGCCCGCGCGACGCCGTGCAGCGCCTCGTTCCACCAGTCGTAGGCGGGTACGCCGAGGCGTTCGATGGCTGGCGCCGCGTTCTGCATCTGCGCGGCCTTTTCGTCCAGCGTCATGCGCGAGACGAGGTCGGCGGCGCGCTGTTCGAAGCTGCGCGACGTGTCGAGCCAGGGCTTGTCGGCCGGCTTCGCATCGGCGGCCACTGCGCCGAAGGCGGGCGCGCACAAGGCGAGCAGCAGCGCGAGCGCGAGGCTCGTGCGCGATGCGGGGCCGGCGTTCGACGGCTTGCCCGTGAGGTTCATGCGTTCCATTCCGATCGCTCCTCAGTTGTCCTGCACGATTCGCGCATACGGCCCCACCGTCGCGCCGATGAAGCCACCGGCGACATCGGTGCTCAGGACCGTTCCATCCACATCCTGCTTCAACCACGTCCAGCCGTTGCCGGCGTCGTACGCGAACGCGTAATCACCCCCGTTCGCCTGGATCCTGAGCTTCAGTTCCGTCGTCTTCGCGGGCAACGTCGCCATTGCGAGCGTTTCGTCCTGGTCTTTCAGCCGCTTGCGCAGCGTCAACTTCACGCCATCACCGACGCGGCGCGCGGCGAAGGCGAACCAGTGCTTCTCGTTCTGGAATGCGGCAAGGCCGGCCTCGGTTCCAGGATCGACGGGAACCACCAGCGACGTGCTCGCTTCGAACGCCAGGTGCTGCTGCCGACGCGCGAGGTAGGACGGATTGCCCAGCGTATCCAATCCTTCATGCAGCGGATGGATCGCGAGGCGGTTCCGGTGCAGACGCACATCGGCCCACGGCCTCTTCGGCACGCGCGCGAACATCCATGTCGGATCGAGCCGGCTTTTGTCGAAGTCATCGCGCCACGTGAAATTGCCGCTTAACGGCGCCTGCGTGGCGCTGCGCTGCATGAACGACGGACCATCGGCGACCTGCGGAATGCGGGTGCCGTGCGCGAGGATCGTCGGCCAGCCGTCCTTCCAGTCCACCGGCAGCAGAAAGGTTTCGCGACCGGTGTTGTAGTGCGTGACACCGTAGTTCCGACTGGCGAGGAACACCGCCCACCACGTGCCATCCAGCCCCTCCACCAGGTCGGCGTGCCCGGCATTGGTGATCGGATCGCGGCGATCGTCCGGAAGATCGCGCTGAGTGAGGATCGGGTTGTGCGCGTACGGAACGTAGGGCCCCCAGATGTCGCGGCTGCGCGCAACCACCTGCGAATGCTGGGGCCCGGTGCCGTCCTCGGCGCAGACGAGGTAGTACCAGCCATCGCGTTTGTAGAGATGCGGGCCCTCGATCCAGATCGGCTTTTCCGACAGGTCCATGCCCCCGTTGAGCAGCACCTTCCGCGGCCCTGTCGGCTTGAACGTCGTCGCATCCAGCTGCTGCATCCAGATCGCGCGATGGCCTTCGTACAGCGGCGTGCCTTCGGGCGCGTCGTTGTTGATCAGGTAGACCTTGTCGCCATCGAAGAACAGCGACGGATCGATGCCGTTGATCGTGCGCAGCCAGATCGGATCGGACCACGGACCGGCGGGATTCTTCGCGGTGGCGATGAAGTTGCCGCCGGCATCCACGGATGTGTTGACCACGTAGAACGTGCCGTCGTGATACTCGATGGTCGGCGCGAACACCCCACGCGACATGCCCAGGCCATCGAAGTCGAGCTGCGAAGGACGATCGATGACGTGGCCGATCTGCGTCCAGTGCACGAGGTCGCGGCTTTCGAACACCGGAATGCCCGGGAAGTACGCGAACGTCGAGTTCACCAGGTAGTAGCGGTCGCCGGCGCGCACGACGCTCGGGTCGGGGTAGAAGCCGGCGAGGATCGGATTGCGGTACTGGCCGGGCTTGATCGGCTGTTCGAACGTTGGGTCGTGGCCGGTGTATTCGAACCAGTCGAAGAGGACCGGTTCAGCTGCCATCGCCGGGAATGCAGCGATGGCCAGCATCAGCCCCGCCACCCGCTTCGTCATTCCCGCGACGGCGGTAACCCAGCGCCCCTTCGACTCGCGTCGTGATGGCGAGCCGAAGTCACTGGGTCCCCGCTCTTGCGGGGATGACGGATCGACGGGGGGCCGACGGTTCATCATTTCACCAATCCCACATCGCGCCATCTTCCAGCCGCGCGATCGGCAGCTGCTTCGGCGCGTACGGGAACTTCGCGGCGAGCTTCTCGTCGATATCGACGCCGTGGCCGGGCGTGTCGCCCACATGCAGGCGACCATCGCGAAAGACGTAGTCGTGCGGGAACACTTCGTTGGTTTCATCCGAATGGAACATCCATTCCTGGATGCCGAAGTTCGGCACCCACGTGTCGAAATGCAGCGCCGCGCCCATGCAGACCGGCGACAGGTCGGTCGCGCCATGGAAACCGGTGCGCACCGCGTGCAGCGCGGCGAAATCGGCGATGCGGCGCACGTGCGTGATGCCGCCGCCGTGCACGATGGTCGTGCGGATGTAGTCGATCAGCTGGTTCTCGATGAGGTGCTTGCAGTCCCAGATCGAGTTGAACACCTCGCCCACTGCGAGCGCGGTGACCGAATGCTTGCGGATCAGTTCGAAGCCCTTCTGGTTCTCGGCCGGCGTGGCGTCTTCCAGCCAGAACAGGCGGAACGGTTCGAGGTCACGCGCAAGGCGCGCGGCCTCGATCGGCGTGAGGCGGTGATGCACGTCGTGCAGCAGTTCCACATCCGGGCCGTGGTCGGCGCGCAGGCGCTCGAACAGCTTCGGCGCGACGCCGAGGTACTTCGGCGTGTTCCACACGGTTTCCGCCGGCAGCTCGCTTTCGGCGGGCTCGTACGGCTTGCCGGCAGTGGAGATGCCGTATGCCTTCTTCACGCCCGGCACGCCGCACTGCGCGCGCACGGCGAGGAAGCCCTTCTCGATGTACTTGCCGACTTCGTCGGTCGCTTCCTCGATGTCGCGGCCATTCGCGTGGCCGTACACCAGCGCGCCTTCGCGCGAACGGCCGCCGAGCAGCTGGTACAGCGGCATGCCGGACATCTTGCCGAGGATGTCCCACAGCGCGACGTCAACGGCGGCGACGGCGGTCATCGTGACCGGGCCGCGACGCCAGTACGCACCGCGATGCAGGAACTGCCACATGTCCTCGATGCGGCCCGCGTCGCGGCCGATCAGGTTGGGCACGACGTGGTCCTGCAGGTACGACGCGACGGCGAGTTCGCGACCGTTGAGCGTCGCGTCGCCCAGACCCGTGATGCCCGAACGCGTGGTGATCTTCAGCGTGACGAAGTTGCGGCCCGGGCAGGTCACGATGACCTTCGCATCGACGATCTCGCGATCGCGTGTGGAGCCGTGGCGGTTCTCGGTGGTGGCGTTGTTCATCGTGCGTGATCGTCGGTGGAGGCGGTGGGGAGGGTGATTTCGAAAGGACCGGCCGGCAGGTTCGCGCCGTCGAAAAGCGTGCATGTCGGGCCGTCGGCCCAGCAGTAGCGGACGCGCGTGGCTTCATGCGCATTGGGTGCGTGCAGCGTGACGGCGTTGCTCCATGCCTTCGCGTCGGCGAAGCGGCAGCTGTCCGGCTTCGCGCCGCACAGCTCGAACCCGATGGGGCCGTTCGCGCCAACGCCTACGAGGTCGCCAGTGTTGTCGGCGAACGTGACGACGACGGCGTCGTCGACGCGACGCACCGAACGCGGTACGGGCCCGGACGGCGGCAGCTTCTCGCCGTACACGACATGGCGCGCCACACGCGCGAGGCGTCGGCCGAGTTCCTGCTTGTTCGACGGATGGATGTCGTAGTGATCGCCGATGTCGATGGCGACCGCGAGCCCGCTGTTCGCATCATCGGCGGCGACGGTGCGCTGCGATTCGCGCAGTTCCGCCCAGCCGCTTTCGGCGGGCTGCGACTTCGGCATGCCGTAGTTCGCCAATTGCACGATCAACAGCGGCGTCTGTGCGCCGAAGCGCGAGCGCCAGTCCTCGCGCAACGTACGCAGCAGGTCGCGATAGCGTGCGGCTTCAAAGGTGTTCGACTCGCCCTGGTACCAGAGCATGCCGCGCACGTTGTAGCGGCCCAGCGGCGCGATCATGCCGTTGTAGAGCGTGGAAAGGCCTGCGGCCGTCTGCCACGGCGCGCGCGGCGGCGTGTCGCTGCCAGCTACCCTGCGGTACTTCCATGGGTTCGACAGCGGCGCCGTCGAGCCGTCCTTGAAGCGAAGCGAGTTTGCGGATGCGGGGCCGGAGAGCCCGCCTTCGCGATAGGTGTCGAGCACGTTCACGACGACGACGTTCTCGCCTTCCTTCAGCAGGCCCTGCGGCAACGCGTACTCACGTCCGCTGCCAGCGCCGTACGTGCTGCCGACGGCCACGCCGTTCACCCACGTCATGTCGACTTCGTCGGCGGGCGCGAGCGCGAGCGTCGCCTGCTGCGCCGCCTGCTTCGCGGTGAGCTTCACCGTCGTGCGATACCAGACCATGCCGTCGAACGCGGCAAGTTCCGGCACGCCCCAGCGTTCCCACGGTCCGAGATCGCGCGGTGCGACACGCCAGTCCTTGCCGGGCGAATAGGTTCTGCTCCAGGGCTCGTCTCCCGGCTTCGCATCGCTGCGTGCGTTCCACCAGCGCGTCCAAACATCGCCCCAGCGGCCGATCGCGCCCACTTCATCGGTCGCGTACTGCGCAAGCACGTCGAGTTCGTCGTTGTAGAGCTTCGTCGCGCGCAGCGCGTCGCCGCTGGTCCACGCCTGGATCCGCGAGCCACCCCACGCCGCGTTGATGAGGCCCATCGGCACATCGACGGTCTTCTGCAGTTCGCGCGCGAAGTAGTAGCAGGCGGCGGAGAAGTCGCGGATGGTGTCGGGCGTCGTCGTGGTCCACTTCACCGGCGTGGCGAACGTCGCCTGCGGCGTGACCGCGCCGTTCTGCGGCACGGTGAGCAGGCGGATGCGGTCGCTGTTCGCGCCGGAGATCTCCGCGCGCGCATCGAGCGAACGCCAGACCTGCAGCTCCATGTTCGACTGGCCGGAACACAGCCATACGTCGCCGACCATCACGTCGCCGACGTTCTGCGTGGTTGCACCCGACGCAGCGGTGAGCGTGTAGGGGCCGCCGGCTTTCATGGCGGGCAAGGTCGCGCTCCAGTTTCCGTCGGCATCAGCACGCGCGGCGGCGCGCTTTCCGGCGAAGCTGAGCTTCACCTGCTCGCCGGCGTTCGCGCGACCGAACACGCGGATCGGCTGCTCGCGCTGCAGCACGGCATGGTCCTGGAACATCGTGTGCAGCAGCGTCGTGTTCTCTGCCGCGCTGGCAGCGAACGCGCCGGCGAAGGCGATGGCGCCAAGCAGCGCGCGCGCGACGTTACGGACGTGGGGCTTGCAGATGTGAGGCATGCGCATGGACATGGTTCAGCCATTCCCCGGAGCGAACGGAAATTCGAGCGATTCGTAGTAGTCCAGCGGATGCGCGGGCGGCGCGTAGCCTTCCGGCAGTGGCCGCTGCGAGAACGTCTGGAAGTACGCGATGCTGGCGTCGCGCCACCACTGTGCTTCCTTCTCCTGGATCGAAAGGAATGTCGCCACCTGCGCGTGGCGTTCCGGGTCGATTTTTCCGGACAGGCCATCCCACGTCCTGCGCATGCCGCGCACCGTGTCGACGCCGCGCGAGTAGTGCACGACAAGTTCATCCCACAGCGAGCGGCCGGACTTCGTCGTGTAATCCCACGGCAGATGGTGGAACCACAGCAGGAGTTCTTCCGGCGTCTTCGCCGCATCGTCGAACTGCGCGGCGACCGGCTTGGCGTACTGCGACACCGCATCGCTGCCGCGCGTCGTGCGATCGAAACCGATGCCGTCCTTCGATGCGCGGTGGTAGTAGACGCTGGTCCAGTCCGCGCGCGGGCCGCCTTCGACCCACGGGCCCGGCCCGTAGTGATGGCTGCGCCCCATCAGGTGATGCAGGCCGAGCGGCGTCATGTAGTCAACGACGGCCTCGCGCGATCCCATCATCATCGCGACGATGGGTTGCACGACGACGTCGTCGTTGGAGAACGTCATGCGCGTCCATTCCTCGGCGATGTCGCGCGAGGACAGTTCGGGGTTCCACGCGAGGCGACCGAACACGTACCAGTTCGCCTGGTCGAAATGCGAGCCGCTCCAGTTGCGGTCGCTGCCGATGTTCGCCACGCCGGCCATGCCGGTGAGGCCGCTCTTGTAGAGCGTGCCACGGTGCAGTTCACCATCGACGACCTTCGCCACCGTCGAGCCCTTGCCGCGTGCGTACGTGTCGGCGCGCAGCGTTTCCTCGAACAGCGGGCCAAGGTACGCCAGGTGCGTGGCGAATCCGAGGTATTCCTTGGTGATCTGGAATTCCATCATCAGCGGCGTCTTCGGCATTGCGCCGAAGAGCGGATGGAACGGTTCGCGAGGCTGGAAGTCGATGGCGCCGTTCTTCACCTGCACCATCACGTTGCGACGGAACTTGCCGTCCAGCGGAACGAACTCGTTGTACGCCTGCTTCGCGCGATCGTCCGGCGTTTCGTGCGAGTAGACGAACGCGCGCCAGATGACGATGCCGCCGTGCGGCTTCACCGCACCGGCCATCATGTTCGCGCCGTCGGCGTGCGTGCGACCGTAGTCCTGCGGGCCGGGCTGCCCTTCGGAATTCGCCTTCACCAGGAAGCCGCCGAAGTCCGGGATGGAGGTGTAGATCTCGTCGGCCTTCGCCTTCCACCAGGCGCGCACTTGCGGATCGAGCGGATCGGCGGTCTTCAGGCCGCCGATCTCGACCGGCGCACTGAAGCGTGCACTGAGGAACACGCGGATGCCATACGGGCGGAACACGTTCGCCAGCGCCGCGGCCTTCTGGATATACATCGGCGTGAGTTGCTGCGCGCTCGCGTTGACGTTGTTCAGCACGGTCGCGTTGATGCCGATGGACGCGTTGGCGCGCGCGTAGTCGGTGTAGCGCGGGCTGACGTAGTCGGGAAGCTTGTGCCAGTCCCAGATCGATTCGCCCGCGTACCCGCGTTCGACGTGGCGATTGAGGTTGTCCCAGTGGTTGAGCATGCGCAGCTGCGTGCGCGGGACTTCGCGGATGTCGAGCGACGCCAGCGGCTGGCGCGTCTGCAGCAGGCGCAGGAAGTGGAACGCGCCGTGCATCGCGCCGGCGTCGGTGTTGGCGGCGATGGCGATCGCATGGCGCCCGTCGATCTGGACGCTGCGGATGCGATAGCCCTCCTTTCCGAGGTCCTTCGTCGCCAGCTGCAGGTCGGCGATCTGTCTGGAGGACGAAGGCGTGCCGACGATCAGCGCGCCCTCGATGCCGGCCGCATCGGCCAGCGGCGGCGCGGTGCCGAGCAGGCCGCCCAGGCCGCGCTGGAGTTCATCGTGCGTGGCCTGCTGCGTGGGCGTGGCCGCCGGGGCGACCAGCTGCGTGATTCGGGCGCGAACTGCCGGCGCATCGGCTTCGGGGATGGGCCGGTAGCGCAGCCACAGGTCGTAGCCGTCCTCGGCGAAGGCGGCGCGCGGGAGCAGCAGGGCTGCGAGCAGGAGCAGCGCGATGGCGGCCAGGCTCGATGGCTGCCGGGCGGCGTGTACGCTGTCGCCGGGCGTGCGGGATGCCCGTACCATGTGCAAAGCTCTCATGCGCAATCCTGGTTGAACGAAAGACAAGGCGTCGGCCGACGCGGCACGCGCCGCACGGTGCGGCATCCCCGACCGCAGGCCGACAGAAGGAACGAACGTTGGAGAAGCCGAGGAAATCGCTGCGACGCAAGGGCGCCGCCGTGACCATCGACGAAGTGGCCGTGCTGGCGAGCGTTTCGCCGATGACCGTCTCGCGCGTGGTCAATGGCCAGGGCAAGGTCCGCGACAGCACGCGCGAGCGCGTGATGCGCGCGGTGAAGGAACTGGGTTACACGCCCAACCTCGCCGCCAGTTCGCTGGCCGCCGCGCAGCACACGCGCGTGGCGATGATCTACACCAACCCCAGCTCCGCGTACCTGCGCGAGCTGCTGGTCGGCGCGCTGCGAGGCGCGGCGCGCACCGCGGCGCAGCTGATGATCGAAAGCTGGGACACCTACAACGCCGAAGCACAGCGTGCCGCCGCGCGCGAGATGAGCAGGAGCGTGGCCGGCGTGATCCTGCCGCCGCCGCTGTGCGAATCCAAGGCGGTCGTCTCGGAGTTCCTGACGGCCGGCGTGCCGGTGGTCGCCATCGCGTCGGGCCGCTTCAGCCAGGAAATCTCCTGCGTGCGCATCGACGACTTCCGCGCGAGCCAGGAAATCACCTCGTACCTGATCTCGCTCGGCCACACGCGCATCGGCTACATCAAGGGCCATCCGAACCAGACCGCCAGCGCGCGGCGTTTCGAAGGTTTCCAGGCCGCGTACGCGCAGGCCGGGCTCGAGATCGACGGTGCGCTGGTCCAGCAGGGTTACTTCACGTACCGCTCGGGCCTTGAGGCGGCCGAGAAGATGCTCGCGCTCAAGAAGCCCCCGACGGCGATCTTCGCCAGCAACGACGACATGGCCGCGGCCGTGGTGTCGGTTGCGCATCGACGCGGGCTCGACGTGCCGCGCGATCTGTCGGTGGTCGGATTCGACGATACCTCCGCCGCGACGACTGTCTGGCCGGAACTCACCACCATCCACCAGCCCATCGCCTCGATGGCCGATTCGGCCATCGACATCCTGCTGCGCGGCATCCGTCGCAAGGACAAGAGCACGCGCGTGGTGGTCGATCACGTCGTTGCGCACCAGCTGTGCCGGCGCGATTCGGTGGCGCCGCCCGCGCCCGCCAAGGGCACGCGCGGCGCCTGAGCGAAGCAGCCGCCACGAGAGGAAGCGCGCCCGGGTCATCCGATTGGAGTTAGTCCGATTGGAGCCGCCCGGGCGCGCCATGCGTCAGCCTTCCATCTGCTCCAGTTCCTTGCCCTTGGTCTCGTAGACGTACTTCAGGACAAAGAACACCGACACGATCGCGGCCACGGTATAGATGCCGTAGGCGCCGGCCAGGCCGATGCCGGCCAACAGGATCGGGAAGGTCACGGTGATGGCGAAGTTGCTGGTCCACTGCGCGGCGCCGGCGACGGCCAGGCCCGAGCCGCGGATCTGGTTCGGGAACATCTCGCCGAGCATGACCCACATCACCGGGCCCCACGAGGCGTTGAAGAAGATCACGTAGACGTTGGCGGCGATCAGCGCCAGCGTGCCCATCGAATCGGACAGCACCAGCTTGCCGCCCGCATCCAGCGATGCGCTGGCGAAGGCGACGGTCATCGCCGCGAGCGACACGGCCATGCCGACCGAACCGATCCAGAGCAATGGTTTGCGACCGATGCGGTCGATCAGCAGCACCGTGACCAGGCATGCACCAATGCTCAGCGCGCCGGACAGCACGTTGATCAGCAGTGCGTCGCTTTCGGAGAAGCCGACCGCCTGCCACAGCACCGCGCCGTAATAGAACACGACGTTGATGCCGACCAGCTGCTGGAACGTCGCAAGGCCGATGCCGATCCACACGATCTTGCGGATCTTGCCGGTGGACTTGTTGATCAGGTCCGACAGCTGCGGACGATGGTGGTCGTCCGACAGCGAGGCGTCGATCTCGGCGAGCTTGGTCTTCGCTTCGTTCGCGCCGTACAGCTTGGTCAGCACGGCCAGCGCGTCGTCCTTGCGCTTCTTCACGACGAGGTAGCGCGGGCTTTCCGGAATGATGAGCAGCAGCACCAGGAACAGCGCCGACGGGAACGCCATCATCCAGAACATCCAGCGCCACGCTTCATGGCCCAGCCACAGCGCCTGCGTCGATGCGCCGGCCGTCTTGGCCAGCAGGAAGTTGCTGAGGAACGCGCTGAACAGGCCGCCGATGATGGCGATCTGCTGGACGGTCGCCAGGCGTCCGCGATAGCGCGCGGAGGCCACTTCGGCGATGTACGCCGGCGACATGACGCTCGCCGCGCCGACGGCGAAACCGCCGATGACCCGGGCGATGACGAACATGGTCGAACTCGTCGCCGCGCCCGCGCCGATGGCAGAGATCAGGAACAGCACCGCCGAGATGATGAGCACCGATCGGCGACCCCAGCGATCGGCCAGGCGGCCGGCGAAGAACGCGCCGATCGCGCAGCCCAGCAGCATGGAGGCGACCTCGAAGCCGAGGCCCGCCTTGGTCGACTGGAATGCCTGCTGCAGGCCGTCGACGGTGCCGTTGATCACGCCACTGTCGAAACCGAACAGGAAGCCGCCGATGGTGGCGACGCAACTTACAAGGACGATGAAACGGGTGTTCTCCGCACTTGCGGATGTGGACCCTTCGAGCGTGGCGCTGTTCATTCGCGTTGTCTCGCTGTAGGTGAAGGAATCGGGGATCGGAATCCTGGGAAGCGTGACGGCACGTTCCATTCCAACACCGCGGACGAAGCTCCCCTCTCCGTCCGGCGGCTCGATGCTGTCGTTCCCACCTTGGCGGGAACGACAGCCGTTTTAAACCTTACACGTCACGAATCACAGGTCCCGACCCCGAAAACCCGCTTCAGCGCAGCAGGTACTGGTTGAGCAGGTTCTCGTAACGCTCCTGCTTGCCGCTGATCTGCTTGGGCTCGCCGTTCTTGACGGCCAGCTCGCGCAGGTCGGCCAGGCCGAGCTTGCCGCGTTCGAAATCCTGGCCGGCACCGCCGTCGAAGCTGGAATAACGCTCCGTGCGCCAGGACTCCCACGGGGAGTCGTTGAGCAGCGCGTGCGCCACTTCCAGGCCACGTGCGAACGCGTCCATGCCGCCGACGTGGGCGATGAACAGGTCTTCCATGTCGGTCGACTCGCGACGCGCCTTGGCGTCGAAGTTCAGGCCGCCCACCAGGCCGCCCTGGCGCAGCACGACCATCATCGCGCCGACGGTGTCGTACAGGTCGGTCGGGAACTGGTCCGTATCCCAGCCGTTCTGCGCGTTGCCGCGGTTGGCGTCGATGCTGCCGAGCAGGTCATGGTCGGACGCGACCTGCAGGTCGTGCTCGAAGGTGTGGCCCGACAGCGTGGCGTGGTTGGCCTCGATGTTGAGCTTGAAGTCCTTGTGCAGGCCGTGTTCGCGCAGGAAGCCGGCGACGGTGGCGCTGTCGAAATCGTACTGGTGCTTCATCGGCTCCATCGGCTTGGGCTCGATGAGGTAGTAGCCCTTGAAGCCGATGCTGCGGCCGTAGTCGCGCGCCATCGTCAGGAAGCGGGCGAAGTGCTCGACCTCGCGCTTCATGTTGGTGTTGACCAGGCTCGCATAACCTTCGCGACCGCCCCAGAACACGTAGTGCTCACCGCCCAGCTCGACGGTGGCGTCCAGCGCGGCCTTCACCTGCACCGCAGCGCGCGCGACGACGTTGAAATCCGGGTTGGTCGACGCGCCATTCATGTAGCGCGGATGCGAGAACAGGTTCGCCGTGCCCCACAGCAGCTTCACGCCGGTGGCCTTCTGGCGCTCCTTGGCGAGGGCGACCATGTGCTTGAGGTTCTTCTCGTACTCGCCGATGTCTTCCGCATCCGGCGCCAGGTCGACGTCGTGGAAGCAGTAGTACGGCGCACCGAGCTTGGTGATGAATTCGAACGCGGCGTCGACCTTGTTCTCGGCGGTCTGCATCGGCGTCGCGCCTTCCCACGGGAACTTGCGCGTGCCCGGACCGAACGGATCGTGGCCGGCGTTGGTGAAGGTGTGCCAGTAGCACACGGCGTACTTCAGGTGCTCTTCCATGGTCTTGCCGCCGATCTTCTTCTTGGCGTCATAGACCTTGAAGGCCAACGGGTTG
>Ga0209257_1001294_pt1 | contig 30510 bp, 26 predicted proteins | sample AraplaCvi_mCL_r2_FD_184277 | JGI IMG/M metagenome (GOLD analysis project Ga0209257, IMG submission 184277) | Arabidopsis root microbial communities from North Carolina, USA - plate scrape MF_Cvi_mCL_r2 (SPAdes) (version 2) | ecosystem: Host-associated > Plants > Roots > Endosphere | place: USA...
TTCGTGCGCGCGGCGCTGACGCGCGCGCAGAGCCGCGACGCCGGCCAATGCAGCCAGCCCGGCGACGACGGCCGCCGCGCGGAACCAGGCGTTCTGCGTCAGCGTCGGCGCGATCTCGAATCGCATCGCCGCGGCCTCGGCGCTCCACGGGCCACCGTCCTGCGAGGCCTCGACCCGGAACTCGTAGGAGCCAGGGCCCAGGTTGGTGTAGAACGCGCGGCGCCGCGCGCCGGCTTCCTGCCAGTCGCGGTCCTGGCCGGCCAGCCGATAGCGGAAGCGCGTGCGCTCCGGCTGCGCCAGGCTGATCGCGGTGTAGGCGATCTCCAAGTCACGCGTTCCAGCAGCCAGCCGCAGCGGGCTGTCAGGCGACGCCGGCGTTCCGGCCGGCTCGCCATGGACGAACAACTGCTGCACCTCGACCCGTGGCGGCGCCGGCTCCCCCTTGGGCAGCCGCGCCGGATCGATGCGCACCAGGCCGTTGCTGAGCGTGAACCACAGCAGACCGTCCGGCGTCCGCGCCGCCGTGCGCAGCGGCCACGACTGCTCGGCGCGGCCAGTGAGCCCGTCGCTCAGATCGAAGCGGCGGCCCATCGGCCGGCGTCCGCCTTCCGGCGCCTCGGCGAGCGCGCGCCGCACCTCGTCCGCGCCGAGCCGCGTGATCCCGTTCGCGCCATTGAGCCAGAGGTCGCCCTCCGGCGTTTCGACGATGCCGGTCACGCCCTCGAGCGCATCCGCCTGCGCCAGCCGCAGCAGCGGCATGCCGGGCTCCGAAACCAGTTGGACGCCGCGCTCGCCGCCGATCCACAGATGCGTGCCCTGGCGCGTGATGACCTTGATCGCGCCGACGCGGAGTCCGTCGGACGGCGTGAGCCGGGTGGTCTTGTCGCCGTCATGCCGCAGCAGCGAGCCGTCCCCGTAGCCGATCCAGACGCGCCCATGGCCGTCCGCGCCGATGGCGTCGGGCCCGTTGAACGGGTAGCCATCGCGTCCGGACAGGCGCGTGAGCTGGCCATCGGCATAGCGCATCAGCCCGAAGCGATGCGCGTTGAACCAGATCGCGCCGCTGGCGTCCTCGGTGATCTCGAAGACGGCGGCGCGCCATGACAGCCCGTCCGGCGTCGGCAACTGGACGAAGCGGTCGCCCTCCTGGCGCCACAGGCCGGTGCGCCCGCCCACCCAGAGCCGTCCGTGGCGATCGCGGAACACGGCGGTGAAGGTCTCCATGCCCGGATCGGTGGGCACCTTCTCGGGCGTCGTGCGGCCCGCATCGATGCGCTGCAGCGTGCTGCCGGAGGCGATCCACAGATGGCCGTCGCCGTCCGCCGTCATCGCGATGCTGGCGCTGCGGTCGGGCAGGTCGATGCGATCGACCGCGGCGCCGCGGAAGCGGTCCAGACCCGCATTCGTGCCGACCCAGATCGCCCCGTCGCGGTCCTGGAAGACGCGCATCACCAGTTCGCCGGACAGGCCCTTGTCGGTCCCGAGGAACTGATGCGTCGCCGCCGCGCGGCTGGGCGGCACCGTCAGGTCCAGGCGATTGAGTCCGTCCTTCGCGCCGTACCAGAGCTGACCGGCCCGATCGACGGTTGGCATGAAGAAGCTCTTGGGCACCGCATACGGCGACCCGGCGGCGGCGGAGGCGGCGGTGGACACGGCACGCTCGCCGGGCAGCGGCAGGCGCTGCAGTCCGCGGACCTCGGGCGACATGTCGTTGCCCCAGGCGCGGCCGTCGGTGCCGATGAAGAGCTGGGTGAAGCCCAGCGCGGGCGCCTGCGTCGCCATGAAGCGCGCACTGCCGGCGGGCTTCATGAAGACGGTGCGGTCGGTGACGGCCCAGACGTTGTCCTGGCCGTCGACGGCGACTTTGAGCGTCGGCGGCACATGGCCCTGGCCGTCGTCGTAGCCCGCGTCGGTCCCGATGGCGATCCAGGCGTCGCCTTGGCGCTTGAGCAGCGCGCGGCCAGTGGCCGTCCACAGCGTGCCGTCGCGCTGCGTGGCGAAACTGCGCGTCGAGGTCGCGAAGTGGCCGCCGGCCGGATCGACGTGCAGGATCTTTCCCTGCCGCACGAGCGCGGCGCCACCCTCGAGCAGGCCGACCCACAAGCCGTTGTCCGGCGTCGCCAGTAGCGACATCACCTGCCGGCTGGGCAGGTGCTCGCCGGCCAGCGTCTCGAAGCGCTCGAAGCGCACGCCATCGAAGCGGTACAGCCCCGAGCCGGTGCCGAGCCAGAGGTAGCCATCGGTGGTCTGCGCGATCGCCATGACCGGGCCCGGCATGCCGTCCTTGAGCGACCAGCTCGTGTGCTGCAGGTGCGCGAGGGGCTGCTCGGACGGTGTCGAGGACTGCGCGAGGGCCGTCAGCGGCGAAAGCGCCGGGATGAGCGCCGGCATGAGCGCCGGGATCAGCGCGAGGAGGAGCGCCGGGAGCCGTGCGGGGAGGAGCGTCGAAGGACCGCGCAGAGGGTGGGGCGGAAGCGGGGCGCGCGTGTTGGGCGTCAGGAAACTCATCAAACTCAAATGACTCGGCCGGGATTCATCAGTCCGCGCGGATCGAGCGCGTGCTTGATCTGGCGCATCAGCTGCAGCGCCACCGGGTTCTTGCGCTGCGCGAGCTCCTCGCGCTTGAGCTGGCCGATGCCGTGCTCCGCCGAGATCGAGCCGCCATGCGCCGTGACCTCGTCGTAGACGATGGCGTTGACCGCGGCCTCGTGCTCGCGCAGGAAGTCCGCCGCGGCGACGCTTTCCGGCGCCTGGACGTTGTAGTGCAGGTTGCCGTCGCCCAGGTGGCCGAAGTCCACCAGCCGCGCGCCCGGAAAGCGCTCGGCCAGCAGCGCGTCACAGCGCTCGACGAAGTTCGGGATCCGCGACACCGGCAGTGCGATGTCGTGCTTGATGTTCAGGCCTTCCTCGCTCTGGGCCAGCGGGATCGATTCGCGCAGGTGCCACATCGCGTGACTCTGCGACAGGGTCTCGGCCACCGCGGCGTCGTCGATCGCGCCGCGCTCCAGCGCCTCCTCGAGCAGCGACTCGAACTGCGTGCGGGCGTGCTCCTCGCCTTCGCTGTCGGAGAGCTCGAGCAGCACCGTCCAGGGCCGCGGGCCGAGCGGCTGCGCGAGCTGCGGGAAATGCTTGCGCACCAGCGCCAGCGACAGCGCGTTCATCACTTCGAAACCGGTCAGCGCCGCGCCGCAGCGCGCCTGCGCCAGGCCGAGCAGCGTGACGGCGTCGCGCAGCGTGTCGCAGGCCGCCAGCGCCGTCATGCGCGCGCGCGGCAAGGGATGCAGCTTCAGCGTGGCCGCGGTGATGACGCCGAGCGTGCCCTCGGAGCCGATGAACAGGTCGCGCAGGTCGTAGCCGGTGTTGTCCTTGCGCAGGCCGGAGAGGCCATCCCAGATCGCGCCGTCCGCGGTCACGACCTCCAGGCCGAGGCACAGCTCGCGCGCATTCCCGTAGCGCAGCACCTGCGTGCCGCCCGCGTTCGTGGCGAGGTTGCCGCCAATCGTGCAGCTGCCTTCGGCCGCGAGGCTCAAGGGGAACAGCAGGTCCGCCTCGCGCGCCGCCTGCTGCACGCTCTGCAGCACGCAGCCGGCCTCGACGGTCATCGTGAGGTTGGACGGGTCGATCTGCCGCACGCGGTTCAGCCGCTGCAGGCTGAGCAGCAACTGCGTCCCCGAGCCGTCTGGCACGCCGCCGCCGACCAGGCCGGTGTTGCCGCCTTGCGGCACCAGCGCGGCGCGATGCTCACGGGCGAGCGCCACGACGGCCGCGACCTGGGCCGTGTCGGCCGGCCGGACCACCGCGAGCGCGCGGCCCGCGTAGCGCTTGCGCCAATCGCGTTCGTAGCCGGACAGGTCGTGGTCGCCCGGCAGCAGCACGTGAGCTGCGCCCAGCTGCGCGCGCAGCGCGTCGATCAGCGCGGTGTTCATTCAAGCGTCCTTCGCGGGCTCGGCGTGGCGGGCTTCGGCCAGTCTCAGCCGGATCTGCGCGGCGCAGGCGATGAAGATCGTCACCGACAGCGCCACCTCGACCCAGGCCAGCGCCATGCCGGCGCCGCGCTCGGAGGTGCCGCGCACCAGCCCTTCGGTGACGTAGAGCCAGATCATCAGGCTGACCCAGCGGTAGGTGTACATGCGGTAGCGCCACAGGCCCGGAAGCGGCAGCAGCAGCGGCAGCGCCTTGATCGCGAGCGTGCCGCGGCCGGTCGGCGCCAGCCACAGCTCCCAGGCCAGGCAGACCAGCGCCAGCGCCAGGGTCGCGAAGCAGGCGAGCTGGCGGCTGCCGCGTTCGCGAACGGTCGGCTCGGTGCGCGAAGTCGGCATCGCGGGGACGGCGTCGAGGGTTGACATGGCTGGCATCATAGCCAGCATGATGAGTCGAGTTGAGGGCCGGACGCAGCGCTGGCGGGAGGGGTTGAGGGAGCTCGGGCGCGAGCTGCTGACGTGGCCGTACGCGCGCACGCTGCGCCTGTTCGTGCAGCGCTTCCGGGAGGAACGCCTGGGCCTGACGGCCGGCAGCCTGACCTTCACGACGCTGATCTCGCTGGTGCCGCTGCTGACGGTGGCGCTGGCGCTGTTCACCGCCTTCCCGATGTTCTCGAGCTTCCAGTCGGCGCTGGAGAAATACTTCCTGAAGTCGCTGATCCCGGACAACATCGCGCGCCCGGTGCTGATGTCGTTGACGCAGTTCGCGGCCAAGGCGAACCGGCTGGGCACGGTCGGCCTGATCGTGCTGGCCGTGACGGCGCTGTCGCTGATGCTGACCATCGACCGCACGCTCAACCAGATCTGGCGCGTGCAGCGGCCGCGGCCGATCGCGCAGCGGGTGCTCGTGTACTGGGCCGCGATGACGCTGGGTCCGCTGCTGCTGGGCGGCAGCCTGACCGTCACCAGCATCCTGATCACCGCCGGCCGCGATCTGGTCGACAACATGCCGCGCGGGCTGGTCGTGCTGCTGAACTCGGTGGACCTGCTGGTGCTGTGGGGCGCGATCGCGGCGCTGTTCCACTACGTGCCCAACACGGACGTGCGCTGGCGCCACGCGCTGACCGGCGCGGCTTTTGTCGCGGTGGTCTTCCATCTGGCCAAGCAGGCGCTGGCCTGGTACGTGAAACAGGTGCCGACCTATTCGACGCTCTACGGCGCGTTCGCGGCGGTGCCCATCTTCCTGATCTGGATCTACGTCGGCTGGTCGATCGTGCTGCTCGGCGCGATCCTGGCCGCCAACGCGCCGGCGTTGGCGGGTGGCGTTTCGGTGCGGCGCAACAAGCCGGGCATGCCGATGGCGCTGGCGCTGGATGTGATCGGCGAACTCGACAAGGCCCGCACCGGCGGGGAGTCGGGGTTGTCGATGCTCGCGCTGTCGCAGCGGGCCTGCGTCGATCCGCTGCAGCTCGAGCCGGTGATCCAGCAGCTCCAGAAGCTGGATTGGGTCGGACGGCTGGAGGAGGCCGGCGCACAGCGCCTGGTGCTGCTCTGCGATCCGTCGTCGACCATCGCCGAGCCCTTGATCCGCGCGCTGCTGGCCGAGCGCCAGCCGGGATTGTCGGCGCTGTGGGAGAAGGCCGGCTGGCAGCAGACGACGCTGGGCGCGCTGATCGATCGCGCGGAGCCGGCCGCGGGCGCTATCTCAGGAAAGTGACGGCCGCCGCGCCGCCGATCACGGCCAGCAGCGCGACCACCGAATAGAGCGCGCGCCGGTAGGGCGGTTTGGGCCGCGTCGCGCCGGTCGGCTTCGTGCCGTACTTCGGCGGCGCGCCCAGGGGCAGGGCGGCCTTGTCGATCAGCGGCGTCGAGCGGTGTTCACGCGCGCGCTGCTCGGCGGCGCGCAGGCGCGCGGTGCCCTCGAGCAACTGGAGCTGCTTCGCCTGGGTCTCGCTGTCGATCGTGGCCGGCTGGGTCGGGGTGGGAATGTGGGGATGCTTCTCTGAAAACGAGCGTTGCTGCATGGGTGTACTGCCTGTAATGCCTGGAACGCTCCCTCGCCTCCGCGAATCGGGCGATTGTCGACACGAGACCGCGAGGGTCAAGGGCAACGGGAGTAACAGGTGGTGTGATCGCCGGTTCAGGCGTGCAACACCACCAGCAGCGCGGTCGCGGCCTTCTTCGACAGATTGCGGATCGCATGCGCGCCGTCGACCGCATAGCGGGCCGTCTCGCCCGGCTTGACCATCTGGCGGCTCCCCCCGGCCGTCACTTCGAGCTCCCCGCTGAGGACGCTCAAGTGTTCCTTCGAGCCCGGCTCGTGTGCCTCCGACTCCAGTGCGCCGCCTGGCTGCACGGTCAGTTCGTACCACTCGAAATTGCCCGCGAGATCGATCGGACCGAGGATGCGCAGGCGGCACAGCCCATCGGGACTGGACAACCCGGGCGTCGCATGCGCCGCGACGACCTCGATCGGCGGCGCGGCCGGCCGCTCGCCGCCGAGCAGCTCCGACAACTCCACCCGCAGTGCATTGGCAAGCCGCCACACCACCGCCACCGTGGGATTGGCCTGATTGCGTTCGATCTGCGAGAGCATCGACTTGGACACGCCCGCCCGCCGCGACAGCTCGTCCAGCGACAGGCCCTGCGCTTGCCGCAGCGACTGCAGCGTCGCGCCGACGCGCGGAGGTTCTAGCTTTTCGGAAGGATTGGCGGACATCGGCGGCAGGGCAGAAGGCGTGGACGAGGCCATCCAGCTTCGGGAAGCCCGCCTTGACCGGCTGGGATACTTCCTTGATACTGCACGGCTGTTCGATATAACGAACGCGTTCGATTTAACGGATTGTGCCGCAGGAGCACCGCATGACCAACACCGCCACCCCGACGACGCCGTCCACCGACGACTTCTACCGTCACCTGCGCAGCGAGCTGCAGGGCATCCGCGACGCCGGCCTGTTCAAGAGCGAACGCATCATCACCAGCCCGCAGGGCGCGATCGTGCGCACCAGCGATGGCCGCGAGGTCATCAACCTGTGCGCCAACAACTACCTGGGCCTGTCGGCCCATCCGCAGGTGCTCGAAGCGGCCCATGAGGCGCTGCGCACGCATGGCTATGGCCTGTCCTCGGTGCGCTTCATCTGCGGCACGCAGGACATCCACAAGGAACTGGAACAGCGCCTGGCGCGCTTCCTCGGCACCGAGGACACCATCCTCTACGCGGCCGCGTTCGACGCCAACGGCGGGCTATTCGAGCCGCTGCTGGGCGAGCAGGACGCCATCATCAGCGACGAGCTGAACCACGCGTCCATCATCGACGGCATCCGCCTGTGCAAGGCCAAGCGCTACCGCTACAAGCACAACGACATGGCCGACCTGGAGGCGCAGCTCGTCGCCGCCCGCGCGGCCGGCGCGCGCCACGTGATGGTGTTCACCGACGGCGTGTTCTCGATGGACGGCACGATCGCGCAGCTGGACAAGATCCGCGAGATCACCGACCGCCACGGCGCGCTGCTGGGCATCGACGAATGCCACGCCAGCGGCTTCATGGGCAAGACCGGGCGCGGCACGCACGAGTACCGCGGCGTGTTCGGCAAGGTCGACATCATCACCGGCACGCTGGGCAAGGCGCTGGGCGGCGCCTCCGGCGGCTTCACGACCGGCCGCAAGGAAGTGATCGAGCTGCTGCGCCAGCGCTCGCGTCCCTATCTGTTCTCCAACACGGTGGCGCCCAGCATCGTCGGCGCGTCCATCGCCGTGCTGGACCTGCTCGAAGGCAGCACCGCGCTGCGCGACAAGCTCGAGGCCAACACCGGCTACTTCCGCGAGGCCATCCAGCAGGCCGGTTTCCAGATCAAGCCGGGCACGCATCCGATCGTGCCGGTGATGCTGTTCGATGCCGTCAAGGCGCAGCAGCTGAGCGCGCGCCTGCTGGAGCTGGGCGTGTACGCGGTCGGCTTCTTCTATCCGGTGGTGCCGAAGGAGCAGGCGCGGGTGCGGGTTCAGATCTCGGCGGTGCATGAGCGCGAGCATCTGGAGCGGGCGGTGGCCGCGTTCGCGCAGGCGGGCCGCGAGCTGGGACTGGTGAAGTAACGCGCCGGGAAGCATTGAGAAGCACTGAGAAGAAGACGCCCATGACGACGAAGATCCTGTTGATCGGCGCGAACGGCCAGATCGGTTCGGAGCTGGCGGTGGAACTGGCCCGGCGGCACGGCAACGCCAATGTGATCACGAGCGATGTCGCGCCGCAGGGCCGCGTGCCGCAGCTGACGCATGAGATGCTCGATGTGACCGATGCGGCGGCGCTGGCGGCGGTGGTCAAGCGCCATGGCATCACGCAGGTCTATCACCTGGCGGCGGCGCTGTCGGCCACCGGCGAGAAGCATCCGATGTGGGCCTGGGACCTGAACATGAAGGGCTTGCTGAACGTGCTGGAGCTGGCTCGCACGGTGAAGCTGGAGCGCGTGTTCTGGCCGAGCTCGATCGCGGCCTTCGGGCCGCAGACGCCCAAGCAGGGCACGCCGCAGACGACGGTGATGGATCCGACGACGATCTACGGCATCTCCAAGCTGGCGGGCGAGGGCTGGTGCCGCTGGTACCACGCCAATCACGGCGTGGACGTGCGCAGCCTGCGCTATCCGGGCCTGATCAGCTGGAAGACGCCGCCTGGCGGCGGCACCACCGACTACGCGGTGGAGATCTTCCACGAGGCGCTCAAGCATGGCCGCTACACCTGCTTCCTGAAGCAGGACCAGGCGCTGCCGATGATGTACATGCCTGATGCGCTGCGCGCGACGATCGAGCTGATGGAAGCGCCGGCCGAGCGGATCACCGAGCGGGGCAGCTACAACCTGGCGGGCGTGAGCTTCACGCCGGAGCAGATCGCGGCGTCGATCCGCCGCCGTGTGGCGGGTTTCGAGATCGGTTACGAGCCGGATTTCCGCCAGAACATCGCGGCGAGCTGGCCGCAGTCGATCGACGACACCGTCGCGCAACGCGACTGGGGCTGGAAGCTGGGCTACGACCTGGATGCGATGGTCGATGACATGCTGACGTCGCTGAAGGCGCAGGCGGAGCTGGTCAAGGCCTGAGCAAGCGGCCGGGCCTGGCGCGAGGACGTAGAGTTCGGGGCTGTCGCTTCAGCCTTGTCATCGCCGTGTCCCGACTCGCCACTGAAATTCAACGTCTTTACGCCGCCGGTCCCGACGGAGCGGCGAGGGCACTCGTGCTCGACGTCGGGCGCCCCTCGGACTGGGAGCTGATGGGCGCCGTGTGGCGCGGCGTGCAGCTCGACCTGTCGCTGCCGGCGCCGGGCATCGCGATCGCGGGGGAGAACAGCTATCAGCTGTGGTTCTCGCTGGCGCGAGGCGTTTCCCCGGAGGCGGCGAAGGCTTTCTTCGATGGCCTTCAGACGAAGTACCTGAGCGGCATCGCGCCCTCGCGCATCCGCGGCATGACGGCGGCGCCGTCCATTCCTGCCGAGGTCAAGGAAGGGCAATGGTCGGCCTTCGTCGCTCCGGACCTCGCGCCGGTTTTCGTCGAGGCGACGTGGCTGGACATCCCTCCTGGGGTGGAAGGGCAGGCGGACCTGCTCAAGGCGCTGAAGAGTGTCACCCCGCAAGAGTGGGAAACGGCGCTGTCGCAATTGAGTCAAGAGGGGAGGCAAGACCCGGTCCCGGCAGCGACCGCTTCGCTCTCCTCTACGTCGGAATCACCGCCGGCGTTGGCGCCGGCCACGGCGTTCAGCGACCCCCGCGCCTTCCTGCTGCACGTGATGAACGATGCGTCCGTGCCGATCGCGTCGAGGATCGAGGCGGCGAAGGCCTTGCTGCGCTGATCCCCCCTTTGTGGGCTCCATGCAAGGAGAGCCACGCCTTCCCACTGATTCGAGTGAAGTCTGCTCATTTGCAGTCAATGACAAGCGTTTCAGCGAATGCAAGAGTTGCATCCCTTCGATCCTGGGAATGAACGTGGCGCGCTTTGTCATCGCCTATCGCGGAAGGCTCGAATAACTCGCGGAGTCGAGACTAGGCCGAGCAACCAGATGAGCGAATCGCCACCAACTTAAAGTCGGGGGTAAGAAGCTTCGAGTTATGCAGGACGTCCCCAGGCTAGTGTTGGCCCGACAAAGCCTTGAATACCTCGGCGTCACGGCCCTTGGAAATGTTTGGCGCCAGTCGCATCAGCAAGCTTCGGACCGACGTCGTCACCCCGCCGGCGAGTTCGATTTGCCGGATGACAGGCGCCTCTGTTCGAGCAGAGCGGCTGCCGATTGCGTCCATGGGCACGTGGACGCCATAGCCTGCTGCAAGCGCATCGAGAGCCGTCAAGAGGACGACGGTCTCTGCGGCGTAGCCAGCGATCACGAGCGTCGGCCGGGCGTTTTCTTGGAGTCGCTGAACGAAGCGTTTGTCCAGGAACGGATTTGTGAACGTGCGGGAAAACGTGTTGCTCTCATTGGCGTGATCTTCCAGTTCGGGAATCAACTGTCCGGGCTTCCCGTTCACCGGTACAACGCAGAAGGTCATTGGAATACCCAGCGTCGAGGCGGCGGTCGCGAGCACACCTGCAGCTGAGGCGAGGGAAGAGGGCTTTACTGTCTCCGAACTCGCGATGAGCTCAGACTCCAAGTCGGCAAAGACCATCTGCACTTGGTCAGCCTGTGGCCGAGCCGCAACGAGGAAAGATTCTGAACCTGAACTGCGCGCTGTTGCGGCGTCCCTAGGTGACGAGGCAGAAACGGGAGAAGGTCCGGAAACAACGGCGAGAGCGCCGATGCCGGTAGTCAGGCAGCCCCGGCGGGTGTAGCGTTCGCTGTGGATGGTCGGCCGGATCATGGTGCGATGTATTGACTTGGCTAAAACTTGCGCTCGACGACGACCGATAGAAGTCGCGCCTGCGACGACACCTCGAGTTCAGTTCGTCAGCATATCTATTGCGGGTCAACTTGCTGCGTTCGGGTTGTCGATCAGATAAAGCCACCGGCCATCGGGCTGCCGCTGCACCACTTCCGAGGTCTTGCTGCTCAGCACGACCGGTTGCCCATCCGGCGCGATGCCGTGGAGGTCCGATTGCGCCTGCATCATGGCGAGGTCGTCGGCTTGCACCGCGTAGACGGTTGTCACCTTCAGGTAGCCTTTGATCGCCAAGGCCGGCTTCAGCGCCTCTCGGATGGCCGCGTGGCCGGTCACGACCTGCCCCGGTCCGGCCATCAGTCGCGCATCGGGCACATACAAAGCGAGCAGGGCTTCGAGGTCGCCCGAGTTGAACGCTTCCTCGAACTGTCGATGGAGGTGTTCGGGCTTGAATTCATTCATGAGGGTGTCTTTCGATAGGTCGCGGCATCGCCAACGTGGCGTCAGATCAAGGCCGCCGTGTGGCTAAAGCCGATCAATGGCGCCGTCCACGATGGAGTGCCATTGGCCAGGTGTCATCATTTCGACGGGCGTCGGCCCCTGGCATGCGCTGGCGAGCACCACGTCGGGGTTGAGTTCGCGCAGCAGGCCCAGACTGGCTCTGAGATCGGATTTACGCCCTCCATTGAGCGGCCAGATCAGCGTCCCCCAGGACTGGCCCTTGGGGAAGAGTGAATCACCGGTGAAGAGATACGTCTTGCCGTGCGGTGAGCGGTAGAAGAAGCAGGTGCTGCCAGAGGTGTGTCCCGGCGTGGGGATGACCTCGATGTCGCCCAGGTGCGTCTCGCGTGCATCGAAGGTCAGGTCGATCGGGCTGCACGACTGGATGGCCTTGACCTCCAGCTTGTGGCAGCACAGGGCCGAGCCGAACGTCTGCTTGATCGTTGCCAGCGCCGCCCCCGCCTCGTCGCGATGACTCAGGTACTGGCGCACGATCCCGCCCAGTTGCTTGATGGGCTGCAGCTCTTCCTCCAGGCTGGTGCTGTAGAACAGCACATTGCCGCTGGGCCGCGTCAGCAGGTAGGCGTGCGAGTCAACGCCGTGGAACGGATGTTCCGTCCGCGTCTGCCAGAGATCCGGATAGAGCTGCAGCATGGCTCAAGCTTCCGAAGTCAGGATCGTCGCGCCGCGTCGCGGCGTCACGTGGGCAGCCGACAAAGCGTTGACCGCGTCGTTAAAGGCGAACTCGCTGTACTCAGCGAAGTTCTGCGGCGCCCGACGCGCCAGTTCGAACAGGTCGGCGATGTCGGCCGCGCGTTGCGCAGGCGTGCTTGCGAGCCAGCCATAGGCGTTCAGCCCCTTCAGCGTCTGTTGTCGAACTGTCAGCGAGATCGTGGAAATTGCCGAGGAACGCGCGTCCATGCCGCCATAGGTGAGCAAGGTGCCGCCGTCGGCGAGCAAGTTCAGCAGTTGAGGGCTCATTTCGCCGCCGATTGGATCGATGGCCACGGCCGGCGCCTGCCCGGCTGCAGCGGTCACCTTGGCCGCCCACCCTTCGTGCTCGGAACTGACAACGGAAACCCCGGGCACGCTCGGCGCCAGGATCGCTGCGCCGGCGTCGCTGCGCACCAGCCCGACAGCCTTGGCGCCGCGCATCTGTGCCAACGCGATCAGATTGCGGCCGACGCTGGAGCCGGCGGCGGTGACCAGCAGCGGCCCACCGCCGGAGGCGGCCAAAGCCGCACGCATCAGGACGATCGCCGTGATGCCGTTGATGGCGATCTGGCACGCGGTCGCGTCGTCGACATCGTCCGGGACAGGGATGATGGCCATGGCCGGTGCGACCACCCGCTCCGCCCACGTCCCCTGCGCTGGGAAGAGCATCACGCGCTGGCCCGGCTTGATGCCGCTGGCGGCATCCACGCCCGGGCCAACCTGTTCGACGACACCCACACCGTCGCCGCCGGGAACAGTCCCTTCAGCCGGGATCGGCGCAGGAATGTAGCCGCGCACCATCAAGTCGTCGATCGGATGCACCATGCGCCGGGTGACGCGGACGACGACCTCGTTGGGGTCAGGCTGCGCCGGGGCGGCGATGTCTTCGAAGGCGAGCACTTGGGACGGTTCACCGTTTCGGCGGTACACATGAGCTTTCATTGGGGGATTTCTCTGCAGTATTCCAACGGCGATAACGCCGCGCACGACACCCGTCGTGCATGCACTTCAGTCTGGCGCGTGACCGTCTCCGTGCGTTATATCGATGTTCCCGAAAGATTGCCTATTCCTCTCACATGCGGCTCAATCAGGCTCTTGCATTGCCAATGTCGGTCCCTAAGATGCAAGCGCATGAACAGCGACTTCGAAGCAGCACGGGCTCATCTCGCCACGCGGATCGCGCGCCGGACGGGGGACGGCGAGCACTACGCGACGCGCATTGCCGGACTGACCCTGTACCGGCATGTCCAGGCCGGGGCACCCTTGAACTGCATGCTCGAACCAGCCATCGCGCTGCCGGTTCAGGGTGTGAAGCGGACGCGGCTCGGGAGAGACATCTACGCCTATGACCGACGCCGCTTCCTGATTACATCGCTGGACTTGCCGGTCGCCATGCAGGTGGCGAAAGCCTCCCCGCGTGAGCCCTTCCTGAGCGCCGTGCTGCGGCTTGACGCGCGGGTAATCAGCGACCTGGTCATGGAGACCGGCCTGCAACCGCCGAAGCGCCGCGCGGGCAGTGGTCCCGGCATGGTGCTGGGCAACACGACCGCGGGGCTTGTGGCCGCGTTTGACCGGCTCGTCGGACTACTGGACGAGCCCGAGCTGATCCCGGCGCTCGCCCCGCTCGCCCAACGCGAAATCTTCTATCGCTTGCTCCACAGCGACGTCGGCAGCTATCTGTGGCAGATGGCTTCCATCGAGGATCAAAACCAGAGCATCAGTCGGGCCATCGACTGGCTCAAGGCAAACTTTCGCGAGCCGCTGCGAATCGAGGCGCTCGCCACACAGGTCGGCATGAGTTCCTCCCGATTCCATCACCATTTCCGGCGACTCACCTCGATGAGCCCACTCCAGTTCCAGAAGTGGCTGCGGCTCACGGAGGCGCGACGGCTGATGCTGATCCAGGGCGCCGATGCGTCGACAGCGGCCTTCGATGTCGGCTACGAAAGCCCGTCTCAATTCAGCCGGGAGTATGCGCGGCAGTTTGGTGCGTCACCGCGCCGTGACGTGACGGGGCTGCTGCGGCAGGCCGCAGTGCCGGCGGGCTAGGAAACCGCCGATTTATCCGGTCGAACTGGCAGATTGAGCACCAGGCAGAGAGCAACAGGAGGCTCGAGGAGTACAAGAAGGAGTTGGATTTGAGGTACCAGCGCAAAGTGCTTGAGCTCACCAACGAAGTGACCGATCGGCGCGCCAGGCAGGCCGCGAAGGCTCCGGTCCTGACGGCCTTGCAGCAAGCGATCAAAGATGTCCAAGCGAGCTTTAAGGCACTTACCCAGATCGGTACGAACCTTAGCCCCGACGAGATCCGCCGGCGCATCGATCGATTGGGGAGCGCCGTGCCGTGGCGGGCAAAGTGCAGTCGGCTACTTCGGACATGGCGCTCCTGCCTTCGGCGTAAGCTTGCTCTGCGTCGCTCAACGTCCGCTTGCGATTCGCCAACTTGCCGATCTGAAAGGCACCTTCGGGTCGAAAGCACCAGTTCAACGCTGTCAGTAGCAGACGGTCACTATGAGCCGACGGGGCCTTCGGCGGCGTAACTACCTGGGCGGTTCTTCACCATCGACAGCGGTCATCGCTGAAGGCACGTCGACCGACGAGCTGATCAGGGCTTCGGTTCTCGAGCGTGCGCCCGGTCTCATGCTGCGGACGACGGCACAGTTGCAGAGCCGCCCCTCCCAGCTGCGCTGCGCACCTTGCCCGCCTTGGAGTTCAGCATCACCGAAATACGCATGTGGCTTAGAGTTCGACGCTTCGCTTCGAAACGCTTCGTCCGCCGTGTCCCGACTCGCCACTGAAATTCAACGTCTTTACGCCGCCGGTCCCGACGGAGCGTCGAGGGCACTCGTGCTCGACGTCGGGCGCCCCTCGGACTGGGAGCTGATGGGCGCCGTGTGGCGCGGCGTGCAGCTCGACCTGTCGCTGCCGGCGCCGGGCATCGCGATCGCGGGGGAGAACAGCTATCAGCTGTGGTTCTCGCTGGCGCGAGGCGTTTCCCCGGAGGCGGCGAAGGCTTTCTTCGATGGCCTTCAGACGAAGTACCTGAGCGGCATCGCGCCCTCGCGCATCCGCGGCATGACGGCGGCGCCGTCCATTCCTGCCGAGGTCAAGGAAGGGCAATGGTCGGCCTTCGTCGCTCCGGACCTCGCGCCGGTTTTCGTCGAGGCGACGTGGCTGGACATCCCTCCTGGGGTGGAAGGGCAGGCGGACCTGCTCAAGGCGCTGAAGAGTGTCACCCCGCAAGAGTGGGAAACGGCGCTGTCGCAATTGAGTCAAGAGGGGAGGCAAGACCCGGTCCCGGCAGCGACCGCTTCGCTCTCCTCTACGTCGGAATCACCGCCGGCGTTGGCGCCGGCCACGGCGTTCAGCGACCCCCGCGCCTTCCTGCTGCACGTGATGAACGATGCGTCCGTGCCGATCGCGTCGAGGATCGAGGCGGCGAAGGCCTTGCTGCGCTGATCCCCCCTTTGTGGGCTCCATGCAAGGAGAGCCACGCCTTCCCACTGATTCGAGTGAAGTCTGCTCATTTGCAGTCAATGACAAGCGTTTCAGCGAATGCAAGAGTTGCATCCCTTCGATCCTGGGAATGAACGTGGCGCGCTTTGTCATCGCCTATCGCGGAAGGCTCGAATAACTCGCGGAGTCGAGACTAGGCCGAGCAACCAGATGAGCGAATCGCCACCAACTTAAAGTCGGGGGTAAGAAGCTTCGAGTTATGCAGGACGTCCCCAGGCTAGTGTTGGCCCGACAAAGCCTTGAATACCTCGGCGTCACGGCCCTTGGAAATGTTTGGCGCCAGTCGCATCAGCAAGCTTCGGACCGACGTCGTCACCCCGCCGGCGAGTTCGATTTGCCGGATGACAGGCGCCTCTGTTCGAGCAGAGCGGCTGCCGATTGCGTCCATGGGCACGTGGACGCCATAGCCTGCTGCAAGCGCATCGAGAGCCGTCAAGAGGACGACGGTCTCTGCGGCGTAGCCAGCGATCACGAGCGTCGGCCGGGCGTTTTCTTGGAGTCGCTGAACGAAGCGTTTGTCCAGGAACGGATTTGTGAACGTGCGGGAAAACGTGTTGCTCTCATTGGCGTGATCTTCCAGTTCGGGAATCAACTGTCCGGGCTTCCCGTTCACCGGTACAACGCAGAAGGTCATTGGAATACCCAGCGTCGAGGCGGCGGTCGCGAGCACACCTGCAGCTGAGGCGAGGGAAGAGGGCTTTACTGTCTCCGAACTCGCGATGAGCTCAGACTCCAAGTCGGCAAAGACCATCTGCACTTGGTCAGCCTGTGGCCGAGCCGCAACGAGGAAAGATTCTGAACCTGAACTGCGCGCTGTTGCGGCGTCCCTAGGTGACGAGGCAGAAACGGGAGAAGGTCCGGAAACAACGGCGAGAGCGCCGATGCCGGTAGTCAGGCAGCCCCGGCGGGTGTAGCGTTCGCTGTGGATGGTCGGCCGGATCATGGTGCGATGTATTGACTTGGCTAAAACTTGCGCTCGACGACGACCGATAGAAGTCGCGCCTGCGACGACACCTCGAGTTCAGTTCGTCAGCATATCTATTGCGGGTCAACTTGCTGCGTTCGGGTTGTCGATCAGATAAAGCCACCGGCCATCGGGCTGCCGCTGCACCACTTCCGAGGTCTTGCTGCTCAGCACGACCGGTTGCCCATCCGGCGCGATGCCGTGGAGGTCCGATTGCGCCTGCATCATGGCGAGGTCGTCGGCTTGCACCGCGTAGACGGTTGTCACCTTCAGGTAGCCTTTGATCGCCAAGGCCGGCTTCAGCGCCTCTCGGATGGCCGCGTGGCCGGTCACGACCTGCCCCGGTCCGGCCATCAGTCGCGCATCGGGCACATACAAAGCGAGCAGGGCTTCGAGGTCGCCCGAGTTGAACGCTTCCTCGAACTGTCGATGGAGGTGTTCGGGCTTGAATTCATTCATGAGGGTGTCTTTCGATAGGTCGCGGCATCGCCAACGTGGCGTCAGATCAAGGCCGCCGTGTGGCTAAAGCCGATCAATGGCGCCGTCCACGATGGAGTGCCATTGGCCAGGTGTCATCATTTCGACGGGCGTCGGCCCCTGGCATGCGCTGGCGAGCACCACGTCGGGGTTGAGTTCGCGCAGCAGGCCCAGACTGGCTCTGAGATCGGATTTACGCCCTCCATTGAGCGGCCAGATCAGCGTCCCCCAGGACTGGCCCTTGGGGAAGAGTGAATCACCGGTGAAGAGATACGTCTTGCCGTGCGGTGAGCGGTAGAAGAAGCAGGTGCTGCCAGAGGTGTGTCCCGGCGTGGGGATGACCTCGATGTCGCCCAGGTGCGTCTCGCGTGCATCGAAGGTCAGGTCGATCGGGCTGCACGACTGGATGGCCTTGACCTCCAGCTTGTGGCAGCACAGGGCCGAGCCGAACGTCTGCTTGATCGTTGCCAGCGCCGCCCCCGCCTCGTCGCGATGACTCAGGTACTGGCGCACGATCCCGCCCAGTTGCTTGATGGGCTGCAGCTCTTCCTCCAGGCTGGTGCTGTAGAACAGCACATTGCCGCTGGGCCGCGTCAGCAGGTAGGCGTGCGAGTCAACGCCGTGGAACGGATGTTCCGTCCGCGTCTGCCAGAGATCCGGATAGAGCTGCAGCATGGCTCAAGCTTCCGAAGTCAGGATCGTCGCGCCGCGTCGCGGCGTCACGTGGGCAGCCGACAAAGCGTTGACCGCGTCGTTAAAGGCGAACTCGCTGTACTCAGCGAAGTTCTGCGGCGCCCGACGCGCCAGTTCGAACAGGTCGGCGATGTCGGCCGCGCGTTGCGCAGGCGTGCTTGCGAGCCAGCCATAGGCGTTCAGCCCCTTCAGCGTCTGTTGTCGAACTGTCAGCGAGATCGTGGAAATTGCCGAGGAACGCGCGTCCATGCCGCCATAGGTGAGCAAGGTGCCGCCGTCGGCGAGCAAGTTCAGCAGTTGAGGGCTCATTTCGCCGCCGATTGGATCGATGGCCACGGCCGGCGCCTGCCCGGCTGCAGCGGTCACCTTGGCCGCCCACCCTTCGTGCTCGGAACTGACAACGGAAACCCCGGGCACGCTCGGCGCCAGGATCGCTGCGCCGGCGTCGCTGCGCACCAGCCCGACAGCCTTGGCGCCGCGCATCTGTGCCAACGCGATCAGATTGCGGCCGACGCTGGAGCCGGCGGCGGTGACCAGCAGCGGCCCACCGCCGGAGGCGGCCAAAGCCGCACGCATCAGGACGATCGCCGTGATGCCGTTGATGGCGATCTGGCACGCGGTCGCGTCGTCGACATCGTCCGGGACAGGGATGATGGCCATGGCCGGTGCGACCACCCGCTCCGCCCACGTCCCCTGCGCTGGGAAGAGCATCACGCGCTGGCCCGGCTTGATGCCGCTGGCGGCATCCACGCCCGGGCCAACCTGTTCGACGACACCCACACCGTCGCCGCCGGGAACAGTCCCTTCAGCCGGGATCGGCGCAGGAATGTAGCCGCGCACCATCAAGTCGTCGATCGGATGCACCATGCGCCGGGTGACGCGGACGACGACCTCGTTGGGGTCAGGCTGCGCCGGGGCGGCGATGTCTTCGAAGGCGAGCACTTGGGACGGTTCACCGTTTCGGCGGTACACATGAGCTTTCATTGGGGGATTTCTCTGCAGTATTCCAACGGCGATAACGCCGCGCACGACACCCGTCGTGCATGCACTTCAGTCTGGCGCGTGACCGTCTCCGTGCGTTATATCGATGTTCCCGAAAGATTGCCTATTCCTCTCACATGCGGCTCAATCAGGCTCTTGCATTGCCAATGTCGGTCCCTAAGATGCAAGCGCATGAACAGCGACTTCGAAGCAGCACGGGCTCATCTCGCCACGCGGATCGCGCGCCGGACGGGGGACGGCGAGCACTACGCGACGCGCATTGCCGGACTGACCCTGTACCGGCATGTCCAGGCCGGGGCACCCTTGAACTGCATGCTCGAACCAGCCATCGCGCTGCCGGTTCAGGGTGTGAAGCGGACGCGGCTCGGGAGAGACATCTACGCCTATGACCGACGCCGCTTCCTGATTACATCGCTGGACTTGCCGGTCGCCATGCAGGTGGCGAAAGCCTCCCCGCGTGAGCCCTTCCTGAGCGCCGTGCTGCGGCTTGACGCGCGGGTAATCAGCGACCTGGTCATGGAGACCGGCCTGCAACCGCCGAAGCGCCGCGCGGGCAGTGGTCCCGGCATGGTGCTGGGCAACACGACCGCGGGGCTTGTGGCCGCGTTTGACCGGCTCGTCGGACTACTGGACGAGCCCGAGCTGATCCCGGCGCTCGCCCCGCTCGCCCAACGCGAAATCTTCTATCGCTTGCTCCACAGCGACGTCGGCAGCTATCTGTGGCAGATGGCTTCCATCGAGGATCAAAACCAGAGCATCAGTCGGGCCATCGACTGGCTCAAGGCAAACTTTCGCGAGCCGCTGCGAATCGAGGCGCTCGCCACACAGGTCGGCATGAGTTCCTCCCGATTCCATCACCATTTCCGGCGACTCACCTCGATGAGCCCACTCCAGTTCCAGAAGTGGCTGCGGCTCACGGAGGCGCGACGGCTGATGCTGATCCAGGGCGCCGATGCGTCGACAGCGGCCTTCGATGTCGGCTACGAAAGCCCGTCTCAATTCAGCCGGGAGTATGCGCGGCAGTTTGGTGCGTCACCGCGCCGTGACGTGACGGGGCTGCTGCGGCAGGCCGCAGTGCCGGCGGGCTAGGAAACCGCCGATTTATCCGGTCGAACTGGCAGATTGAGCACCAGGCAGAGAGCAACAGGAGGCTCGAGGAGTACAAGAAGGAGTTGGATTTGAGGTACCAGCGCAAAGTGCTTGAGCTCACCAACGAAGTGACCGATCGGCGCGCCAGGCAGGCCGCGAAGGCTCCGGTCCTGACGGCCTTGCAGCAAGCGATCAAAGATGTCCAAGCGAGCTTTAAGGCACTTACCCAGATCGGTACGAACCTTAGCCCCGACGAGATCCGCCGGCGCATCGATCGATTGGGGAGCGCCGTGCCGTGGCGGGCAAAGTGCAGTCGGCTACTTCGGACATGGCGCTCCTGCCTTCGGCGTAAGCTTGCTCTGCGTCGCTCAACGTCCGCTTGCGATTCGCCAACTTGCCGATCTGAAAGGCACCTTCGGGTCGAAAGCACCAGTTCAACGCTGTCAGTAGCAGACGGTCACTATGAGCCGACGGGGCCTTCGGCGGCGTAACTACCTGGGCGGTTCTTCACCATCGACAGAGCCGCCGAGGCGGTTGAATCGCCACGCGGTGAGTGCCATGAGCGCGATGTCCAAGGCCGGACGCCATTCGATGGTGGTGGCGCCTTTGACGCAGTTGCTGCTCGATCTCGAACTGCCGGTGATCGACCAACTGGGCCCCGGCGATGCGATGTTGGTGGCATTGAATGCTGGCGAGCGAGCGTCTCGATGGGATTCGGGGCCGCCTATGAGGGAGCGGGATGTTTGAAGTAGCATGCCGCGCACTCATGGCGCGCTTTGTCATCACCTACCGCGGAACGCATGCCCCGTCGAGCGACGAGGAGCAAGCGCTGTTGTCCGCGCTTGGTTCAACGACGGTGGTCGATCGAGTGCCCGGTCTCTTGCTGGTCGAAGGCGCGGAATCCGCGGTCGCGGCGGCCGTCCAAAGAAATGAACGCTGGGCGTTCTCGGCGGAGGCTCGCTTGTCGCCTCAGCCGCATCGTCGCCGCTGACGCGAGCCCGAGCGACCCAGCTCCGGGGGGGCAATGGTCCAGCTTCGTCGGACCAACTGGTTCGCGCTTCTTTACCTTTCATTGCCGTCGTTGCCGGCCCCTTGTGTCGACTGCTTCGAATGCCCAGGCGTTGTGGTGTCGTCGCAGGGCTGCCTGCGTTTCCCACGAAAGGAAGGATCGACATGAAGTTCAACGCTCGACTGCTGACGGCCACCGTTCTGATGACTGCCTGCGCCGCGAGCTTCGCGCAGTCCACGGCGACCACCGTCCAACGGGATGTCAACCAACAGCGCCGCATCGAGGACGGCCTCAAGAGCGGCCAGCTCACGGTCAAGGAAGCCGGGAAGCTCGAGCGCGAGGAAAGCCGCATCGACAAGCTGCAATCGCAGGAACTCAAGGACGGCCATTTGTCCAGCGCGGAACGCGCACGCCTGCGCGCCGCTCAGAACCACGCCAGCGCCGACATCACGAAGCTCGAGAACAACGGCCAGGTGGCGTCGCCGAACTCGCGCTCCGCCAAGCGGATGGAGGCGGACGTCGAGCGCAACGTCAATCAGCAACGCCGCATCGAAGCGGGCCTGCAGGACGGTTCGCTGTCCCGGCGTGAAGTGGGCAGCCTGGAACACGGCCAGGCGCAGGTGACCCGCAAGGAGGCGGCCTCCGCTCACAACGGCCACATCTCGAGTGCCGAGCAGGTGCGGGTGCAGCGCACGGAGAACCATCAGAGCGCGCGCATCCATCGCGATCGCCAGGCCAGCGCCAACTGATCGGACGCTGCTGCGGCGAGGCCGGCCACGGCCGGTCTCGCCGGGTCAGAACGGGATCTTCCCGGTCCAGATGTCCTTGTACATGACCCAGTCGCCCATGAAGCTGTACAGCGGGCGCTTGAACGAGGCCGGCTTGTTCTTCTCGAAGCCGAAGTGGCCGACCCACGCGAACGCGTAGCCGCACAGCAGCCCCACCAGCACGAAACCCCATCGCTGCGTCGCCAGCGCGTAGGCCAGGCACATCAGGCCCAGCGTCGACCCGGCGAAGTGCAGCCGCCGGCAGGTCGTGTTGCGATGCTCGCCGAGATAGAACGGATAGAACTCCGCGAAGCTGCGCATCGCCTTCACGCGGTCCGCCGTCGTCTCCGCTGTCGTGTCCGGCTCGTGCGGCGCGTGGGGCAGGGGGCTGGTGCTCATGGCGGTCTCCTGGCCAGGCCCCGCGCGGGGCCTGCCCGTTCATTGAACGGCGCTCAGTCGAGCGCCGCCTTCAGCGCATTCAACATCCCTTCCGGCGCCTCGGACATCAGTGAATGCCCGGCGGGCAGCGTTTGCACGCGCGCGCCCAGCATCTCCGTCAGTTGCTTCGCCGCCTTCGGCGGCGTCATCGCGTCCTTCGCGCCCAGGATCAGGTGCGTGCGCACCTGGCCGGCCGCGGTCACCTTCGCCGCGGCCTCCGGCGCGCCCTGGTAACGATCGCAGACCAGGAAGTCGTGCTCGAACAGATTGCCGAACGCCGCATACCCGTCCTGCATCCGCTCCATCAACGCGAGGTTGCCGCCGTGCAGCCACGCGCCCGGCCCCGGGTAGGACGGCTTGCCCGCGGTCGTCGAATGCGAGAACGCGTTGACCATCGCCATCGCGGCCCTTGGCCGCTCACGGCTCGTGTTCAGCAGGGCGTCAGAGACCTTCATCGGCCAGGCGGTGCCGACCATGACCAGCCGCGCCACGCGCGCCGGCGCCTGCGCCGCCGCCTCGAGCGCGATCAGCGATCCCATCGAGTGCCCGACCAGCGAGACCGCGCCCGCCGCCGTCACGCCGGCCGCGTCGAGCACGGCGTTGATCCAGCCGCCGAGCGATGCCACGTCGGCCAGCGCCGGCCCCGCGCTGCGGCCATGCCCGGGCAGATCGACCGCCAGCACGCTCCGCCCGTGATGGGCGAAGTGCCGCGCCAGCAGCGTCCAGACGCTGTGGTCGTGCAAGGCGCCATGGATGAATACGACACAGGGCAGCGCCGCGTCGAAGCGCTTGCCGCCGGTATAGGCATAGGCCTGACGGCCGTGGACGTCGAGGATCATCGCGCTCATTTCGCGGCCACTTTCAATGCGGTCTTCAGGTCGGCGATCAGGTCGTCGGGGTCCTCCAGGCCGATCGACAGCCGGATCGTCCCGGCGCCGATGCCCGAGGCCGCCAGCGCTGCGTCGTCCATCCGGAAATGCGTCGTCGACGCCGGATGGATCACCAGCGAGCGCGCATCGCCCACGTTCGCGAGATGCGAGAACAGCCGCAGCGCTTCGATGAAGCGCCGGCCCGGCTCGCGGCCGCCCTGGAGGTCGAAGCTGAACACCGCGCCGCTGCCCTTGGGCAGCAGCCGGCTGGCGAGCGCATGGTCGCGATGCGAGGCCAGCCCCGGATAGTTCACGCGCTCGACGAGGTCCTGCGCCTCCAGGAACTCGGCCACCTTTTGCGCGTTGCTCACATGGCGCTGCATCCGCAGCGGCAGCGTCTCGATGCCCTGCAGCATCAGCCAGGCGGTGTGCGGGCTCATGCAGGCGCCGAAGTCGCGCAGGCCCTCGCGCCGCGCGCGCAGCAGAAAGGCGCCGACGGTGCTCTCCTGGCTGAACACCATGCCGTGGAAACCGTCATAGGGCTCGCAGAGCTCCGCGAAACGGCGCTCCCCGCCGCTCGCCGCGTGGGCCCGTTCCCAGTCGAAGCGGCCACCGTCGACGAGCAGCCCGCCCACGACGGTCCCGTGCCCGCACAGGAACTTGGTCGCCGAGTGATGGACCAGGTCCGCACCCAGCGCGATGGGCTGCTGCAGATAGGGCGTCGCGAAGGTCGCGTCGACCAGCAGCGGCAGGTGCGCCTCATGCGCGATCTGCGCGATCGACGGGATGTCGAGCACGTCCAGCCCCGGGTTGCCCAGGCTCTCGCCGAGCAGCAGCTTGGTCCGCGGGCGGATCGCGGCGCGCCAGCCGTCCAGGTCGCCGGGGCGCACGAAGGTGGTCGAGATGCCGAAGCGCTTGAGCGTGTAGTGCAGCAGGTTGTGCGAGCCGCCGTACAGCGCGCTCGAGGCCACGATGTGGTCGCCCGCGCCCGCGATCGTCGCGATCGCCAGATGCAGCGCCGCCTGGCCGCTGGCCGTGGCGATCGCGCCAGCGCCGCCGTCCAGCGCGGCGATGCGTTCCTCCAGCACCGCCGTGGTCGGGTTCGACAACCGCGAGTAGACGTGCCCGCTGCGCTCCATGTTGAACAGGCCCGCGGCCTGCTCGGCGCTTTCGAACACGAACGAGGTGCTCAGGTGCAGCGGCACCGCGCGGGCGCCGGTGGCGGGGTCCGGCGCGGCGCCGGCGTGTAGCGCCAAGGTATCAAAGCCCGGGTCGGATGGACCTGACATGGGGGTCTCCTGCTTGTTGTGATGACCGGCAAGGTCTGGCGCCGGGCATTGTGTGCTATGTTGGCAGCCAACTTTTTCTCCTGCGGCCATGAAAGTCTCAGACATCCTGCGCGTCAAGGGCAACACGCTCTTCACCGTCTCCCCGGACCAACCCCTGGCCCACGCCGTCGAGACCATGGCGGAGCGCGACATCGGCTCGCTCGTCGTCATGGAGTTCGGCGACCTGGTGGGCATGCTGACCTTCCGCGAGGTGATCCAGGCGGTGGTCGCCAACGGCGGCAGCGTGGGGACGCGGCTGGTGCGCAGCGTGATGGACGACGCTCCGCTGACCTGCACCCCCGAGACCGAGATCGACGAAGTGCGGCGCATGATGCTGGGCCGTCACGCGCGCTACATGCCGGTGCTCAACGGCAAGCAACTGATGGGCGTGATCTCGTTCTACGACGTGGCCAAGACCGTGGTCGATGCGCAGGACTTCGAGAACCGCATGCTCAAGGCCTACATCCGCGACTGGCCGTCCGAGGATGGCCCCAAGGCCTCCTGAGCCGCGAACTCCCCCCCTCGACGACGCCCCGGACACCCCGGGGCGTTTTTCATGGGGGGACGCTGCCGCCCTTGGTGGGGATCGCCATCGTCCGCCATTCGGACGAATGACGGGGCTGGAAGGCCGGTGGTTGCGTCTTCAAACAGGCGAGTGGTCAGGACTGACTGATAATCGCGGCCCCCGGCTAGCCGGACCCTGGTTTTTTACTGGAAGCATTGATGAACAAGAGTGAACTGATTGAAGGCATCGCCAACAAGGCTGGCGTGACCCGTGCCGTGGCCGCGACCGCGCTGGACGCGACCCTGGAAACCATCACCGAAGCGCTGGCCGCTGGCGACCAGATCGCCCTGGTGGGCTTCGGCACCTTCAAGGTGAGCGAGCGCGCCGCCCGCACCGGCAAGAACCCCGCCACCGGCGAAGCGCTGGACATCCCGGCGTCGAAGGTGGCCAAGTTCACCGCCGGCAAGGCGCTGAAGGATGCGGTGAACAAGTAAGCCTCGCGGCTTCCTTCACCGGAACGACGCCCGCGGTGCGAGAGCACCGGCGGGCGTTGTTGTTTCAGGACCAGGTGGCGCGGATGACTGCCTGGCGCCGTGCGCCGGACGCCTCGGCCCGCACCAGCGACCAGCGCGGCGCCGGCTCGCCTTCGTTGAGCAGTTCGAGATAGGCGAGCAGCGCCTTGTAGTCGTCGAACGCCAGCGTCACGTCGGCGCCGCCGCGCGCGGCGTTGAGTTCGATGGCGGTGACGAGCACGCCGTCGACGGCCACCGTCTCGAGCGAGCGCAGCACCGGCTGCATCGGGAAGGCGGCAGTCTTCGCCACGGCGAGCGCATCGCGGGCGTAGGCCGGCGCCGTCGCCGAGGCCGCGGCGCGGTCCGCGCGCTCGCGCAGCTGGGCGCGCAGGCGGGCCGCTTCCTGCGCGTCGCTCGCGGCGCGCGCCGCGACGGCTTGCCGATGCGTCCACGACTGCCAGGCGGCCGTGCCCAGTCCGATCGCCATCAGCGCGCAGACCGCGCCCCAGATCGCCAGTGCCGCGACCGGGCGCCGAGCCGGTGCGAACTCCACGGTGAGGGCCCTCATGCCGCGCGCTCCTTGCTTGATGACGGATCGCTGGCGCGGTGGACGGTCTTGCTGAAAGGCAGCGGATCGCTGACCGGTTGTCCCGGCAACGCGCCAGCGTCGAACTCGATCAGGCGCACCGCTTCGTCCGGCCAGTCGTGCGTCACCAGCGCGCGGCTGAGCACCGCTTGCGGGGCCTCGCCCTCGAGCGGATAGGTCTGCGCGACGCGATAGCGCTCGCCATCGGCGAGCAGCAGCACGAGCATCTCGCTGTCGGCGACCGCCAGGCCATGCAGGCCGGCGGAGAACGGCGAAGGCGTGCTGGCGTCGATCGCCAGGGCCCACCATGGCCTGATGCTGTCGAGCGCGCGGCCGCCCAGCGCCTCGATCCCGCGCAACCACGCGGCGTCGATCGCCACCGCGAGCCGCGGCGATGTCTGACCGCCGTCCAGCCATACCGGGCTTCCGGGCGGCAGGCCCGTGGCGTCCTCGACCAGGGCCGCCGCGATGGCCGGCCACTCGGCGTCGCCGGCGGCGCCATCGATCTCCGGCAGCAGGAAGGGCCGGCACACCGCGCCGCCCACCGCGATGCGCAGCCGCGTGCCGCGCGGCAGCTCGCGCAGTCCCGCCGCCAGGGCCGCGAGGGCCGCCTCGCGGCCGTCCACCACTGACGCGACCTGCGTCACCCCGCCCAGCGCCAGACGCACGGCGCCGTCGCTGGCGTAGGCGATCGCCGTGCGGGATGCCGCGTGTCCGCCGCGCAAGCCGCGCAAGCCGCGCAAGCCGCGCGAGTCGCGCGAGTCGCGGGAACTGCCCGTCCCGCGCTTACCAACCCACCACACGCTTGATCTCCTCCGCGCTCGATTCGCGCCGCCTCACCATGTCCGCGCCCAGTTGCGACAGACTCCTCACGCCCTGGCGGAGCACATGCTCGCGCAGCGCCGACACCGGCGCTCCCGTCGTCACCAGGTCGCGGAAGCCGTCATCGATGGTGTGCACCTCCGCGATCACGCGGCGGCCCTTGTAGCCGGTGCCGGCGCAGCGCTCGCAGCCCTGCGGGCGCGGCATCGTCTCCGGCCGGGGCAGCCCCGCGTCGATGAACCATTGCTGCTCGCGCGCCGTCGCGGGGCGCTCGCCGGCGCAGTGCGGGCACAGACAGCGCACCAGCCGCTGCACGATCACGCCGTTGAGCGCCGCCATGAAGCCGAACATGTCCAGGTCGAAGTGCTTGAAGCGCCCGGTCACGTCGAACACGCTGTTCGCATGGACCGTCGTCAGCACCTGGTGGCCGGTGAGGGCCGATTGCACCGCGATCTCCGCTGTCTCCGCGTCGCGGATCTCGCCGACCAGGATGCGGTCCGGGTCGTGGCGCAGGATCGATCGCAGCCCCTTCGCGAAGGTCAGCCCTTTGCGCTCGTTGACCGGCACCTGCAGCACGCCGGCGAGCTCGTACTCGACCGGGTCCTCGATGGTGATGATCTTCTCGATGCCGTTGTTGACCTCGGACAGCGCCGCGTAGACGGTGGTCGTCTTGCCGCTGCCGGTCGGGCCGGTGACCAGCAGCATGCCGTGCGGGAGGCCGGCGAGCTCGCGGATCATCGCGGCGCCGGCCGCGTCGAAGCCCAGCAGATCCAGCGACACCTGGTCGGCCGGATCGCGCAGCTGCGCCTTGTCGAGCAGGCGCAGCACCGCGTCCTCGCCGAAGACGCTGGGGATCACGGAGACGCGCAGGTCCAGTTCGCCGCCGCCCAGCGCGACGCGGAAGCGGCCGTCCTGCGGCAGACGCCGCTCGGTGATGTCGAGCTGCGCGAGCACCTTGATGCGGGAGATCGCCTCCTCGGCCTGGCGCGCGCCATCGAGCCGCGCATGCGGCATCAGCACGCCATCGCGCCGCAGCCGCACGGTGACGCCATGGCGATCGCATTCGAAGTGGATGTCGCTGGCGCCGACCTCGTAGGCGCGCCGCAGCGCCTGATCGACGAAGGCCACCACGGGGCCGTCCGGCGATTCGGCCGCCGTCGCCGCCGAGGCGCTGGGCGTCGCGCCGCACCAGGCGTCGATGCGCGCGCCGGTGGCGGCGATCGGCGGCACGCGCCGTCCCATCGCCTGCGCGGCGCGGCGCAGCGCCGTCTCGTCCCACGGATCGGCCATCGCGAGCCGCAGCTGGCCGGGATCACCGTCCAGCCGGACCGGCACCGCGCGCAGCTGGCGCGCCAGGGCGGCGCCCGCGGCGCCGAACAGCGTCAGATCGGGAAGCGCGCGCGTCTCGCCGTCCAGCATCTCCATGCCGCCGGTCTCGCGCAGCAGCACCGGCAACTGATCGCGCCAGACGGCTTCGCGCAGCAGGTGGTCGAGCACGCTCCCGGTGCCGGCCTGCACGGACTGACGCCGCGCGGCCTGGATCGAGGCGCGGAAGTCCGGGCGGAGATCCGTGTGGCGATCCGTCTGGCGCTCCTTGTGGGATTCGGCGTTCATCGGTGGCAGGCTCTCATCGGAATCTGGGGAAGGCGGGCGCTCAGCGGATGCTGCTCGCGATGTCGAAGATCGGCAGGTACATCAGCACCACGATGCTGCCCACCAGCAGCGACACCAGCAGCAGCATCAGCGGCTCGACGATGCGCGTGGCGCGGTCCATGAAGGCGGCGAAGGCGCCGGCATGGCGCTCGGCGATGGTCTGCAGCACGCGCTCGAAGTTGCCCGAGCGCTCGCCGACGGCCAGCAGGCGCTGGGTCACCGTGTCCGTCAGGCCGGACTCGGAGAGGGCCGCCGACACGCGCACGCCGCGCGTCAGCGCCAGGCGCGCCTCGCGCATCGCATCGTCCATGCGCTCGCCCAGCGCCAGGCCCTCGCAGCGCAGCAGGGTCTCGTCGAGCGTGTAGCCGCCGCGGAACATCACGGTCATCGAGTGATACAGCTTGGCCAGCCGGAACTCGCGCAGCGCGCGCCGCACGGGCGGGAAGACATTGGCTGCGCGCATCGCCGCGCGCTGGATCGCGCCCTGACGCCAGGCCATCACGGCCAGGAACGCCAGCGCCGCGGCCGCCGCCACGATGGCCAGGCGGTTCTCGCGCACGAACACGCTGGCGAGCGTCAGCAGATGCGTCGACCAGCTCATCTCGCCGCGCAGGTCCGCGTACATCGATGCGAAGCGCGGCAGCACCACGACGATCAGGAAGCCGCTCACCAGCAGGCCCAGGCTCAGCACCAGGCTGGGATAGATGGCCGCGCTGACGACCTTCTTGCGCAGCGCCTCGACCATCTCGTGATAGCGCAGGTACTCGGACAGCGCCTCGGCCAGCGAGCTGCTGCGCTCGCTGGCGCGCACGCTGGCCACCAGCACCATCGGAAAGCGCTCCAGCGACTCCATCGCCACCGACAGTGGTTTGCCGCGGTGGAGCTGCTCCAGCAAGGCCGTCTGGAGCGCGGCGCGCGCCGGGTCCGCGCCGGACTGCGCCTGCAACGTCTCGATCGCCTCGACCACCGTCATGCCGGCCACCAGCAGCGTGCGCAACTCCTGGCACCACCAGGCGATGTCGAGCGCGTTGGCGCGCAGGCCAGCCGCTGTGGCGGTTCCCGCGGAACCGGACGCCAGGCTGGCCGCGCGCGGGCGAGCGGCATCGCGCACCGGCTCGGCGCCCAGCACCTTGCGGCCATCGGGCAGGCGATCGCCGAGCGCTTCACGCGACGGCGCCTCCATCAGCTCCTCGCTGACGGACAGGCGCACGGGATCGAGCAGGCGGACGCGGAGCTTCATGCGAGCGGGAACAGTCGGGGTGTCAGCGTGGCGGCTTCAGAGCTGGATGTCGGCGTCGTCGCCGGTGCCGCCCGCGACGCGGTCACGGCCGAAGCTGAACAGCTCGTAGTCCTTGCCGGGCTGCTGCGACGGGATGCGGTACTGGTAGGGCATGCCCCACGGGTCGTTGGGCAACTCGCCCTTGAGATAGGGGCCGCGCCAGCGCGGATCGTTGGCGTCGCTGCGCACCAGCGCGGCCAGGCCTTCGCCGGACTCCGGATAGCGGCCCATGTCGATGCGGTAGGCCTGCAGCGCCTTGTCGATGGCGTCCAGCTGCGCCTTCGCCGTCGTGACCTCGGAGCGCGAGATCTGGCTCAGGAAGCGCGGGCCGACGATGCCGGTGAGCAGGCCGATGATGAGGATCACGACCAGCAGCTCGAGCAGCGTGAAGCCGCGGGCGCGGCGGCCGGTGCCTGGCCGCGGGGGGGCGAGGCGGGACGCCAGCCGGGAGGGAAGGGGCTCGATGAGGGGCATGGGGTTCTGGTCCTTCATTGCTCGGAGTCCACGACGAACTTCCAATCGGAATAGCGGCGCGCGGCGGCCAGCCGCACGCCGGGGCGGCGCACGGGGCCGCTGATCAAGGGCTCGGCCTCGCTGAGGCTGTAGACGCCGCGCACGCGGCCGTCGTCGCCGCGCACGATGCCCCACTGGCCGGTGGCGCCGACCGGGTCCGGATAGAGCTGGCGAAGATGGCGCACGGTGCCGACGAAGCGCTCGTCGCGCTGCAGCTCCGCCAGTTCCTGCGGCAGGCGCTTGTCGGTGCCCGGCGAGCTGCGGCGGTAGCGTTCGAGCGCCTGCACGTAGAGCGTGCCGATGCGCAGCAGCTGCTGTTCCTTGTCGCGGCGGGCGTCGGCCGACCAGGACTGCGCCGCCACCGACAGCGCGAGCGAGGCCAGCGCCAGCAGCACGAGCACGGCGACGAGGCCATAGCCCCGGGCTGTTGACCGCCTCGCGGACGCGCGCTCACCACGACGCATAGCTGCTCCCGTCCGGCGCGATGCCGCGCGCGCCGGAC
>Ga0209257_1001298_pt1 | contig 30458 bp, 31 predicted proteins | sample AraplaCvi_mCL_r2_FD_184277 | JGI IMG/M metagenome (GOLD analysis project Ga0209257, IMG submission 184277) | Arabidopsis root microbial communities from North Carolina, USA - plate scrape MF_Cvi_mCL_r2 (SPAdes) (version 2) | ecosystem: Host-associated > Plants > Roots > Endosphere | place: USA...
GCATCTGCCGCTCGGCGGCCAGCGCCGGGTAATCGACATCGATCTGCAGGAGGAAGCGGTCGAGCTGCGCTTCGGGCAGCGGATAGGTGCCTTCCTGCTCCAGCGGGTTCTGGGTCGCCAGCACATGGAACGGCTGCGGCAGCATATGGGTCTGGCCGGCGACCGAAACCCGGTGCTCCTGCATCGCCTGCAGCAGCGCCGACTGGGTGCGCGGGGAGGCGCGGTTGATCTCGTCGGCCATCAGCAGCTGGCAGAAGACCGGGCCGGGGATGAAGCGGAACGAGCGGCGGCCGGATTCGCCCTCTTCGAGCACCTCGGAGCCGATGATGTCCGCCGGCATCAGGTCGGGCGTGCATTGCACGCGCCGGGTGTCGAGGCCGAGCACGCGGCCGAGGCAATCGACCAGCTTGGTCTTGGCGAGGCCGGGGACGCCGATCAAAAGCACATGGCCGCCGGCCAGGATCGAGATCAGCGATTGCTCGACCGTCTGTTCCTGTCCGAAAATGACCTGGCCGATGTTGCGGCGCACCTGCTCCAGGCGTTTATGGATTTGCTCCATTTCGCCGGCGAGGTCCGGGCCCGGTTGGCCGGCAGCTCCGGATGATAACGGGGTCGCGCCGATGCTATTCTCCGTGATCGCCACCTGGGTCATCCTTGCTGTTGAAGCCTGATAATGCAGCGTAATCCTACATCCGGCGGCCTGTCCAATTCGGAATACCGCATGCCGCACACCGATGGGCCTGCCGGCGGTTCCGCTGGCGGGAACCGCCCCACTAACGCGCCGGATTTCGGCCAGTTGCCGAGTTGTGGAGACTTCGACATGCGAATCGCCCGCGACGGGACCTGGTTCTATCGGGGCTCGCCGATCGGCCGGAAACCGCTGGTGAAGCTATTCTCCACGGTATTGCGGCGGGAAAATGGCGAGTTCTGGCTGGTGACCCCGGTCGAGCGCGGCCGGATCCTGGTCGATGACGCACCCTTCGTCGCGGTCGAGGTCGATGCGACCGGCGAGGGCCGCGACCGCCGTCTCACGCTTCGCACCAACGTCGATGACATCGTTACTTTGGATGACGCACATCCGATTCGCGTCGTTCACGATCCGGCGAGCGGCGAGCCGCGGCCTTATATTACAGTGCGCGACGGTCTGGAGGCGCGGATCCTGCGCCCGGTCTATTATCACCTCATAGAAATGGGGGAATTTGCCGAAGCCGAGGGCGCAGAGCAGCTCGGGGTCTGGAGCTGCGGTCGCTTCTTCCCGCTGGGGCGGCTCGACGCCTAATATCCCGGTCATGCAACGCAGCGAAGTGATTCAGCGCCTGGGCAAGGTCGCGCCCGGCATCCGTTCCGCACCCGGCACCACGCCGCCGGAGCCGCGGGTCTTCGACCTCAAGGCCGAAGCCCAGCGCGGCGACCACGACCTCAACCCGGGCATGCATCCCGACCGCACCCTGACCGCGGCGGCGGTTCTCGTTCCCTTGATCGATCGCGCAGACGGTCTCACCGTGCTCCTGACCAAGCGCACCGATCATCTCCACGACCATGCCGGCCAAGTGAGCTTTCCCGGCGGCCGGGTCGACCCCGAGGACCGCGACGCCGCGGCCGCGGCCCTGCGCGAGGCGAAGGAAGAGGTCGGCCTCGATCCGCAGCGGGTCGATCTCGTCGGGCGACTCGACACTTACGTGACGCGCACCGGCTTCGAGGTCGTCCCCTGGGTCGGCCTCGTCATGCCGCCGGTGGCACTGGTGCCCGATCCCTTCGAGGTGGCCGAGGTCTTCGAGGTTCCGCTGAGCTTCTTCCTCGATGCCGCCAACCGCCGCACCGAGAGCCGGGTATGGCAGGGTAAGGAGCGCTTCTTCTACGTCTATCCCTGGCCCGGCTATTACATCTGGGGCGCCACGGCGGGGATGCTCAGCAATCTCGCCGAGGTCTTGCGCGAACAATGACGATCGATCTCGGCGCCTTCCCGCAGGACTGGATGACCAGCGGTCCCGCGCACCAGGTCTACCAGGCGCTGGAGCGCGCCGGCGGGCAGCCGCGTTTCGTCGGCGGCTGCGTGCGCGACGGTCTGCTGGGGCGCAAGATCAACGATATCGACATCGCGACGCCGCTCGATCCCGCGGCCGTCATGAAGGCCGCCGAGGCCGCGGGCCTCAAGCATGCGCCGACCGGGATCGACCACGGCACGGTGACGGTGATCGCCAAGCACACCGGGATCGAGGTCACGACGCTCCGCCGCGATGTCGAGACCTTCGGCCGCCATGCGACCGTTGCCTTCACCGACGATTGGCGCGAGGACGCCGCGCGGCGCGATCTCACCATGAACGCGCTCTCGGCCGATGCCAGCGGCGAGGTCTTCGACTATTTCGACGGGCTCCACGATCTCAAGTCCGGCAAGGTGCGCTTCGTCGGCGCGCCGGAAGACCGCATGCGCGAGGACTATCTGCGCATCCTGCGCTTCTTCCGCTTCCACGCCGATTACGCGGCTGGCGACTTCGATCCGCCGGCGCTGAAAGCGGCGCGCGCATTGAAAGGCGCGTTGAAATCGCTCTCCGGCGAACGGCTGCGCCAGGAGACCTTGAAGCTGCTGGCGGCGCGGCGCGGCGTCGAGACCTGGCGTACCATGCTCGCCGAAGGCATCGTCGCTGCCTTCCTGCCCGCCGCGACGACGATCGACCGGATGGCCAAGGTCGCTGCACTCGAATCCCGCCTCAAAGTGCCGCGGGATCCGATCCGCCGCCTCGCTGCACTCACGATAACCGGCTTCGGCCCGGTCGTTGCCGAGACGCTGAAGCTCTCCAATGCGGATCGCGATCGGCTCGTCGCCATCGCCACACCGCGCCCGGACTTTGCCGCAGGCGACGCAACTTCGGTGCGGCGGCAGATCTACGATCTCGGCAACGCGCTGGCGCTCGATCTTCTGCTGGTCGATTGGAGCGAGCCGGAGATCGATTGGCAGCGCGCCTTTGAGATCGTGCGCGACTGGCCGCGTCCGCACTTCCCGTTGAAGGGCCGCGACGTCTCGGCGCTCGGCGTGCCGGCGGGACCGGAGATCGGCCGTGTGCTCAAGGATCTGGAGGACTGGTGGATCGCCGGCGATTTCGCCGCCGACCGCGCACACTGCCTGGCGGAGCTCAAGCGCCGCATCGGAGGGGAGAAATGAAGCTGCATCACTGGCTGCTGCTGAGCGTTCTCCTGCTGCCGCAAGCCGCGCTTGCTGGTGATCCCGACCCGGAGATCCCGGTGGCGGAGCGCCTCAGCAAGGAGGTCGTCTTCAATCCCGCGATCCAGAAGATCACCATCATCACGGTGAAAGCCTTGGCGCGCGAGCCGAAGCTGCCGGCGGACGAAGAGAAGTACCGGAAGTTCTACGAGGAGGCCGGCGTCTACATGGCCTATCCGCTCGACGTGAAGCTCGGCGCCGATGACCGGGACTATCTGGTCATGCGCTGCGATTCCGGCGGCAGCAACGATCCGCAATGCGTGTTCTCCGCTTCGCAGGATCCGGAGCAGCCGGGTGTCGCGATCCCGGGCACGCTGTTCTTCATCCCCGGTGACGGCTGCGTCTACAGCGGCGGGCATACCAACACCATGTTCGATGCGCGCGCACTCCACTGCCGCAAGGACGGTACCTTGCAGCCGGTCGCGCAGCCCTTCTTCTATGCCGGGTTCCAATCCAAGGCGCTGCGCAAGCTGACGCTCTATGCGGACAAGCAGAAATCGGGCATCGTCACCACCATTGCGCCGGGCGGCTTCGTCGAAGTGGTGCTGCAGGACGGCGATTTCTTCCTGCTGCGTGACGGTTTCGGCATCACCGGCTGGGCGGCGCTGGAGCAGAGCCAGCAGGCGACCGATATCGAGGGCTTCTTCTACAACGGGGATTAGGCACGTGAGCGAGCGCAAGCTGGACCTTCTCGGCGAACTCGAAAAGAAAGTGCTCTGGCTCGCCGCCTGGACCATCCACAACGCCAACCACATCCGCGAGAACAGCGACGGGATGAAGGTCGGCGGACATCAGGCCTCCTCGGCCTCGCTCGCCACCATCATGGCGGCGCTCTATTTCGAGGTGCTGCGGCCCGAGGACCGGGTCGCGGTGAAGCCCCATGCCTCGCCGATCTTTCACGCGATCCAATACCTGCTCGGCAAGCAATCCCAGGAGAAGCTGGAGAACTTCCGCGGCTACAAGGGCGCGCAGAGTTATCCCTCGCGCACCAAGGACAGCGACGAGGTCGATTTCTCGACCGGCTCGGTGGGCCTCGGCGTCGCGCAGACGCTCTTCTCCTCGATCGTGCAAGACTATGTGAAGGCCAAGGGCTGGGCGAAAGACCGGCGCGAAGGCCGCATGATCGCGCTGGTCGGCGATGCCGAGCTCGACGAGGGCAATATCTTCGAGGCGCTGCTCGAAGGCTGGAAGCAGGGCCTGCGGAACTGCTGGTGGATCGTCGATTACAATCGCCAGTCTCTCGACGCCAACGTCCGCGAAGGTCTGTGGCAGCGCTTCGAGCAGATCTTCAAGACCTTCGGCTGGGACGTCGTCATCCTGAAATACGGTTCGTTGCTCGAGGCCGCGTTCCAGGAGCCCGGCGGGGAACGGTTGCGCGACTGGATCGACCGCTGCCCGAACCAGCTCTATTCCGCGCTGACCTTCCAGGGCGGCGCCGGCTGGCGCAAGCGCCTCGAGGACGAGCTCGGCGATCAGGGTGACGTCTCGCGCCTGATTGCGAAACGCTCCGATGCGGAGCTCGCGGCACTGATGACCAACCTCGCCGGCCACGACCGGCCGAGCCTGCTCAAGGCCTTCGCCGAAGCCTCGCAGCATGATCGCCCGACCTGCTTCATCGCCTATACGATCAAAGGCTTCGGCCTGCCGCTCGCCGGGCACAAGGACAACCATTCGGGCCTCATGACCCCGGCGCAGATGGAGACCTTCCGCACCAGCATGAACGTGCGCGAAGCCCATGAATGGGACCGGTTCGAAGGCCTCGGCGCATCAGAGGAGATGCTGCAGGCCTATCTCGACCGCACGCCCTTCGCGCAGGAGAGCAAGCGCCGCCTGAACGGTGCCACTGTGCCGGTGGCGGATTTCGCCGTCACGCCGCAGCCGGTCACCTCGACACAAGCTGGCTTCGGCCAGATCCTGAACGAGATCGGCCGCGAGCAGACGCCGCTTGCTCAGCGCATCGTCACCACCGCGCCGGACGTGACGGTCTCCACCAATCTAGGGCCTTGGGTCAACCGCCGCGGCTTGTTCGCGCGCGCCAGCATGGCGGACACGTTCCGCGAGGAGCGCATCGCCTCGGCGCAGAAATGGGAGTTCGGCCCCTCGGGCCAGCATCTCGAGCTCGGCATCGCCGAGATGAATCTCTTCATCATGCTCTCCGCGCTGGGTCTCTCGCACAGCATCAACGGCGAGCGCCTGATCCCCATCGGCACACTCTACGATCCCTTCATCGCCCGCGGCCTCGATGCCTTGAACTATGCCTGCTATCAGGATGCGCGCTTCATCCTGGTGGCGACGCCGTCGGGCGTCACGCTGGCACCGGAGGGCGGCGCGCATCAGTCGATCGGCACGCCGCTGATCGGCCTCGCGCAAGACGGGTTGGCGGCCTTCGAGCCGGCTTTCGTCGATGAGCTCGCGGTGATCATGAAATGGGCCTTCACCTATATCCAGCGCGGCGGCGAGGGTGATCCCGACGAGCGCAACTGGCTGCGCGACGAGACCGGCGGCTCGGTCTATCTGCGGCTCTCCACCCGCCAGATCGAGCAGCCCGCCCGCACGATGACTCCCGAGCTGGAGCGCGAGATCATCGACGGCGGCTATTGGCTCCGGAGGCCGGGGCCGAACTGCACCGCCGTCATCGCCTATACCGGCGCCGTCGCACCCGAGGCGATCGAGGCGGTGGGCATGATGGGCGAAGCCTGGCGCGACATCGGCCTGCTCGCCATCACCTCGGCCGACCGGCTCAATGCCGGCTGGTCGGCGGCGGTTCGGGCGCGCCAGCGCGGGTTGCGCCACGCGGAATCCCATATCGAGCGCCTGCTGAGGGGCGTCCCGGCCTATGCCGCCTTTGTGACGGTGATGGACGGACACCCGGCGACCCTCTCCTGGCTCGGCGGCGTCTACGGCCATCGGGTCCATCCGCTGGGGGTCGAGCATTTTGGCCAGACCGGCACGGTGGCGGACCTTTATCGCCATTTCGGCATCGACTCGGCCTCGATCCGCAGCGCCGCCGAGCGGATCTCCAAAGACCAGCGGACGCCGTTCAAGCTCGTCCGCTGACGCGGGAATGTGCGGGTTTTCTCGGCAAAAACGCCGCAAAACTTCCTAAAATGCGAACGCTCACACTACGGTGTGCCGATGCTGCCGGTGGGGGCGGAGTCAAGCCGCCCGATGCCCTTCTGGTGTAAGCCCAACGCACTTTACATTGGGGATCGACGGCGTTGAACGACGCCGGCTTCTAGGGTGAGTGGTGCGCCGCCCGTAATCAGGCCGCCGGAAATTCTTCGGGAGGCTTCCATGGAAAACGATCTCATTTTCGAAACGGCGCCGGGCGACATGCTGGCCGGCTCCGATACGGGCGACACGCAGATCGCCGCGGTCACGACGACCGAGGCACCGTTCGCCGATGCGCTCGCGCGGCCCTTCGATGCGGCGCAGGTCGTGGTCCCCGAGGGCCAGAACGTGGTCCGCGAGCCGGTGACACCGGGTGAGATCGTCGAACTCCCGTTCCCGGCCGACGCGCAGTTCCTGGCCCGCATCGCCGACGGCAACCTCGCGATCAAGGTGGGTGACGTCACCGTCATTCTGCAGGGCTATGTCGAGGCCGCCGGCCAGACTCCCCCGGTGATCGAGGCTGCGAACGGCCAGCCGCTCGACATTGCGACGATCCTCGCCTCGACCGATCCCAATATCGACATCCAGACCGCCGCGGGTCCCGCGGCCGGCCCGCAGGGCGCGGACAATACCGGCGCGATCCTCACCCAGTTCGGCGAAGGCGCCGGCCTCGGCGGCTTCACCGGCGTCGGCGCATTGGACGCGACCGAGCTTGCGGGCGGTGGCATCGTGGCGCAGAACGAAACGCTGTTCGTCGCGTTCGGCGCGGCCACGACCGCTGCGATCAACAACGCGCCCGTAGCGAACGACGATTCCTACCTCGCGATCATGAACAGGACATTGTCGGTGGCTCCCGGCATCGGGCTCCTGGCCAACGACACCGATGCGGACGGCGATACCTTGACCGTGTCCGCGGTCACGGCGCCAGCCCACGGCGCGGTGACGGCCAATGCCGATGGCAGCTTCAACTATGTGCCTGTTGCAGGCTACTTCGGTGCCGACAGCTTCACCTACACCGTGGACGACGGCAAAGGCGGCACCAGCTCCGCGACGGTCAACATTTATGTCGATGCCCTGCCGGAGCTCGCCGTGGGAGACACCAAAGGTTTCCGGAATGAGGACGCCGGCAACACCACGGTCGATCTGAACTGGAAATTCGTCGATAAGGACGACGCGGCGCAGCCCACCATCGCCGTGGATCCCACGACGCTGCCGCCGGGTGTCACCTATAATTCGGGCACAAAGCAGCTCGTCTTGAACACCCTCGGCCTCTACGACTACCTGAGTCCCGGCGAGACCGAGAAGTTCACCATCCTGTTCAACGTCACCGATGGCCATGGCGGCGTGACGGTGCAGAAATACGAGTTCACCGTGATCGGTGCCGCCGACGGCGGTGCCGCCGACGCAGTCAACGACACCATCCTCACCAATGTCGGCGCGGGTGTCGCGGTAACCGTTCCGGAATGGGCGATGGTGGCGAACGACAAGGACAGCAGCACCGAGCACCTTACTGGTCTTGTTGCTCCGTCTTCCGGCTTGAGTGGCGCGAGCGTCGTGGGCGGCTTCACCTTTACGGACGACGCCACGAATGGCGGTACCCAGGGCGTCCAGCTGACCGACGGCAGCAAGTCGACGGTCACGATCCAGAACCAGAACGGCGGCGACCTCACCGGCACCACGGCGCATGAGATCATCGTCAGCGGCTCGGCCGGCGACAAGATCGACGGCCATGGCGGCAAGGATCTGATCTTCGGCGGCGGCGGTGACGACACCGTGATCTTCCACAACGGCGACACCGTCCAGGGCCAGGGCGACTCGATCGCCTCCAGCAATGCGCTCGCGACCGCCGCCACCCGCGGCGACGTGCTGGTGCTCGATCACGACGTCAACTTCCAGCCGATCAACCTCACGCATTTCGACGGGATCGAGACGATTTCGACCGCGGCCGCCGACGGCGGTGCGGGGGCGCAGATCGTGACGATCGGTGCGGCGACGGTGACGACGCTGTCCGACCACACGATCACCCCGGGCCTCACGCCGGGTGGCGTCTTCAACAATGAAAAGGACGCCATCCGCATCGACGGCGACGCGGTCGACCAGCTCTATCTTTCGATCAGCAAGGACGGCGCCGGCACCGGCTGGGTCGATACCGGCCAGGACGTGAACGGCTACCATGTCTATGCGCATGAAACGACCGCCGGCAATGCCGCCACGGCCGATGCCTATGTCATGGTCTCGAACGCCATTCCGGTGCAGAACGTGCACCTGAATCAGGATCAGGCGTAAGCGCGCTGCGCTGACGGCGTTCCTCGCATCAACCCCGCGCCTCTGGCGCGGGGTTTTTGCTTTTAAGGCCAGATCACTTCCGGCGGCAGCGACATCAAGATGGCTTCGGTGTTGCCGCCGGTCTTGAGGCCGAACAGGGTCCCGCGGTCGTAGATCAGGTTGAACTCGACATAGCGCCCGCGCTTCTCGAGCAGCGCGCGGCGCTGCTCCGGCGTCCAGCTCTCGTTCATGTGCCGCCGCACGAGCTCCGGATAGATCGCGAGGAAGGCCTCGCCGACCGCGCGGGTGAGGCCGAAATCCTGATCCCAGTCGCCGGTGTTCAAATTGTCGTAGAAGATTCCGCCGATCCCCCGCGCCTCGCCGCGATGCGGCAGATAGAAATACTCGTCGCACCATTTCTTGAACCGCGCGTAGTAATCCGCGCCGAAAGTATCGCAGGCGCCCTTGAGCGCGCCGTGAAAGTCGGCGGTGTCCTCGGCCACGGGGAAGGTCGGCGTCAGATCGGCGCCGCCGCCGAACCAGGCCTTGGTCGTCACGATATGCCTTGTGTTCATATGCACCGCTGGGACCAGCGGCGAATGCATATGCGCGACCAGGCTGATGCCGCTCGCCCAGAACCGCCCGTCATCGCCGGCACCCGGAATCGATTTGCGGAACTCCGGGCTGAACACGCCGTGCACGGTCGAGATATTGACTCCGACCTTCTCGAAGACCCGGCCGCGCATGATCGACATCTCGCCGCCGCCACCATCGCCCGCCTCCGGATCGGGGCGCTCCCAGCTCTTGCGCGCGAAGCGCCCCGCCGGCCGGTCGCTCCCCGCGAGCTCGTCTTCCAGGCGCTCGAAGGCGGCGCAGATCCTGTCGCGGAGATTCGTGAACCAGGCGGCAGCCTGTTCGGGGTGGTCGGCGGGATAGGTGCTCATGATGCTCGCGCGATGTTTTTTGAAGCGTTCAGCTGCCGCATCGCCTCGGCCGTGACGATCGCCGCCGCCATGGCGACGTTGAGGCTCCTGAGGCCCGGCCGCATCGGGATGACCAGCCGTGCATTGGCGGCCGCGGCGACCTCGGCCGGCACGCCGCTGCTCTCGCGCCCGACCAGCAGCGTGTCCGCGGCCTCGAAGGCGAAGTCGGTATAGGCGCGGTCGCCCTTAGTGGTCAGCAGCAGGAGCCGCTCCGTCGCGCCGTTCCGCGACTTGAGATAGGTCTCCCAGGACGTGTGCCGGGCGATCTCCACCTGGTCGATATAGTCCATGCCGGTCCGCCGCATCCTCTTGTCGTCGAAGATGAATCCGGTAGGGAGGATGACATCGACGCCGAGCCCGAAACACGCAGCCAGGCGGAGCATGGCGCCGGTGTTCTGGGGGATATCCGGCTGGTAAAGAGCAAGGCGCATGGGGGTCCTTTAGGGGCCTTCCGCCCGGCCTTCAGGGGGAGAAGGCCGTGCTTTGCAACCCGGGTGATTTCCTTTATACCCATGCCCGGGATCGGCGGGGAAGCGACCGGTTCCGCCTGCCTGAGTGGTTGATTTTGCTAGCGAATTATGCGGCGCTTTGTCGCAATTCCCGCTTGCCATCCGGCGGTCGGACCGATGCTATAAACCCTGACGATCTTTGGGATTTTGCAGCCTGCACCGGTCGGCGTTCCGCCGGCATCGGGGACGCGGGTTCGGGACGAGGGCAGTGCATATGGCGGATCATGCGCAATCGGCGCCAAGCGCGGGTGGGACGCGCCGCGACTTTCTTTATCTGATGTCGGCTTCGGCGGCGGCGTTCGGCGCCGCAGCGGTGGCTTGGCCATTCATCAACAGCATGAACCCGTCGGGCGACGTGCTGGCGCTCTCCTCGATCGAGGTCGATATCTCCGGCGTCCAGCTCGGCCAGGCGATCACCGTGAAGTGGCGCGGCAAGCCGGTCTTCATCCGCCACCGCACGCCGGAAGAGATCGAATCTGCAAAGAAGGCCGACCCCGAGGTCGACCCGGCGAACCCCAAGAACATCATCGCCAACCCGGCCGGCTTGCGCGATCCGCAGACCGATGCCTCGCGCGTGCAGAAGCCGGAATGGCTGATCCTGGTCGGTGTCTGCACCCACTTGGGCTGCGTGCCGCTGGGACAGAAGCCGTCGGATCCGCGCGGCGAGTTCGGCGGCTGGTACTGCCCTTGCCACGGTTCGCAATACGATACGTCGGGCCGCATCCGCAAAGGCCCCGCGCCGCTCGATCTCGAGGTGCCGCAATACGCGTTCACCAACGACACCAACGTGAAGATCGGCTGAGGGAACAGCGAACATGGCTGCCGTTTTCAAGAACCCCGTGATCCGCTGGATCGACCATCGCCTGCCGGTCTTCTCGTACCTGCAGCACGAGGCGAACGACTACCCGACGCCGAAGAACCTGAGCTATTGGTGGAATTTCGGCTCGATCGCCGGCTTCATGCTGATGGTGATGATCGCCACCGGCATTTTCCTCGCCATGCAGTACACGCCGCATGTCGATCACGCCTTTAACTCGGTCGAGCGCATCATGCGCGACGTCAACTATGGATGGATGCTGCGCTACATCCATATGAACGGCGCCTCGATGTTCTTCATCGCGGTCTACATCCACATCTTCCGTGGCATCTACTACGGTTCGTTCAAGGCGCCGCGCGAGCTGCTCTGGATCATCGGCGTTCTCATCCTTCTCCTCATGATGGCGACCGCCTTCATGGGCTACGTGCTCCCCTGGGGCCAGATGAGCTTCTGGGGCGCCACCGTCATCACCAATCTGTTTTCGGCGCTGCCGGTTGTCGGCGGCAAGGTCGTGACCCTGCTCTGGGGCGGCTTCTCGGTCGATAACCCGACGCTCAATCGCTTCTTCTCGCTGCACTACCTGCTGCCCTTCGTGATCCTGGGCGTCGTGGTCGTGCACGTGATCGCGCTCCACCGCTTCGGCTCGAACAACCCGACCGGCATCGACATGAAGGGGCCGCAGGACTCGATCCCGTTCCACCCGTACTACACGGTGAAGGACATGTACGGGCTCGGCGTCTTCATGCTGTTCTTCGCCTTCTGGGTGTTCTTCGCGCCGGTGGCTCTGGGCGACCCGGACAACTTCATCCCCGCAAACCCGCTCTCCACGCCGGAGCACATCGTGCCGGAATGGTACTTCCTGCCGTTCTACGCGATCCTGCGCTCGATCCCGGACAAGCTCATCGGCGTGCTCGCTATGGGCGCCTCGATCGCCGTGCTCTTCATCCTGCCCTGGCTCGACCGCTCGCCGGTCCGCTCGGGCGCCTATCGCCCGGCCTTCAAGCGCTTCTTCTGGACCCTGGTCTTCGTCTGCGCGATCCTGATGTTCGCGGGCAAGTACGCGCCGGCCAACTATTGGCTGCCGTTCGAGTTCACGATCGTCCCGCCGGAAGCCCTGTCCGAGGCCGCGCATCTGGAATCGGTCGATGCGCTCTGGCCGGTGACCTTCGCCGGCGGGCATTTCGGCATCCAGATCATCTTCCTCGGCCAGCTGGCGACGGTTTACTACTTCGCCTTCTTCCTGGTGATCCTGCCGCTGCTCTCGATCTTCGAGCGCACGCTGCCGCTGCCGCTGTCGATCAGCCAGGCGGTGCTGGAGGGTGAAAGCAAAGGCGCGATTCAAAAGCCGGCGACGGAGAAGGCTTAAGACCATGAAGAAACGTTCCATCCTTCTCAACGGCATGGCGCTGGTGGGCGCGGCAATCGCGGTCCTCTTCATCGCCGCTTCGCCGCGCGAGCATCTTCCGGGCGATCCGAAGGAGATCGAGATTCCGCGCGAGGAGTGGTCGTTCAACGGCTTCTTCGGCAAGTTCGACCAGGCCCAGGTGAAGCGCGGCTTCCAGGTCTACAAGGACGTCTGCTCCGCCTGCCATTCGATGAACCTGATGTCGTACCGCAACCTGACGCAGATCGGCTTCTCCGAGGACGAGGTGAAGGAGATCGCGGCCTCGGTCCAGGTGCAGGACGGCCCGAACGACGCCGGCGAGATGTTCGAGCGTGCGGGCAAGCCCTCCGACGCCTTCAAGCCGCCGTTCCCGAACGAGCAGGCGGCGCGCGCGGCCAACAACGGCGCGTTGCCGCCGGATCTCTCGCTGATCGCCCGCTCGCGCGCCGGCAAGGGCTTCACCGGCTATGACGGCGCCGACTACATCCACGCGATCCTCAACGGCTACAAGGAACCGCCTGCCGGCTTCAAGCTCGGCGACGGCATGAACTACAACGAGTACTTCCGCGGCCATCAGATCGCGATGCCGCAGCCGCTCTCCGACGGTGCCGTCACCTTTGCCGACGGTGCGCCGAACACGCTGGAGGACGAATCCCGCGACGTCGCCGCCTTCCTGACCTGGGCCGGCGAGCCCAACCTGGAAGCGCGGCACTTGACCGGCTTGAAGGCGGTGCTGTTCCTGGTCGTCTTCACGCTGCTGTTCTACGCGGCGAAGCGGAAGATCTGGGCGCGCATCCACTGATCCGGATCCGCCGATCCGATTAAGCCGTTATGCAGTCGACGCCCCCGATGCTAAAATGTCGGGGGCGTTTGATTTTGGGGCCCAAGTTGGGGGAAGCATGAAGTTCGATCATGCCGCGGCGGCCATCACCGGCATCGATCACACGCTGGTCGGCGTCCGCGACCTGGAGGCCGCGCGCAGTGCCTGGGACACGCTCGGCTTCACCTGCACGCCGCGCGGCCGGCATATCGGCTGGGGCACCGGCAATTACTGCATCATGCTGGAGAGCGGCTACATCGAGCTCCTGGGCGTGGTCGATCCCAGCCAGTTCCTGAACAATCTCGACGGATTTCTGCAGCGGCGCGAAGGCCTCATGGGCCTCGCCCTCGGCACCGACGATCCGGCGCAATGCGCCGCAGCGCTGCAAGCATCCGGCATCGGTTTCGAAGGGCCGAAGGGCTTGAAGCGCAAGCTGGAGCTGCCGGAAGGCGAGGTGCTGCCGGAGTTTGAGCTGCTCTACCTCGACCGCACGGCGACGCCCGGCGTCAGCACCTTCATCACCCATCATCTGACGCCGGAACTGATCCGCCGCCCCGAATGGCTGCGCCACGCCAACCGCGCGCGGCGGCTGCGCTCGGTCACCGTCGTGACCGAGGATCCGGTCAAGACCGCGATCGGCTATCTGCCGCTGTTTGGCCCGGACCGGGTCCAGGTCTCCGACGCGATGACCGTCGTCGATACCGGCGGCGGCCGCATCCGCTTCGTGACTCCGAAGGGCCTGCGCACGCTCTACGACGCGCTGCTGCCGCTGCCCGAGCACGACATGCCCTGGATCGCCGCCATGAAGATCGAGGTCGCCGACAAGAACCGCTGCCGCGATTTCTTGCGCGACCGCAACGTGCCCATCGAGAAGACCGGCAAGGGCTGCCTGGTCCCACCCGAGGTCGCCAACGGCTGCATCATCGAGCTCGTGCAAACGTGACCGACCACTACAACCAGCCGGAGCTCGCCGTCCTCTATGACGCGGAGAACGGCTGGGACGCGAGCGACGAGTTCTATTGCGGTCTCGCCGAGCGCGTCGGCGCTCGGACTCTGCTCGATCTCGGCTGCGGCACCGGCATCCTGACCCGCGGCATCCTGCAGGCGATCGGCGGCAGCGGCGTCGGCGTCGATCCGGCGGCGCCGATGCTGGAGGTCGCGCGGCGCAACACCACCGACGAGCGGGTCGAATGGATCGTCGGCGATGCCCGCGCGATTCGCCTCGGCCGGCACTTCGACCTCGTCCTCATGACCGGCCACGCCTTCCAGCACTTCCTGACCGAAGCCGACCAGATCGCGCTGTTCCGCACCGTCGCCGCGCATCTCGCACCTGGGGGCCGCTTCGCCTTCGACAGCCGCAACCCGGCGGCCAAGGCGTGGTTGGAATGGGTCCCGGCGGAATCGCGCCGGGTGGTCGAGACGGCGGCCTACGGCGCGGTCGAGATCTGGAACGAGGCCTCGATGAATCCCGACAACATCCTCGACGTCGAAGAGCACTACCGCATCCTCTCCGACGGGCGGCACCTGCACTCGGATTTCCGCCTGCGCTTCTCGCCGCCGGAAGAGCTCTGGGACGGCATGATGGCCGCCGGCCTCGCGGTCGAGCATTGCTACGGCGACTGGGACCGCCGGCCCTTCGCTCCCAATCAGCGCGAGATCATCGTCGTCGCGCGGGCTGCGGCATGATCACCGGCCGCTGCCAATGCGGTGCCGTGCGCTATGAGCACAGTGGCACGCCGAGCGCCGTCTATGTCTGCCATTGCCGCGAATGCCAGAAACAATCCGCCTCCGCCTTCGGCATCTCGGTCGAGATGCCCAGGCTCGGCCTCAGCGTGATTCAAGGGACGCCGAAGTTCTGGACCCGCGACACCGACAGCGGCCGGCGGCTCGTCTGTGCGTTCTGTCCGGACTGCGGCTCGCGACTGTGGCATCGCCCGGAAAGCGGCGGCGACTGGCTGACCTTGAAGGGCGGCGCGCTCGACCAGCCGCCCGACATATCCACGGCGATCCACATCTGGACCTCGCGCAAGCTCCCGGGCGTCATCATCCCCGAAGGCGCGCAGCAATTCCCGGAAGAGCCGGTCTAGGCGAAGAGCGCCGGCAGTGCAGCCGCCAGGATCGCCGCGGCGAAGCTGATGTTCATCGCCCGCTCGATCCGCGGCGGCAGCGCGGCGCGGTGCAGCACCGCGCCCAGCAGAACCCAGGCCATATCGACCACCAGGATGACGGCGACGATGAGCGTCCATTTCAAAACTGCGTCGGCCGAGGCGCCGCTGCCGATCAGCGTGGTGGAGGCCATCAGCGAGGCGAAGGCGAGATAGGCTTTGGGATTGGTGATCCCGAGCAGGAACCCGCCCGCCGCCGAGGCGGTGAGGCCGGCGTTTCCCGGCGCCGCGATCGGCGCGCTCCCGATCTTCCAGGCGAGAACCACCAGATAGAGCACGGCCACCACCGATGCCGCCTTGAGCAACACCGGGAAGGCCGCCAGCAGCGAGAACAATCCCGCGGCGCTGACCGCCGCCGCCACAGCGAGGCCGAGCTGCAGCCCGGCGTAATAGCGCAGGCCCGCGCGCAGGCCGCCGCCCCGCGTCACCGCCAGCAAGGCGGCGATGCCGGGTCCCGGCGATCCCAGAAGTGCCACCGCCGCCAGCAGGAACAGTCCAATCGCTGCCCAGTCCATGGTCAAACCCCCTTCAGAAGCCGGGGTTGAATAGCGCCGCGAACTTCATTAGAAAATCGAATTGTTCTGAACGATCCTATTATGGACGTTAATATGGAAACCTTGCGGGACATCGATGTGCGGCTGCTGCGCGCCTTCGTGGCGGTGGCCGATACCGGGCGCATGACCCAGGCGGCGCGGGTGGTGAACTTGAGCCAGGGTGCCGTCAGCCAGCAGATCAAGCGGCTCGAGGGCCTGTTCGGCTGCGCGCTGTTCCGGCGCGATGCCGACCTCGTGCGCCTGACCCGCGAGGGCGAGCGGTTGATGGTGCGGGCGCAGCGGCTGATCGCGCTCAACGACGAGATCGTCAACGAGATGCGCGCGACCGAGTTCTCCGGCGAGGTCCGGCTCGGCGTGCCGCACGATCTGGTCGCCATGCTGATGCCGCCGATCCTGCGCGTCTTCCGCCAGGCCCATCCCAATGTGCTGGTGACGCTGGTCAGCGACACCAGCAAGAGCCTCGCGGCCCAGCTTCTGGACGGCGGCATCGATCTCACGCTGCTGACCGAATCCAAGCTCGGCCCGCGCGATCACCGCCTGCTGACCGACCGCCTGGTCTGGGTCGGGGCGAAAGGCGGCGACGCGGCAAACCGCCGGCCGCTCTCCGTGGCGCTCGGCAACGAGAGCTGCGCCTTTCGCGCCTCGGCGGTGCAGGCGCTGACCAAGGCCGGCATCGAATGGCGCGCGATCTGCCAGGTCGGCAGTCTCGAACCGGTCTTCGCCACGCTCGAAGCCGACATGGCGATCGCCGCCTTCCTCTCGCGCACGGTGCCGGATCGCCTGGAGGTGATCGACGACGGCATCCTGCCGAAACTCTCGCAGCACCCGATCAGCTTGCGCACCTCGCCCAGCGGCATGAGCCCGGTGGCGCAAGAGCTCGCGCGGCACATTCAGGACGGCTTCGAGCGACGGTATACCTAGAGAGAGAATCGTCATGCCTGGCCCCGTCCGCGAATGCGGACATTCGTCCGCTGGGTCCGGGCATGACGATCTAATTAATGCTTCAGCGCGTGCCGCAACCGCCGGACGCTGAGCCAGACCGCAGCCAGCACGATCGGCACCGCGATCGCACTCAGCAGGCGATGGTCGCCTTCCGGCATGATGCCATCGGTCAAAATCTTCAGGATCGCCAGCAGGTAATAGCTGATCGCGAAGACCGAGAGGCCTTCGACCGCCTGCTGGATGCGGAGCTGGGCGCGGCTGCGCTCTTCCATGGCGCGGAGCAGGGCGCCGTTCTGCTCCTCGAGCTTCACGTCCACGCGGGTGCGCAGCATGTTGCTGGCCTGCGCGATGCCTTGCGCCAGCTCGTCCTGGCGGCGCAGCGACGCCGCGCAGGTCTTGATCGCCGGCCGGAAACGGCGGTCGAGGAAGACGCCGATCCGCTGATAGCCTTCGATCCGGCCCTCGCGCAGTTCGGCAATCCGGTCCTCGACCAGGTCGGCATAGGCCGCGGTCGCGCTGAAGCGATAGCGGCTGCGGCTGGCCAGCGCCACGGATTCCGCGGCGAGGCCGGTCAGCTCGTCCAGCAGCTTGTGATCGTTGTCGTCTGCGCCATCAATAGCGGTGCGCGAGACGATGTCGGCCAATTGCCGCTCCATCCGGGCTAGCTCCGGGCCGGTGGCGCGCGCGGTCGAAAGGCCGAGCAGCGCCATCATGCGATAGGTCTCGATCTCCAACAGGCGCTGCACCATGCGGCCCAGGCGCCCGGCGGTGAGGGTGCGGTTGCGGATCAGGATCCGGCTGAACCCGTCCGCGGCGATGCGGAAATCGGTCCAGGCCTCGGCATCCTCGCCGCCGATCGTGGCCGCCACCAGGTCCTGCGCGCTGAAGATCGCATCGACGCGCTCGGACGCCGACGCCGCCTCGACCCGGAGATTGACCGCGACCAGGCAGGGGGCCGGCAGCGTCTCCATCAGCGTGGTCAGCGCATCCGGCAGATCCGGCCAGGGCTTCGCGGGATCGGGATCGGGCGCGACATGGGTGAGGGTGGCGAACTCGGTGTGCCGCTCCCAGCGGATGACCCGGTCCTCGGCCACGATCAGCCATTGCCGGGCACCTTGGGGCGGCACCGGCGCCGCGAACTGGCGGCAGAGCGCCACCAGGTGATCGAAATCCCGCGCCGCCCCCTGCTCGCCGGTCTGGTAGGCGAGATGGGTGACCAGGGCCGGCTCGGCGATGCGCAACGAGGGTCGCGCATGCACTTCGTCGTTGAGATCGCGGCGGTCGGTGTGTTCCCAGGCCATGGCCGCACTATAGCGGCTTTTGCGCATGGCCGGACTCCGACCTAAGGCCTAGACGTTGAAGCGGAAGTTGAAGATGTCACCGTCCTGGACGACGTATTCCTTGCCTTCGGCGCGCATCTTGCCGGCTTCCTTGGCCGCGGCCTCGCTGCCGCAGGCGATGAAGTCGTCGCAGGCGATGGTCTCGGCGCGGATGAAGCCGCGCTCGAAATCGGTGTGGATGACGCCCGCCGCCTCCGGCGCCTTGGCGCCGCGCCGCACGGTCCAGGCATGGGCCTCCTTGGGACCGACGGTGAAGAAGGTGATGAGGTCGAGGAGCTTGTAGCCGGCGCGGATCACCCGGGAGAGGCCGGTCTCCTTGAGCCCGAGCGTGGACAGGAACTCCGCCTTCTCCGCCTCGTCGGTCAGCTGCGCGACCTCGGCCTCGATCGCGGCGGAGATCACCACGGTCGCGGCACCCTGCGTCTTCGCCCATGCCGCGACCTTGTCGGAGAGGGCGTTGCCCGTGGCGGCGGCGCCTTCATCGACGTTACAGGCATAGAGCACCGGCTTCCCGGTCAGGAGCTGCAGCGACTTCAGCACCGGCCGCTGCTCGGGCGTCAGGTTCGGGATGATGGTGCGGGCGGGCTTGCCGGCGCGCAAAGCCTCCAGCGCCGGCGTCATCACGTCGAGCAGCGCCTTCGATTCCTTGTCGCCGCCCTTGGCCTTCTTGGCGGCGTTGTCGGCACGCTTCTCCAAGCCTTCGAGATCGGCCAGCATCAGCTCGGTCTCGACGGTCTCGGCATCGCGAATGGGATCGACCGAGCCCTCGACATGCGTGACCTCGCCCTCGAAGCAGCGCAGCACATGCACGATGGCATCGGTCTCGCGGATATTGGCAAGGAACTGGTTGCCGAGGCCTTCGCCCTTGGAGGCGCCGCGGACCAGGCCCGCGATATCGACGAACTCCAATTGCGTCGCGATGATCTTCCCGGACTTCGCCGCCTTGGCGAGCTTCTCCAGCCGCTCATCCGGCACCGCCACGCGCCCGACATTGGGCTCGATGGTGCAGAACGGGTAATTCGCGGCCTGGGCGGCGGCGGTCGAGGTGAGCGCGTTGAACAGGGTCGACTTGCCGACATTCGGCAGGCCGACGATGCCGCAGTTGAAACCCATCGTCTTAAGTCCCGGGAAAGCTTGACCGTTTGCGCGGAACGCCGGGACCAAGAGACCCGCCTCGCGCCGCGCGGTGATGACAGAAAGCGGAGGCGCTGTCCAGCAAGGGCGCGCGTCCGAAAAGCCGCTGCACGGCCAGTGCGCTCGGTGCAGTGCGTTCGGTGGATTTTCCAGAACAAAAAGAGTACAATCGCTTGGATCGCCGGACAAACTTTCCTCGGGGATCCGCGTCAGCCAACCCAGGGCAATCGCGGCGGTCACGGCACAACGCAGACCGGACGCAGACAGAGCAAAGTTTTCCACGCGGAATCAGCAAGCGGACGGCGCCGGACCCGTCTGCGTCGACCGATCGCAACGCCGACCGGAAGCAGACGGGAAAAGATGTGCATTCGCAATCAGATAGGAGAAGCTGGCGGTTCGGGCCTGTTGCGGTGCAACGCAGACAGAACTAATTTTTCACGCCGGTATTCCTCCGGCCGCATCGCTCAGGGTCAGGTCCTCAAGATTGCCTAGGACTCGGTCTTCGCCTTCGGCGGCGGGTTGATCGCCAGGTTCACCTTGTTCATGAACCGCCCGTCATCGCCGGCGATCATCAGCGGGATGGCGTCGGTGACGGCATCGAGCATCGCCTGCACCTGGGCCTGCTCTTCCTTGAAGAAGTCCATGAGCACATACGCCTTCACCATCTCCTTCTGGCCCGGATGATCGACCCCCAGGCGCACCCGCCAGTAATCGGGACCGATATGGGCGTCGATCGAGCGGATGCCGTTATGACCTCCCGCGCCGCCGCCGCGCTTCACCCGCACCTTGGCGAGCGGCAGGTCGATCTCGTCGTAGAGGACGATGACGTCGCTGGGCTGGAGCTTGAAGAATTGCAGCGCGGCCTGAACGGCGCGGCCGGAATCGTTCATGAAGGTCTGCGGCGCCAGCGCCAGCACCTTCTCGCCGCCGATCGTGCCTTCGGCGGTCAGGCTGTGGAAGCGTTCGCGGATCGCGGAAAAAGAATGGCGGCGGATGATCGCATCCACCGCCATGAAGCCGATGTTGTGGCGGTTGCCGGCGTAGCGCGGGCCAGGATTGCCCAAGCCGACCAGCAACCGCATTCAACAATCCCCGTCTTGCTGGATGGGGTCTTACTTCTTCGCCGCCGGAGCCTTGGCGGCCGTAGCCGGAGCCTTGGCACCCGCAGCACCCGCGGCCGGAGCCGCACCACCGGCAGCCGGAGCACCGGCAGCCGGAGCGGCAGCGGCCGGAGCCGCGGCAGCCGCAGCGGCCTTTTCCGCCGCTTCCTGCTGCTCGGCCTTGAGGCCGGTCGGGGCGCCGATCGAGACCACCGTGAAGTCCCGCTCGCGAACCGCGAGCTGGGCATTCTCCGGCAGCTTCACCGCGTGGATGTGGATCGAGCCGCCGATCTCGAGGCCGGTCAGATCGACCTCGATCGCCTGCGGGATCGCATCCGGGGCGCAGATGAACTCGATCTCGTGGCGCACGATGTTCAAGACGCCGCCGCGCTTGATGCCCGGGCTGGCGGCTTCGTTGCGCACGACCACCGGCACGTTGACATGGACCTTGGTGTCCTTGCCGATGCGCTGGAAGTCCACATGCAGGGTGCGATCCGTCACCGGATCGAACTGCACGTCGCGCGGCAGCACGCGATGCTTGGTGCCTTTCAGGTCGACGTCGAGCAACGTCGCGTAAAAGGTCTTCTTGTGGATGAGCTTGTCGATCTCCTTGGGATCCAACGAGATCAGGGTCGGCTCCTTCTTGTCACCATAGATGACGGCGGGGACGCGACCGTTACGACGGGATTCACGGGCGGCCCCCTTTCCGGCGCGGTCGCGGGCTTCCGCGGTCACGCTTTCGATTGCTGCGGCCATGATTGTCTCCTTCAGGCTTCGCAATACCCCCACGCGAACCATTCGCGTGAAGACCGGTGGCCTCCAGGGGTGCCGACCGGATTTGATCCACCAACCTACTCTTCCTTATTTCGGCGCGTGGGGTTGGCGGGGCGGCCACGTGCCGAAATCCTGATCAGCGCTCGCGCGCCGAAATCCTAATCGAACAGCGAAGAAACACTCTTCTCGCCACTGATCCGCGACATCGCCTCGGCCAGCAGCGGCGCGATCGAAAGCTGGCGCACGGTCTGCGAGACGCGCACCGCCTCGGTCGCCTGGATGCTATCGGTGATCACCAGGCTCTGCAGCGGCGAGGCGGAGACGCGGGCGACCGCGCCGCCCGACAGCACGCCGTGCGTGGTGTAAGCGGAAACGGATTCGGCGCCGGCTTCCTTCAGTGCGACCGCGGCGTTGCACAGCGTGCCGGCGGAATCGACGATGTCATCGACCAGGATGCAGCGGGTGCCGGCGACCTCGCCGATGATGTGCATGACTTCCGAGACGCCGGCGCGCTCGCGGCGCTTGTCGATGATGGCGAGATCGGCGTCGAGCCGCTTGGCGATCGCGCGGGCGCGCACCACGCCGCCGACATCGGGGCTGACGATGGTGAGGTTGTTGCCCGGATAGCGCTCCTTGATGTCCTTGATCAGGACCGGGGCGGCAAAGAGATTGTCGGTCGGGATGTCGAAGAAGCCCTGGATCTGCCCGGCATGGAGGTCGACGGTCAGCACGCGGTCGGCGCCGGCGGTGGTGATGAGGTTCGCCACCAGCTTGGCCGAGATCGGCGTGCGGGGGCCGGACTTCCGGTCCTGGCGCGCATAGCCGTAATAGGGAATGACCGCGGTGATCCGGCGCGCCGAGCTGCGCTTCAGCGCATCCAGGATGACCAGCAGCTCCATCAGGTTGTCGTTGGTCGGGAAGGAGGTCGGCTGCACGACGAACATGTCCTCGCCGCGCACGTTTTCCTGGATCTCGACGAAGACTTCCATGTCGGAGAAGCGCCGGATGCTGGCGCTCACCAGCGGCAAATTCAGATAGGCAGAGATCGCCTCGGCCAGGGGCCGATTGCTGTTGCCCGTCAGGATCTTCATCTCTGCCTCAAACCGCGCGCGCCGCACCCGCTTCGCCACGAGGCATCCGGGGGAGGCCAACCGGAGCCACCCAATCCAAGATTCCGCAGGGGCGAAAAGCGCGCGGAATTTAACAGCGGTGTGACGCCCCGGCAAGAAAGAAGAATCTTGGGTCGAGAAGGGTTATATTATTGAATTTACTTATAAAATTATATCCATGCGGGATCGGAGGGAAGCCCTGCGGTGCCACTGCATCCGAAAAGTCACACGAGGCCGATCACCGAAATCTGCCGTCCGTAATCCGGCTCCTTCGCCAGGGTGGTGCGACGGTAGCTGAAGAAGTCTTCGGTCTCCGCGCAGGTATCGTTCCCGGCCGCCGCGACCGAGCCCAGGCCGAGCGCCCTCAGCTCGCGCTCGACGAAGCCGACGAGGTCGAACATGAAATGTCGGCAGCGGACCGAGGTGGTGAAGAAGCGTGCATTGGCGCGGTCGCGGTCGATGAAGGGCTGCGGGAACTCCGGGCCGACCTCGTAGGATTTCTGCGCGATCGCCGGGCCGATGCCGGCTTGGATCTGCGCAGGCTTCGCGCCGAGCCGCTCCATCGCGGCGACGGTTTCCTGGAGCACGCCGCCGATGGCACCCTTCCACCCCGCATGGCACGCGCCGATGACGCCGGCTTCCGGGTCGGCGAACAGCACCGGCACGCAATCGGCGGTGAGAATGCCGAGGCTCCGCCCCGAGAGCTTCGTTACCAGGCCATCGACCTGCGGGCGTTGGGTCTCATCCCAAGCTTCGTCGACCACGGCGACCTTGGCGCTATGCACCTGATACGCAGTCGAGAGCGAATGCACCTCGAGCCCGGCTTCGCGCAAGGCCCGCGCGCGGTTCTCGACCACCGCCGCCGGATCGTCCTTGGAACCGAGACCGCAGTTCAGCGACGCATAGATCCCGTCGCTGACGCCGCCGCGCCGGGTGAGGAAGCCATGGCGGATACCGTTCAAGTTCTGGAGGTTGTGGAGCTCGATCATAATCCCGCCGGTTGCGGTGCGTTGGGAGAGGTCAAAGCCAGCACTTTGAAGAGACTGCCCATTCCGTCGGCGCCGATCAAGCGGGCGAGCGCGGCGTCGATCTCCGCGCGTTGCGCGGCATCGCTCTTGGCCTTCAAAGTATCGGTGCGCAATCCGATGCCGAGCATCTGGAGAAACGCGCCCTGCGTCGTCGGTCCATGGGTCGCCGCCCCGGCTTCACGCGCCGCCGCGGCCAGGGCCGCGAAATCGACATGGGCGGTGAGATCGGCGCAGCCCGGGTCGATCAGCGGGTCATGATAGCGATGCTGCTTCAGCGCCTGGAGCGAATCGCCGAGGCCGCTCTCCATCGGCCCGTAGTCGATGATGAGGGCTGCCCCTTCGCTGCGGGCGAGGCGGCGGCCCAGCGCGGCGGCGACCCGCAAGCCGGCGGGCGAGATCTCGGCAATCTCGCCCAGCGTCGCCTTGGCATGGGCGGGGCGCAGCAGCTTCAGCGCAGGCCCCGGCTCGGCTTCGCCGAAGGCGAAACCGTGCTCGCCTTTGCTGACGACGACGCGCTCCTTCCAGCCCGCTTCGGTCATCACGAATTGATGAATCGGCAGCGCATCCCAGAACTCGTTGGCGACCAGCAGCATGGGTCCCGGCGGCAGCGTGTCGAAGCTCCTGTGCCATTGCGGCTTGAAGCCGTGCAGCGCGGCCTTCTGCGTCGCGATCAGCGTGGCATTGATCTCGACCAGATGGATCTCGGCGGCGGCCAGGAAGTCGGGCGCGACGCGCGCCGCGCGGAGCGCATCGGCCATCAGCGTGCCGCGGCCGGGACCCAGCTCGGCGAGGATGAAGGGTGCGGGCCTGCCCATGCGCGACCAGAGATCGACGCACCAGAGGCCGATCATCTCGCCGAACATCTGGGAGACTTCCGGCGCGGTGATGAAATCGCCGCGGGCGCCCAAGGGATCGCGGTCGGCGTAGTAGCTTCCGAGCGCGAGCTCCATGAACTCGGCCACGGTCACAGGGCCGTTCACTGCAATCCGTCGGTGCAGTTCATGCGCGATGGCGTTGCCGCTGACCGGCGTCGTCACGGTCTCGCTGACGTATTGGGAACCTTCGCCGCATGACGACGCGCGTTGAAACGCGCGAAGGCCACGATCGCAATTCCCGCGACCAGCATGGCAATGCTGTACCACTGGCCGAGGGTGACCGAGGTCGCGAGCGCTACTTCCGGCTCGCGGAACTGCTCGCCGGTGATACGGGCGATCGCGTAGCCGATCAGGAAGGCGCCGGACAATGTGCCGATCTTGGCGCGGATGCTCTCGCGCCGGGCCAGGAGGAAGAGTGCGACAAAGAGCAGCACGCCCTCCAGGGCGGCCTCGTAGAGCTGGCTCGGATGGCGCGGCAATCCGCCCGCGGCGGGATCCGGGAAGATCACCGCCCAAGGCACGTCGGTCGGCCGGCCCCAGAGCTCGCCGTTGACGAAGTTGGCGATGCGGCCGAGCAGGAGCCCGATCGGCGTCGCCGCCGCGATCGGATCGGCGACCGCGAAGAACGGGATCTTCTTCACATAGGCGTAGATGAACATGGCGAGGATGACGCCGATCAACCCGCCGTGGAACGCCATGCCGCCTTTCCAGATCATGAAGATCTCGAGCGGATGGGCGAAGTAGTAGCTGGGTTCCCAGAGCAGCACCTGGCCGAGGCGCCCGCCGACGATGATGCCGACGGTGCACCAGGTGACGAGGTCGTCGCAATTGTCGCGCGTCAGAAGGCGCGGCGGCTTTGCGGTCAGCCAGAGCACATAGCGCCAGGCGAGCACGATCCCCGCGATATAGGCGAGCGCATACCAGCGGACCACCAGCGGGCCGATCGAGAAGGCCACCGGATCGAAATTCGGAAAAACGAACGCGTTCATCTGCGCTTCGATCTCTTATGAGTGACCTGCGCCACGGGGTATCCTATAATGTCCGGCGTTATATCGGGCGAACCGGGCATGAGCAAGCCATCCGCCCCGCGAGGAGATTTTTGAAGATGCAGACCGACAATCGATTGCTGGACGACATGGCGAAGGCGGCCAGCGGCGCGCTGGGCTCGCTGGCGGGCCTGCGTCACGAAATCGAAATGCGGGTGCAGCAGCAATTGGAGCGACTGCTCGGCCGGATGAACTTGGTCAGCCGCGAAGAGTTCGAAACCATGAAGGCCGTCGCCCAGGCCGCCCGCGAGCAGCAGATCAAGCTCGAACGCCGCCTCCACGAGATCGAAGCGCGCCTCGGCATGGCCGCAGCGCCCGCCGCCCCGGAAGCCGTGCCGGAATCCACGGCATCCCACGACGACCTGTCAAAGCCGGATTGACGCACTAAACCCCGTCACGGGCGCCTCGGAGCGGGCCTTGCCTTCCTCTGCTCTGAGTGGTACATTTGTACCAAGATAACAAGCGCAATCATGGAAATCGAGCGGGTTCAGACCGGGGTCAGGATCGAGAAGCGGCTGCTGAAAGTGCTGAAGGCGCTGGCGGAGCTGAAGGATCTCTCCTTGGGCGATCTCATCGAGGGGATCTGCCTCCATGCGCTGGACGGCAAGGCGCCGTTCGAGAAGGAGACGCTGAAGCAGATCAAGGAACTGAAGCGGATCTACGGGTTGAGCCTGACCGCGGCGGACAGCCATCAGCTGAAGGAGGCCGGCGATGCGGGACGATGATTTCCTGGCGGCGCTCGAGAGTGGGACGCTGCCCCTGGCGGCATTCGACCACCGCGCCCATGTGCGGGCCGGCTATCTCTATGTGACGCGCCATGGCTTCGGCGGCGCGGTCGAGCGCTTCGCCCGCACGCTCAAAGCCTTCGCCGCTCGCCATGGCAAGGACGGGCTCTATCACGAGACCATCACTGTCGCTTTCCTGGCGCTCATCAACGAGCATGTCGCCGCGAGTGACGCCCAGGACTGGGTGAGCTTCATCGCCGGCAATCCCGAGCTGCTGGACCGGCGTGTGCTCACGCGTTTCTATGCGCCGGAAGAGCTCGCTTCCGCCGAAGCGCGCCGCGTGTTCAAGCTGCCGCGGACGCGCGTCGCCTAGATCGCGGTGAACCCGTTATCGACGAAGAGCTGGGCGCCGTTCACGAAGCTTGCTTCGTCGCTGAGCAAGAAGAGGGCGGCGCTCGCGACTTCCTCCGGCTCGCACATGCGGCCCTGTTGCGCCTTCATCGCTGCTTCCGAGGCATCGACGCCGTATTTGGTGAGGGCGTCCACCTCGCGCAGTCCATGCGGCGTCTTGATGAAGCCGGGGCAGACTGCGTTGCAGCGGATGCCCTGGTCGCGATATTCGACGGCAATCGCCCGGGCGAACATATGCACGGCACCCTTGGTCGTGTCGTAAAGCACCTCCATCGGCGTCGCCGCGACGGCGGAGATCGAGGAGGTGCAGACGATGGCGCCCTTGCCGGCGGCGAGCATGCCCGGCAGCACCGCCTGGGTCATCAGAAACATCGAGCGCACGTTGACATTCATCAGCCAGTCGTATTCCGCCTCGGTCGTTTCGAGGAACGGCTTCACCACGATCGAGCCCGCGTGGTTGAAGAGCGCCGTCGGCGGGCCGAAGATCGCGGCGGCAGCCGCGACGGCGGCTTTGACCGCGCCAGCCTGGCTGACGTCGGCCTCGGCGAAGATCGCCGCGCCGCCGCCGGCGCGAATCTCATCGGCCAGTTGCTTGCCGAGCTCGACCTGGCGGTCGACGATCGCGACCTTGGCGCCTTCGGCCGCGAAGAGGCGCGCGGCCGCGGCGCCGCAACCGCTCGCTCCCCCTGAGATCAAGGTGCTTCGTCCGGCCAGACGCTTGCCGCTCATGTTCCAGCTCCCGGTTTCAGAAAGATCCGCCGGTCGGCGAAGGGGGCCGACCGGCGGGCTGCAGTGGGGATGTTCAGACTCTGGTCGTCTCGCCGACCGCGCTTTCCGCTTCGCGGATCGCGGCCTGGCGCTTGGCGATCTCCTCGCCGATCGGCGGGCCCTGGAAGCGGCGGCGTTCGAAGCCGAACCAGACGATAGCCGTCAGCAGCAGGAACCCCAGGGTGATCCAGAGCGCCTTGTCGTTCGGCGGCTGGATGCCGACGACGAAGATCAGGATCATCGAGAGGATCGAGAGCACGCCGAAGACCCGATACCAGTTGCCGATATCCCAAGGCCCCATCTGGGTCCAGGTCTTGCGATAGGCGACGAGGCCAAGGGTGATCGGCACGGTGAAGGACAGGAACAGGAAGATCACCGTCACGGAGACGATCGTGGTGTAGAGCGAAGTATAGGCGGTGAACAGCACGGCCAGCGTCGCGCCGGTCCAGATCGCCGCGACCGGCGTGCGGTATTTGGGACTCACCGTCTTCAAGGCACCCGAACCCGGCAGGCCGCCGTCGCGGGCGAAAGCGAAGATCATGCGCGAGACCGAGGTGACCGTCGCAAGCCCGCAGAGATACTGCGCAACCAGGATGATCAGGTAGAGCACCAGCTTGATCGTCCCGGGCAGCGTCTGGTCCATGGTCCAGAAGAAGACGTTCCAGCCCTGGCCGGCGGCCTGGTCCATGTTCGGGATGGCGACCACCACCGCAATCAGGAACAGCCAGCCGAAGACGCCGGACCACCAGACCGAGCCCACCATCGCCCGCGGGACATTGTGCGCCGCCTTCAAGGTCTCTTCCGAGGTATGCGCCGAGGCGTCATAACCGGTGATGGTGTAGATCGGCAGCAGCAGGCCCAGCAGGAAGAGGAAGCCGGTGCTGCCGGTCTGCGGCCACACGCCGCCGCCCGCATCGCCGCTGTAATTACTGAAGGTCCAGAGCCGGCTGAAGTCGTAGCTCGGCGCAAAGGCGAACAGCGCCACGGCCAGCGCGATCGAGCCGAAGAAGATGAGATAGCCGCTGAAGTCGGTCAGCACGCTGGTGAGCTTGATGCCGAGATGATTGATCAGCGCCTGGCTCGCGGTGACGACGATCATGAAGGTGAGCTGCTCGCCATAGGTCATTTCCAGCCCGAGCATCGGGCCGAAAGCGCCGTAGAAGAAGGTCCAGGTGCCGACATTGATGGCGCCGAGCACGGTCACCAGCCCGAGGAGATTGAGCCAGGCGGTGAGCCAGCCCCAGCCGCGGTTGCCGAGGATCGAGCCCCAGTGATAGAGGCCGCCGGCGGTCGGATAGGCGGAAGAGATCTGTGCGAGGGCCACGGCGAAGACGCCGGAGATGAAGGTGCCCAAGGGCCAGCCGATGCCGATCGAGGCGCCGCCGACACCGGAAAGGCCCTGGCCCAGCGAATTGATCCCGCCGCTCAGGATGCAGATGATCGAGAAGCTGATCGCGAAATTGGAGAACCGGCTCATCCGGCGCTCCAGCTCCTGTGCATAGCCCATCGAGTGGAGGACCTTCACGTCCTCCCGCTTGTCGGTCTCGGAATAGCCGGCACCGCCGGTCGGTTGTGTCGCCATTGTTGTCTGCCCCCTCTGTTGGCCGAATCTCGCGCGGATTCCGCTTCTGGAGCGACGTTGCGGCGGGTGTCATCGACTGGCAATATCCCAAAGGGGCTACCGGGAAGCCGAACGCCATGACGGCCGCTCTTGCCGGGATCATCGATCCCACTCCACTTTCCGAACGCGTCGCCGCTTGGCAGAGCCATGCCGCGGCGATCATCGACGCGATCGACGATCCGAAGCTGCCGGAAATCCTCGATCGCAGCCTCGAGCGGCTGGTGCCCTACGACATCTCGGTGATCTTCGCCTATCCCGACGAGGCCGAGCCGCTCTATCTCCATGACGGATTCCGCGGCCATGCGCCCGGTGCGGCGCTCGATGCCTATCTCAAGGGTGCCTATCTGCTGGACCCCTTCTTCACCGCCTGCGCCCGGCGGGTGCCGCCCGGCCTCTATCGGATGCGGGACCTGGCGCCGGACGGTTTCTTCGAAGGCGAGTACTTCAATTCCTGGGAGGTCCATCCCTGCATTTCGATGGAATCCGGATCGCTGGCCGAGGAGATCGGCTTCATGGCGCCGCTGCCGGACGGGTTCATGGCGACCTATTCCCTGATGCGCAGCAACGGCAACCGGCCGTTCAGCGACGAGGAGATCGCAATCCTGAAGATCGTCGAGCCGGTGGTCCGGGCGGCGATGACCCGGCACTGGCGGCATCTCCGGCATCGGCCGGAAGCGGGCAAGGCGCCGGCATGGTCGACCCGGGGCGAACTGATGGAGCTCGCCTTCGAACGTTTCGGCCAGGAGGTCCTCTCGCCCCGGGAGCAGATGGTGGTGCAGCTCATCCTGCGCGGGCATTCGGCGCATTCCATTGCGCGGACCCTGGAAATCGCCGAAGGCACCGTGAAGAACCACCGCAAGAGCATCTATGCCAAGCTCTGCCTTTCCAGCCAGCAGGAGCTGTTCTCGCGCTTCATCCGCTCGATGCTGCAATAGGAGTCGACGCGGAGCCTCAACCGCATTGAAGCGAGTCGACGCGCCGGCCTCTCGTAAAATGATGTGCTGAAAGCCGCGCGAAATCTCGCTCTTGTTAAATTGTCTTAAAAGGACTCTTGCGCCGGACTCCCAAACCTGCGACTCTAAATGTGGTGGGAAAGCAAAAATTGACCATCAAATCCTGGGGGCGAGCGCCCCACCCGCGCGGATTCCAGGTGGCCGACGCATGGAGGGCGCTCTGATGACTGCTACGCTCCGAACCGAGTCGACCCCGATCCCGACATCCAATCCCCTCGACGTCATGGAAGAGCTGGTGAGTGCCAACGAATGGCGCTACGACCGCTCGAACGACGAAGAGATGATTGTCGAGATCGCAGGTCAGTGGTGCGAATACCGGATGTTCTTCGTCTGGCAAGCCGATCTCGGCGCCATGTATTTCTCCAGCCTGTTCGACCTCAAAGTTCCGGCCAACAAGAAACGCGAAGCGGCCGAGCTCCTGTCGATGATCAACGAGCGGCTGTGGCTCGGGCATTTCGATCTCTGCTCGGAAGAGAGCGCGCCGATGTTCCGCCACACGATCCTGTTGCGCGGGACCGGCGGCGTGGCTGTCGAGCAGCTCGAGGACTTGATGGAAGCGGCCTTATGCGAATGCGAGCGCTACTATCCGGCCTTCCAGTTCGTGATCTGGGGCGGCAAGCGGCCTGAAGAGGCGATGCAGGCCGCGATGCTGGAGACCGTCGGCGAAGCCTGATAGCTTTCCCGGATGACTGAGCCAAAGCAGCAGGTGTTGCGCCTGCCGGGACCGCTCGTCCTGGTCGGTTG
>Ga0209257_1001300_pt1 | contig 30429 bp, 30 predicted proteins | sample AraplaCvi_mCL_r2_FD_184277 | JGI IMG/M metagenome (GOLD analysis project Ga0209257, IMG submission 184277) | Arabidopsis root microbial communities from North Carolina, USA - plate scrape MF_Cvi_mCL_r2 (SPAdes) (version 2) | ecosystem: Host-associated > Plants > Roots > Endosphere | place: USA...
AAGCCTGGCTGGTCGCCACCACCACCCGCATCGCCATCGACGAGCTGCGCATGGCGCGCCGCAGCCGCGAGCACTATGTGGGCATCTGGCTGCCCGAGCCGGTACTGACGGACGATGCCAGCACGCCGGAGCGCCTGCACGAAGCGGCCAGCGATCTCTCCGTTGCCTTCCTGGCGGTACTGGAACGGCTGGCGCCGGAAGCACGCGCCGCCTTCCTGCTGCACGATGTGTTCGACCGTGACTATCCCGAGATCGCCCGCATCCTCGACAAGAGCGAAGCAGCCTGCCGGCAGATCGTGCACCGCGCACGCACCCGCCTGCGCGAGGAGCGCCCCCTGCACGCGGTGCCGCACCGCACCCACCAGCAACTGCTGCAGGCGTTTACCGAGGCACTGGACAAGGGCGACCTGAAGTCGATGATCGCGCTGATGGACACGTCGGCGCAGCTGATCGGCGATGGTGGCGGCTTCGTCAGCAGCTTCCCCAGGCCGATGCTTGGCGGTGCGCGCATCGCCCAGCTCCTGTTCGCGCCCACCCTGCGGCGCCGCGCCGAGCTGCGCATGGTGCCCGCGTTCATCAATGGCCGCTTGGGGGTGCTGCGCTACTTTGGCGAGCACCTGGATTCGGCGATGTCGTTCGATACCGATGGTGAGCGCATCACCCAGATCCTGGTGCAGCGCAATCCGAACAAGCTGGCGCGGATCCTGGCCGCGCAGCATCCGGCGCTACGCTGATGACCCTGCCTCCGTCGCGCTGGCGTACGCTCCCGCGCAGCTTCTACCGGCGGCATCCGACCGAGGTCGCGCCCGAGCTGCTGAACAAACTGCTGGTGCGCGACGATGGCCGGGCCGGTCGCATCGTGGAAGTCGAGGCCTATGCTGGCGACCAGGACCCGGCCGCGCATTCGTTCCGGGGGATGACCCCGCGTACGGCCACCATGTTTGGCGAATGCGGCCATCTCTATGTCTATTTCACCTACGGCATGCACTGGGGCAGCAACGCGGTCTGCGGCGAGGTCGGCCAGGGCTGGGGCGTGCTGCTGCGGGCTCTGGAACCCGTGGAGGGATTGGAACTGATCCGTGAGGCGCGGCCAGCCATTCGCCGCGATCGCGAGCTGGCCAGCGGGCCCGGACGGCTGTCGCAGGCGATGGGTATCGACAAGGCACTTGATGGCGCTGACCTCGTCAGCAATGACCGCGGCATCCGGATCGTGTCGGACGGGATGGCGCCACCGGAGGATCCGGCAGCGGGTCCCCGCATCGGCATCAGCCGCGCCGTGGAGTTCCCATGGCGCTGGCATGTGCGCGGGCATGCGCACGTGTCCGGCCGGCGGTCGAAGGCGTAACGACCAACGGTCGTTACCTACCGCGGTAGCGCACGACCGTTGGTCGTGCGGTGCGCCTTCAGCAGCGGCAGCGGATCGTAGGCCCCATCGGCACCGTAGATCCCCCAGTGCAGGTGCGGCGGCGTACCGGCCGCATTGCCACTGTCACCGACGTAGCCCAGCACAGTGCCTTCGCTGACCACCTCGCCCTCGGCCAGCCCCTCGCGCCAGTCCTCGAGATGCGCGTAGTAGTAGCGCTCGCGCGCCGGTCCAATGACCCATACCTGGCGCCCGCCCAGCCCGCTGTCGCGCACCGCGACCACCACGCCTGGCGCCGCGCTCCGCACCGGCGTGCCGCGCTTGGCGAAGATGTCCACGCCGGCATGGGTGCGGTCGCGTCCGCGTGGCGCGCCGAACGTATCGGCGATGCGCCGTGCCGCAACCCCGTCCACCGGGACCGGCAACGTCGTCGGCGCGGGCATGCGCGACAGCTCCCACATCGCGCGTGGCGCCTTGAGCCACTCACCATTCCACAGGGTCAGCAGCACCAGGCCCAGCAGCAGCGGAAACACCAGCCAGCCCAGCCAGCGGCGTAGTGCGAACGCTCGCGAGCGTGGCGGGTTGTCTGCTGCCACGCTGGCTTCATGATCGAAACGGGTCGACGGATTCATGCGCACAGCATCGCAGGTGCCGCGTACACGGCACCTGTACGGAGGGAGCGGGGCCGGCGGCGCTATTGCACCGGCACGGCGTCAGGGAAGGTCCAGCGCCCTTCCAGGATCTCCGCACGGGGCCGGTACAGCCGCACCATGTAGTTCCAGCCGGCCATGGTGGGCAGGCAGTTGGGCACCTGGCCATCGCAGCCACCGAACTGGATGTCGATCGAGCCGTCGGCGCTCTTCTTCGCGGTGAGGTTGTTGAGCGTGTAGGCGTTCTGCGGGTTCTTTTCGTAGTACCCCTCGGCGTTGTACAGGCTCACCGACCAGAACCCGTCCACGGGCACATCGGCCACGTGCAGCCGGTACACGGTGCTGCCATCGTTCCGCGCCGGCACCACGTTGAGGTACATCGCGTCCTTGTCAGGGTTGCCGCCCCAGGCCGAGGCGGCACCGATCACGCGGCGCACCGGGTCGACCGTGTCGCGGGTGCCGAACATGTGCCGGGTGTCCGGCAGCGTGGATGCCAGCGTCAGCAGTGCGGCGCGCACCTTGTCCTGGCTCACCGTGTCCCACTTCGGTACGTCGAAGCTGCCCGGCGCAGCCTGCTGGACCTTGATCGCATCCTGCAGCGCGTGCACCTTTGCGACGTCCTCCGGGTTGGATGGATCCACCAGCGTTCGAAGGGCGACCACTACGTAGCGGGTGCCGTCCTTGCCACGGCTGAGCGTGTAGTCGCCGGGCGTGTAGTTGACCTGGGTGGTGTACTGGTCCTCGTCGATGACCTGCATGGACATGAAGCGATCACCCGCATCGGGGAGCGTGATCGTGACCGGGCCGGCATCGAGGTCGAACACCGCGCTGGAGTACAGCGTGTCGCGATTCAAACGGACCACGGTCTGGCTGTCGATCGATGCCGGTTCGCGATGATGGAACAGCTTGCCCAGTCCCTGCTCCTTCACCAGCGCGCCGAGATAGCGATCGGATTCGGCGCGCACGAAGTTGTCGGCGGTCACCGGCACGCTTCCGGGTTCTGGCGCGCGGTTGGGCTCTGCGGGCGGCGGTGCGGGTGGCGCCGTTGATGAAGCAGGCGCCGGTGGCGCACTGGCTGCATCTGCGGCGGGCGCGTCCGGCTCCCGTCGGCAGGCGGATATGGCCACGGCGAAGGCGAGGGCGACCAACGGGAGGGCGAAGTGGGACATGCGCGTAACGTCGTGATTCACGGCGGGATCTCCAACGCGGAAAGCTGGAGCGTAGCAATGGCCCCGCGCGCCAAAAACCGTACTTCTACTGCGGTTCGGCCCGCATTGCCCGCAGCAGGGTCGACCGCTGCGATGAAGACCGCGACTAGAGGACTTTCCGCCGCGTTGACACCTGAAGGTAGACCTTAGGCGTATCTACCGTTCCTGCGCACTTCATGAGCACCCTGGCGTCATCACGTACAAACAAGGTCATCCTGGTGGTCGAGGATGAAATCGAGCTGTCGAGACTCTTCATTGAAGTACTCAGTGGCGCGGGCTACACGGTCGTTCCGGCCTACTCGGTGACCGATGCCCTGTTCGCCATTGCCGACCAGCCGTTCGACGCGGCGATCCTGGACGTTGAGCTGCGCGACGGCGCCGTGTTCCCGGTCGCTGATCGCCTTGCGCGCCTGGGCACACCGTATCTGTTTGCGTCCGCCGTGTACCTGCAGGCGGTGCCCGCTGCACACAAGGCGGTGCCGTTCATCGCCAAGCCGTTCGAGATAGACGACCTGCTGTCCCACGTGGAGCGTGCGTTGGGCTGCAGCCGGAAGGCCAGCTAGCCTGGGCGCCGGCCGACCGTGCCGCGACACTAGACGACCGGTCTAATCCAGAGTACAGTGCGGTCCATGAGCCCGACCGCAGTCACTGAAAGCACCGACGTCCGCGACAGGATCCTGTCCACCGGCCAGCGCATCATGGGCGGCAAGGGGTTCTCGGCGGTGGGCTTGAATGAAGTGTTGAGTGCCGCGGGCGTACCGAAAGGCTCGTTCTACCACTACTTCGCGTCCAAGGAAGCCTTCGGCGACGCCCTGCTTGACGACTACTTCGCGGCCTATCTGGCCGACATGGACCTTACCTTTGCCCAGCCCGGGAAGAACCGCGCGCAGCAGTTGGAGGCGTATTTCGCCGCCTGGAAGGACAACCAGTCGTTCGAGGACTGCCAGGGCAAGTGCCTGGCGGTGAAACTCGGCGCCGAAGTGGCAGACCTGTCCCACAGCATGCGCACAACGCTGCAGCGGGGCACCGCCGGCATCATCGAGCGGCTGGCGCATGTACTGGAAGCGGGCGCCGCCGAGGGTTCGCTTGCCTTCACCGGCAAACCCGACGCAGTGGCGCAGAGCCTCTACGCGCTGTGGTTGGGGGCGAGCCTGATGGTGAAGATCGTGCGCGATACCCAGCCCTTCGACGCCGCGTGGCGGACCACGCAACAGATTCTCCACCCTTCGCCCTGACCCCAGGCCGCAGGTACTTCACGCCCTGTGGGCGTTTTTTCACGCCGGTATTCTAGACGACCGGTCTACTGTACTCCTCCATCTACCAGGAACCGTTCCCCATGAAGGTATTGATCGTCCTCACCTCCCACGACGCGCTTGGCAACACCGGTCGCAAGACCGGCTTCTGGCTCGAAGAACTCGCCGCGCCCTACTACGCGTTCCAGGACGCGGGCGCCACCATCACCCTGGCCTCGCCCAACGGCGGGCAGCCGCCGCTGGATCCAAAGAGCAACGAGCCCGACTTCCAGACCGACCTCACCCGTCGCTTCGAGGCCGATGCGGCGGCGACCGCACAACTGGCCAGCACCGTTCGCCTGGACAGCGTTTCGCAGGCCGACTTCGACACCGTGTTCTATCCCGGTGGCCATGGGCCGCTTTGGGACCTGGCCGAAGACAGCCAGTCCATCGCGCTGATCGAATCGTTCATCGCCGCCGAAAAGCCGGTCGCGCTGGTCTGCCACGCCCCGGGCGTGCTTCGCCACGTCAAGGCCGCCAACGGCAACCCGCTGGTGCAGGGCCGGAAGGTCACCGGTTTCACCAACAGCGAGGAAGCCGGCGTCGGCCTGACCGACGTGGTGCCCTTCCTGGTCGAAGACACGCTCAAGGCGCTGGGCGGCGACTACTCGAAGGGGCCGGACTGGGGCTCGTACGTGGTCAGCGATGGCCTGCTGATCACCGGGCAGAACCCCGCGTCGTCCGCTGAAACCGCCGCCGTGCTGCTGAAGCGGCTGGCGGCGAAGTAAGCGCAGCCTGCGACCATCGCCCGCCGTGCGGCGGGCGATGCGTATCAGATCCGCTTGCGCATGACCGCGCAGGTGGCCGGGCACAGGCCGGAAAACTGCTTGGTTTCCCGAATCGAAACGGGGACAGCGTCCCGTGCAACGTGGGCAAAGCCGCAGCGCTCGAACAGGGTGCTGGAAGAGACCGTAAGCAGATAAAGCTCCTCCACGCCCACGCGGCGGGCAAGCTCCTCCGCTTTGCCCACCAGCACCTCACCCCGGCCCCGGCCTCGAAACGCGGGGCTGACCGCGAGCGACCTCAGCAGTCCGACATCGTGGTACGGCTCGATCGCGATGACCCCGCACAGCATTTCGTCTTCCCACATACCGCAGAACGTGGTGGACACCGGGTCGAGGTCTTCGGTGGGCAACCCGACGCGTTGAAGCAACGCAATGACCTCTGCGTTCAATGCCATCTGCTTGAAGGACAACATGTTCTCGGCTCCAACAGGGCGGCCCCTGGCTGCACTACGGCGTTGATCAGGAAACCCGCTTGCCGTCCTGATCGATCACCACCTCACCGTCTTCCTTGGCGAAGGGCACGGTGACGGTCGGAAGAATTTCCAGGACGACCTCGGAAGGCCGACACAGGCGCGTTCCCAGATCGGTCTGCACCCACGGCCGTTCGATCAGGATCGGGTTGTCCATCAGCGCATCCAGCAATGCGTCATCGCTGAGCGCAACGTCGTCCAGCCCCAATTCCAGGTAGCGCTTCTCTTTCTGGCGGATGGCGCCACGTACGTTAACGCCGGCGGCATTGATCAGTTCGACCAGGCGCGCACGGCTTGGCGGATCAACCAGGTACTCGATCACCTCAGGTTCGATCCCCGCATGCCGGATCAACGCCAGCGTGTTGCGCGAGGTGCCGCATTTCGGGTTGTGGTAGATGACGGCCTTCATGTGCCCTCCTCATCAAGAACGGTTTCGACGACGCCGGCAGCAGCGAAGGTCAGTCATGGTTTGTCGTGTCGTAATATTTCCATTATTCTAGAATTATGGAACATAAGCGCGCAACCCAGGCCCTCGCCGCCCTGAGCCATGCCACCCGCCTGTCCATCTACCGTCTCCTGGTACAGGCCGGTACGGGCGGCAAACTGGCGGGCGAGATCGCCCAGGCACTCAACCTGCCTGGCGCGACGCTGTCTTTCCACTTGAAGGCACTGTCAGCCGCCAAGCTGATTACCGCCGAACACCTGGGCCGGTCCATCTGCTATCGGGCGAACTTCACTGCAATGAACGCCTTGGTCGGCTACCTCACCGAGAACTGCTGCGCTGACGACACGCCGTCCGAGCGCCCTGGCTGCTGCTGAGTCCCTTCCATGCGCATGGAGACCTCCCGCCTGTCCTTCCTGGATCGATATCTGACGCTGTGGATATTCATCGCGATGGCGGTGGGCGTGGGCCTCGGTGCACTGTTCCACGACGTTCCCACCGCGCTGAACCGCCTGTCGATCGGCACGACCAACGTACCGATTGCCATCGGCCTGATCCTGATGATGTATCCGCCGCTGGCCAAGGTGAAGTACGAGGCGCTGCCAGAGGTGTTTGCCGACAAACGGGTGCTGGCGCTCTCGCTGCTGCAGAACTGGATCGTGGGGCCGTGCCTCATGTTCGGCCTGGCGGTGCTGTTCCTGCGCGATTCCCCCGAGTACATGACCGGGCTTATCCTGATCGGGCTGGCCCGCTGCATTGCCATGGTGCTGGTGTGGAACCAGCTTGCACGCGGCGACAACCAGTACGTGGCCGGGCTGGTGGCCTTCAACTCGATCTTCCAGATCCTGTTTTTCAGCGTGTACGCCTGGCTCTTCCTTTCCTGGCTGCCACCGATGTTCGGCCTGCAGGGAAGCGTGGTCAACGTCGGCATGTGGACCATCGCCGAAGCGGTGCTGATCTACCTGGGCGTTCCGTTTCTCGCCGGCTACCTCACCCGTCGCTGGCTGCGAGCCGCCAGGGGTGAACGCTGGTACGAAGAGCGCTTCCTGCCGGCGATCAGCCCGATCACGCTGGTTGCACTGCTGCTGACCATCGTGGCGATGTTCAGCCTGAAGGGCGCCGACGTGCTGCGCCTTCCGTTCGATGCGGTGCGCATCGCCATTCCGCTCACGCTCTATTTCATCATCCAGTTCGGCCTCAGCTTCTTCATGGGGCGGCTCGTCGCAAGGGATTATCCGCGTACCACGGCCATAGCCTTCACTGCCGCCGGCAACAACTTTGAACTGGCCATCGCCGTTGCCATCGCCGCCTTCGGGCTTGCCTCCCCGGTGGCCTTTGCCGCCGTCATCGGGCCACTGGTCGAAGTACCCGTGCTGGTGCTGCTGGTCCGCGTGGCGTTGGGGCTGGGCGGGCGCTTCTTTCCTCCGCAGGAAGCGGGCTGAGCTCATCCGGACATCAGCGCGATGAACCGCACTGCCGGGCGGGAGCTCGGTGCCAGACAGGTGCGTAGAAATACTGGCCGTCGCCCGCCGGATTTACCTAGGAGCGCCAGGAAAACACGGCGTATGGTGACATCCATCCAACCCTGCTGAGGCGAACCATGAAGCCCATCGATGCTGGCCGCAGAGGGTTTCTCGTGGACGCAGGCGTGGCAGGACTGGGCGCGATGGTCACCAACCAGCTCTTCACCGGCGCTGCCGCAGCGGCGCCATCGGCGGTGGACACGCCGTTCGACGTCACACTGGCTTTCGCCGGCTTCATGCAGTCGATCGGCAGCAGTCCGGACGCCGCGGGCGGCAAGGTGACCTTCACCGGGGCCGACCCGATCCTGCGGAGTCACTTCCGCATCGGCGCCAGCATGGCCATCCCCGCCATGGGGGCCGGCGTCGGCGCCGCCGCTATCTGGCGTGACAGGACCGGACAGGAACAGGATCTTTCGCTGGACCTGCGCGACGCGGTCTGGAACGTGAATCCCATGGTCGGCATGGTGCTGCGCATGCAGCAGGGCGCCGGTCAGATCCCGGCCAGCGATCCCATCCCAAAGGAAATGACCTTCGTCCCCAGCGTGAACGGCCTGCTGGTACAGGCACCGCTCGGTCTGGGCCATCCGATGTCGTTCCGCGCGTTCGAAACCAAAGACGGGCGCTTCATGAATCTCACAGGCGCCTACCCGCACCTGGGTGATCGGATCCTCAACACGTTGAAATGCCCACCCAACCTTTCCGCCATCCAGCAGGCCGTGCGCTCATGGGACGGCCAGGCGCTTGAAACCGCGCTCGCCGAAGCACGTGCTGCGGCGGCCATGCACCGGACGTTCGAAGAGTGGTCCGCGCATCCCGAAGGCATCCACCTCGCCGGGAAGCCGCTCGTGGAGATCGTAAAAATCGGCGACAGCGCGCCGATCGGTTTCGCACCCCGGCCCACGCAACCGTTGTCCGGGATCAAGGTACTGTCCTGCACGCATGTCATTGCGGGGACTACCGCCTCGCGCACTCTGGCCGAATACGGCGCCGACGTACTGCACGTTGCCCGTGACCAGGCGTTTGAGCACGAGGCGTTCGTCATGGACGTCAACGTGGGCATGCGCTCCACCTTTGTCGATCTCGCCGATGCCGCGCAGAACCGGCGCATGGCCGCGCTGCTTCCGGCTACCGATGTATTCGCCGAATCGTTCCGGGGCGGTGCGATTGAACGACTTGGCTTCGGCCCCCAGGAAATCGCTGCCAAGCGTCCGGGCATCGTTTACCTCTCGGTCCGCTGCTACAGCCACGACGGTCCCTGGCGCGACCGCGCCGGGTTCGACATGGAAGGCCTGACCGTGTCCGGCTTCACGATGGCTGAAGGCGGCGGCGCCACGCCCCGCTTCCCGCCCACGCTGGTGATGAACGACTACATCGCAGGTTACTTGGGCGCCGCAGGTGTTCTGGCCGCCCTGCGCCGGCGCGCCACCGAAGGCGGCAGCTACCACGTACGGGTTTCCTTGACCCGTGCTGCCATGTGGTACAAGTCGCTCGGCCAGTTCGCCAGCACCGATTTCAATGCGTCGCTCGCGGATCACCGCATCGGCCCGCCGCGGACGATCACACGGCGGACACCCTACGGCGAGGTGGTGCGGCTGGCACCCCAGGTGCAGCTGTCACGCACCCCGGGGCGCTGGCGCGACCCACTGGTCGCCGTTCGAGGAAGCGACCTTCCCACGTGGCAGGGTTGAGTGAGGTTCCTCCATGCGTGCCTTCCTTTTCCGCATACTGGTCGTGCTGGCCGCGTCGATAGCCCCGCTGCACGCACAGGACGCCCTCCCTGACGATGATCCGCACGTGCCGCTGCTGCAGGGCACGCTGTCGGCCGAGGGTGACCAGGAAGCATCCGATGCGGAAGTGACCGCCCGTCCGTTCCCACGCGACTCCCTGCTGGAGCCTTGGTTCGCGTGGAAGCAGGACGTGCAGGAGCGCACCGGCCTGACGTTTGGCGGCTCGTACGGGCTGCTGCACCAAAACTACTCCGACAGCCTGATCGACCAGCAGAACTCGACCGGCGCCAAACTGACCTTGAACATGGCCTACGAGCTGTTCCGCAAGGGCACGCCGGAAGCGCTGGTGGTTGCCGTTGCGGTAGAAGACCGCCGGCCCATGTTCGGCAGCGACCAGCCGCCTTTGTTCGCGGGCTTCGGCGCCGGATCGCTTGTACCGACGGCAGCCACCTGGGGCCAGTTCGACCTCGGGGTCACCCAGGCCTACATCCGCCAGAACCTGTTCGGCAATCGCTTCCAGTACACCGTGGGCAAGATCTTCGCGCCCAACTTCGTCAACGCCTACCCGTTCTTTGACGACAACCGCCAGTTCCTGAGCCAGGCGTTCTCGACCAGCCCCAGCATCCAGTCGCCGCTGCGCGGCTTCGGCGCCGTGGCGGCGTGGTATCCGACCGCCAATGGCCTGTACCTGCAGGCGGGCATGTACACCTCGCACAGTGACGACACCGGAAGCACGGTGGACGACTTCTTCAACACCTCCGAACACTTCTACCATTTCGATATCGGCTGGACCGGGCGCCCCCGCGCCGGCGTTCCGATTGCAGCACGCGGGCCCACCGACAGCGATAACATCCATGTCAGCGGGTGGTACCGCAACGCACAGGACGACGGCACTCCCAAATCCCACGGTGTCGCGTTCAATGTGAACCGGATGGTCTCCGAGCGCACGATGGTGTTCTTCCGTGGCGGCTTCTCGCAGGGCTGGGCCGTCGAGAAGACGCTGGCCGGCGGCGTGGGCTGGCGGCCGACGGGGCAACCCTCCAACCTGGTGGGCATCGGCCTTGGCTGGGCCGACCCTGCTGCGTCCGTGCTGCGCCCGCAGTACACCGCCGAGGCTTTCTACCGCTTCCACATCACCCGCAACCTGGCGATCACTCCGGATATCCAGGCCGTGATCGATCCGTCGACCAATCCAGACGAGAGCGTGCTCTGGGTGTTCAGCCTGCGGGCGCGGGTGACGTTCTAGCCGCTCTGCTTCACGTCGCCGGCTTCACTGGCAGAGGCGCCAGATCGAAACAAGCGATCAGCAGCTCGGTGAGCGCCCGCACCTTCAATGACGGGTGCTGGCCCGGCGGCCTGACGACATAGATGCCGGCCGGCGGTGGCGGATGGTGCGGCATGACCGGCACCAGCGCACCCGCATCCAGGTGCTCACGGGTGATGCCATCGGGCAGCCACGCGATGCCGAGGCCGGCCAGGGCGGCGGCAAGCAGCGCGGTACCGTTGTCGGCCTTGAAGCGACCACGCGGATGCACCGTCACCACGCTGTCGCCGTCCATGAACTGCCACGCTTCGGTGCCCTGCATCAGCGCCTCGTGGTCGGCCAGCTGGTCCGGCGACTGCGGGGAGCCGTTCGCGGTGACATAGCCCGGGCTGGCGACCAGGCCGCCGTGGAGCGGCCCGACGCAGCGCGCGATCAGGTTGGAATCCTGCAGATACCCCACGCGGATCGCACAGTCATAGCCTTCTCCCACCAGATCGACGAAGCGATCGCTGTAAGTAGCATGCACGTGCAGCTGGGGATGTCGCCGTGCCAGGTCCGCGAAGACCGGTGCGAAGTGGGTGGGACCAAAGGTCAGCGGCGCTGCAACGCGCAGCCGCCCGCGCAGGTCGCCACTGGGCAGGATGGCATCGCGCGCCGCATCGATCTCCGCGCAGGCCTTGGCCGCGTGGATACGGAACGTGGCACCGGCCTCGGTCAGCGATGCACCGCGCGTGGTCCGCGCCAGCAGTTGCACGCCCAGCTCGTCTTCGAGGCGCCCAAGTCGTCGGCTGACGATCGACTTGGCCACGCCGAGTCGACGCGCCGCCGGTGACACGCCACCGGCGCTGGCCACTTCCACGAATGTCCGCAGGTCTTCGATATCCACGCCGTTCCTCCCGGGTTCGCCCACCAGCCTGACACAGCAATGGCCCAACGCGCGTTCCACTTTCCGCGACACAGCTTGGCACGGAACGCGGCTACCGCCTCATGGAGGGGAATGACAAGGTTTGGGCTTGCTCTGCCCCACCCACACAGGATGAACCCATGACCTTCCGCAATGGCCTCGACTCGCTGCTTCGCCCCGAAGATTCCGTCCTCGTGCTCATCGACCACCAGCCCTACCAGCTGGCCAACCTCAACAGCCACGACCCGCATTCCGTGGTGAACAGTGCCACGGCCTTGGCCAAGACCGCCAAGGCTTACCGCGTTCCCACCATCCTCACCAGCGTGATCGCTGAACGCGGCGGGCTGATCTTCCCGCACATCACCGATGTGTTTCCAGACCAGCAGGTCATCGACCGCACCCTGATCAACACCTGGCAGGACAAGGCGGTAGTGGATGCGGTCAAGGCCACCGGCCGCAAGCAGCTGATCATCGCGGGTCTGTGGACCGAGATCTGCGTAGCGATGCCGGTCATCCAGGCGCTCGGCGAGGGCTGGGATGTCACCGTCATTACCGATGCATGTGGCGCGGTGTCGGTGGAAGCGCACCAGGTTGCCATCCAGCGCATGATCGCCGCCGGCGCCAACGTGATGACCTGGATGGCCCTGGCTGGCGAATGGCAGCGCGACTGGGCACGGCTGGATCACGTGGCCGAAGTCACCGAGGTATTCAAGCAGCACGCCGCCGGCAGTGGCATCGCCTACCTGTGGGAGCAGCAGCTGCTCAACACGCCGGTGCCGCCCAGCGCCGGGTGATAAGCTCCGGCGCGTCCCGCTGCGGTCCTCACCGCAGCGGGCCCCTGCCCCGGCCCCGTAGTTCACCGCATGCCCCTGTTGTCTTCGTTCCCCGGCCACGCCATGCGTGCGCTGCTGCTGGTTGTTCTTTTCACCCTGTCTCCGCCGGGTCTTGCACAACAGCATCCGTCGCTTGGCACCGGGTTTACCGGCTACCACCACACCGCGTGGCGGGCCGGCCAGGGCGCACCGGGCGATATCTGGGACATCCAGCAGGACCCCAACGGCACGCTGTGGCTGGCGACAGGCTCCGGGCTGTACAGCTTCGATGGGCACCGGTTCGTACGTCAGCAGACGAACGCCGGTGCTGCGCAGCCCTCGCTCAACCTGGTGACCCTGCTGGGCGACAGGAGCGGTGGCCTGTGGTTGGGGTATTACCACGCCGGCATCGCCCATCTGGGCAGCGACGGCACCCTGCGCTCTTACCAGCGAAATGAAGGGGTGCCGCCGGGCGTGGTGTCGGGGTTTGCATACGACAGCAACGGCGTACTCTGGGCAGCGGTTGACGAAGGCCTGCGCCGGTTCAACGGCACGCGCTGGGAGAAACCGCCCGCATCCATGGGCCTGCCCGAGCGCCACGCGCACTGGCTGCTCAACGATTCGCGGGGCCGGTTCTGGGCGCTGGTCGGCCAGAAGGTGTGGTTCATTCCCAAGGGCGGCGCTGCGTTCGTCCCCACCGGCATCGAGGTGTCCTTGATGGCGACGCTGGCCGAAAGCCCGTCGGGCGAGATCTGGCTGGCCGACCGGCGCCGCGGTGCGGTGCCCATCGCCGATGCCAACGGCCTGCTCCCCGCCGCTGAACGGCAGGCCCGCCTGCTTCCGGACGTGCTGGCCAGCCGCCTGCATTTCACCTCGGACGGCGCCATGTGGGCGCCCATGCGCGGGGGCGGCGGCATCCTGCGGGTGCTGTTCGACGGCAAGCACGCGGTGCGCATGGAGCGCTTCGATGTTCCGCAGGGGCTGACCTCCACCTCGGCCGTGCCGGTCTTCGAGGATCGCGAGGGCAACGTGTGGGCGGGTACCAACCTCGGCCTCAACCGCTTCCGCGCGCAGAGCGTGCGCACTCTCACGGAAGGGCCCAACGATCCTTACCGCATCCTGGCGAGGAATGCGGACGGCGCGCTCTTCGGGTATGGCGAAGACATGGTGCCGTATGACCTCGACCGCCACGGTCTTGGCCTGGATCGGACCGGTCTGCAGCGCGCGGCATTGAAGGACACCCGCCCGCTGTGGCAGTTCGAATGGACCAGCCTCGCCCGGCGCAGGGGAACGGCGCTGGAGGTAGTGCAGTTCCCCGGCACTGCACGCGGCCTGCAACCGCAGGCACTGCATTTTCCGGGCGCCGAAGAAGCCTGGGCCTGCGTGGGCGAGAACCGCGTCGTGCATTACCTGCGCGGCTCCTGGACGGAGGACGCGCGCATCACCCTGCCCGGCTGCACCGTCATTGCACCGGGCAGCGCGCAGGGCCTGCTGTTCGGCTATGCCAGCGGCGAGCTGGTGCTGCGCGATGCCACCGGGGTGCACCGCATCGGCTCGACCCGCGGCCTCGATGCAGGGCCGGTCACCGCCGTGCTTGCCCACGAGCACCTGCTGCTGGTTGCCGGCGAGAAGGGCTTCAGCATCAGCAGCAACGGCGGGGCGTTCAGCGCGGTAACCGCCGACATTCCCGGCGTGCTGGAAGGCATTACCGGCATCGTCATCGACCCGGACCAGCAGGTGTGGTTGAACGGCGGGCGCGGCCTGGTGCGCCTGGATCTTGCCGATGCGATCAACAGCGCGCGCACCGGAAACGCGGTTTCGCCGAGACTGTTCGATGACGTCGATGGCATGCCCGGTATCGCGCTGCAGAGCGGCCCGATTCCCACCGCGCAACTCTCGAAGGATGGACTGCTGTGGCTTGCAACCAACCAGGGCCTGGCGTGGCTGGATACCACCCGCCTCCACCGCACGCGCGCCGCCCCCAGCGCGCGCATCGGCGATGTGCATTTCGGTGATGAAACCCTGCCCCTGCGCGACGGCACCGTGGTTCCCGCGGGCATCACCCAGCTGCAGATCGACTTCGTCGCGCAGTCGCTGGCCCGCCCGGAACGCAACCGCTACCGGTACCGGCTTTCCGGCGTGGACCCCGCCTGGCGCGACGCCGGCAGCGCCACCACGGCGTACTACACCAACCTTGGCCCGGGCAGCTACAGCTTCGAGGTGCTGGCTGCCAACGAAGACGGCGTATGGGGGAGCGCCCCAACCACGCGTGCCTTCCGGATCGAGCCGCTGCTGACGCAGACGTTCTGGTTCCGCGGGCTGCTGTTGATCGCGCTGGTGGTGCTCGTCGCTGCGGCCGCGCGCGTGCGGGGCCGCCACATCACCGCCTTGGTCAAAGCGCGCTACGAAGAGCGGCTGGAGGAACGTGAGCGCATTGCCCGTGACCTGCACGACACCCTGCTGCAGGGCGGACAGGGCCTGCTGTTGCGGCTGCACGCGATCAGCGCAATGCCTATGCTGCCTGGCGAAGCGCAGGCGCGCCTGGAGTCGGCCATGCAGGCTGCCGAGGACAGCCTCCGGGAGGGGCGCGAACGTGTGTTGTCGCTGCGCGGCGACGGCAGCGGCGGCGACCTCGCCGCGGCGCTGACCGCTGTCTACAACGAAGAAGCGAACCCTGCCGGCATGCGCCTGCGGATGGCGGTCAAAGGCGAGCCGCCCGAACTCAGGCACACCACCGCTGAGGAGATCTTCCTCATCGGGCGCGAAGCGATCCGGAACGCCCTGGCGCATTCGGACGCGACCGACATCGAGGTCGAGCTGAACTTCGGCGGCCGCTTCCGCCTGCACGTGCGCGACAACGGCCGCGGCATGACCGAAGGTGCCGCGCGGGAAGGGCACTGGGGTCTGCAGGGCATGCACGAGCGCGCCGCGCGCATCGGGGGCACCCTGCGGGTCCTGTCCCGGCCGACGCGGGGGACCGACGTGGCCCTCTCGGTGCCCGGCGGCCGTCTCTACACGCAGGTGCCGTCCGGCAGGTGGGTACGCAGGTTCACGTTACGCAGGAGCGGACCGGCATAGGGGCTGCCCATGCAAGAATGGCCCCCGCGTTGCCCCCTTACCATGGAGGCACACCTGACCAAGGGCCGGGTTTTCGATGGATCGATCATGTTGAGCCAGCACCTGCTGTTCTTCTTTGCCATGCTCGGCGCCTTCAATGGCATCGGACTGGCCGCGTTCCTGTGGTGGCGTGCGAGGGGAAAGCCCGCGCTGCGCTGGCTGTCGCTGCTGATCCTGGCGGTCGGCGTGCGCACTGGCAAATCGGTTGCCTTCCATTTCTGGCCTGATATTCCGAGGATCGTCCTGCAGTTCGGCCTGACCGCCTGCTTCATGATCGGTCCGTGCCTGTTTTTCCTGGTGCGGTCATGCCAGAGCGACACATCCGGACCGAGCCTGCTGGACCGCTGGCATATCGCCGGGCTGGTCATCCTCGCCGTCGGGGTGAATGTGTTCCTGCCCTACACCGGGCATCCCGCGCTATGGCGCCATGTCATCACTCCCGGCATCAACTACGTCTGGCTCGGCTACCTGCTGCTTGCATCCGTCCAGCTGTTCCGCCATCGCACCCGGTTGGCAGGCGCGCCGACCGGTCCGCTGCTGCTGGGCGCACTGGCGGGGGTGTGGGTCATCTGGATTGCGTACTTCACCGCTGGATACACCTCCTACATCGTCGGCGCACTGTCCTTCACTTTCGTGCTGGCATCGAGCGTGGTGGTGTACCTGCGCCAGCGCGCCGGCCAGGCCACGGTGGAACCCTACCAGGACCGCCGCATTGCCGAGCCGGAGGCCACCATGCAGTTGCAGGCCCTTGCCGAGCTGATGGCGAAGGAACGGCTGCACCTGGACCCTGGTCTTACCCTGCCCCGATTGGCCCGACGGCTGGGCATGCCACAGACCCGGCTGTCGCAGCTCCTCAACGACAACAACCAGACCTCGTTCAAGCAGTACCTGGCCCAGCTGCGGGTGCTGGAGGCCAAGGTGCTCCTGCGCCAGCTGCCGCCCAAACCGCTGGAGCTGGTGGCCGAACAGGCCGGTTTCCAGTCGATGTCCACCTTCCACAGCGCCTTCAAAAAGCACGAGGGGATCACCCCGGCGGCGTTCCGCGCGGCCGCAACCGTCTCCTGAAATGGATTCCAGCACTCCGGGAAATGGTTTCAAGATATTGATCTGAAAGCGATTGGCTAGCGTAGCGGCTCCTCCCTGCGAGCCAGCGCCCATGCTCACTTCCCGCTACCTCCTCTCCCTGCTGCTCCTGCTGTTCTGCAACCTCACCGGCGGGGTCTGCCTGGCCGACGCGTCCGCCGACCCGCGCGGTGCCGATCAACAGCGCGTTCTTTTCATCGTGTCCAGCAGCAAGGTCCACGGGACCTCCAGCCTGCCCGCCAGCGTCAGCTTCGGCGAGGTCGTGCACGCATGGGACACCTTCCATGCCGCCGGCTATGCGGTGGACTTCGTCTCGCCCGACGGCGGCGCCGTCCCGTTCCTGGACGCCTATGTCGGCGATGAGGTGAAAGCACGCCTGGAGGACCCGCGCATCATGACCGGCCTGCGCAACACCGCCACCCCGGCCCAGATCGATCCCGCCCGCTACCGCGCCGTGTACTACGTCGGTGGCAGCAATGCCATGTACGGCGTGCCGGACAACACCGCCCTGCAGCGCATCGCCATGCACGTGTATGAGCGCAACGGGGGGGTGGTGTCGGCGGTCTGCCACGGCACGGCCGGCATCGTGAACCTCACCTTGGCCAGCGGCCAGAACCTGCTGGCCGGCAAGCGCATCACCGGGTTCCCCGAGCAGCACGAGCAGCAGGACGCGGCCTACTTCCAGCAGTTCCCGTTCCTGATGGGCCAGACCGTCAAAGCGCGCGGCGGCCTGTTCAGTGCCATCGACAGCGAAGCCCCCTACATCCAGACCGACGGCCGCGTGGTCACGGGCCAGAACTACGCCTCTGCAAAGCCCGTCGCCGAGGCTGTGGTCAAAGTCCTGCGCATTCAGGCCGCACAGCCGCAGAAGCCGGTCGCGGCGAACAACTGATCGGCGAGTGCGATTGCCCAGACACACCACCCACACCCAGAGAAGCCATGAACACCATGTTCCGATCCCTTTGCCTGTCCGCCGCCCTCGTCCTGACCCCCACCGCCGTGATGGCGCAGACCACAGACCGTGAGGCAGTGGACCAGGTCATGCAGACGATGATGCGGGGCTTCGAAGCCGGCGACCCGACATTGATCCTGCAGGTGCTGAACAAGGACGGCGTGGTGGTGGGCTACTCACCCGTCACCAAGGCCCTGTCTCAGATAAGCGCCGAAGAGTGGGCCAAGGGCTTCCCCGGCAAACCCGCCGACGACGAAGACAAGCGCCACCGCCGCTACGAAATCCTGGATGTCACCGAGACCGGCGCGCAGGTGAAGGTGATGCTCGATTACCCGCGTTGGGATGGCGTGGACTACCTCGCGCTGGCGAAGATCGACGGCAAGTGGATGATCATCAGCAAATCGTGGAGCGGCAAGAGCAAGCCTGCGGCGCCGTAAGCATTGAAGGCGCCGTCAAACGGCGCCTTCAACCTATCCCGCGCCACTCGCCACATGCCTTGGCCTGTTCGTACCAGTCGACCATGCCAAGGTCATCAAGCCCACTGCGTCGAAGTGCGCGCGGCGAAGCAGTCGGCATAGCGCGCATGCTCGGCGCGTACTATCGCCTGGGCGTGGTCGAACACCGACGCTTCGAACGCCAGGCCGCCCTGCGTCACAGGATTGAGCGCGCCGCCAATGGCATCGTCCAGCACTTTGGGTCTGCGACCAAGGATGTCGAATGCATCGCTGAGCACGCCGATGTTGACTGAGCCCAGGTTCGGGTTGCTTTGTGCGAGCAGCCCACTGAGCCATCCAACGTAGTACCCGTCGAGCAAGGGGAGCAGCTTCACCTTTGATCCGTGGAAGGCGGCCGCTTTGGAATTTGTAAGTCGGCTCAATTTGTCCCGGTCCGAGCCCGACATGACCAGCATGAGGCGGATGTCATCGGGCTGGTTGAGGGTGTCGCGTGCGGCCTTCAATTCCTTCAGCACATCCTCACCATCAATTGCGGCTTGGTGACGCCCGCCAAACCGCTCCGCCACGCAGGTGGGCGGCACCGACGTCAGCAGCTCCATCGGCTCTGGCGGGCGGGCGCGGGCTGCGCCGACAGCCATCAAGCACGACACCAGCACTGCACTCCATTTCATCGTTGCTCTCCTCGGGTTCAGCCGACCATGGCGGACGGTTCAGCGACGGTCGAGATGCGACATCCCCTGCGGCACAAGCGGTGGACCACAAATTCAAACGATCACTTGAAACAACCGTAACTTCGCCTAACTGGACACGATCCACCGGTTCCGCCAGACTCCGCCCTTTCCTGTTCTCTGGCTCCCATGGCGAAACTGCTGGTCCTGCATGGCCCCAACCTCAACCTGCTCGGTACGCGCGAGCCGGGGGTGTATGGGCACACCACGCTGGCGCAGATCGACCAGGCCTTGGTGGCGCAGGCGCAAGGCGCCGGGCACCTGGTGGAAAGCCTGCAGTCCAACGCCGAGCATGTCCTCGTGGACCGGGTACAGGCTGCCCGTACCGACGGTACCACCTTCATCCTGATCAATCCGGCTGCGTTCACCCATACCTCGGTCGCCCTGCGCGATGCGCTGGCGGCGGTGGATGTGCCGTTCATCGAAATCCATCTGTCCAACCCGCACGCCCGCGAACCGTTCCGCCAGCACAGCTACTTCAGCGACAAGGCGGTCGGCGTGATCTGCGGCTTTGGCGCCGACAGCTACCGCTACGCGATGGACGCGGCGCTGGTGCGGCTGGCCGCCGCCTGAAACCCCATTGACCCGAGCGCTCCGCGCTTCCCACCACACTGACATCAAACACCAGAGGCCCCTATGGATCTCCGCAAAATCAAGAAGCTGATCGACCTGTTGGAAGAGTCGAACCTTGCCGAAATCGAAATCAAGGAAGGCGAAGAATCCGTCCGCCTGTCGCGCGCCCCGGTGTCGGGCTACGGCATGGTGCAGGCCCAGCCGCAGATGATGATGGCCCCGGCCCCGGCCCAGCCGGCCGCCCAGGCGATGCCGATGCAGTCGCCGACCGAAGCCTCCACCGGCGGTACCGCCAAGCCGGCTGCGGCGCTGCCGGAAGGCCACGTGCTGCGCTCGCCGATGGTCGGCACGTTCTACACCTCGTCCGCACCGGACAAGCCGGCCTTCGTCACCATCGGCCAGCAGGTCAAGGCCGGCGAAACGCTGGCGATCATCGAAGCGATGAAGATGTTCAACCCGATCGAAGCCGATGCTTCCGGCACCATCGTGGCCATCCTGGCTGAAAACGGCCTTCCGGTCGAATTTGACCAGCCGCTGTTCGTGATCGGCTAAGGATCCGTCCATGCTCGACAAAGTCGTTATTGCCAACCGAGGGGAGATCGCGCTGCGCATCCTGCGCGCGTGCCATACCCTGGGCATCCGCACGGTGGCCGTGCATTCCACGGTCGACCGCAACCTCAAGCACGTGGCCATGGCCGACGAGTCGGTCTGCATCGGTCCGGCGCCGTCGCCGCAGAGCTACCTCAACATTCCGGCGCTGATCGCGGCGGCGGAAGTCACCGATGCCCAGGCCATCCACCCGGGTTACGGTTTCCTGTCGGAAAACGCCGACTTCGCCGAGCGCGTGGAAGAATCCGGCTTCATCTTCATCGGCCCCAAGGCCGACACCATCCGCATGATGGGTGACAAGGTCGAAGCGATCCGCGCGATGAAGGCCGCCGGCGTGCCGTGCGTGCCGGGTTCGGGCGGCCCGCTGGGCGAAGACATCGTGGCCAATACCAAGATCGCCCGTGAGATCGGCTACCCGGTCATCATCAAGGCTGCTGGTGGTGGCGGCGGTCGCGGCATGCGCGTGGTGCATGCCGAGGCATCGCTGAAGACCTCCATTGAGACCACCAAGAGCGAGGCCAAGGCCGCGTTCGGCAATGGTGAGGTCTACATGGAGAAGTTCCTGGAGAATCCGCGCCACGTGGAAATCCAGGTGCTGGCCGATGGCCAGGGCAACGCCATCCACCTCGGTGAGCGCGACTGCTCCATGCAGCGCCGCCACCAGAAGGTGGTGGAAGAAGCGCCGGCACCGGGCATCAGCGCCGAACAGCGCGAAGAGATCGGCAAGGTCTGCACCGAAGCCTGCGTGCGCATCGGTTACCGCGGCGCGGGCACCTTCGAGTTCCTCTACGAAGACGGCCGCTTCTACTTCATCGAAATGAACACCCGCATCCAGGTGGAGCACCCGGTAACCGAAATGGTGACCGGCATCGACCTGGTGGTGGAGCAGCTGAAGATCGCCGCCGGCCACAAGCTCAGCATCAAGCAGAGCGATGTGGTGCTCACCGGCCATGCGATCGAATGCCGCATCAACGCCGAAGATGCCGAAACCTTCGTGCCGAGCCCGGGCCTGATCACCGCGTTCCATCCGCCGGGTGGTCCCGGTGTGCGCGTGGATACGCACATCTATGCCGGCTACCGCGTGCCGTCGAACTACGACTCGATGATCGGCAAGCTGATCGTGCACGGGCCGGATCGCGAAACGGCCATTGCGCGCATGCGCGTGGCGCTGAGCGAAATGGTGGTGGACGGGATCAAGACCAACGTGGCGCTGCAGCAGCGCATCATGCGGGACAAGGGCTTCCAGGCCGGTGGGCAGAACATCCATTACCTGGAGAAGCGCCTGGCCGAGCGCAAGAACAAGTCGATTGCATTGACCTGAACGGCCTGCGGTGAAGTGATACGGGAAGGCGGGCAATGCCCGCCTTTTCGTTTTTCAGGCGCTCCGCAGGGGTACGGAATGCAGGGGTTGCGCACCCAGTTTCCCCATGGCCTGCCGGGTCGGGCTGAGTTCTTCCAGGTGCAGTTCGCCTGGCGATTTTCCGATGACCTTGAACAGGACGTTGTTGCCGATCAGCACCTGCGCTTCGTCCTGCAGCGAAATCAAGCCCGTCGGGTGGGCTCGGTGCTGCATCTCCAGGGTCAGCACGGTGGACGCACCCTGCGGTCCGTCCCCGGCCCTGGCCACCGCTGCAACCGCACGGCCACGGTCACCACTGGCCACCAGGAAACTGTCGCTGTACAGCGTCTGTCCTACCTCCAGCAGGGCAAGTTGCCGCGTGTCCACCGCCAGCGCCGTGTACACGCGCCCGGCGTGTGGCGGGATGCGCGCCAGGCCCCGATTGATCCGCGCCACCACCTGGGGCGCATCGGTGAACATCGGCGGCAGCACCCCGCCGGACTGCAGGAACTCATCCACCGAACGACGCCGCAGCAGGTAGCTTCGGATGGCGGCGCGCTGTAGTTGGCTGAGGCGCAGCCGGCCGGCGTGCTGGATCGCACTTTCGTACACCTCCGCCGCCTCCAGGCTGGGCATGCCTCGGTACTCGACATTGAACTCGGCCTGGGTCATGAAGCGGTGCTCGTGCGCAGGCAGCGACTGGCGGATGTCAGCGATGCGGTGCGCCAGCCGCCCCCAGTGACTCAGGCGGCCTGCCCCGGACGCGCGGGGCAGGTACAGCGAAAGCCGTTGGGTGAACTCGTCCAGTTGGCGCATGCGCACCCGGAAATAACGGCCACTGAACTGCACGTAGTGGCGCAGGCGGTCGCCCTTGCGGCTCAGATGCCAGCCCGGTCGCGCCGGGTCGGCGACGATGCCGCGATTGCGCGCCTGCTCTGCGGTGAGCGCATGCGGATGTTGCTGCCGGAGGATGCGCGACAGACCCGTCGAGAACTGCGGCTGACCCATTGCGCACGCCGCGTCCGGCGCCCGGCGGCAGCGCGGTGCATTACCGGCCTGCGCCGGTCGCTCCGCTTCGCGTGGCTGGTAGATGCCATCCTGCAGGTCCAGCTCAAGCGTGCCGATCCGCAATCCCAGCTGCGGTTCCAGCGTGGCGCCGTAATAGCGCCCATCGACGCACACGGCATTGCCGACCTGACCGCTGACCGGGTCCTCGTAATAGAGGATGCCGTCCTTGCCCAGCAGGTCCAGCCGCACGCGCACGTTGTCCAGCGGAGGCTGCTCACGCACCCGTGCTGCGGCGTGGTCGAACAGCCGGATGGAGCTCTCGGCGCGGACGCGGCCGGCATGGGGCGTCACCGTCACCGGGCTGCGCTTCCACTCCCAGTCGGCGGTGTCCCACCGCACGGGCACGACGCCGCTGTCGGTGTGGACCTGGAGTTGGCCGTCGCTGATCGACAGGGTGTGCTCCGCGCCCTCGAAGCGCACCTGCATCCTGCCTTCGCGCAGTTCCACGGTGGTCTGGGCGACTACCAGACGCGGGCCTCGGGCATCGGCCCCAGGCTCGTCCAGTCGCAGTCCCGCCTGGCCCAGCACCGCGTCCACGAGCGTGTCACGATCAAGCGGGCTGCGCTCCATCGCATCTGCACCCAGGTCCAGCACGCTGGCCACCTCCTGCATCGCGAACACGCCGCGCGATCCGATCACGGCCGCTTCGGCAAGGGTACTCACCGCGTCACCCACCTGCAGCAGCGCGCGCATGCCGGTGCTCAGTGGCGGCGCGCAGCGCACGCCCTCGTGGCGCTCCCAGGCGTTGCGCGCATCGGTGAACAGCTCGGTGACCGGACTGCGCAGCAGTCCCGCTATGCCGTGCAGCACGCCAGGCATCCCCGGCGAAACAGGAACCGGGACGCAATCGGCAGGCAACGCCGCAGCCGCGCGTGAGCCAGGCCGTGCCGTGGCGGCCTGCAGCCCGGATGCATTGGAGATCAACAGCACCGCTGCGAGTGCCTGTGCGGGTGTGTCCACCCTGCGGATGGTCGTTGTATCCAAAGGCCGCAGGGCCGGGGCGGTGGCGGGGGTACGGGCGTGAAAGCGACCGGCGGCGTGCCGATGCGCTGCGGCGGTAATGGGCATGGGCAACTCGTTGAAAGGGCGTGTCCGATGAAATCGAAACCGCCTCTTGCTGTCCAAGCGAAGATGCCTACTGATATTCCGCCTGCGATAGGCGTGGTGCATCGTGATGCGGAAGGCGTCAGGTCAGGCCGCGAAGGTATCGGCCCACTTCGTCGGCAGCGGCCTGTGGGCGGGCCTGGAGCAACAGGTGGGGCCCGTCCAACCAACGCACCGAAGTTGGGTGCAACAACCCGGAAAGATGCCGCTGGCAGAATTCCGGCAACAGCCGGTCATGGCGCGCGTGCAGGCACAGCACAGGAGTGTCGACGCGCCCGGCATGTGCACTGCGATCCACACCGATCGCGGCCACGGCGCGGGTGCGCAGCACGTCCTCATCTACCTGCGCCAGTGCTGCGGCCAGCTCCCGGCGCAGCGCGGGCGTGCTCCAGCGCCCCAGCAACCACCAGGACAGCAACGGCATCGGCAGCAACCGCACCGGTGCGCGGTACACCAGCGACTGCATCGCGCGTAGTGAACGCCACGGCGACCGCGCGAAGGTGGTGGAGAGAATCAATCCGCGCAGCAGCGGCGGCGGGTGCGCGGCGATGGCCAGCGCCAACGGTCCCGAGAACGACTCACCCAGCAGCACGTATGGGGTGGTAGTGGGCAGCGCCTGCCGCACGAACGCGTCGAGCTCGGTGTAATCGAGCGCACGGTCAACCGGATAGGCAATGACGGTGGTGGCAATACCCTGTACGTGCAGGGCGGCGCAGAACGCCGCGTGCTGCGTGCCGGTGGCATCCAGCCCCGGCAGTATCACCAGATGTGGCACGCCCGGCGACAACGTGCCAGGCAACTGCATCAGCGGCTGGCGTCGGCGGCCGTGATCTGGGTGTCCTTGACCGGCGCCACGCCCAGCGACGACGTCGGGTCGACGATCACCATGGTTTCGGTCGAGCCGTCCGGCCAGACCACCTGGAACGTACTGCCCGCCGGCAACGAAGCGAAGGGCATGCCGCTCTGCGCGCGGTACACCGCAGCCACCTGGCTGGCACCGGCGCGGCGCACGTCTTCGTGTGCCTTCACCGAGGTCAGGGTCACCTTCGACAACTTCCGGTAGCGGTCATCGTAGGTGTCGATCATGACCAGGCCCACGGCACCGGCCGAGTAGGCCACGAACAATGCCACCCAGAACCAGAACTTGGCACCATGCAGGAATCGACGGTAATTCATGACCGGTCACTCCGCTTGATCAACTGCTCAACCAACGTTTTCATTTTCCCCGCACCTTGCCGCGAAACCGCAGCGTCATACACAAAAGTGGCGAAGTCCTGCCCACCGTCCTGCGAACAGATCCCTCCGTTCGCGCAGAAATTGTTCATCAATACACTGTCCGGCCCGCAGGCCATGCCCAGCTCGCACGCCGCCAGGCGCCAGGCCAGTTCACTGAACTGATCGCCGGCCACCAGGCCCTGCAGGGCGCCGTCGCCACTGGCGCGCTGGCCCATGGCGGTGGAAATGGCCATGTACGCTTCTGGATCACGCGAATCCATCACCCGCTCCACCAGGCCACGGCGGTACTCGGGGGTGTCTTTCAATGGCTGGCCATCGGCAAACAGCGCCGCCTCGGCCGCCAGGTTGCCTGCGCGAGCAGCCAGCACGCGCTGGGTGACAATCAACGAGCGGCCAAGGCCGTCGCTGGAGACGAATCCCGCGCAACGGCGCGCTACACGCTCGCGTGCCTGCACCATCGGCGAAGATGCGTTCATGCCCAGCCCGGTAAGCACGTTGTTGTCGAGCTGGTAACCGCCCGGGTCCATCGCATAGATCGCGCAGTAGTCATACACGCGGCTGACCATCCAGCCTGCCTCGGCATTGCCGTTGGCCGCCTGCAGGCGCAGGCGCTGGGCGTAGGCGAACAGGTCGGTGTCGCCCTCGATATCGGCGCGGATGTCCAGCGGCAATCCCGACGGCACCGCCGTGCTGCGCTCGCTGGCCAGCAACTGGCGCGCCAACTGCTGGGCCTGCAGCGGCGCAGCCGACCCCGTGCCGACCTGCAGCTCACTCACGGCAGCCGACGCGTGGTCGGCCTGCAGCGCACGGCCGCCCGCGCGGTAGCCCACCACCCCCAGCAACGCCAGGGCCGGTACCACCAGCAGCCAGGTTTTGAGCGTGGGCGCGAGGGCCATTCAGCGAACCGGTTCAAAGGAGACAGACAGCAGGATGCGGAGTTTAGCAATGGCGTACCCTGTTGTCTGAACAGGCCGTCGCGTCGTTTCTCACCGCCTTCTGAGACGGTCGTCGCCGCGACCGTCCGCAATCGTCTAGCATTTACCGTTTTCCGCAGGTCCTTATCGCCCATGCCGTTCTTGGAACTCACTCTCCACTGCACCGAAGCCACCCAGCCGCGCTATGAGAATGCGCTGGACGACGTGGGCGCGCTGGCGGTGACCCTGCTCGACGCCGATGCCGACACCAGCAACGAGCGCGCCATCCTGGAACCGGGCGTGGGCGAAACCCCGTTGTGGAATGACCTGGTGCTGAGCGCCCTGTTCCCCGCCGATTCCAATGCCCTGGCGCTGCTGGCCGCGCTGGAGGCGTTCGACCCGGGCCTGGAATGGAGCGATGTCAGCTTCCGCGCAGTGCAGGACGAGGATTGGGAACGCGCCTGGCTGGACCAGTTCCAGCCGATGGCCTTCGGCGACCGCACCTGGATCGTGCCGTGGAACCACGAACTGCCCGAGGCTGCCCAAGCCGCTGATGCTGCGGTGGTAAGGCTGGACCCGGGCCTGGCGTTCGGTTCGGGCACCCACCCCACCACCGCACTGTGCCTGCGCTGGCTGGACGGGCTGGCCGCCGAAGGCGCGTTGGCCGGGCAGACGGTACTGGATTTCGGTTGCGGCTCGGGCATCCTGGCGCTGGCTGCGCTCAAGCTCGGCGCGGCCAGGGCCGTGGGCGTGGACAACGACCCGCAGGCGGTACTCGCCACGGGCGACAACGCCGAGCGCAACGCGCTGCAGGACCGCATGCAGGTCTACCTGCCGGCCGACGAACCGCAGGCCACCTACCCGGTAGTGGTGGCCAATATCCTGGCCTCGGCGCTGGATGCGCTGGCCGATGTGCTGGCCGCACGCGTGGCACCCGGCGGCCGCATTGCGCTGTCGGGCATCCTGCATGGGCAGGAAGACGAACTGCTGGTGCGGTATGCGCCCTGGTTCGAGCAGCTTGAAGTGGCGCGCGACGACGACTGGATGCGCATCACCGGCGTGCGCCGTGCTTGAATGATCCGATGAGCGAACCGACTCCGCCACCGCGACGTCCCCTGGCCACGTTCCTGCGTGCGTCCGCTGAACCCACGCCCGAGGCGGTCGACGCGGTCGCCCCGGACAGCGAGGCGGACAACAACGAGGACAATCCCGTTGTTGCCGAGGCTTATGTGGAGGACATCGAGCAGACCGAAGCGGACATCGACCCCGCTCCGGTCGCAGTGGCCGAGCCCATCGCGCCCAACGGTGCTGCCACGCCCGCACCCAGTTTCATGCGCGCCCCCGAACGTGCAGCGCCCACGCCGCGTTGGCAGTGGGCACTGGTCGGTGGCCTGGTCGTGCTGCTGTCGCTGCAGATCGCCGTCGCCGACCGCGCGCGACTGGCCGCCGATGCTGGAAGCCGGCCGTGGATTGCCGGGCTGTGCAGCGTGCTGCGCTGCAGCCTGCCGGCCTGGCAGGAACCGGCCGCCTTCAGCATGATCAGCCGCGACGTGCGGCCGGTGCCCGGGCAGCCCGGCGCGCTGCAGGTGCAGGCCAGTTTCCGCAACGATGCCCGCTGGGCACAAGCCTGGCCGTCGCTGCGGCTGTCGCTGTCCGACGCCGATGGCCGCGTGATCGGTACCCGCGTGTTCGCGCCGCACGACTACCTGGACCCTACGGCCGATGCCGCTTCCGTACTGGAACCGGGCCAGAGCGCGCAGATCGCGTTCCGGGTGCGCGAACCGGCGGCGTCCACCGTCGCATTCACCTTCGAGTTCCTGTAACCCGGCGTCCTGCCAACGAGCGTGGCGGCACGGCCACGCACGCGCTAGACTGGCCCCCTCCAAATTCTCCGCCAGGGTTGTGGTCCGCCCTGGCTTCGCACCGGGATCCTTCTTGAACGCTGTCCTTTCTCGTCCTGACAATAGTCGTGGCGCGCCGAAGCCGCCGCTGCGCGAACACGTGGCCCAGTCGGTCCGGCGTTACCTGCGCGACCTGGACGGCTGCGATGCGGATGACGTGTACGAGATCGTCCTGCGTGAAATGGAAATCCCGCTGTTCGTGGAAGTGCTCAACCACTGCGAAGGCAACCAGAGCCGCGCGGCGTCGATGCTGGGCATCCACCGTGCCACCCTGCGCAAGAAGCTGAAAGAGTACGGCATCGCCACCTGAGGCCCCGGTGGGGGTGCGGGACGGCCTACAATATGGGCCCGCTCCGCTTCGATCTCCTGCCCCCATGAGTTCCGATCTGCTGCCCGTGCGCCGGGCCCTGCTTTCCGTTTCCGACAAGACCGGTCTGATCGACCTGGCCCGCGCCCTCGCCGCGCGCAACGTCGAGCTGCTTTCCACGGGCGGTACCGCCAAGGCAATCCGCGACGCCGGCCTGCCGGTCAAGGATGTGGCCGACGTCACCGGCTTCCCGGAAATGATGGATGGCCGGGTCAAGACCCTGCACCCGCTGGTGCACGGCGGCCTGCTCGGCCGCGCCGGCCAGGATGAGGCGGCGATGGCCGAACATGGCATCGCGGCGATCGACCTGCTGGTGCTGAACCTGTACCCGTTCGAGCGCGTCACCGCCAACGCGGACTGCACGCTGGCCGATGCGGTGGAAAACATCGACATCGGCGGCCCGGCCATGTTGCGATCGGCGGCGAAGAACTTCGCCCGTGTTGCAGTGGCCACCGATCCGTCGCAGTACGCCGAATTGCTTGCCGAGCTGGATGCCAATGATGGCAGGCTGTCGGCCGCCAAGCGCTTCGCGCTGTCGGTGACCGCGTTCAACCGCGTGGCGCAGTACGACGCGGCGATCAGCAACTACCTGTCGGCGGTAACCGCCACCGATGCGGCCGTGCCGTTGCGGACCGAGTTCCCGGCGCAGATGAATTCCAGCTTCGTGAAAGTCATGGACCTGCGCTACGGCGAGAACCCGCACCAGGCCGGCGCGTTCTACCGCGACCTGTCGCCGGTGGCGGGCACGCTGGCCACGTTCCAGCAGCTGCAGGGCAAGGAACTGAGCTACAACAACCTGGCCGATGCCGATGCCGCATGGGAATGCGTGCGCCAGTTCGACGCACCGGCCTGTGTGATCGTCAAGCATGCCAACCCGTGTGGCGTGGCCGTGGGCGCCGGCAACGGCGATGCCTACGAATTGGCGTACGCCACCGACCCGACCAGCGCCTTCGGCGGCATCATCGCCTTCAACAAGCCGCTGGACGCGGCCACTGCCAAAGTGATCCTGGACCGGCAGTTCGTGGAAGTGCTGATCGCCCCGGATTACGAACCGGCTGCACTGGAGTACGCCACGAAGAAGGCCAACGTGCGCGTGCTGCGCATTCCGCACGGCGAAGGCCGCAACAATTACGACACCAAGCGCATTGGCTCGGGCCTGCTGGTGCAGAGCGCGGACAACCGTGGCATGCGCCGTGACGAACTGACCGTGGTCAGCAAGCTGGCCCCGACCGAGAAGCAGTTCACCGACCTGCTGTTCGCCTGGAGCGTGGCCAAGTTCGTCAAGTCCAACGCGATCGTCTATGCCAAGGACAACCGCACCATCGGCGTCGGCGCCGGCCAGATGAGCCGTGTGTATTCGGCGCGCATCGCCGGCATCAAGGCCGCCGACGCGAACCTGGTGGTCGAAGGTTCGGTGATGGCGTCCGACGCGTTCTTCCCGTTCCGCGACGGCATCGACGCCGCTGCCGCCGCCGGCATCAAGGCGGTGATCCAGCCGGGTGGTTCGATGCGCGACGCCGAGGTGATTGCCGCGGCTGACGAACACGGCCTGGCGATGGTGTTTACCGGCGTGCGTCACTTCCGCCATTGATTGTCACAGGGATCCGGTTGCTGCCGGATCCCTTTTTTCTCCCCCCCCCTTGTTGCGAGAACAGCCTTGAAGATCCTCGTCATCGGCTCCGGCGGCCGTGAACATGCCCTGGCCTGGAAGCTGGCCCAGTCGTCCCGTGTCACCGAGGTGCTGGTTGCACCGGGCAATGCGGGCACCGCCACCGAGGCCGGCTGCCGCAATGTCCCGGTGAAAGTCACGGACCTGGACGGGCTGCTGGCACTTGTGCAGGCAGAAGGTGTCGAGCTGACCGTGGTTGGCCCGGAAGTACCGCTGGTGGCCGGCGTGGTCGACCGCTTCCGCGCTGCGGGCCATCGCATCTTCGGCCCCACCGCTGCGGCGGCGCAGCTGGAAGGCAGCAAGGCCTACGCCAAGGACTTCCTCGCCCGTCACAACATTCCCACCGCGTTCTATGCGGTGCATACCGACGTGGATGCGGCGCTGGCCTACATCCACGAGAAGGGCGCACCGATCGTGGTCAAGGCCGATGGCCTTGCCGCGGGCAAGGGCGTGATCGTGGCGATGACGCAGCAGGAGGCCGAAGACGCGGTGCGCGACATGCTGTCGGGCAACGCGTTCGGCGATGCCGGCGCGCGCGTGGTGATCGAGGAATTCCTCGATGGCGAGGAAGCCAGCTTCATCTCGATGGTCGATGGCACCACGGCCCTGCCGATGGCCACCTCGCAGGACCACAAGCGCGTGGGCGATGGCGATACGGGTCCAAACACCGGCGGCATGGGCGCGTATTCGCCCGCACCGGTGGTTACCGATGAAGTGCATGCACGGGTGATGCGCGAAGTGGTCAATCCCACCGTGCAGGGCATGATCGCCGACGGCATCCCGTTCACCGGCTTCCTCTATGCCGGGCTGATGATCGATGCCAGTGGCGCGCCGAAGGTGATTGAATTCAACGTGCGCTTCGGCGACCCGGAAA
>Ga0209257_1001301_pt1 | contig 30395 bp, 29 predicted proteins | sample AraplaCvi_mCL_r2_FD_184277 | JGI IMG/M metagenome (GOLD analysis project Ga0209257, IMG submission 184277) | Arabidopsis root microbial communities from North Carolina, USA - plate scrape MF_Cvi_mCL_r2 (SPAdes) (version 2) | ecosystem: Host-associated > Plants > Roots > Endosphere | place: USA...
CCTGCTGACCATCGGCGATGGCCTGGTCGCACAGATTCCCGCACTGCTGATCTGCATCAGCGCCGGTTTCATCGTCACAAGGGTGAGCGGCGAGAGCAACAACCTGGGTGCCAACATCCTGGGCGAACTGTTCAACAGCAACGTGGTACTCGGCACCGGCGCGGTGCTGGTGCTGCTGCTGGGCCTGCTGCCCGGCTTCCCGCTGCCGGTGTTCGCCGGTCTGGCCGTGGGCCTGGCGGCCATGCTGGTGTGGCGCCTGCGCCGCGCCAAGACCGCCGATGCCGGTGGCACCCCGGGGACGGGGCAGGGCGGCGCTGCGCCGCCGGCGGCCAAGGGCGACACCGCCAACGCCCGCCTCACCAGCGAAACCCTGCCGCTGATCCTGCTGATGCCGCCGTCGCTGCATGAGGCGGGCGTTGCCGGCCAATGGGAAGAGCAGCTGCGTCACGACGCCTTCGTCAACACCGGCATGCAGCTCGCACCGCTGGTCCTGCGCAGCCACACCCCGGCCAAGGACCACGAGGTCAAGGTGCTGATCAACGAGATTCCGGCAGCGTCCTCGCACGTGGTCAGCGGGCACGTGCGGGTCTGGGGCCGGCAGGACGAACTGGAAGCACTCGACATGGGCCTGGTGGTACCGCACGACGGCGGCACCGCGCGCTGGGTGCTGGCCGACGCGCACGAAGACGTGCGCGCACTTGGGTGCGATGTCTCCAGCGACTACGAGGAACTGCGCCGGCTGGTGCACGGCGCGGTACAGCGCAACATCGGTGAGCTGTTCGGCATCCAGGAAGCCAAGCATGTCCTGGACGCGTTGGAGAAGCGCTTCCCCGAACTGGTCAAGGAAACCTACCGGCACATGCCGATCCAGCGCGTGGCCGAAGTGTTGCAGCGCCTGCTCCGCGAGGACGTTTCCATCCGCAACATGAAGGTGGTGCTGGAAACCCTGGCCCAGTGGGGCCAGCGCGAAAAGGACGTGATCCTGCTGGTGGAGCACGTGCGTGGCGCACTGGCCCGCTACATCTCCGCGCGCTTCGCCCGCGATGGGCGCATTCCCGCGATCCTGGTGTCCAGCCCGGTTGAAGACCAGATCCGCGCCGGCATCCGCCAGAGCCAGGGTGCGGCCTACCTCAACCTGGAGCCGGCCGAAGCCGGTGAGCTGATGGATCGCTTCGCCCTGCATGTCGGCGAAGTCGCCGCGCACCGCCCCGACGTGGTGCTGATGGTCGCGCCGGACATCCGTCGCTTCGTCAAGCGCTTCATTGAAACCCGCCTCCCCTCGACCGCGGTGCTCTCGTTCGCCGAGATCTCCGACACGGTCACCCTTGATGTGATGAGAAGCTTATGACCTCCCTGCTGGATACCCTCAACTCCGCCCTCAAGGAACTGGGCTGCGACCCATCGCGGTTCCAGTTCGACACCCACTCCTCGGTGGTGATGGGCTTCGCCGACGTGGGCGAGCTTCTGCTCGATCCGGTGGACGACATGGTGTACCTGTGGGGCCGCCTGGATACCTCGCCGGCCGAGCGCTTCAGCAACCGTGCCGATGAGCTGCTCACCGCGCTGTCGGCACCGGCCGCACACTTCGCCAATGGTTGCCTGGCGCTTCGCCAGCTTGAAGACGGTTGCCTGGTCGGCGGCGCGCTGCAGCCGGATTGTCGCCACGAATCGAGCCTGCTTGCCGCTGCCATCGAAGGGTTCCACGCGCGCGTGATCGAACTCCAGGCCCTGCTGCGGTGACAGCGGCCACGCCCTGCTGGCGCCCTTGTGCCACGCCGGTCGCGATGCGGGCCGGCGAGCTGCGGGTGCCCCTGCCGGATGTCGCGGTGGGCGAGCACTGCCACGTGCGCCATTCGGCGGGCGACGACCGTGTGCTCACCCATGGCGTGGTCACCCGGGTCGACCATGGCGTGGCCACGCTGGCGCTGATTGGTGCCCCGGTGCGGCTGGCAGCCGACGTGGTGGTGGCTGCCACCGGTCGCCCGCTGCAGGTGGCACTGGGCACGCATCTGCTCGGGTGCGTGCTGGACGGGTTCGGTGAAGTGGTGGAGCGGCTGCGCGATGGCGAAGACGTGACCGTAGCCGGTGTATCGGCACCAGTGCAGGCTGCGCCGCTGGACTATCGCCAGCGCCGTGCCATCCAGACCCCGTTCGCCACCGGCATCCGTGCCCTGGACGCTTTGCTCACCGTAGGCGAAGGACAGCGCATGGGGGTTTTTGCCGCAGCCGGGTGCGGCAAAACCACCCTGGTGGAGATGCTGCTGGCCAACGCCGACTGCGATGTGCGCGTGGTGGCGCTGGTGGGCGAGCGGGGCCGTGAAGTGGCCTCCTTCGTCGATGCCATCCGCCACGGTCCGGCGGCCACGCGCACCATCATCGTGCAGGCCACCTCCGATACCTCGCCGGCCACCCGCGTCAACGCGGCGATGGTGGCCACCCGGATTGCCGAATACTTCCGCGACCAGGGCAGCCGGGTGCTGCTGGTCATGGACTCGGCCACTCGCTACGCGCGCGCGCTGCGTGACGTCGCATTGTCGGCCGGCGAACCGCCGGCACGGCGTGGCTTCCCCGCGTCGGTGTTCGAAGCACTGCCACGCCTGGTGGAGCGCCCGGGCAACGCACAGTCCGGCAGCATCACCGCGTTCTACACCGTGCTGCTGGAAGACGACGCCGACCCCGACCCGGTCGGCGAGGAAGTCAAATCGTTGCTGGACGGCCACGTGTACCTCAGCCCGCGCCTGGCCCAGCGCGGCCACTTCCCGGCCATCGACGTGCTGCGCAGCGCCAGCCGGCTGTACCCGCAGCTGGCCAGCGAGCGCCAGGCCGCCGCGGCCACCCGCGTGCGCGCGGTGATGGGCCGTCTGGATGACCTGCAGCTGCTGCGCGACATCGGCGAGTACCGCCCCGGTGCGCAGCCCGAGCAGGACGATGCCGTGGCCCGCGAACCGCGCCTGCTGGCATTCCTGCGCCAGCCGCTGCACGAACCGGTCACCTTTGATGCGGCGGTGGAGGCACTTGATGCGCTCGCCCGCTGACCCCGCGCGGCTGGCCACGCTGCTGGAGCATCGCGCCCACCGCCTGCGTCGCGACGCCAGCGCGCAGGCAGAGCAGGCTGCGCAACGCGACCGCGAAGCGCAGACCCTGCGCAGCGCGGCAGACAAGCGCCTGCAGGCCGCGCAGCTTGGCGAGGAACACGGGCTCGACCGCCAGCGCCTGTTCGAGCGCCTGCGCGGCGTCGCCATTGCCCGGGCGCATGTCCTGGAATGCGAACTGCGCGCCGGCCACCTGCAGGAGCAGGCCGGCGACGCCCGCGAGCAGGAACAGCAACTGCGCCATGCCGCCGCCGGCAACCACTCGCGCGCGCGCCGGCTGCAGGCCGTCGGCGCGCATATCGACCAGAAGCACCGGCAGGCGCGCCTGCGCCGCCAGGAGCGCCAGATCCAAGAGGAATACACATGTCGTTGAAGATCCAAGAACCGCAGGCTGCCGTCATGGCGGCCAGCCCCGTCGACGCGGTCTCCCTGAGCGAGCGCGTGCAGGCAAGGCAACCCCAGCCGACCGCGCAGCAGGCGGCCGAGCGGACTCCTGAACCCACTGCCGAACCCACCGCTGAAGAAGCGCCGGAACAGTCGCCTTTCCCCGGCGACGTCGCGATGTGGGCGCCGGACGAGTCGGACAGAGACGTTGAGCAGGAGTGGGCGCGTGATTCCGCACCCTTGCCGCAGCGTGAGGTCCACATCCTGGCGACGGTGCAACGCGAGGGCGGCAGGGACGGGCAGGACATCGCCCACCGCGATCGGCGCGGAATGGCCGCACACGCGCAGGCGGCGGCTGCAGCGCCCGTGCTGCCGGCCATCACCTCACGGCCACTGCCGACGGTGGCCAGTCCTGCGGCACCGCGCGTGCCCGGCAATGAACCCGCGGCGCTGCTGCCAGCAGCGGTGGAGGGCAGCGTCCTGCCCGGCGCCAAGGCGCCGGCCGCCACGGCGCCCAGCAACGCCACCGCCAACCTGCACGCCGCCTCCCTGAACGCTGGCGCGGTGCCCGATACCGCAGAAAAGCCCGGCCCGGCTGCCGCTTTGGCACAGGTTGCCACCGCCACCACGGCATCAGCACTGCCTTCGCGGGTGCAGCCGGGGCAGGGCGAGCGGACCGCGCGTGATGCATCGCGTGGCGCGCCGGTGAGTGCCGGCATGATGCGCACAGCGCCTGCAAGGGATGTCCCGGTCGCTGCGGCAGCTCCCGAACGGTCAGCGCCGGAACTGCTGCCAGCCGCCGGCCGCCCCGCCCCGACGGACCTCGCGCAGGCCGCAGTTGCCGCAGGTGCCACCGTGATGCCGCAACCGCACACCGGCGAAGCCGCGCCCGACGCCCAGGCAATGGCCGACGCGCGTCGTGCCGAAGCCAACCTCACCCGCCAGCATGTCCGCGCGGTGCGCCAGGCCGAAGCCCTGCAGACGGCCATGGCCCAGCGCGCCGACACCGCCAGCCACTTCAACGTGTCCTTCAAGAGCTGGGGCGCGGGTGCGGGTCACTCGGTCAGTGGACGCGTGGACGGTAACCGCCTGGTCCTGCAGCCGTCCTCGGCACGGGTCGGGCAGGCACTGTCTTCCGCGCTGGCGCCGCCGGGCGCTGACCTGCAGATCGCCGTGGAAAGCAGCGACAGCGCCACCGACGAACGGCGCCGCCGCGGCGGCCAGGGCCACGCATGAACGCGCGGCGATGGCCTTTCTCGACGCTGACACCGGCCCAGGCCACCCAGGCGGCCAACCTCGCGGCGTGTGCGCGCATGGGCATCGCGCCCGACCATCAAGCGCTGCCGACGCGCGGCGCCATGCTGCGCTTCGACGTGAGCGGGCGCGGCGGCGTGCTGCGTCTGGCGGTTGCCGCGGACCTGTGGTGCCCGGCGATGCTGCCCGCGATGGGCGGACTGGCCTGGTCGGAGCTGGTGGACCGCAACGCACTGGCGTGCTGGCTGCCCGAGCGACCGCTGCTGGACATCCCCGCTGAGCCCTTCCATGGCGCGCAGGTAACCCTGCAGGACGTGGTGCCCATCAACGCGCTTGCGATGGGGCCGGGCGCGCAGCCCTGCCTGCCCACCGCTCAGGGGCCTGCCTGGATCGAACACGCCGGGTGCGCCGCTGCGGCGCCCTTGGCCGCACCGCTCCGAGCGCTGCGCGTTCGCACCGACCTGGGTATCGCCCGTCTGTGCCTGCCGCTGCATCGTCTGCGCGGCCTGGCCCCCGGGGCGGTGCTGCTGCTCGACCAGCTGCTGCCGGTCGCCCGCACGGGTGGCCGCCGCCTGTACTCCTTCGACTTCACCCTAGAGACCATCTCCGTGAACACACCCTTCGATTTCCTCGACGACGACGGCAGCGCCGACATCGCCCCTTCCGCCCCAGCACCCACGGCCGCCATCGCGCCCGGCATCGACATCAAGCGCCTGCCGGTAAACGTGGACGTGGTGCTCTGCCAGCTGCAGCACGCCATCGGCGAACTGGACGGGCTGCAGCCCGGCACCCTGTTCCACCTGCCCGCCGACGCCTGGAAGCAGCTGCAGCTGCGGGTCAACGGCCAGCTGATGGCCCGCGGTGAGCTGGTGCAGGTGGGTGACCAGCTAGGCGTACAGCTGGCGCAGGCGCCCGTGCTGCCATGAATTTCGTCAACAACGACATCTCGCTGATCGCGGTCATGTCGATGGCTGCGCTGCTGCCGTTCCTGATCGCAGCCGGCACCTGCTACCTGAAGTTCTCCGTGGTGTTCGTGCTGCTGCGCAACGGCCTGGGCCTGCAGCAGGTGCCCTCCAACATGGTGCTCAACGCGCTGGCGCTGATGCTGGCGTTCTACGTGATGCAGCCGATCGTGCAGAACATGTACGACGCCTACCTGGCGCTGGACGCCCCGCTCAATTCGGTGGCGGCGGTGGTCACCTTCCTCGACAGCAGCCTGGACGGCTACAAGGTCTACCTGGCCACCTACTCGGACCCCGAGCTGGTGAAGTTCTTCGAGCGCGCCCGGCATGCCGAAACCGGCATGCCGGTACCGGACCTGGAACCGCATGAGCGCTCGCTGTTCGCGCTGATGCCCAGCTATGCCCTGAGCGAGCTGAAGGATGCGTTCCGCATCGGCTTCTACCTGTACCTGCCGTTCGTGGTGATCGACCTGGTGGTGTCCAGCGTGCTGCTGTCGCTGGGCATGATGATGATGAGCCCGGTGACCATCTCCGCGCCGATCAAGCTGATCCTGTTCGTGGCGATGGATGGCTGGAGCCTGCTGTCGCAGGGTCTGGTGCGCCAGTACCTCGACGTGCCGATGTAGCCATGGACGCGATCATGTTCATGGGCAACAAGAGCCTGCTGCTCATCCTCCTGCTGTCGGCCGCGCCGGTGGCCGTGGCCACCATCGTCGGCCTGGCCATCGGCCTGTTCCAGACAGTGACCCAGCTGCAGGAGCAGACCCTTCCCTACGGCGCCAAGCTGCTGGCGGTGATCGCCTGCCTGCTGGTGCTGATGACCTGGATGTCGGCGCGCATGCTGGATTTCGCCCGGCTGGCGCTGCACACCGCGCTGAACGGGTAGGGCAGTGCAGCTTTCCGCGCTCGACACCGAACTGGTCGCGCTGGCCCGCGACCACGGCCTGCCGGCGCTGCTGGGCATGGCCCGCATCGGCGCCTGCCTGGTCTGGATTCCGTATCTGTCGCCGGGCGTCATGCCGGCGAAGATGACCCGGACCGTGGTGGCGATGATGATCCTGATCGGCCTGTGGCCGTCCACCGCCGGCGCCACGGTGCCGCCCGACATCCTCTCCATGGCCGGCGTAGTCCTTCGCGAAGTATTGATCGGCACCGCCATCGGGCTGGTGGTGGCGCTGCCGTTCCACATCTTCCACGGCATGGGCGCCATCATCGACAACCAGCGCGGCGCCGGCATCGGCGCCATGCTCGACCCGGTCAGCGGCATGGAGGCGACCGAAACCTCCAACCTGCTGCAGCTGATGAGCGTGGTGGTGTTCCTGGCCACCGACGGCATGATCGTGCTGCTGGAAGTCATCCAGGACAGCTACGTGCTGATTCCCATGGGCGGCGTGCTCGCGCTGGACCTGGCGCGCGTGCAGGACTTCGCCGGCACGCTGCTGGCCGGAGCCGTGCGCATGGCGCTGCCGGTGCTGCTGCTGCTGTTCCTGGTGGAAGTGCTGCTTGGCGTGCTGTCGCGCTTTGCGCAGCAGATGAATCCGTTCTCCATCTCGCTGGCGGTGAAGTCGTACATCGCGTTCATTGCGCTGCTGTTCTACCTGATGCCCACCGTGGCCCAGCAGGTGCCGTTGATCCGCGACAGCACCGACGCCCTGCAGCAGCTGCTGGCGGTGCCCAGGTGAAAACCGAAAAGCCGACCCCGCACCGCCTGCTCAAGGAATCGAAGAAGGGCAAGAGCTTCGTCAGCCGCGACCTGGCCGGGTTGACGGTGCTGGTGGCCGGGCTGGTGGCCATGACCACGATGATCTCCAGCCGTGCACTGCACGGCTTCTACCGCGGCATGGCCGAGCGTGGCTTCAGCCTGACCCCGGCCGAGGCCGCGTGGCAGGCCACGGTGGCCTTCCTGTGGATTGCGGTGCCGGTAGGTGCTGCCGCCATCGTCGCCGCCGTGCTGATCTCGCTGGTGCAGAGCCGTGGCGTGATCGCCGCCGAAGCGGTCCGGATCGACCTGGCCCGGGTGAATCCGATTTCCGGGTTCAAGAACCTGTTCTCGCTCAAGACCATCAAGGGGCTGGTAACGGCGGTGCTGTACCTGCTGGCAGGCATCATTTTCGCGGTGCTGGCCTGGAAACTGTTCGCACCGTCCCTGTTCGCCCAGGTGCAGATGCCGGACAAAGCCGCCGGCGCGCTCTGGTACAGCGTCGGCTGGCGCAGTACGGCGCTGCTGCTGGCGGTGCTGTCGCCGATCGTGCTCGCCGCGGCGTTCGTCGAATACCGGCTGTACATCCGCGAGATGCGCATGGAAAAGCACGAGGTCAAGCAGGAGCACAAGGACCACAACGGCAACCCCGAAATCAAGCAGCGCCGCCGCCAGATCGGCGAGGAGCTCTCGGCCCAGGTGCAGTCCGATATCGCCGGCTCGTCGATGATCCTGGCCAATCCGACCCATATTGCGGTGGGCATTTTCGTGCATCCCGACTACCCGGGCCTGCAGTTCGTGTCGCTGCGTGAACGCGGCAACCGCGCACGCAAGGTCATCGCCTTTGCCGAGCGCGTGGGCATCCCGGTCGTGCGCGACATTCCGGTCGCGCGCGCGGTCTACTTCAAGGCGCGCCGCTACCAGTTCGTGCCGGCCGAGCTGGTCACGCCCATCGCCCGGATCCTGATGTGGCTGAAGGACATCGAGCGCAACCATGCCGAAGCGCCATCAGATTCCGATCCTTCCGCTGATTCTGCGCCGGATGCGACATCCGGCCTTGACGACACGTCCCCGCGTCCGCCCGCCGGATGAGTGAAACCCGAAAGCCTCCCCTTCGCAGCCCCGCCACACTGTGCTTGTCCTGCAGCGCCGTTGGCACCAACCCGGTAACCCACCATGACTTTTGCCCCCGACGCCCCCGCTGGATCCGACACCGACCAGGCCCAGCTCGACGAGCTGGCCCAGCTGTTGTTTGAAGGCGCCCAGACCGGCGCTGCCATCAAGGATCTGAAAGGGGTCAGCGATGACCTGCTGGAAAGCGTGTACGCGTACGCGCACCGCTTCTACACCGACGGCCGTCTGGACGAGGCCGAAACGTTCTTCCGCTTCCTGTACCTGTACGACTTCTACAACGGCGATTACGCACTGGGCCTGGCCGCAGTGCTGCAGATGAAGAAGGAATACGCCAAGGCCATCGACATGTACGCGCTGGCCTACGCACTGCTCAAGGGCGACGAACGGCCGATGCTGCATGTCGGCCAGTGCCACCTGGCCATGGGCAAGCTCGCCATGGCCAAGGGCTGCTTCGAAACCGTGCAGCTGCGCTCCACCGATCCGGCCCTGCTTGCGCGGGCCAAGGTCTACCTGCAGGCGCTGGCCAGCAATGGCGACGCCCCTCCCGATACCACCGAGGAAACCGATTCCGCATGAACATCACCGCTTCCGCTGGCCTGACGCCGTTGGCCTTTACCTCCACGCCTGCCGCGCGTTCCGATGCTGCGGCGAACCTGGCCGCCAGGTTTGGCTCGGCTCCCCTCCAGCAGATCGAAGTCATCGACCGCAAGGTCCTGGAGCTGTTGGCCAGTGCAGCGGGCGATCGCCTGGCTCAGTCCGAGGGAGCGGAAGCGCAGGATCCGAACAAGCCCCTGTTGCGCATGGCCGACATGGCGCTGGTGATGCGGGGCGCACAGCAGCGCTCAGCTGCGAGCGGGGCGCCGCAGGTGCCGCTGACGCCGGAGGCGGCGTTGGCCAAGTTGCTCATGCAGCTTAGTGAGGTGATCACGACCGAGAACAGCCGCAGCCTGGCGTCGCAACTGGAGCTGGTCAAGCAGCGTCTGGCCCAGCGCGCAGCATCGGCGGCAGAGCTGTCGGAGGCGATCCGCCTGGCCCAGGAGCTGGTCGAATCGGCGATGGCCGACGTTGGCACTGCAGAAGGCGAACTCGCCGCAGCACTGGAAGCGCTGAAACAGGCCGAGGCTGAAGTGGCCCGGTTGGAACAGGCGCTGGCCGACGCCCCGCCGGAAGAGCAGGAGGCCATTCGTGCGCAGTTGGAGGCAGCGAGGGGCAAGGCTGTCGAGCTGCAGGCCCGCGTGGGCGAGGCGACCAAGGCGCTGGCAGAAGCGGTGGCGGTGCTCGACAAGGCGCTGGGCGACCTGGAGGCCTTCAAGAACGAGGCCGACAAGCTGGACCCCAATGGCAGCGTGAGTGCGCGTGGCGATGAAAAGGCCCGCACCAACGCTGCCATGCTGAGCGAGCTGCTGGCCGTGTTGCAGGAGATCATCGGCGCGGCGAATGACGCAAAGCTGGAAGCTGAAACCAAGCTCCTCCAGGAAGTGCTGAAGCTGCGCGAGGCAGAAAACCTGCGCCGCTCTCAGGAGTACCAGGATGAGCTGGCCAAGGCGGAGGCCGCGCAGAAGAAGATGGGCTGCATCGGCAAGATCGTCGGCTGGGTGGTCGCCGTGGTGGCGGTGGTCGTGGCGCCGCTCACCGGTGGCGCCAGCATGGTGCTGGCCGGCGTGGGTCTGGCCCTGGCCATCGGCGAAGAGCTGGGCCTGGACATCATGGGCAAGATCATGGAGCCCATCATGAAGGTCATCATGGAACTGGTGAAACATGTCGGCAGTGTGATCGGCGACGTGCTGGGCGCAATGGGCGTCCCGTCCGACATCGTCGACAAGATCAAGGACGTGCTGGCCGTGGTCGCCGTGGCCGCGATGATCATCGCCGCCGTCGTGCTGACCAAGAAGGTGGCGGGTACCGCTGCCGTGCAGCAGCTTGCCAAGGCGGTCACCCGTGCCGTGTCCGAGGCCATCAGCAAGGCGCTCCCGCAGATCCTGAAGAGCGTGGCGCGCTCCGTTGGCCAAACCGTGGACGACGTGGCGCAGGCGATCAGCAAGGCTGCCGCGAAGGCAACCGGCGCGAGCGCGGACAACATGGCAACGCGGGCGGGGTATGCCATGAAGGCGACACACACGTTGCAGTTCGCCCATCAGACCACCCAAAGTGTCGGCAGCATCGTCATTGCCGACATGTACATCGACGCCGCCAAGCTGCTGGCGAAGCTTGAAGTCGGGCTGGTGGCCAGCGAGATCTTCCGCGAACTCATCCAGAAGATCCTTGAGTACTTCATCCAGACGAAGAACCTGGTGCAGCAGCTGTTCGAGCAGATGAGCAACGTGCAGGCCAATGAACATGCAACAGCCAAGTACGTCACCCACCGTATTGGTGCGGCTGCAGCCTGAGCCTCCGCACGACACCGCCAATAAAGAAAATAGAGGAAGAACTCACAATGCCCATCGAAACAACTCGCCCCATTTCTCCGCAGCAACTGCCCACGCGCGCTGCAAGTTCCATCCAAGTCCAGGACCCGCGCGTTGGGGCCGCAGCTGTCGCCGCCACGATTCTGGCAATGGACCCGATGATCGTAGCGGCGCTCAGTGAAGAAGCCGCCAACCGCCAGCGCGCGGGTGGCGACGGCGGGACCGGACGCTCCAGCGCGTCCGCCGGCGTCGAATTGACCGCGCCCGCAAAGACGATGGAAGAGGCCGAGCAGATGCTGGCGGGCATCGTCGAACGACTGCCGTCGCTGTTGTTCGCGCCGCTTGGCCTCCAGGATCCGGTCACGTCTGAAGAGGGTGCCGAGGTGCTCGCAACGGAAGGTGCGGCCAGTCTGCTTCCGCCCGGCACGGGCGGCGGGCAGCCGGACCGGAGCGAGGGACGGGTGGATGCCACTGGCTTTGACGCCCGCCTTGCCGCAATCGCAGCCAATTTCGGCGGCGGCTTCGCCTCCAGCAATTTCGTCAATCTCCTGCTCGCACTGCAGCAGGTCCTGTTGGAGTTCGCGGCCAATGAGCGCACAGACAGCGCCACGATGTCCACCATACGGCTCAGGACCAGCGAGTTTGCCGGCAGGACGCAGGTGCAGGCCGCCGTCGAGAACTTTGGCACAAACCTCGCCAGCGGAGCGGTCGGATTTGGGATTGGCGCGGCGTCGATGAAGAAAATGTACGACGCCACCGAAACCCAGATTGGCAGCACGCAGCGTAATCTGCGCGAGTCCAACACAACCAGCGTCACCACCGATACCATGCGCGTCGGTGCCAAGACGCATGCTACGCCCAGCTCGGCATTGCGCCCGGATCGTAACGTTGACGGTACGCTGCCGCGGGCCGGCACAGGCAATGGCCGGCAAGCAGCCCAGGTGGAAGCGGACCTGAACGCAAACGTTTCTGCGATGAACTTCACCGGCAAGAGGACCGGTCTGGACGCCGTTCCTGCAGGTGCTCAGGAAGCGCACGCCATCGAGATGGCGAAGTCCCAGATCCCGCAGTTCCAGGCGACAGTGACCAACATGGCGATCTTCCCGGCGGTGACCGGCGCGATTCAGTCCGGTGGCGCAATCCTGTCGCAGACCACCACGGTCGAGAGCGACATTGCCAAGCAGAGCGCCGACATCTCCGGAAGCACCGCCAGAACCCACCAGGAGCAGTTGGCCAACCATCGCGCACTGATCGAAGCCATAGCGCAGCTGTCCGCCACCCTTCTGGCACAGCAGCATGGAACCAACCAGCACATTCTTGAGCGAGCCTGAGACACGCCATGACCACGGGAATTGATACCACCGCAGCATCCAGCACGCTGCGCCACCTGCACACGATTCAGAGCGAGGTGCAGTCCGCCGCGCTGGAAGCGCCCGCGATGCACCCGGAAGTTCTCTCGCGCCTGCTCCAGTTCGCGCGGTTGGCACGCAGTGCCGGCGCAGCCGCGGCTCGCCAGATGGCACTCAGTGAGGAAGTGAAGACCGTCCGCCTTGGCACGATGGGTCCTCCGGTCACGGAGACCCTCAGCGATGCCGTTGCGCTGGAGGAGCTGAAGCGAAAGAAGCAGAAGGAATCCGAGCTGGCGTCGGAGATGGGCAGGGCACTGCAGGATTCCAATCGGAGCCAGCTCGACCTCTTGCGCGCTTTCCCGTTCCTCATGCCACAGGTCGTGCTTGAGGACGAGAACGTGGTAGGGCTGCCAGGGTTCCAGTCGCCGATGCAGAACCCGGCAGACATGGACACCAGCGGCCTGGTCTGGAACTCGCATGCCGATTTCTTCGCACAGATCAGTGCGCTGCTTGAGGTGCTCAAGACGGAGTGGCTGAGCAAGTATCAGGATTCACTGGCGAAGTTCCTGGAGTTCTATCGAGAATTCGCCGACATCATGGAGCAGATCAAGCCGGTTGCATCGGGCGACAAGGGCGATGTGAAGATTGACTTCGGTCCGGTGGCCGAAAAGCTGAAGCAGCTGATGGCCCGATATGGCTTGGATGTCAATGCCTTGGCGTCATTCTCCAGCCGGGCGGAAGCCGACGCGTTCATCAAATCCATGGGAATTCCGCTCGCAGTGACCCAATCAGCAGATGGGAGGTTTCACGTCAAGATCGACATGAAAGCAGTCCAGGACCTGGTGGACAGCATGCCTCACCTGACGCAGCCGCCCGGCGCGTCATTCCCTGTCAAATGGGATAGCGCCAGATATAACGCATGGGTCTCTTCCAAAGACAGCAACATGGAGCAGATCAAGCATGTCAGCAAGGTGCTGGGTGAGAAGCTCAACGAGATGACCCAGAAGTTCGACAATATCGTGAAGATTCTCAGTTCGTCGATCGACAAGATGTCCGAAGCCAACAACGCCTACGTTCATAACACCTGATTCCGCTCGCCGGCGTCCCGGCTGATCATCACTTCGGCCATCGCTCAACAGTGCGCCGGCGCCAGAACCTGGCGCCGGCGTCTGTGCGCTGCGCGACCCTTATCCGCCCCGGCGAGCAGCAAGTTCAAGAATGTTGCAAAGAACTTCAGCGGGTTCATCTACAAGATGTTCGAAGCCAACATGAGTCAAGCGCTCCGTCCCTGAAAGGCGCGCCCCAGGAGAAATGTAATGCCTGAAGTTTCCATACCCACTGCCGTACCCGCGACACCGCCTGCCCATCACCGTGGTTTCTGCCTGGATGACGCCTTGAGGCTGCCCCTGAACGATGTCAGGAACAGTGTTTCGAGCCCGCTGCCCTGTCAGATGGCCTATACGCCCGGTAAGCATGAGCGGGCTGCCAGTGGCCTCGCGATAAGCGAGGCTTACGGTGTCTTGAAGGCGCGACGTGACGTTGCCGAGACGGCAGGAAACCGGCGTGAGGTCAAGGCATTAGATCGTGCCATCGCGTGGATTGGGCCCGGAAGCGTGGAATCGCCGGGTCCCAAGGTGCAGGCCTGCCTGACCGCGCTGGGCGGCATGCGGGGCGGCCTGGCCCTGATGCAGCGCGAGGCACCGGGCAATGAAAGAGTCAATCGTTGCTTGGCACGCATGGAGGATGTCATCGGAAATGTGTGCGTCCGGATCGGCAAGTGCGACAGCCCGCCCGACGGATATGGGCATGGCGGCGCAACCGACAAGCTATCTGACGAAATTTCGAAGGCAGAGCGGGTCATGCTTCAGTGCGCTCATGAGCTCGGCGTCGAAGACGTGACGTGGGGTATCGCCAAGGCCATGCTTCCTCAGGCCATGAGGGCGAGCATCGCCGAGCGCGCTCCCGATGCACTGGCAAAGGTGATCAGCGGGGATGCACCACTTAAGGATGTGATGGAGGCACGTGTCTACCTCTCGTTGCAGAACGTGTTGAAGGGTGCAATGGAGTCCAAGGAGCCAAGGGCTCTGACAAACGCCATCCTTCACCTGCTCAAGGCCCCCGAATATGTCGAAACGGACGTGCCGGGCCAGAGCGGAGATCAGCCAAAGGTGCCTGAGCGGGCACACACGCCGTTCAATCCCGGTCCGGGGCCCACGCCGTATCAGAACACTGGAGCGCCGTGGGCGTACGCGAATGCCCCGGTCACGGTGAACAATGATCTCAGCGAATTCATGCGGAATCAGCCGCCGCTGCAGCTCACTGATATCCGCAATCTCTCGAATGATTCGTTCCAGAACGGTTATGCGCTGGGTCTGGCCCACGCACGGAATGAGCAGCTGCAGCGGGACAACACGCGGCTTCAGCAGCAGAATGCTGATCTTGTCGAGCAGCTTCGCACCACCGCCTATCTGAATCAGTTCGCAAAGGGCGGCGATCTTGTCCGTGTTCCTCGCGGCTCGTCGGATGACAACACCAATTCCACCGAGCAGCAGGATCGCAATATCGCTCCTCCGAATGGCAATCGCGAGCCGCTGGTGAAGCTGGACCCATCTTCCCTACGAAATCCACGAGTTCCGGATCTGAACCGGCAGCAGAACCAGCTTGACCAGCAGAACCAACAGGACCGTCAGACAATCCAGCATTCGGATCAGCGGGTAGACAAGGGTGGGAACGGCAACGGTGGCCCGCGCGACAACAACCGTCCGCCGGAAGATGAAGTGGACAACACGTCTGCTCCGATCAATCGTGCTTCCAATTCCACGTTGCCCGAAGACGAGGTGCTCAACGAGCTGAACCGGACCAATCAGAATGGGCAGCAGCAACAGCGCCTGGGCGATACCCAGCAGCGCCTGGAGGGCCAGCGGGACGAGCAGAATCGCCGGCTGCAGGATCGTCATGATGGCAACCGCTTAAGCAACCCCCATAGACCGTCCGCAGCCGACGGCCCGTACCAGGAATACAGGCACTACCTGAGCTTGCTGGGAGTGGACGTAGGGCCGCTGGAACCTGATCAATCCGCACCGACTGGCGAGCGTTCGTACAAGCGGGATACTCAGTGGGAAGCGGGTAGTGGCTCCAACCCCGTCGAGCAGGTCGAGCCCAGCGACGTGAAGAAGTACGTCGAGGAGCGCAGCAAGAACGCCGGCACACCGTTTGACCCACCAATGAAAGGAAAGGTCAGACCAGTCCCTGTGCAGGAGAAGACCGAGTTGCAGAAGGCGTTTGATGCCTTCTTCAAGAAGAGCCGTCTGATCTCGCCTGATCCGCGAAATGCGGCCGACTCCTCGGCGCAGCATAGCCCGGAGGGGGGCGCCACTCCGAGTGCTCGTTCGCCGGGCGTAGAAGCGGTCAAGCCGCCTGCCCTGCCTACGTTCACGTCGCGACGGCAAGCAGAGCTGCTTGCACCCGCCCTCGTGCGCGGCGGCGTCGCCGAAGGTCGTCGGGACGCTGACGTGCGGTCGCCGCAGGCTCCGGCAGGAACCGGTCGGGCACTCCACGCTCCACTGATCCCGAATGGCCCGCTGGCCGAAACGTCGCGCCCGGCACGGGCGTTCGGCATCCCTGCGCCGGCCCGGTCGGTCACCCTGCCGTCCGACAATTTCCGCAACAGTATGCTTCGCGGCCGTTCGGATTCGGTGTTCAGCAACGGCAGCAGTACAGTCTACCCGCTGACGCTTGAGGCCATCAGGGGCTCAATGATTCCCGGGGCCACCCTCTCGCGCCAGGACTCCTTGGAGGATGCGGTGGAGTCGCTGCGTGGAGACGAAAGCATCACGATCGACTCGACGCCGCATGGCGCAACGTCGTCTTCTGAATCGCCCCAGTCCGACCAGAGCCGGGACGGAGCATCGCCGTCGGAGCACGCGCGGACCTCACAACTGTTCACGCGCAGCGTTTCAGAGCTGAGTCTGGATTCGGATGATGGTATCGACGCCGACACGTTTGCGCAGATGATCATCAAGGGTTCCAGAGTGTCCCTCGCCGAGATCACACGGCAGCAGAGCGATGTAGAGCTGGCAGCGTCCCGCGCGAAACAATGGGAGCGACTCAAGGAGGAGTTCGGCCCGGGCTGGGGGCAGCCCGCATCCGGGCTGGACGAGGACTTCCCTGTCATCGAACCCGACACCGATGTCGTTGATACTGCGGAAAAATGGAAGCGTGCGGCTTCGGCTGAAAGCCACGATTCCGGAAATGAGTCGCCGACGCGTCTGACAGAATCGAACGGCGCGGATGCGACCTGGGATCCCCAGCCGATCGTCGGCGTAGGTAACCGCATCGCGCCAGGGGTCGCATTCATGGCCGAGCTCAAACAACGGACTGCGCTGCAGGTGGCGTCATGACCTCGGTGTTGAGCCTTCAGGACCTCCGCAAACTGACGGCCGCCCATCTGGGGCGGCCGCTGGAAGAGATTGGCTCGCAGCAGCGGCTGGTGGAGGACCTGGACATTGATTCGCTGGAGATGCATGCGCTGCTGATCCAGATCGAGGAGGCCGGAGCCCCGTTGCCGGATGCCGAGGCGATGCGTGAGGTTGTCACGCTGGCTGACCTGTATCAGGCGATCGCTGGCCCGGATGCACTGGCGTGATGCGCTGGACGGTCGGGGTGGTGGTGGCATTGGCCGCCACCGCCCCGCCAGCCAGCGGTAGCCAGGTATTCGCCACCCTGGATCGCAATGGTCAACTGCAGGTGTCGAAAGCCCCATTCGTGGGCGCAAAGGCGTTTGACCCGCACCGACTCTACATGCCTACAGCGCGCAAACCCAAGGCAACTGGCCCCGGGCCATCGCCTGCGGCACCGACCGCCATGCCCAAGGCAGCAGCACACTGGAACCCGTTGATTCAACAGGTCGCCGTCGAATACGGCGTGGACGCCCGCCTGGTGCACGCTATCGTCCGGGTCGAATCCGCCTACAACCACCAGGCACGCTCGCACGCCGGCGCGCTTGGTCTGATGCAGGTGATTCCCGCTACCGGCAAACGCTTCGGTGCCGAGAACCTGCTTGACCCGCTACAGAATCTGCGTGCTGGCACTGCCTATCTTGTATGGCTGGAGCGTCGTTTTGGGGGCGACTTGGAGCTGGTACTGGCGGCTTACAACGCCGGTGAGGGCGCAGTACTTCGGCACGGAACAAGAATCCCCCCCTATCTGGAGACTCGCCGCTACGTCGAGAAAGTGACTGGGTTGTACTACGGGAGGTCACGTCGATGATCTGTGGTAGCTCAGCCTGCGAAGAGAAATTCATGTCGGCCACAGTCAAGGAATTCATGCATGCCACGTACATCGGGATTGCCAATCGTTGCGCCGTCGCGGCCGGTCGCGCCATCGCGGTTCAGTATTGAAAAGACACTCCGCAGTATTCGATTGGAGAGAATCGAGAACCGCCCGCCGCCGACGTTCGACTACTGTCACTACGTGACTCTTACTGGGACCTTTGTACGACAGGCCATAGGGCAAAGCGCCAGTGTTTGCTATGACGTTTTTGCCAAGTCAAGGTCGAGCGCGTCACGTCGAGAGGCGGCAGCCTTGAATCAGACAATGAACTGGATGGGGCCGGCCAGTACTGATCGATTGGGAAGTTATCTTTTCCTTCACCTCATGACATTGGGGGCGATCCGTGCGGGCCTTGCTGAGCAGCTTGATGCGTCGCCCGCAGACAGAGATCTTATTGAGTTCCAGAGAAAAGTCGAGGCCGCAATTCTGAAGGTTGGCGTCCGTATTGGTCGATGTCGCTCTGCGCCAGACGGCTGGTATCACGGAGATTCAAAGTCTGAAAAGTTGACAGATGCGATGAGTGCTTCGCGCAAATGCATCGTAGAGTGTGCCATGAGGCTAGGCGGCCAGAGGCTGTTTGACGCTATCGCCGGCGCGATGTTACCTCGCCCTTTCTTGAGTTGTATCGCAGAGCGAAGTCCCGCATTGGCAGCGTCCATTGATCGAGCCGAAGAGGGGGCGATCAAGGTGGCTGAACTCCTGGATGGGGCGGAAATGCGGGACTTGGAGCGGGTTTTGAAGCTGCAACTTGACGCGGGTAATGCACAGAGCTTGATCATAGGAATTCGCGACCTGCTCTCCATTCCGGAAGCTGTCAAATGGGGCTGTTACCCCACTCAGGTCGATCAAGTAACCCCGACCTCGGTGACGAATTAGTCACCGCGGTGGTGCGCTGCCCCGCTCCCGAGTGGGGCGGCACTACAAGAAAGTGCAGTGCTAGGACATTGAAATTATCTTCATGTAAGGGGTCCGGGGGAGCTGTCAGTCTGCGCGTCGTCGCCGCAATGCCCTGTGCACCGGCACTTCCGATCCCGCATTCCCCGGACTCCAATGCTCCCCGCGCACAAGTTGAAACTGCTTTCCGGCCAGCTCGATGGCGTGGAATTCACCCTCTCTCCCGGTGACACCGTCTTCCACGTCGGCCCGGCCCGCACCCTGCAGCAGGCCCAGCTGGGCGCCACCCTCGCCAATGCGGACAACGTGTTCTACATCCCCGGCGATCTGGCGCCGGCCTCGTTCCGCTTCCACCTGGGCGACGACAGCATCACGCTGGAAGTGCGCGCTGAAGGGGCCGACGTCTGGAGCCCGCAGGACCTGCCACTGAATTCGGTGGTGCACGTGGCAGGCCTTGCGCTCGCCGTGCGTGCCGACACCGATACGTGGTCGGCGGCCGTGTTGGACCACCGCCTGCCGGTGCTGGTCGAGGAAGGCACGCCCTACACCCCGGTAATGCGCCCCACGCGCGGTGCCGGCGCCCGCCGCTGGATTGCCGTCGCCGCACTGGTGATGGTGGTGGGCGCCGGCGGCTGGTGGCTCTACGACCGCCAGCGGCCGGCCACGCAGGTCCGCACGCTGGAAGCGGTACTGGCGAAATCCCCCTATAACTACACCGTGGTGCATGACGCCGACGGGCGCCTGTATGCCTTCAGCGACAGTGCCGAGGCCGTGGCCTGGGGCCAGCGTGCCAGCCAACGTGCCGGGCGCCTGCAGGACCAGTATCGCGAGCGCCACATGGAGGCCGCACGCATCGGTGCCGTGCTCGACAGTGCCAGCGTGCCTTACGCGGTAATCCGCCTGCGCACCCCGCAGCGCCCGGAAGTGGTGATCACCGCACTGGGCTTGAACGATGCCGAGCGCCAGCGCCAGGTGCAGGCCCTGCTCGTACCGCAGATGCCATACGCGGCCAGCATTGATGTGCGACTGGTAGGCGATGGCCAGCTGGTGGCCATCGCACGTGACGAGCTGCGCGCGCGTGGCATTACCACCCGCACCGGCAGCCATGCCGGCCGGGCCAGCATTTCCAACGACGTGTTCCTCGATGACGCATCGCTGCACGCCATGGCGCAGTACCGCGACGACTTCGTGCAGCAGTGGGGCGAGCGCCGCGTGCGTATCAGCATCCGTTTGTGGGACGACCTGCTCAAGGGGCGTTCCTACCAGTATTCCCAGGACCAGCTGCTCTCGGTGGGCGAAGGTCGCTGGGATTTTTCTACGGCAGGTAGCCGTTGACCTTTCTTCCGGAGTAACTGTAATGACTACACCAACCGTTGGTACCAAGCCCGTTCCGGGCGACGATTTTGATGGCGATGTCCAGGGCCCGAAGTGGGGCTGGTTGGGCGACCACAGCGATAGATTTGACGCGGGGGTAACATCCCTGAAGAAGGCGCTGGACGATGCGTTCAAGAAGATTGCCGGTGACGGCATTCCTGGCGGCGACGAGGGTGATCCGACCAACCCGGCGCACCTTGCCGACTATCAGACCGCGCTGTCGGCGTACACCACCTACCGCACCCTGCAGTCGAACTCGGCCAAGAGCCTGTCGGACATGCAGAAGCAGAACGCCCGCAACCTGGGTTGATGACCTCCTGTGCCGGCAGCGGTGCTGCCGGTACCAGGACCCTATGCGGATGTTCCGCAGGAGATGCACCCGTGCAAGTGACACAGATCGCTACCGAGATCGACGTGGTGGGCGGCGCTGAAGGCGCCGCCGTACCCCTCTCGGATCGCATGAGCCAGGCGTTGGCCAACGGCTACGTCAGCGCCGGCAATGATCTGGCCTCGATCCAGGCCGCCAGCAACAATCCCGCCACCGCATCGAGCCCGGCTGCGCTGCACGAGCTGCAGCTCAACCTGGCCGATTACACCAAGCGCATGATCGTCGCCGCCGGCTTGGCCAACCACGCCAACAAGACGGTGGAGACGCTGCTCAAGTCATGAACATGCCGCCTTTTGCGGTGGCCGTGCGCCGCCTGAGCCGGTGGCGCGTGGTGCTGCCCCTGCTTGCACTGGTGGTGCTGGTTGGCTGCGCGCGCAAGCCACTGCTGGAAAACCTGGACGAGCGCCAGGCCAATGAAGTGATTGCCGTGCTGCTCCGCCACAACATCGATGCCGAAAAGCTCAACCTGGGCAAGGGCGGCTACCAGGTTCAGGTGGGTCCGCGCGATCTGCCCGAAGCCATTGAGCTGATGCAACGCAACGACCTGCCATCGGCGCCGCGCAGCCAGGTGTCGGCGGCGTTCCCGGCCGATTCTCTTGTCAGTACGCCGCTCGGTGAGCGTGCGCGGCTGATTTCGGCGGTGGAACAGCGTCTGGAAGAGTCACTGCAGCTGATCGATGGCGTGCAGTCCAGTCGCGTGCACCTGAACTACGATGCCAACCTGGGCACCGAAGGTCGACGTGCCGAACGCCGGCGCATGCACGTGGCCGCCGTAGTGGCACATGAGCCCGGTGTCGATGCGGAAGTGCTGTTGCAGACCGTGAAGCGCTTCCTGCGCAACACCTTTGATGGCGTGGAGTACGACAACGTCTCGGTCATCCTTACCGAGGTCGAGGGGCCGCGGACGCTCGCCGTGACGTCCGGCAACGAACGCAGCCTGCCGCTGGCCTGGATGCTGCTCTGCGGTGGCCTGGCCCTGCTGTTGCTGCTGGGCGGGTGGGTGCTGGTGCGTCTGGTGCCGGCGGTAGGCAACCGCCTGCGCACGGCATGGCAGCGGGTCAGCGCACGTGGCACCGGCACTGGCACTGGCGCAACCGGCTGGAGGCGCTGGCGTGGCGCATGATGCCATGCACATCGCTTATGCCCCGGCTGCGTACTACCGGCCGTGGCGGGCGGTGTATGCCGGCGCCTCCCTGGATCAGCAGCGCTGGCTCAACACCACGCTGATCCGCCAGCGTCGCCTGCCCATGCCGGCAACGCTGGCGGCTCCCGCGGATGTGCTGACGCGGCGGTTGATGGGGCTGTGGCCCCAGCTGCCGGAGGTAGCCACGCTCATGGCGGCCGCGCGGCTGCGTGACTGGCTGGCGTCGCAGCGCGGCTGTTCGGCATTGCCGACCGCGGTGCAGGCGTTCATGCGGGCCGATCATGCGAGGCAACCGGGGGGCTGCGTGCAGGCGCCCGTACCGGCGGATCTCTCCAGGGTGCTGCTGGTCTGGGGCGGCGTCGAGCTGCAGCCGTTGGCACCGCTGCTGCCCGCCTGGCTCTCCGCGCGGCTCTCCCTTCCTTTTGCGCCGATGGCGGGCGACACCCTACGCCCGCTGCCGCGTGAACGTATCGATCTGGACCTTTTCTGGACGGCGGTGACCTATGTTGAAAAGCTTTCCTGAGCACGTGCTGGCGCATGCGCAGGGCGGAGTGATCGCGCCCAGTGCGCTGGGCCAGGCCGCACGGGCCGACCAGCTCGAATCCGCCGCGCGGCGCCGCGCCTCCGCTGTGTTGGGGGCATTGCCCGAGCAGGTGGACGCCGCCATCGCACAGGCGCGCGTTGATGGATTCGGCCAGGGCTACGCCGACGCCATTGCCGAGGCGGTGCCATTGCTGGCGGCCGCGCTGGGCGACGTACAGGCCACGCGTCAAGCGGTACTCGGCCAGGTGCGTGAGGTGATCTCCGCAAGTCTTGCCGCCGAAGGCGTGGACGCGGCCTTGGTGGTGCGTCGCTGCGAGCAGTTGCTGGGTACGGCCGAGGCGGGTCTGGTGCTGTACGTGCCTGAGCTGATGCCTGCACTGGGCGAAACCGTGTTGGCGCAGTTGGCGACGAAGGCCGACGCTCCGCCTGTGCAGGTAGTAGCGTCCCGGTCGGCGTTGCCGATGCTCAAAGCCGGTCCTTTGTTGTTTGAACTGGACCCGGTAGGCGCCATGGCCGCCGCCGTGGAAGCCAGCGTGGATGCCAATGCACTGGAAGCGGCCGCGCGCCAGCGCGCCGGTGCCTATGTGAGCGGGATCGACGCCCGCCTCAAGCGGTTGCCCTTACCCCTGACCCCGATTGGAGTAGATTGATGATGCTTGAAAAACTGGGGGCGATGGCGCCCCTCAACACCGCTACGGTGGAGGGCCAGAAGCAGACGCTGATGCAGCGCATGCAGGCCGCGGTGGACGATCCGTCCATCAACCCACCCGAGCCTGGCATCAACCCGCCGGAGCCCGGTCACGACATCAAGCCGATCGCGCCGGACATGGCGGAGGTGACCCGGGAAATGGCCGCGAAGTTCTTCCGCGACGAGTTCATGCGGCTGATGATCTTCGGCGATGAGGACATGCTCGGCGCCAAGCCCGACGACGTGTGATCTGCAGTGCGGGCCGCAAGTGCGGCCCGCACTCCGTTTCAACGCGACGGAGGTGCCTCGCTGGTGGCCGGCGCGGCCAGCCAGCGCTCTATCTTCGCCTCCAGGATATCCAGCGGCATCGAGCCATCGCGCAGCACCTCGGCATGGAACCGGCGCGGGTTGAACGCCGCACCCTGCGATGCCTTGGCCTTGTCGCGCAGCTCCATCATCTTCAGCTCGCCCAGGCCATTGGCCAGGGTCTGGCCGGGCAGGGCCATGAAACGCTCCACTTCGGCGGTGGCATCTTCCACCGGCATGTCGGCGGTCTTGACCAGATAGTCCACCGCCTGCTTCTTGCTCCATCCCTGCGCGTGCACGCCGGTATCGGCCACCATGCGCGCACTACGGGTCAACGCACCCTGCAGGTAGGCGATCTTTGCGTAGGGATCCTGGTAGACCCCCAGTTCGTCACCCAGCGATTCGGCATACATGCCCCAGCCCTCGACGAATGCAACATCGCCGCCGAGGCGACGGAAGCGCGGCAGCTTGTCCAGTTCCTGTTGCAGCCCCAGCTGCACGTGGTGGCCGGGAATGCCTTCGTGCAGGAACTGCGCCGGCGCCGACCAGGTGCGGCGGCTGGGCAGGGCATTGGTGTTCACGTAGAGCACGGCCGGGCGCATGCCGTCGGGCAGCGACGGCTGGTAACTTACGGCGGCGGCGCTGGCAGCGCGGTCGGCTTCCACCGGGCGGATTTCCAGCGGTGCCTTGGGCAGCGTATCCAGCAACGAAGGCAGGCGCGCGCCCACCTGCTGCTGCAGGTGCTTGTAGCGCATCAACAGCGCATCGGGCGTGGCGTACTGGAAGTTCTTGTCGGTGCGCATGCTGCGCAGCAGCTTCTGCTGCGAGCCACGGATGCGGTTTTCCTTCATCACCGCCGCAATCTGCTCCTGCAGGCTGGCCACGCGCTGCTCGCCCAGCGCGTGGATCTGCTGAGGGGTGAGCGTGCTGGCGGTGCTCTGCACGATGTTCTGGGTGTACCACGCCATGCCATTGGGCAGCGCGGACAGCCCATCGGTTTTCCGGGTGGCCGGCAGGTATTCGGTGGCGATGAAGCCACGCAGGGCGCGGTAGGCCGGCATCAGCCGGAACTCGATCATGCGCTTGTAGTCGGCGGTGATGCGCGCCTTGTCTGCTTCAGGGAAATCGTCGGGCATGTTGCGCACCGGCGCCCAGAAGATGCTCTCTTCGGCGGTGGGCTTGATCACCGCATCCAGCTGCGGCAGCACCTTTTCCATCAGGTCGCGCGGCTGCACCACGCCGGCACGCATGCCCTCGCGCATGTTGGCGATGGCCTGGTCGAACAGCGGCGGAATGCCCAGCGAGCGCTTGGACCAGGTGTCGTAGTCCTGCACGGTGTTGAACGGCTGCGCGCCCGAGCCGGAACCCAGGATCGCCATGATGCTGCCGAGGTTGTAGTACTGGCTCACCGGCAGCATCCAGCCCGGGTACTTCTCGGCAGCCAGCGACATGCGCGCATCGCGCACGAAGATCTGGTAGCTCAGCAGGTCCTGGCCGGTGAGGCCGTCCGGGCCGATCTTCTCGACCTTGCCCAGCCATTGTTCGGTGAAGTCATGCGACTGCTGGCGGTAGGCGGCCGAGAGGATGTTCGGCAGTTGGTCGTTGTGGCGGGCATCGCCCTGGAAGGTGGCCTGCAGCGGGTTGAGCCGCATCGAGGCGTCCCAGTACTCGTCGTAGATGCGCTCGAGCTGGGCGGCCTTGGTCTGCTGGCGCACCAGCGGTTGCCGCGCGGGCGCGGCGGCGGGGCGGGCGCGGGGTTTGGCCTTGGGCTTGGCCTGGCGCGTCTGTGCGGCGGCGGGCCGGTTGGCCTTCTTCTTGGCGGCTTCGGCCGGGGCAGCGGCAGTGAAGACCAGCAGTGAGGCAATCACGAGCGCCAGGGCACGGGCGGGGTGGGGCATCGAATGCTTCCGTAAATCCTATACAGACCCGGGAGCTTGCCTGATTCAGCCGGACACAACCACCTCAGCGCCCCGCTCAGGATGCCGGCGTACAGCGTAGAGACACGCCACGCGCGTCCCACGCAGCGCGGGCCGTAGCCCGAAAACCCCTATTCAGCGCTCCCCAGCCCGCGTAAACGGCACGGTTTCAGGCGCCACAGCCCCACCGGAGATGATGAAGCTCATCGCCTGGTCCACTGTCCAGTCGGTCGGGGTCAGCAGCTCCACCGGCACGATTTCCAGGTACCCGGAGGTCGGGTTGGGGGTGGTCGGCACATACACGGCCGCCAGCTCGCGGCCGGTGCCCTGTTCACGGATCACCCGCGTCACCAGGCCCACCGCCTTCATGTCCCGGTGCGGGAAGTCGATCAGCACCACGCGCTGGGTAGTGCCCGGCTCGGTCTGCAGCATGTCCAGCAGTTTCTTGGCGCTTTCATAGATGATGCTGGCGAGCGGAATGCGCTTGATCACCGCACCGAACCAGCGCAGCAGGCGTTGGCCGATCACGCGCCGGCTGAGCACGCCCACGCTCAGGATGACCAGCAGCGTGGCGAGCAGCCCAAACACGTTCTGCATCCACTCGACCTTGACCCAGCCCAGGTAATGCGGGAACGAGGCGGCGATCTGCGCCGACAGCGGCACCACCACCGGGCTGCTGATGCCCGACAGCAGCACGAATACGAATTTGATCACCACCCAGGTCAACCATATCGGCAGCAGCGTGAGCAGGCCGGTCAGGAACAGGCGCTGCAGGGAAGGGCGCGGAACGAGATGGGGGGCTTCGGTTGACATCGGCGCATTGTAGCGGGGCGCGGGCCCGGTTTACGCGGCCAGCCACCACAGAATGCGTCCTGTCTGGAAATGCTGTGTTGACCGCAGTGAAATGGACTGGATCACGATTGCCGCTCGACCGGCTGCACGTCAAACGCGCGCCTGTGGCTTCAACCGGATGTACACCTGCTTGCGCACCCGCGCCACGACTTCACCCTGCGCATCGACAATGTCATTGCTGAACCAGTGCAGATACTTCTCACCACTGGCGGTAGCTGCCCGCAATTGATCCAGCAGCGTCTCATCCAGCCGGAACTCGGCGGTTACCGTCCCACGGCCAGGCTTGAGGAACTCGATCTCACCCGCCCGATCCCACACGTAGTAATCGCGACCCAGGTTCTGCATGACAGTGAGCATCCAGAACGGATCGGTCATCGCAAACAGGCTGCCACCAAAGTGCGTCCCCACATAGTTCTTGTTCCACGGCCGCATCCGCAGCTCCACCCGGACAAACCGGTAGTCGGGCGTGACCTGCGAAACATGGATGCCGGCAAACAGAAACGGCGGCCACAGATTGAGTCCATGGCGGAACAGGCTGGCCTTCATAGCGGGGTAAAGGGGGCAGGGGAGGTGTCGAGAGCTTACCATCCGCAACCGTATGGTGTGCAATCCGCAGCGCGGAAGAGCTACGCAGGGCGGGGCCCTATGCGTTTTGGCCCATGCCCGATTCGCCGGTGGCGTAGCCGTCGCGACCTGCGGCCTTGGCGCGGTACAGCGCTGCGTCGGCGCCTTCGAAGTAGTGGCGCGGCTCGCTGCTGGCATCGGGGGTGTGGGTGTACAGCCCCACGCTGAGGGTGATCTGCGCGTTCGGCTGCGGTCCGGGCGACAGATGCATGCCGCGTACCGCGGCGATCAGGTCTTCGACGACCTGGACCGCGCCTTCCGACGTCGTATCGGGCAACACCAGCGCGAACTCGTCGCCACCAAAGCGCGCGGCCATGTCGCGAGGGCGCCGCGCATGCGCACGGATCTCGTTGGCGATCCGGCGCAGCACCGCATCGCCGGCATGATGCCCATGCAGGTCGTTGTGCTGTTTGAAGTGGTCCACGTCGATCAGAACAAGGGTCAGCGGACGACCACTGCGGCGGCCGGCATCATGTTCCTGTTGCAGGGTCTGTTCGAAACGCACGCGGTTGCCCAGCCCTGTCAGGCCATCGCTGTTGGCCTGCCGGCGCCACGCGCCGATCCGCCATAGTACCCACGCGCAGATCACCGCCAGCATGCAGGTCAGCGCTGCAGCGGGCGCGAACCACAGGTCGCCGGCGCGCAGCAGCACGAAGCTGGACAGCAGCGCCAGCGGCAGGGCCAGCAGGGCGCTGGCGACGGCACGCGGCAGGGTCAGGCCCAGCGCGCACAGCGCCACCAGCAGCCCGCTCAAGGCTGCCTGCCACGAGGGCGCCAGTACGCCGATCACATTGCCGGAAAGCAGCATCGACGCCACGTTGGCCTGGTATTCGGTGCCGCTCATCCAGCGCTCGCGGGTGGTCGGGGTGAGCAGGCGCGGGGCGATGCCGCTGGCGGTCATGCCCACCAGCACCAAGCGGTCGTGCAGTACTTCCGGCGCGACATCGCCGTTCAACACATCCGCATACGACACCTGCGGGAAGCGATCCGGCGGGCCGGCGAAGCGCATGCGCACGTAGTGGTTGCGGTGCCATTGGTAGGGCGCGTCATGCCGTGGGCGGGTATCGATCAGCCCGGGAAGGGGGCCACGCGTGTTGGCCAACGCCAGGCCCAGCGCAGGCCAATGCGGCGAGCCGATGCCCGCCGTGAGGTACAGCCCGCGGGTAACGCCGTCGGCCTCCACTTCAACGTCGCTGTGGCCCAGCATTGACGCATTGGCGGCGATCAACGGAATCGGCAGCAGTTCCTCGGCCATGCGCGGCCCGCTCGACGGCGCGGCCAGCACCGGCAGCACCACATGCCCATTGCGGCGGATCGCCGCAGCCAGTTCGGCATCCTGTGCACTGTCCTGGCGATCCGGTTCGGACAGCAGCAGGTCCAGCACCACGCGCTGGCTGCCGGCTGCGGTCAGGCGGTCCAGCAGCCGCGCATGGGTCGAACGCGGCCACGGCCACTGGCCGAGCTGCTGCAGGCTGCTGTCGTCGATGGCCACCACCAGCAGGCGCGGATCGGGCGTGTATTCCCAGGACCCGACGTAGGTGTCGTAGATCGCTTCATCCTGCTTCCAGAACCACTGCCCGTGGCTGGCGGCCGCCGCCAGCACGCCCACCAGCACCGCGAGCACGATGCGCCGGGGCCAGGAGAGCGTGAGCGGCCTCACAGCAGCAGGAGCAGCAGCAGCGCGCCGGCACCGGCGCCATAGCAGGTGCGACAGGGCAGCGCGACCTGCTGCGCAGGCGAGAACGGGCCGCCGTAGCCGTCGTCATCGATCGTCTGCACGCGCACGTGCAGGGTGCCGTGCCATGGCCGCTTGAGCGTGACCTCGGGTTGGTCCACCTGCTGATCGAGCAGCGGCTGGGCGAAGTCGCCACGCTTGTCCAACTGCACGCGGTAGCGCTGGCCGGGTTCGCCTGCCTGCCAGCGCAGGGTAAGTTGGCCCCTGGCTGCCTGCGGCGGCTGCAGGCCGGGGTCCACCGGCGCGTCACTGATGCCCAGCGACACCGGCTGACCGAAGCGGCCGCGGTGTCCGTTGCCGTCGCGCGAGGCCACGCGCCAGAAATAGTCGCCGGGGGGCAGGTCTTCGGCAGCACGCACGCGGGTGCCGCGTCCTTCCTGCTCCAATACCGGCTGCAGGAACTGCGGCTCGGTGGCAACCTGCAGCACGGTGCTGGCGGCGCCTTCCACCTGGCTCCACTCGAAGCGCGGGCGCGGGCTGGCCATCGTTTCGCCATTGACCGGGCGCACCGTGAGCGGCGGCGCCGGCTGGTCGCGCACTTCGAAATCGGCCCGCGCATCCAGGCCTTCCACGCCATCGGCACTGACCGCACGCACCAGCAGCCGCAGCAGGCCGGGGGGCAGGTCGGGCACGGTCATGGTGGTGTCGGCGGTGTCCCTGGCGAACACGAGGATCTCCGGCTGATCGGCGCGCACTACTTCTACCCGGTACTGGGTGGCCTGCGCTACTGTTTCCCACGCAAGTTGGGCCGGTAGTGGGTCCAGGCGCAGTCCAGTGCGGGCCAGGACAGGGGCGGGCAGCATCGCCTCGGGCATGTCGGGACGGGCGTCCAGCGCCCGGTTGCGGGTGGCCTGGCCGTGGGTAACCAGCCGCTCGCCGCGCCGGTTGCCGACCTGCACGCGGCCTTCCAGTACCTCGGTGGCGGCCATGCGGCCCTGACCGCCGGCACTGACCCGGAACTGCGTGCCACGCACGCTGCTGGTCGCGGTCGGGGCATCGATGATGTAGCGCGAGGCCGGGCCCTTGGCGGGGGTGACCCGGTTGCTGCTGCGGCCCTGTTCCAGGCGCAGGCGGGTGTCCACCATGCCGGTGTGGCCGTAACGGCTGAGCTGGTCCAGGCGCAGGTGCGAGTGCTCGCGCAGCTGCAGGCGCGAGTCGTCGGCGAAGGCGAGGGTCACGCTGGCATCTGCCCCGGTGATCAGGTGCGTGCCGATGCCCAGCCGTTCGCCCTCCACGACAGGGCGCAATGCACCGCTGTCGCCCAGCCGGGCCTGCGCCGCGCCGCGCACGGCCAGCACCCGGGCGGGCGCAGGCTGCACGCGCAGCCACGCGATGGGAAACCGGAGCGGGGTGCCGGGGGGCAGCCGGTAAGGGTCAGCGACGCGGTTGTGCGCCTGCAGGCGTGCCCAGGGCACATCCGGCTTGAGGTAACGCCCGCCCAGGTCCCACAGGGTGTCGCCGGGGCGGACCCGGTAGGTCCAGTCCTGGGCCAGCACGGGGCAGGCGGACAGCAGCAGCGCCTGCAGCGTCAGCAGGCGGATCGAACGGGCGCGCAGGCGCGGGAAGCGGGTCGAACTCACGGTCATCTGTGCCCCTGGAGGCGGGGCCGAGCCGTAGGGCCCCCATGGCCAGACCGCATCCCCCCGAATGGATCGCGGTCGAAAACTAGACCGCGATCACATTATTGACCGCTGCCGGTGCAGGGATTCTGAACGGCGGACGCGCTCAGAACAGCAGCGCGGCCATCGAACGGCGGTAGCGACCGACCAGCGCGGCGTCGTCGATGACCTTGAAGGCATCGATCAGCAGTCTGCGCGGCAGGTTGTCACTGTAGCTGCCGTCTTTCCGCAACATGGCCAGGAACTGCTCCAGCGCGGCTTCGTCTTCACCGCCCAGCAGCTGCTGCACGCCGCGCAGGTGGCGGGCCTGCAGGTCGCCGCCATCGGCCGCGATGCGCGCGTCCAGCTGCTCCGGTGCCGGGGCGTCCTGCAGGGCCTTGGCGAAATCCAGGCGGGCGCGGGCGCGTACGGCGCGGTCGTCGGTGGACAGGTTGGCCGGCAGGGCATCGATCAATGCGCTGGCTTCAGTGGTGGCGCCGGTCTGCAGCAGGGCCAGGGCCAAGTCGAGCTTGAGCTCCTCCTTGTCCGGCTCGGCGGCGATGCCGGCGCGCAGCACGTCCACGCGGGCCTGCGGGTCCAGGGGTGCGGGCTCATCAGCCGCAGCTTCCGGAGCTTCGGCGGGGCTGATGCCGTGCTGGGTGAGGAACTCGCGCAGCTGGCCTTCGGGGATCGCACCGGGGAAGCCATCCACCAGCTGCGCGA
>Ga0209257_1001302_pt1 | contig 30372 bp, 32 predicted proteins | sample AraplaCvi_mCL_r2_FD_184277 | JGI IMG/M metagenome (GOLD analysis project Ga0209257, IMG submission 184277) | Arabidopsis root microbial communities from North Carolina, USA - plate scrape MF_Cvi_mCL_r2 (SPAdes) (version 2) | ecosystem: Host-associated > Plants > Roots > Endosphere | place: USA...
ATCCGAGGCGTCGATCCGGCGATCGTCCAGGCGGCAGTGCTGCTGCAGCGCCGTCCGGTCGGCAAGGTCGCCGCGGCGCTCGACTGGAGCCATCGTCATTTCATCGCTCGCTTCTCGGCCGCGGTGGGGCTCTCACCCAAGCGCTATGCCCGTCTCGCCCGGTTCGGGCGGGTGCTGTTGCGGCTCGAACGGGAGCAAGATACCGGCCTCGCCGAGATCGCGCAGGAGGCCGGCTATGCCGACCAGGCGCATTTCAACCGCGACTTCCGCACGTTTTCGGGCATATCTCCGGGCGCGTATCGCAGGATCGGCGGCGCCGGGCGTCACGTCCCGGAAAGCAACAGGCCGGAAAAGCCGCGCCGGTAAATTTCGTTCAATACCCTGCGCCTGGCACCGCCCAGACTGAGCTTCTCAGCAGAGGAGAAGAACCATGCAGATCCACGAGATGTTTCCCTATTTCCGCATGAAGGATACCGAGGCCGCGGTCCGCTTCTACAAAGCGGCGTTCGGCGTCGAGGAGAAGTTCCGCTTGGTCGAACCCAGCGGCCGCATCGGCCATCTGGAACTCGCCTTCGGCCCCAACACGCTGATGCTCTCCGACGAGTTCCCGGAATATGGCATCACCGCGCCCGAACCGTCGGACGTACGGATCTGCATCCATCTTCATGTCGAGGATTGCGATGCGCTGATGGCCCGGGCGATCGAGGCCGGCGCCACGCTGGTGCGTCCGGCGGCCGACCACTTCTACGGCGAGCGTGCGGGTGCGGTGCGCGATCCCTTCGGCTACGACTGGCTGATCGGCCATTCACTTGAAGCTGTCGAGCCCGCGGAAATGCAGCGGCGCTACACTGAGATGCTCAAAAGCGCCTGAGCGCTTAAGCGTGGCCGGTATCGGCGGTGAGGAAGGTGAAATCGACGCCGATCTTGTGCAGCGAACGCTCCCACTTGTCGTTGAGCGCGTCGTCGAAGATCAGCTCCTCATCCGCCGGAACGGTCAGCCAGGCATTGGCCTGCAGCTCCTGGTCGAGCTGGCCCGGACCCCAGCCGGCATAGCCGAGGGCGAGCAAGCTGCGCCGCGGCCCGGAACCGGAGGCGATGTCCTTCAGGATGTCGATCGTCGCCGTCAGGCCGACGGTATCGCCGACCTTCAAGGTCGCGTCGTCGACATAGTCGGTGCTGTGCAACACGAAGCCTCGCCCCGTCTCGACCGGCCCGCCGCTCCGGATGCGGATGTGCTGGCCCATGCCCTGCGAGTCGATGTTGAGTTGCTGCAACAGGTCAGGAAAGGTGAGGGAGCCGACCAGCCGGTTCACCACCAGACCCATGGCGCCGTCGCTGGTGTGTGCACAGATATAGATGACCGAGCGGGTGAAGCGTGCGTCGCGCATCTGCGGCATCGCGACCAGCAGTTCGCCAGTCATAAAGCCTTGATGAGACACGGTTTTACCCATAACTTCCCTCTCGCACGCCATCCGGCCGAGGCCACGGAACGCAGCCTTTAACCAATCCTCGATAAGCCTATAATCCGCCTCGAAAGTTGGCAAATAATGAATGCGACATCAAGACCGGCGGATCCAGATAAGCGGCGGAATCACAACAGGTTGACCTCGTACTGTGCTTCCGTTGCCACGCTTCTTGTTGCGCTGTTGTGGACATGCATCGCGCATGCCGAGTCGGGCGCCGGCAATCGGGTTGTAACGGAGCAGAGTGCCGCGCGGCTGGTAACGGCGGTGACCGGAGCCGGCGACCTCCAATCGCTGCCCGCCGGCCTCGACATCACGATGAAACCGGGTTGGAAGACCTATTGGCGCTCGCCGGGCGATGCCGGTTTCGCGCCGGAGCTGACGTTCGACGGTTCGGAGAATCTGGCTTCCGCCACCCTGAGCTATCCGACACCGCATCGTTTCGAGCTCTTCGGCCTGCAGACCTTCGGCTACAAGGACGAGGTGGTCTATCCGCTCGCGGTGACGCCGGCACGGCCCGGCGAGGCGGTGAAGCTCCGCGCCCATCTTCGCTATCTGGTCTGCGAGCAGGTCTGCATCCCTTACGATGCTGACCTCGCGCTCGACATCCCTCCCGGTCTCGCCAGCCCCAGCGACCAGGCACCGCTGATCAACCGCTTCAAGGCGATGGTGCCGGGGGACGGGAAGGGCACCGGGCTTCAGCTCACCAACGTGCGGGTGGAAGCCGGCAACAAGCTGGTCGCCGAAGCGGTCAGCGAAGGCCAGAGCTTCTCCGAACCCGATCTCATCGTCGAGGGGCCGAACGCGCTGCTGTTCGGCAAGCCCGCGGTCACGTTGAGCGATGGCAATCGCCGCGCGACCCTGTCCCTGCCGGTCGAACAATCCGGCGACACCGGCAAGCCGCCCAGCGGCGATCTGACTCTGACCTTGACCGACGGCGAGCGCGGCCTCGAAGCCAAAGTGAACCTGCCGAGCCTCGCGCCGGGTGCCTTGCTGTCGCGTGCCGCGCCCGTGCCGGTCGAAGCGCCGTCTTCGCCGTTGCTGCTGATCCTTGGGATCGCGCTGCTCGGCGGCTTGATCCTCAATGTCATGCCCTGCGTGCTGCCGGTGCTGGTCTTGAAGCTCACCTCGGTGCTACAGCATGGCGGCGGCGAAGGCGAGCATGTGCGCGTGAGCTTCCTCGCCACCGCCGCCGGCATTGTCTCGGCCTTCTTGGCACTGGCCGCTTCGCTCGTCGGATTGAAGCTGGCCGGTCATGAGATCGGCTGGGGCATCCAGTTCCAGCAGCCGGTCTTCCTGGGAGTGCTGGCGACGATCTGCCTGGTCTTCGCCGCCAATCTCTGGGGCCTGTTCGAGGTGCCGCTGCCGGCCCTCGCCGGCGATCTCGCGCTGGCGACGGATCGCCGGGCGAGAAACCACAAGGTGCTCGGCGCTTTCCTGACCGGCGTCTTCGCGACCGTGCTGGCGACGCCGTGCTCCGCGCCTTTTGTCGGCACCGCGATCGGTTTTGCTCTGTCGCGTGGTGGTGCAGAAATCTTCGCCATCTTCCTGGCGATGTCGGTTGGCTTGGCGCTGCCTTACCTCGCCGTCGCAGCGGCGCCTCATCTCGCGGTGATGCTGCCGCGGCCCGGCCGCTGGATGGTCTGGCTCCGCAAGCTGCTCGGCATCAGCATGGCGGCGACCGCGCTCTGGCTGGGCTGGGTGCTGGCGGGTCAGCTCGGCCTCTTGCGCGCGACGCCGGCGGAACAGGCACAAGGGGAGGCGGTGCATTGGCAGCTCTTCGATCAGGCGGCGATTCCCGGTCTGGTTCAATCGGGCAAGGTGGTGTTCATCGACGTCACCGCCGACTGGTGCCTGACCTGCAAGGCCAACAAGAGCCTGGTTCTGGATCGCGCGCCGGTCACGGACAATCTAAACGGCCCGAATGTGGTGCCCATGGTCGCCGACTGGACCAAGCCGGATCCCGCCATCAGCCGCTATCTCGCGCATTTCAACCGCTATGGCATTCCATTGAATGTGGTCTACGGTCCGAAGGCCCCCGAGGGCATCGTGCTGCCCGAATTGCTCACTTCCGATGCGGTCCTAGAGGCCCTTGCCCGAGCCCAAGGACATTAGGCCGGGGTGGTTGAATTCCACCACCCGGCCGGTCTAAGTTTCGGTTCGAATTTCCCGACACACTGCCTGACGCTGAAAGGATAATCCGATGACGATCAAGGTCGGCGACAAGCTTCCCACGATTTCGCTGAAGTACATGAACAAGGACGGCATGCAGACCGCCACCACCGACGATCTGTTCAAGGGCAAGAAGGCCGTGTTGTTCGGTCTTCCCGGCGCCTTCACGCCGACCTGCTCGGCGAAGCATCTGCCCGGCTTCGTCACCCATGCCGAAGATCTGAAGAAGAAGGGCGTCGAGGTCATCGCCTGTATCTCGGTCAACGACGCCTTCGTGATGGATGCCTGGGGCAAGGCGCAGAATGCCGGTGAGAAGGTGTTGATGCTTGCCGACGGCAATGCTGATTTTGCCAAGGCGACCGGCCTCACCATGGACGGCACCGGCTATGGCATGGGCTTGCGCACCAGCCGCTGGGCCATGGTGCTCGATGACGGCCAGGTGAAGACCCTCAACATCGAAGCGCCCGGTGCTTTCGAAGTCTCCAGCGCCGAAGCGGTGATGAAGGCTCTCTGACACTCGGCCTGAAGGAATGGGCCTGAAGGAATCGGAATGGCGGTCGAATCCGCAATTGCAGCTTCGACCGCCGCCGACCCGACCCCGGGGGCGCTTTTGGGGCGGGCGGAAGAGATCCTCCACAAGATCTACGGCCATCGCGCTTTCCGCGGCAACCAGGCCGATATCATCCATCATGTAAGTGCCGGCGGCGATGCGCTGGTGTTGATGCCGACCGGCGGCGGCAAGTCGATCTGCTATCAGATCCCGGCCATGCTGCGCGACGGTGTTGCGATCGTGGTCTCGCCGTTGATCGCCTTGATGCAGGACCAGGTCGCCGCCTTGCGCCAGCTCGGCGTTGCTGCCGCCTTCCTCAATTCCAGCCTGATGCCGGACGAGCAGCGCGAGATCGAGCAGCAGCTCCGCCGCGGCGCGCTGAAGCTGCTCTATATCGCGCCGGAGCGCCTCACCACGCCGCGTTTTCTCGATCTCCTCGGTACTCTGAAGCCGGCTTTGTTCGCGATCGACGAGGCGCATTGCGTCTCGCAATGGGGTCACGACTTCCGGCCGGAATACATCCAGCTCTCGATCCTGCACGAGCGCTTTCCCGACGTGCCGCGCATCGCGCTCACCGCGACGGCCGATCACGACACCCAGCGCGAGATCATCCAGCGCCTGAAGCTCGAAGAGGCCGAGGTCTATCGCGCCAGCTTCGACCGGCCGAACATCCGCTATACCCTGGTGGAGAAGATCGACGGCAGGCGCCAGCTGCTGAACTTCATTCTCAAGGACCACAAGGACGAGCCGGGCATCGTCTACTGCCAGTCGCGCAGCAAGACCGAGAAGATCGCCGCCTGGCTCCGGACCCACGGTGTCACGGCGCTGCCGTATCATGCCGGCATGAGCCAGGAGGAGCGGCGCGAAAACCAGCACCGCTTCATCACCGACGATGGCGTGGTCATGGTGGCGACGGTTGCCTTCGGCATGGGAATTGACAAGCCGGACGTGCGTTTCGTCGCGCATCTCGATCTGCCGTCCAGCATCGAAAGCTATTACCAGGAGACCGGCCGCGCCGGCCGCGATGGCGCAGCGGCCGATGCCTGGCTCGCCTTCGGCCGGGGCGACGTCATGTTGCTGCGCAAGCGGATCGCGGAATCGAACGCACCGGAGGCTCGGAAGTTCGTCGAGCAGCGCAAGCTCGACGCGATGCTCCGTTTCTGCGAGACGCCGGAATGCCGGCGCATGGCCTTGCTCGGCTATTTCGGCGAGGAGTCGCAGCCCTGCGGCAATTGCGATCTCTGTCTCAGCCCGCAGGCCACCTGGGATGCGACCGTGCCGGCACAGAAGCTCCTCTCCGCGATTCTGAGGACCGGGCAGCGCTTCGGCATCACGCACCTGATCGACGTCCTGCGCGGCAACCTGACCGAGAAGGTGGTGAATTATGGCCATGATCAGCTCCCCACCTTCGGCGTCGGCAAGGACCTGAGCCTCCATGACTGGCGCGCGCTTTCGAGCCAGCTGATCTCGATCGGCGTCCTGAATGTCGAAGGCGACGGTTTCAACATCCTCACCGTGCCCGAATCCGCCCGCCCGATCCTCAAGGGTCAGCAGCAGGTGATGCTGCGCAAACCGGCCGAGCGCGGGAAAGGCCGCAAGCGCCAGCTCGGCGCACCGGCCGGCGCGCAAGATCTCGACCAGAATCTCTGGGAGGCCTTGCGCGCACGGCGTCGCGCCTTGGCGCAGGCTCAGAACGTGCCGCCTTATGTCATCTTCCACGACGCCACCCTGGCCGAGATCGCGCGTCGGAAGCCGCTCGACCGCGAAGCTTTTCTCGAGATTCCCGGCATCGGCGAGCGCAAGGCCGCGCGTTACGCCCAGGACTTCATGGCGGTGATCGCGGAGTTCGCGTGATGCCGGTGGACCTCGTCATTGTCGGTGCCGGTGCCGCGGGCCTGGCTGCGGCCCAAGCGGCCCAAGCGCGTGGCCTTTCGTTCCACCTGATCGAAGCTTCGCATCGGATCGGCGGCCGTGCCTATACCGAGGAGATGGCGCCCGGCATGCCGATGGATCTCGGCTGCCACTGGATGCACAGTGCCAGCCTCAATCCATTTCCGGCCATCGCCGACCGCCTCGGCTTCCATTACCGGCGCGACGGCGCCTGGCGGATGAACGGGTTCATGGGATCGCGCCGGCTGACTGACGCGGAGCAGGCGGAGATCCATCGCGGCATGGCGGCGAATTACGCCGCGATCGGCGCGGCGGCCGCGCGCGGCGAGGACGTCGCCGTATCCGATGTGATTGACCTGGAGAGTCGCTGGGTCACGCTCTACGGATATTGGTTCTCGCTGGCGACGGCCAATGACATCGACCAGATTTCCACGGTCGACATCGATGCCTATAACGACACTGAGGAAAATTGGCCGGTGCGTGAAGGCTACGGCGCGTTGGTCGCGCGTTGGGGTGCCGACACGCCGGTCACGCTCAACGCCGCGGCGCAGCGGATTCGCTGGAGTTCTCGCGGTGTCGCGGTCGAGACGCCGAAGGGCAGTATCGAGGGCAAGCGGGCGCTGATCACCGTCTCCACCAACCTGCTGGCTTCCGGACGGATCCAGTTCGATCCGCCGCTGCCGGATTGGAAGCTTGCCGCCGCCGCGGACGTGCCACTCGGGGTCCACAACCGCATCGGCATCAAGCTCGAGCGCAATCCCTTCGGGCCTGAAGTGCCGAACAGCGCCACGATCATGCTGGAGGGAGAACTGCCACTGGCGACGCAGCTTCGTCCCTTCGGCTTCGACTACGTGGTCGGCGTGACCGGTGGTCGCCATGGCGCCTGGCTGGAACGCGCCGGTGCTGCTGCTTCCGTGGAGTATCTGACGGAGCGCCTGGTCGCGGCATTCGGCGCCGATATCCGCAAGGCGCTCTCGACCCGCACCATCGTCACGGCATGGGGCGGCGATCCCTGGACCCTGGGTTCGTATTCATCGGCCTTGCCCGGGGCGACCCGTCAGCGCGTGGAGCTCGCGCGCCCGGTCGACGACATCCTCTATTTCGCCGGCGAAGCCTGCTCCACGGAATTTGCCGGAACCTGCCACGGCGCCTACCTCTCCGCCGTTGCGGCGGTCGAGGCCTTGGCTCACTCCGCCGGAGCGGCGACAGGGATCGGCGCCGGCCGGTAAGGCTGTGCACCGGACGGCAGCGGGCGGCGGATCGTGTAGCCGGGATCGCGCTGCTGCCGGATCAGCACCGGGATGATCTCGGCGAAAGCATGCAGCGTGCTCTTGCAGGGGTCCGGGGTGTCGTGGCGGATCGCTTCATGCAGTTTGGGCAGCGCGTGATAGGGCACCATCGGAAACATGTGGTGCTCGATGTGATAGTTCATATTGAGGTAGAGGAAGCGGAAGACCGGATTCATGATCACCGTGCGCGTGCAGAGCCGGTGGTCGAGCACGTCTTCCGCGAGACCCTGGTGCTGGGTCATGCCGAAATAGACCTGCAGCCAGGTGCCGTACATTGTCGGCAGGACCCCGACCAGCAGGACCGGCAGCCATGATTGCATTGCGAGCGCCGTTCCGATGAAGGCGAGATGGATGCAGAGCCAGATACGCGCGGTCCGCGCGACCTTCGGCCATAGTGTTTCCGGCACATAGGTCTTCTCGTCTTCCAGCATCCGGCCGCCGGCATGGATCATCAGCTTCCAGACGGCGATCGGCGTTCCGATGATACCGAAGAAGTTCAGGAAGACCTTCAGCAGGCTCGGCGGGCGCGGCTGCTGGATCTCCGGATCGCGCCCGACGATGATCGTGTCGGCATGATGCCGCGTGTGGCTCCAGCGCCAGATCTCCGGTTCGCGCATGATCATGAAGCAGGCAAGCTGATAGACCGCGGCGTTCATCCAGCGGGTCTTGAAGGCGGAAGCGTGACCGCATTCATGCCAGCGGCTGTCGCTCGCCGAACCGTAGAGCACGCCATAGCAGATGAAGCTGGGCAGGGACCACCAACTGCCCCAAAGCAGGACGGCCCCGGCGCCGAAGCCGATGAGCAAGGCGATCCAGATCAGGGTGTCGCGGATCGCCGGCCCATCCTTGCGCTGCATCAGCTGTTGCAGCGTCTCGCGTGGAACGGCGCAGCGATACCATTTGCCGCCGGCCAGTCCTCTTGCGACGGCGGCGGCATTCTCCGGACCGAGCAGGCTGTAATCGCGCATCCAGAGCCTCAGGCGAAGCTTCCGCACCGATGCTAGCGGATGTCGTGGGGAAAGCTAAGCTGTTTCGATGACCAGAAATTAGGTCAGGACGGCGAGAAGATGTCGTTCAGCATCTTGTCGCAGGGCTTGTCCTCTGCATCGCCGATCCGTGGTACGGGCAGGGGGAAGCCTTTTCCGAGGGAGAATTTCGGTTTGCGGATCTTGCCTTCGATCTGCACCGGGGCGGGGATATTCAGCACGCTCACCACCTTGGAATCCGCATCGAGCTCGGTCTTCATGCTCTGCGCTTTGAGATCGATATTACCCTTCACATAGATCACCGACTCTTTGGTGTCGATCAGCGTGCGCGAGAACTTGGCATTGCCGTCGGAGAAGGTGAGGCCGCCGGCGACGCAGCGCACCGGAATGCGATGGTCGTCGGTGATGTAAAGAAAAAGCGCGTTCTGGATATCGAGATCGGCGAGAGCGAGCATCAACTCGCTGAACGAGCCTCCAGTCATGCCGACCTCCACCGCACCGTCCGCCGTGCCGAAGACGTCGGCCAAGGACCGGCCGTTGCCCTCCAAAGTCACCTTGCCGCCGATCTTTCCGCCGGTGGTCTGGACGTATTCAGACCCTTGGAAGAAGGTCGCGAGATCGAGGTCCTTGAGGAAGAGGTCCGCCGTTGCCTTCGGCGTATCCTTACGTGCATCGAGGCCGAGCTTGCCAGTGATTGAACCGCCGGCGACCGCCATGTCGAGCTTGGTCACCTGGGCATTGCCGTCATCGACCTCGACGTTGAAGGTGATGGCCTTGACCGGCAGATAGGGTGCCGCATGGACCTTCTTCGCGTCGAGCGTCACGTCCATGTCCATGGCGCGCAGCTTCTCGACCTGCATCGGCTTGTCGGGGAACAGGTTCTTCTCCGCCTTCATTTGCGACGCCTCCTGCTTTTGCTCTTTTGAGGCGGCCTCATCCGTGTTCGGCGGAATGCCGATCAGGGGACCGAGATCGTCGAAGTCGAGACTGTTCGAGTTGAGCTTGGCCGAGAGATAATTGCGCTTCTCGCGCGGCTCGACCGCCACGACGCCGGTGACGTCGCTGTTGCCGATCTTGCCCTTCATATTTTCGAGCCGCCATTCCTTCTCGGTGCGCTTCAGCTGGCCGGCGAGATCATAGGGGGGCGTGGACGGTGCCGGAATGCCGAGCAGCGGGAAGACGTCGGCGAGATCGGGGCCCTTGAGATGCATCTCGACATCGGCATTGCCGAAGGTGAAGGGGTCGCCGACCTTGCCCTTCAAGGTGATGAAGGTGGCGCCATAATCGACGCGGAGATCGATCGGATAGGGGTTGGCGGTGTCGCGCAGCATGGCGATCGACCCGCCCTTGAACGCAAGCTTGAGCGGCCGGTCTTCCAACGTACCTTCGGCTTTGAACTCGACCGTCGGATCGCCGCCTGAAGCCTCACCCGCCGCGAGATCGATATCGCCGTCGAGCTTCAGCTTCCGGCCCTTGTCGCGGTAGGCGATCTTGCCCTTGGTGATCTCGAGCTGGCCGATGAAGGGCGCTTCGGAACGCTCGTCCGGCCGCACGGCTTCGACTGCCGTTGCCGCGACCGGGTTCTCGTTGAAATCCCAATTGCCGGTCCCGTCCTCCCGCTTTTCCAGGGAGACTTTCGGACTCTCGACACGGATAAACGGCAACACAACGTGGCCGCGCAGCAGCGGCCAGGGCTTGATGGCGAAAGCGACGGTGTCGGCCGAGAACATCCGCTCGGCCTCGCCCCAATCGGAGTTGGCAAGGTCGACCTTGCGGAGATGAATGACCGGCGTCCAGCTCCAATCCACATCGAGCGAGCCGATGGTTACGGCGCGGCCGGTCGCCTTGCTGGCGCGGCTTTGCGCCTGTTCCAGCAGCACACTCGAATGCAGGAGTGTGTAAACGCCGACGGCGGCCACCACCATCAGCGCGACGAGGGTTCCCAATACCCAAAGCAGGATCTTTCCGAGTCTCCGCACGGGAACCATCCCATTGAACACCGGGCCGATGGAGATCAACCGGGGTCGGGTCGGGGCGTTCCCTGTGGGCAGCGGGTTGTGGCGCTGAATCTGCGGGCGGCGAGAAGCTCTACCCGACGGCCTTCGCCGGGATCGCCAGCCGCGCCAGGAGATCGACGCGCTCGTTCTCGACATGGCCGTTATGGCCTTTGACCCAGAGCCATTCGACCTTGTGCGGCAGCTCGGCCTTTTCCAGGCGCTGCCAGAGATCCGAGTTCTTGACCGGCTTCTTGTCGGCGGTGCGCCAGCCGCGCTTCTTCCACTGCGGCACCCATTCGGTGATGCCGTTCTTCACGTACTGGCTGTCGGTATGGACCCGCACGATCGCCGGACGCTTCAGCGCCTCGAGCGCGGCGATCGCCGCCATCAGCTCCATGCGGTTGTTGGTGGTCTGCTCCTCGCCGCCGGAGAGCTCCTTTTCGACCGTGCCGTAGCGCAGCAGCGCACCCCAGCCACCCGGTCCGGGATTTCCGCTGCAGGCGCCGTCGGTGAAGATGTCGACAATCGGGCGTTCGGTCATTTCAAGCCATAGGCACCGATATCGTGCGCCTGCTGATGGAAGCGGAGCTTGCGGATGTATTCCACCGGATCCTTCGGCTTCACGAAAGCGCCGGGCGGATGGTTGAGCCAGTCATAGAGCCGGGTCAGGAGGAAGCGCAAGGCGGCGCCGCGCGCCAGCAGCGGCATCGCCTGCATCTCGGCCTCGGGAATCGGGCGGACCCTGCGATAGTTGTCGAACATCAGCTTCGCCTTGGTGACGTTGAAGCTGAAATCCGGCTGAAAGCACCAGGCGTTCAGGCAGACCGCAAGATCATAGGCCAGGAAATCGGTGCAGGCGAAATAGAAGTCGATGATCCCGGAAAGCTTGTCGCCGAGGAAGAACACATTGTCCGGAAAGAGATCGGCATGGATCACGCCGCTCTCCAGGCCTTTCGGCCAATGCGCTTCGAGATGCGAGAATTCCGCCGCCAGGCGATCGCGCAAGCCGGGCTCGACCTCATCGGCGCGCGCGGCCGTGTCCGCGATCAGCTTGCGCCAGCCCTCCACCGAGAGGTTGTTCGGTCGCCGCATGGCGAAGTCGCGGCCCTTCAAGTGGAAATCCGCGAGTGCGGCGCCCAGTGCCGCACAATGCTTCTCGGTCGGCCGTCGCGGCCACATGCCTTCGAGGAAGCTGATCAGCGCCGCCGGTCTTCCGCACAGCGTCTTCAGCGCCTCGCCGTTGCGGTCGGCGATCGGCGTCGGGCAGTTCAGGCCCTTGGCGGCGAGATGCTGCATCAACCCGATGAAGAAGGGCAGGTCTTCGAGCTTCACCCGCTTCTCGTAGAGGGTGAGGATGAACGTGCCTTTGGTCGTCTTCAGCAGGTAGTTGCTGTTCTCGACGCCCTCGGCGATGCCCTTGCAGGAAACCGGCTCGCCGATGTCGTATTCGGCGATGAACTGGGCGAGATCGCCGTCGGGGACTTCGGTGTAGACGGCCATGGAAGATCAGTCGTGCGAGAGGTTCAGGCGGTGAGGGCGCGCGGCAGCTTGAAATGCGTGGTCTCGACGGTGACCGAGGTTTCCTCGATGGTCACGTCGTAGCGCTCCTTCAATTCGTCGATCACCTGCTGCACCAGCAGCTCCGGCGCCGATGCACCCGCCGTGATGCCGACGGTCTCGACCCCCTCCAGCCAGTTCCAGTCGATCTCGGCCGCCTTCTGCACCAGATAGGCGGCGGGGCAGCCGCAGCTCTTCGCCACCTCGACCAGCCGGCGCGAGTTCGAGGAATTGGGTGCGCCGATCACCAGCATGAGGTCGCAGCGCTCGGCGATCGACTTCACCGCCGACTGCCGGTTGGTGGTGGCGTAGCAGATGTCTTCCTTGCGCGGCCCGTGGATCGCCGGGAAGCGGCGGCGCAGGACCTCGATGATCCCGACCGTGTCGTCGATCGAAAGCGTGGTCTGGGTGATATAGGCGAGCCGGGTCGGATCCTTGAACTCGAGCTTGTCGGCATCCGCGATGGTCTCGATCAGCGTGACGGCCCCTGGGGGGAGCTGGCCGATCGTGCCGATCACCTCGGGATGCCCGGCATGGCCGATCAGGATGATGTGGCGGCCGGCGTTGAAATGGACCTCGGCCTCGCGATGCACCTTGCTGACCAGCGGGCAGGTGGCGTCGAGATAGAGCAGCTTCCGCGCCTCGGCATCGGCCGGCACCGATTTCGGCACGCCATGGGCAGAAAAGACCACCGGATACTGACCGGGGATCTCGTCCAATTCCTCGACGAAGACGGCGCCCTGGCGCTCCAGCTCGGCGACCACATGGCGGTTGTGGACGATTTCATGCCGGACATAGACCGGGGCGCCGAAGCGCTCCAGGGCGCGCTGGACGATCTGGATGGCGCGATCGACGCCGGCGCAGAAGCCCCGCGGCGAGGCGAGGAGTATCGTAAGGGACCGCTTCGGCATGCCGGATTCCGCAATAATGCTGTCGCCCCGGAATATAGGGATTTGCGGCCCTCGGGCAACTTCAAACCGGATGGCCGTCCGGTAGGCATGACGGGAAACGAACGGGGCGGACATTACGGGGATAATCATGCCGCCGGTTCATGACCAAACCGCGGCGGGCTTGTGGAATTTCAGAGGGTTAATTAAAGTCCGGCCACGACCCGGCCGAGCCAGGGATTCCACCCAAGGGATCTTCAGCCGCTCTTCCGGCCGGGCGGGAGAGGGATCAGCGATGGCGGAGCCGAATGTTGCGCAGAAGGCGCCCTTCAAGGTCGAGGTGGTGGCCGGCAAGGCCTATTTCTGGTGCGCCTGCGGCATGAGCAAGAATCAGCCGTTCTGCGACGGTTCGCACAAGGGGTCCCAGTTCTCGCCGATGAAATACGACGCGACGCAATCGAAGACCGTGTTCTTCTGCGGTTGCAAGCACACCCATGGCCAGCCGTTCTGCGACGGTTCGCACAAGGCGCTATGAAGCATTCATGATGAGTTGGGGGAAGGCGATGGGTGCCGGCGCGCGCGCTGTCAGTCTGATCGGGCGTGGCGGGCTTCTGGCGGCCGCGCTCCTCGCGGTGTCGTCCTGCGCCGAGACGCCGAAGCAGTCGATGCCCTGCCCGGCGGTGAAGCAGGTGCCCGATGCATCCTATTTGACCCGCTTTGCCGGCGAGTCCGAGGATCTGACCGACACCGCGTTCGAGGCGCGGCTGGTCGGCGTGCAGCCGATGTGCAAGTACATCGAGGACACCGAGACCAAGAAGACCAAGATCGAGAGCGATCTCCTGGTCAAGATCGCGGCCTCGCGCGGGCCGAAGCTCAGCGGCGAGAGCGTGACCTTCAACTACGTGGTCGCGCTGACCGGCCGGGGCGGCCAGAAGCTCACCCGCCAGCAGTTCGACGTCACCCTTCCGCTCACGGCCGACAAGCCGACCGGCGCCATCACCGATAACCCCACGGTCACCATTCCGCTGAAGAAGGACGAGAACGGCGACTTCTATCAGATCTATGTCTTTCTCGAAGTGACGGAGAAGGAACTCGCCTACAACCGCCGCAACCCGCAGCAATAGCGGCGTGCTGCCCGGTTTGACGCCGGGCCGGCTTCGGTCCTAGCATTCCTCCATCACCAAGGCCCGGTTCGGGAGCTTGGGTCCGGACCGGGCATTCTGCAGAACCCAGGCATTGGGAGGCAGGAATGGCTGACAGCGTCTATAAGGTCCTCGAACTGATCGGAACCAGCACCAAGTCCTGGGAAGACGCGGCGATGGCCGCGATCAAGCTTGCGTCGCGCAGCTTGCGCGATCTCCGGGTCGCGGAGGTCGTCGAGCAGGACCTGGTGATCGAGAACGGCAAGGTCGAAGCCTTCCGCACCAAGCTCAAGGTCTCGTTCAAATACGATCCCGGCAACGGCAAGAAGAAATAGCCGCGCCATCTGCCCCCTTGACCTTGCCCCGCGCCGGGGCCAAGGTGCGCGCGACACTGTCGCCAGCGGGAGAGATCGAGCCGCATTCAGGCGAGTGTGGTCCGACGCCGAAGGAGCAACCGCCCCCGGAAACTCTCAGGCAAAAGGACCGCGGCGACATGCAGCTCTGGAAAGCGGCCGAGTCGTTTCGAAGACTCGGCCCACCGAAGGAGTAAACCCGGCACGCGCCTTCTTGCGGCGCAGTGAGTCACGTCCGGGAAATCTCTCAGGTCCAAGGACAGAGGGGGGTTGCGCTTCCGCCGTCATGGGGGAATCCGCGCATCCCAATTCTGTCGGAGGACGTGTTGCCAGAAACCGAATCCCTCAAACGCACGCCGCTTTACGATCTCCATCTGGAGCTCGGCGCCAAGATGGTGCCCTTCGCCGGCTATGACATGCCGGTGCAATATCCGATGGGAATTTTGGGCGAGCATCAGCACACGCGGGCTGCGGCCGGCCTGTTCGACGTCTCGCATATGGGTCAGTTCCGCATCGCCGCACCCAGTTACGACGCGGCCGCTGCGGCGATCGAGAAGCTCTGCCCCAACGATTTCCGCTCCCTGCAATCCGGGCAGCAGCGCTACGGGTTCTTGACCAATGCCAAGGGCGGCATCCTCGACGACCTGATGGTGACCCGCGACGGCGAGGTCCTGCGCATGGTGGTCAACGCCGCCTGTAAGGACGCGGATTTCGCGCATATCGCCGCCAGCCTGCCCAAGGATTGCAGGATCGAGCGGCTGGACGATTTCGCGCTGCTGGCACTGCAGGGACCGAAGGCCGGCGCGGTGATCGCGCGGCTCTCGCCGCCCAGCGCGACGATGACATTCATGACCGGCGCCGCGATCGCGATCGCCGGCGTGAAGTGCTATGCGACCCGCTCCGGCTATACCGGCGAGGACGGGTTCGAGATCTCCGTTCCCAGCGATTCGGCCGTCGCCCTCACCCAGGCGCTTCTGAAGGAGCCCGAGGTGAAGCCGATCGGCCTCGGCGCCCGCGATTCGCTCCGGCTCGAAGCGGGGCTCTGCCTCTATGGCAGCGACATCACCGAGAAGACGACGCCGGTCGAGGCCGGACTCTCCTGGGCGATCGCCGAGCGGCGGCGCAAGGAAGGCGGCTTCCCGGGCGATGTCGTCTTGCAGAAGCAATGGGCCGAAGGCGTTCAGCGCAAGCGCGTCGGCATCCTCCCGGAAGGGAAGGCGCCGGCCCGCGCCCATACCGAGATCGCCAATGACGAAGGCCGCGAGATCGGCGAGGTGACTTCGGGCGGCTTCGGTCCATCCTTGGGCAAGCCGATCGCCATGGGCTATGTCGCCACCGCTTCGGCCGGCATCGGCAACGCGGTCAATCTGGTGGTGCGCGGCAAGGCGCTGCCGGCCCGCGTCGCCAAGATGCCGTTCGCGCCACACCGCTATCACCGCAATTAGAGATCAGGGAGAGACCGGAATGACCATCCGTTACACCAAGGAACACGAATGGGTGCTGGTAGACGGCGACACCGCGACCGTCGGCATCAGCCCCTATGCCCAGGAGCAGCTGGGCGACGTCGTCTTCGTCGAGCTGCCGGAGATCGGCAAGAAGATCGAGAAGGGCAAGGAGATGGCGGTGGTCGAATCCGTCAAGGCGGCCAGCGAAGTCTATGCGCCCATCAGCGGCGAGGTGGCCGAGGTCAACAACGCCTTGACCGACGCGCCGGCGACCGTGAACGAGGACGCCCTCGGCAAAGGCTGGTTTGCCAAGATCAAGCTCGCCAACAAGGCCGAGCTCGACGGCCTCATGGATGAAGCAGCCTACAAAGCTTACGTGGACGGGCTCCACTGATGCGCTATCTCCCGCTGACCGACGAAGACCGCCGGGCGATGCTGGCCAGGATCGGCGTTCCCTCGGTCGAAAGCCTCTATCGCGACGTGCCGACCGCCGCCCTGCTGAGGGAACCGGTCGATCTCCCGCGCCATGCCGGTGAGCTCGAGGTCGAGCGGGCGATCGGCGCCATGGCGGCGAAGAATCTCGGCACCGGCTCGGTGCCGAGCTTCCTGGGGGCGGGGGCCTATCGGCACCATGTCCCGGCCTCGGTCGACCACCTGATCCAGCGCGGCGAGTTCCTGACCTCCTACACGCCCTACCAGCCGGAGGTGACCCAGGGGACCTTGCAATACCTCTTCGAGTTCCAGACCCAGGTCGCCTTGCTGACCGGCATGGATGTCGCGAATGCCTCCATGTATGACGGCGCCACCGCGACGGTCGAAGCCGTCATGATGGCGAACCGGGTCACCCGCCGGAAGAAGGCGGTCCTCTCCGGCAGCCTCCACCCGCATTACCGCCAGGTGATCGAGACCTATGGCGCGCATACCGGCTTCACGGTCGACGCCGCGCCCTACGATCCGGAAGCGCGCGAAGACATCCTCAAGATGATCGACAAGGACACGTCCTGCGTTGTCATCCAGAATCCCAGCTTCTTCGGTCATCTGATTGATTTTGCGGCTTTGTCTGAAGCTGCGCATGCCGCCGGCGCGCTGGTGATCGCGGTCTGCACCGAAGCCATCTCTTACGGCCTGGTGCGGGCACCCGGGAATACCGGCTGCGATGTCGCCGTGGCGGAGGGGCAGTCGATTGGAAATTCCCTCGGCTTCGGCGGACCTTACGTCGGCCTCTTCGCCTGCAAGGAGAAGTTCCTGCGGCAGATGCCGGGACGGCTTGCTGGGCAGACCGTGGATGTCGACGGCAAGCGGGGCTGGGTGCTCACACTCTCGACCCGCGAGCAGCATATCCGTCGCGAGAAAGCGACCTCGAACATTTGTACAAATTCAGGCCTCTGCGCGCTCGCCTTCACCATTCACCTGACGCTGCTCGGCGAAGCCGGACTTGCACGATTGGCCGAGCTCAATCACGCAACCGCCTCGAACCTCGCCGACCGCTTGAGCAAGCTCCCCGGCGTGAAGCTTCTGAACGAAACCTTCTTCAACGAGTTCACCCTGGCCCTGCCGAAGCCGGCGATCCCCGTGGTCGAGGCGATGGCGAAGCGCAAGGTCCTGGGCGGCGTCCCGGTGGCGCGGCTCATCGCGGGCAAGGAATTCGAAAACCTGCTTCTGGTCGCCGCCACCGAGACCGTAACCGAAGCTGACATGGCGGCGCTCGAAACCGTCCTCAAAGAATCCCTTTCGAAGGTGAACTGATGTCCGACAGACCGAGCGGCACGGCGGTGGCTCCGATGAGCGCCGGCGCCGGCACCATCTCCGGCAACCGCGGCCTGATGCTGGAGGAGCCCCTGATCTTCGAACAGGGGATGCAGGGCCGCACCGCCGTCGATCTCCCCGAGGTGCCGAAGCACAAGGACCGCCTGGGCGGCCTCCGCCGCCAGAACGCGATCGGCCTGCCGGGGCTTTCGGAGCCCCAGGTGGTGCGCCACTACACCCGGCTTTCGCAGAAGAACTATGCGATCGACATGGGGGTCTATCCGCTCGGCTCCTGCACCATGAAGCACAACCCGCGGCTCAACGAGAAAGCGGTGCGGATGCCGGGCCTCGGCGATCTCCACCCGATGCAGCCGGTCTCGACCGTGCAGGGCGCCCTGGAGCTGATCGACACCCTGGCCCATTGGCTGAAGGTCCTGACCGGCATGCCGGCGGTGGCGCTATCTCCAGCAGCAGGCGCGCATGGCGAGCTCTGCGGCATCCTCGCGATCCGCGCGGCCCAGGTCGCGAAGGGCGATGCAAGGAAGCGCATCCTGGTTCCGGAATCCGCCCATGGCACCAACCCCGCGACGGCTGCGGCGGCGGGCTATGAGGTCGATCCGGTGCCGGCCGATGCGCGCGGCCGGGTGGACGTCGCCGCCTTCAAGGCCAAGCTCGGCCCCGACGTCGCCGGCACGATGATCACCAATCCGAACACCTGCGGCCTCTTCGAGAACGACATCAAGGAACTGGCCGATGCGATCCATTCGGTCGGCGGCTATTTCTATTGCGACGGGGCGAATTTCAACGCCATCGTCGGCCGCGTCCGGCCGGGCGATCTCGGCGTCGATGCCATGCACATCAACCTGCACAAGACCTTCTCGACGCCCCATGGCGGCGGCGGTCCGGGCGCCGGTCCGGTCGTGCTTTCCGACGCGCTCGCACCCTACGCACCGGTGCCTTACGTCACCCACGGCAAGAACGGCTTCGAGCTGGTCGAGCACGACACGACCGGCAAGTCGTTCGGCCGCCTGAAAGGCTTCCACGGCCAGATGGGCATGTTTGTCCGCGCGCTCGCCTATATGATGAGCCACGGCTCCGACGGATTGCGCCAGGCCTCGGGCGACGCGGTCCTCAACGCGAACTACATCCTCGCCGGGTTGAAGGACGAGCTGACGCCCGCCTTCGAAGGCACCTGCATGCACGAGGCTTTGTTCAACGACAGCTTCCTCGACGGCACCGGCGTCACCACCCTCGACTTCGCCAAGGCGATGATCGACGAGGGCTATCACCCGATGACCATGTATTTCCCGCTGGTGGTCCACGGCGCGCTTCTCATGGAGCCGACCGAGACCGAAAGCCGCGACGGCCTCGACCGCTATATCGAGAGCGTCAAAGGCCTGGCGAAGCGGGCGAAGGCGGGCGACGCCGCCTATTTCGAAGGCTGTCCCTATCACACGCCGCGCCGGCGCTTGGACGAGACCCTGGCGGCGCGCAGCCCGCGCTTGCGCTGGAAGCCGGAGGAGCCGAAAAAGGCGGCGGAGTAGGGCGCATGCGGTGGCCACCGGTCGCTCTCGGCGCGATCGCCGTTGCCGTCATTGCCATTGCCGGCTGGCAGATCTGGGACGCCCATTGGAAGCCCGAATCCAAGTGGATGGACACCGATCGCCCCGATTGCCAGGCATGGGACGAAGCCCCTCAGCGCAATGAGACCGTGGCCTGGACGGGCGACTGCCGCTCGGGCAAGGCGCAAGGCAAAGGTGTCCTCACCTGGTCCTACACCGACCGCACCGGACAAGCTCAGACCGAGACCTTTTCGGGGACTTTGCTGGACGGCAAGGAGGATGGCCGGGGCAATTACCTCTTTCCCGACGGCACACGCTACGACGGAGAGTACCGGAACGGAAAAGAGAACGGCCAGGGCGTCCTCGCCTGGAAGGACGCCAAGTATGACGGCGCGTGGAAAGACGGCAGGCCGCACGGCCACGGCGTCTTGACGACGGATGATGGTGTCTATGACGGCGAATGGAAAGAAGGCTGCCTGGACCATGAGGGCTCGGTGATTTCCCTTCGCGATGACGACGAATGCAATCGGATCCTCGGGAAAGCGGAATAGCCGCGGGGAATATTCCATGGCGCGCCGGATTCTGGTCATCGGCTGTTCGGGCGCCGGCAAATCCACCCTCGCGAGGGCCATCGCCGAGCGCTACCAGCTGCCGCTGATCCATCTCGACCGCTGCTACTGGCGACCGGGCTGGGCGGCGCCGAGCGAAGCCGAATGGGCGGCGGAAGTCGAGCGGTTGATCGGGGAACCGGCCTGGGTCATGGACGGCAACTACAGCAGCACGATGCGCCGGCGCGCTGACGTCGCCGATGCGATCGTCTTCCTCGACTTTCCGCGCTGGCTGTGTCTTCTGCGTGTCTTGCGCCGTGCGGTCTTGGGCTACGGGCGGACGCGCGCCGATGTCGCGCCGGGCTGTCCTGAGCGCTTCGATTGGCCCTTCCTGAAATGGGTCTGGAATTATCCGATCCGATCCCGGCCGAAGACGCTGGATCTATTGCGGGCCTTTCCGGGAGCTGTCGTCGTGCTGCGCAGCAAAGGTGAAATCCGGCGCTGGATCGCCGCCGGATTCCCATGGCCTGCGGGTTGATCGGGCCGCGCGGCGGCGCTATCAGAAGGCTCACGGTTTCTTGCAACAGGTGAGGGTTGGCATGAGCACGGCATTGCTGATGATCGATATCCAACAGGGCATGTGGATGGAGCCGAAGCCGCCGCACAACGACCAGGCGTTTCTCCAGAATGCGAAAGCGCTGCTGGAGAAGGCTCGCTCAAAGGGGATACCGGTCATCCACATCCGCCACGACGGCGGGGCAGGCGATCCGCTGCATGAGGGCGAGGAAGGCTTCGCGATCCGCCCGGAAGTCGCGCCGAAGGCCGGGGAAAAGATCGTCACCAAGTATCACTGCAGCTCTTTCCGCGACACCGGACTCGACGCCGAGCTGAAAAAGCTCGGCGTGAAGAAGCTGGTCGTCGCCGGGATGCAAACCGACTTTTGCGTCGACACCGCCTGCCGCGTCGCACACGGCCTCGGCTATGACGTGACCCTGGCCGAGGACGCCCACACCACGCTCGACAACCCGACCATGAACGCCGCCGAGACCATCAAGTATCACAGCGGCCTTCTGAAAGACCGCTTCGCCAAATTCCAGCCGGTCGCGAAGATCGAGTTCTGATCCAGCCCGGTGTTGTCATTTCGACCTGTTTAGACTAGATTTAGACTAGTTTAAAGGAGGGTCGCCGTGGCCAAAACCGTGGGCGCGTTCGAGGCGAAGACCCATTTTTCCGCGTTGCTCGAGGAGATCGAGCAGGGGCGGGAGATCACCATTACCAAGCACGGTCGGCCGGTAGCGAAACTGGTGCCGGTTGGTGATCGCCGGCGCCTCACTACTGCAGAGGCGATCGATGGGCTCATCAAGTTGCGGAAAAAATTGAAGCTGAAGGGGAATTGGAAGGAGTTCCGCGATGCCGGCCGGCGTTGAAGGCATCGTCATCGATTCATCGTTAGCTGCGACATGGCTTTTTGATGACGAGGCAACGCCCGCGACGGATGCCTTGCTTCATGGACTGGAACAGACGCGCGGCATCGTCCCGGCGCTATGGCATTTCGAGTTGACCAACATGTTGGTCCAGGCGGAACGCCGTAAGCGGATCGGCTCGGATGGTGCAACTGCCCTGCTGGGATTTATCGACAGTCTGCCAATCGAAACCGACTCCGAGTTGCCCGGTACTCACCGGCGGGATGTATGGGTTTTAGCGCGACGACACAAACTGACCAGTTACGATGCTGCCTATCTTGAACTCGCAGTCAGATCGGGCCTGCCCTTGGCAACACTCGACCGAGAACTCGCGCGCGCTGCCACGGAGTGCGGGATCTCCGTTCTGCCGAACCCTAAGAGAAGAGCGCGATGATCGATCTCGAACGCCTGCGTGCCGACACGCCGGGCTGCGCGGAAGTCGCGCATTTCAACAATGCAGGCTCCTCGCTCCCGCCGCTTCCCGTCACCAACGCCGTCATCGATCATCTCCAGCTCGAAGCCAGGATCGGCGGCTATGAGGCGGCGAACCAGAACCATGACCGGCTGGAAGCGGTCTATGCGTCGGTGGCGAATCTGATCAACGCCCGTTCCGACGAGATCGCCTTGGTCGAGAATGCGACCCGCGGCTGGGACATGGCCTTCTATGCGCTGAAATTCCAGCCGGGCGACCGGATCCTGACCGGCATCGCCGAATATGCCAGCAATGTGATCTCCTATCTGCAGATCGCACAGAAGACCGGCGCCGTGGTCGAAGCGGTGCCGAACGATGAATCCGGTCAGGTCTCGGTCAGCGATCTCGAACGCATGATCGACCGCAAGGTGAAGCTCATCAGCTTCACCCATGTCCCGACCAATGGCGGGCTGGTCAATCCCGCGGCCGAGATCGGCGCGGTCGCGCGCAGGCACGGCATTCCTTTTCTGCTCGATGCGTGCCAGTCGGTCGGGCAGATCGACATCGATGTCGAGCAGATCGGCTGCACCATGCTCTCGGCGACCGGGCGCAAATATCTCCGCGGTCCGCGCGGCACCGGCTTTCTCTATGTGCACCGCGATTGGATCGAAAGGCTGGAGCCGCCCTTCCTCGACCTCCATGCGGCGGAATGGGTGGCGCCGGACCGCTACGAGATCCGCAAGGATGCGCGCCGCTTCGAGAATTGGGAGAGCTATGTCGCGGGAAGGCTCGGCCTCGGTGCCGCGGCCGACTATGCCCTTAAGGTCGGCATGAAGGCGATCGAGGCCGATCTCACCGGTAAGGCGGCCGAGCTGCGCACCGGGCTCGCTAGGCTGCCCGGCGTCGCCGTCCATGACCTCGGCCGCAAGCAGGGCGGCATCGTGACCTTCACCAAAGCAGGCCGCAGCGCCGGCGAGATCAAGGCAGGCTTGAGCCGGCGCCGGATCAACGTCTCGGTTTCGGGCGCCTCCTCGACCCTGTTTGATATGTCCGCCAGAGGCTTACGGGAACTGGTTCGGGCTTCCGTTCATTACGTCAACAGCGCGGCGGAACTGGATCGCCTGATCGGTGCCGTCGCCGAAATCTGATCGCCTCGACCCCTCATTTCCCGGGGCGATCCCTGGGGCCTGACGGTGAGATGCTTCTGAAATTCGTTCGTTTCGTCAATCTGCTGCTGGTCGCGCTCACGCTCGGCATGACCTTCTGCCATGCGCTGGAATACCCGGGGAAGGCCAAGCTCGGCGGCCCCGACTGGCTGATGGTGCAACACAACATCTATGTCGCCTTCGGCGTGGTGGGCGCCATCATCGAGGTGACCGCGATCCTCACCACCTGGATCGTCTTCGCCCAGATCCGCACCTGGAGGCTCGCCCGGGTGCTGACCTTGCTGGCGGCGCTCTGCACCACCGCGGCGCTCGGCATCTGGTTCGGCTGGGTCGATCCGGTCAACACGGCGCTGAACGCCTGGACACCGGAAACCCTGCCCGACAATTGGGTGAGTTTCCGGGATCAGTGGGAGGCCGGCCATGCGGTCAGCGCCGCGCTATTCCTGCTGGCTTTCAGCGCCCTGGTGGTGGCAATCTTGAGCGAGACGGAAACCGCGCCGCGGCGCTTCTTGAGCTGACGCGCGGAGCCAAGGAACGCTTTGCAGGCGAGTGCGTAGGTTCGGATTAGGGCAGGGGTTCACGACAGCAAGGAGCAGCAATGCGCGTTCTCTTGGTGCATCCGTCGCCGCTGATGTACAGCGAGATCTACCTGCGTCTGGAACCGCTCGGCATGGAGCGGGTGGCCCAGGCGGTGCGCATGGCCGGGCACGAGGTCCGCATCATCGATCTGCAGACCTTCTCCCATCCCGAGCTCTTCGCCGAGCTGAAGGAGTTCAAGCCCGAAGCGGTCGGCTTCTCGCTCAACTACCTCGCCAATGTTCCCGAAGTCATCGATCTGGCCAAGGCCATCAAGGGCCGCTTGCCCGAAGCTTACGTCTTCATCGGCGGCCATAGCGGCTCGTTCATCGCCGAGGAACTGCTGGAGCATGGCCGCGGCACGATCGATTGCGTGCTGAAAGGCGAGGGCGAGCTTTCGACCCAGCTGCTGCTGAAAGCGATCCCGAAGCGCGAAGTCGAGACCGTGCCGGGCGCGGTGACGCTGAACGGCAAGGGTCCGGCACCGGTGCTGCTGGAAAATCTCGACATGTATCAGCCGGCGCGCGATCTCCTGCGTCGCCGGCGCAAGTATTTCATCGGCGAGCTCGACCCTTGCGCCTCGATCGAGTTCACCCGCGGCTGTCCCTGGGATTGCGCCTTCTGCAGCGCCTGGACCTTTTACGGCCGCTCCTATCGCAGCGCCACGCCGGAGAAGATCGGCGAGGAAATGGCCTCGATCCAGGAGCCCAACGTCTTCATCGTCGATGACGTCGCGTTTATCCACCCGGAGCACGGCTTCGCCATCGGCCAGGAGATCGAGAAGCGGAACATCCAGAAACGTTTCTATCTCGAGACTCGGGCCGACGTGCTGCTGAAGAACCGCGAGGTCTTCGCCTATTGGCGCAAGCTGGGCCTCCGCTATCTCTTCCTCGGCCTGGAAGCGATCGATGCGGAGGGTTTGAAGCTCCATCGCAAGCGCGTTTCCATGGGCACCAACACCGAGGCGCTCGAAGTCGCGCGCTCGATCGGCGTCAAGGTCGCGATCAACCTGATCGCCGATCCCTCCTGGGACCGCGAGCGCTTCGCCGTCGTGCGCGAATGGGCGACCAGCATCCCGGACATCGTGCATCTCACCGTGGCGACGCCCTATCCGGGCACCGAATTGTGGCTGACCGAATCCCGCAAGCTGACGACGCGCGACTACCGGCTGTTCGACATCCAGCACGCGGTGCTGCCGACCACCCTGCCGCTGCACGAGTTTTATTCCGAGCTGGTCGAGACCCAGCGCGTGATCGCCCGCAAGCATCTCGGGACCGCCGTGGTGCGCAAGGCCGCGAAGCTGATGGGGCGCCTGGCGATGGAGGGCCAGTTCAACTTCATCAAGTCGATCTGGAAGTTCAACAAGGTCTACAACGCCGACCGCCAGTTCGCCGATCACCAGCAGCCGGTCGTCTACCAGATCCGACCGCCGGCCCCGGCCGCGCCCTTGAGCAAGGAACGCGCGGAACTCTACATCCATCCGAAACGGCGGGCCGGGAGCGCCGAAGCCTCGGCGGCGGCCCAGGGCGCAGCGTAAACGCGCTCCCTGGTCGGAACGGAACAGGAAGCCCGCCGCCGCGTTCGGTTCCGTGAAGAACCGGCGCGAAGAGGTGAGCCATGACCAGCGATATAAGCGGCGCGGAGCGGGGCGCGGCAGTCGAGCGCAGCCTGCAGCCGTTCGCCGGCATCTGGTGGCTGATGGTGCTGCGCGGGCTTTGCGGCATCCTGTTCGGCGTGGCCGCGATCCTGGTGCCGGGGGCGGCGATCCTCTCCCTGGTCGTGGTTCTCGCCGTCTATCTGCTGGCGGACGGGATCTTCGGCCTGATCTCGGCGGTGATGGCGGGCCAGCGTGGCGAGCGCTGGGGGCTCCTGGTCGCCGAGAGCCTGGTGAACGTGATCATTGCCGTTGTGATGCTGCTGTTCCCGGACATCGCGGTCCTTTCCTTCATGCTGCTGCTCGCCGTCTGGGCGATCGTCACCGGCGCGCTGATGATCGGCACCGCCCTCAATCACCGGCACCAAGGCAAAGCGCCGCTGGTGATCGGCGGCCTCGCCTCGGTCGTGTTCGGCATCGTCCTCGCCGTCGGCCCGCTGATCGGCGCCGTGATCCTCACCTGGTGGCTCGGGATCTATGCGCTCATCTTCGGCGGCGCCCTGCTGGCATTAGGGCTTAGGCTCCGGTTGGTGACGCTGGGGTAGGGACGCGCTGGATCTTCCGCGGAGCCAACTCATCAACATCACGGCTGCAGTGCCCCCCCTCTCACTCCCCCCTAAAGGTGGGAGAAGAGCATAGGCGACGCGCTTCACTCGGTTGCACCGACCACTCGGTCGAAACCCTCCCTCCTTTAGGGGGAGGGTAGGGTGGGGGCAATGCAGCCTGAGCGCTCAAGATCCGAGACCGTTCAACAACAACAGCCCACAAACGAACACGGCGCCCGCAAGGGCGCCGCATCGCATTCAGTATCGGACCAAGCTCAGTGCAGCTTGCGGTCCAGTTCCTTGATCGACTGGTCGACCAGCGCAGTCGCGCGGTCGTCGGTCAGGGCCTGGGCCAGCAGCTTGCGGGTCGCGGCGGTCGCCACCTCGACCGCCTCGCGGCGGACCTCGGCGGTCGCGTGCGCTTCCGCCTGGGCGATCTTCTCCAGCGCCAGCTTCTCGCGGCGGGCCATGCTGTGCTCGAGTGCCGCCATCGCGTCCTTGGTGTGGTGCTCGGCCGATTCCCTGGCCGCGGCGACGATGCCGGCCGCCTCCTGGGTCGCTTCCTTCTGGCGGCGCTGGTACTCGTTCAGCAGCGCCTGGGCCTCGTCGCGGAGCTTCTGCGCCTCGTCGAGCTGTCCCTTGATCCGGATCGACCGCTGGTCGAGACCGGTGACCAGCATCTTCCAGACCTTCGGCCCGACATAGGCCAGGAAGATCAGGAAGCCGACGACGACCCAGAGCTCCGGATTGGTGAGGAGGCTTTCCTCGGCGGAGGCCGGGTGGTCGGCCGGTTGCGTGGTCGTCGCCTGGTTGGTTTCCTGCTCCATCACGCACGGTCCTTCGCGACGGCGTCAACGGCGCTGGAGGCGGCATCGCTGCCCACCTTGGCGCCGATCAGCTTCTCGGTGATGGTCTGGGCGAGGTCGATGGCGATCGGCTTCACCTGCGCCAGGGCCGCGGAACGGGCGGCGGCGATGTTGCTTTCCGCCGCCGCTTCCTGGTCGCCCAAGCGCTTGCCGAACACGGCCTCGCGCTTGGCGGTTTCCGCGGCGATTGCAGCCTGAGCCTTGGCATGCTCCGCCTGGGCTGCGGCCCGGGCGTCGGCGATCGACTTCTGATATGCGGCGAGGGCGGTTTCCGCCTCCGCCTTCAGCGTCTCGGCCTTCTGCAGGTTGCCGCCGATCCGGTCCTGCCGGTCGGCGATGACCACATCGACCCGCGGCAAGGTGATCTTCCACATCACCAGGAACAGGATGGTCGCGATCACCGCCAGCCAGAACAGCTGCGGTACCCAGAATTCCGGGTTGAACTGCGGCATTTCGCTCTTCCTCGTCCCGCGGCTGCGCGCTCGATTACTTGAACAGGATGAGCATCGAGACGACGAAGCCGATCAGACCGGTGGCTTCGATCAGCGCGAAGGCGACCATCGGCTGGACCTTCAGCTTGGCCTGGGCTTCCGGATTGCGCATCGCGCCTTCCATATAGTGGCCGAACATGACGCCGAGACCGATACCGGCACCGGCCAGCGCCAGAACCGCGAGACCCGCGCCAACCAGTTTTGCAGCTTCGATATCCATTTTAACGTTCCCTTTTTCTTGGAGAGTGGTGACTTGGTTCTAAGTCAGTGCGCCATGTGGATGGCGTCATTGAGGTAGATGCAGGTCAGCGTCGCGAAGACGTAGGCCTGCAGGCAGGCGATCAGCAGCTCGAGCGCGAAGATCGCGACCACGGCCGCCAGCGGCACGATGCCCGGCAGGACGAAGAAGGCACCCAGCGTGACCACGAAGCCGCCGATCACTGCCAGCATCACGTGGCCGGCGACCATGTTGGCGAACAACCGGACGGAAAGCGTGATCGGGCGCAGGAAGTAGGACGCGACCTCGATCGGCACCATCAGCGGCAGCAGCCAGGCCGGCACGCCCTTCGGCACGAAGAACGACAGGAAGTGCAGGCCGTGATGCGCGAAGCCGACCGCGGTTGCCAGCAGGAACACCACCAGCGCCATCGCGAAGGTCACGATGATGTGGCTGGTTGCGGTGAAGACCAGGCTCTTCGGGCCCGAGGGCACCAGGCCGAACAGGTTCAGGAACAGGATGAAGATGAAGATGGTGAAGACGAACGGGAAGTAGCGCTTGCCCGCAGCGCCGATGTTCTCGGCGATCAGCCCGTGGACGTAGTCGTGGAAGAACTCGACCGCGCCCTGGAACCGTCCCGGTACCACCGCGCGCTTGCGCATGCCGAGGATCATGAAGGCGGTGATGAAGATCGCCACGCCCACCATCACGAGCGCGGAGTTGGTGAAGGAGATATCGACCCCGCCGATATGGATCGGAATCAGGGTCTTGATCTCAAACTGCTCGAGCGGTGAATGATGACCTTCGGCCAATTTTCGTCCCCGGCTGTCCGGAGCGTCCGTGCCCGGGAAGGGCGGACGCTCACTGCTGCTTGTTTTCTTCTTCCTGCTGCATGCGCTTGGAGAGGATCATCACGTGATAGACGCCCAATCCCAGCCCCAGGAACATGAAGATCAACATGAACAGGGGCTGGGTCCCGGCGAAGTGATCGATCACCCAGCCCAACCCCAAACCCGCGAGAAGGCTGGTGATGATCTCCACCGACAGGCGGGATCCAAACCCCAGGCCGGACGTCGTCCCTTCGGACGGTCCGGAGGCCTCACCAGGTCCTCGGTTCGCCTCTCGCGCCGCTTTGAGCTTCGCGCCGAGCGAATCGAAACTGGGTGGCTCCTTCTCGGTCATCTGCCGATCCTCAAGCGATGCTCCGAGACGTATGCACTGCTACAGGACACCCACGCCAGTCGCCCCGCCGTGAGCGCGCGCAACATAGGTAAACGCCCAAGGCACGTCAAGTTTGATTCGGGGTAGGCTAAACCCTTGAACGAAGCGACAAATCGCCTCGAAAACGACGGCAGCAGAAGGGTTAAGACGCGGCCCGGAGGCGGGTCGCTTCCTGGAGGTCCACCGAGACCAATTGCGAGACTCCGCGCTCGGCCATGGTGACGCCGAACAGCCGGTCCATGCGGGCCATGGTCAGGCGGTGGTGGGTGATCACCAGGAACCGGGTGCCGGTCTGGCGCGCCAGCTCGTCCACCAGGTCGCAGAAGCGCTCGACATTGGCGTCGTCCAGCGGGGCGTCGACCTCGTCCAGCACGCAGATCGGCGCCGGATTGACCAGGAACACGGCGAAGAGGAGGGCCAGCGCGGTCAAGGCCTGCTCGCCGCCCGAGAGCAGCGACATCACCTGCAGCTTCTTGCCCGGCGGCGAGGCGAAGATCTCCAGCCCGGCCTCGAGCGGGTCTTCCGATTCGGTCAGCTTGATATGCGCCTTGCCGCCGCCAAAGAGGCGGGTGAACAGGCTCTCGAAATGCCCGGAGACGAGTTCGAAGGCCGCCAGGAGTCGCTCGCGCCCTTCGCGGTTCAGGCTGTTGATTCCCTGCCTGAGGCGCGAGATCGCGTTGATGAGATCGGAGCGCTCGGTTTGCATCCCGGCCAGCTGCTGGTCGAGCTCGGCAGCCTCGGCTTCGGCGCGGAGGTTCACCGGGCCGATATTCTCGCGCTCGCGCAGCAGGCGCTGCACCTTGGCCTCGGTCGAGGCGTGGTCGGGCAGGGGCTCGCCGGGATCGAGCTCGGCCAGTTCCAGCACCTGTTCCGGCGCGCATTCCAGCTTCTCGCGGATATGCGCGGCGAGGGTCTCGGCGGCCTCGGTCGCCTGGGCGACCATGGCTTCGGCGCGGACCCGGTTCTCGCGGGCCTCGGCCAGGCGATGCTCTTCGGCCTTCAGGGTCCGGTCGGCGACGCTCAACGCCGCTTCGGCCTCTGCCAGCGTGTCGGCGGCGAGCTTGCGCTTCTCTTCCGACGCGGCAATGAGATCGAACAGCCGCGCGCGCTCGCCGGCGATGCGGGCGGGCTCGGTCTCCAGCCGCGCGATCTCGGCGGCGATGCCCTCGCGGCGCTCGGCGAGCTCGGCCATATGGCGTTCGGCCTGGGCGGCGCGCTCGCTCCAGGAGGCGAGCTCCTGATCGACCGCGGTGCGGCGGCGGGCGCGGGCCTCGGCTTCGCGCTGCAGCCGGTCGCTGGCGGAGCGGCATTCGATCAGCCTGGCGCGGCGCTCGGCCAGGATCGGCCGCAGCTCGCCGGCGCGGTCGCGCACGATCTGCAGGTCCGGCAGGCTCGCCAGCTCTTCCTGCACTGCGGCGCTCTGCGCCTGCGCTTCCTCGGTGTCGGCGGCGATGCCCTGGACCTGCTGCTCAAGTGCGGCGATCCGTGCATTCTTGTCGATGGCGCGCTTCTCGGCGCGGTCGGCTTCCTCGCGCGCGGCCCGGGCGGCGTTGTAGGCGACCTGCAGGGCCTGGCGCGCGGCCTTCTCGCGCTCGGTCAGCGCCAGCGATTCTTCCTTGAACCAGGCGAGATCCGACGCGCTGGATTCGAAGACCGGCAGGCCTTCCGCAAGCTGCTGGGTGAGCTCGTTCAGCCGGTTGCGCTGGCGCAGACGCGTGGCGGCGGCGGTCGCCGCTTCGGTCGCGACAGTGTAGCCGTCCCAGCGCCACATCGCGCCGTCGCGGGTGACGATGCGCTGGCCCTGCTTCAACGCGGCGGCCAGCTCGCGCCCGGTCGCCTCGTCAGGCACCACGCCGATCTGGTTCAAGCGCCGCACCAGGGCGGCGGAACCGGTCACAAACTCCGAGAGCCGCGGCAGGCCGCCGGGCAGTGCAAGCGCCTCCGGGTCCTCGCCGACCGCGCGCCAATGCACCGGCGCGCCGGTATCGGTCGAGACCTGGAGATCTTCGCCCAGCGCCACGCCCAAGGCCTGCTCATAGCCGGGCGAGACCGAAAGCGCGTCGATCAGCGGCGGCCACATGTCGGAATCGCTGCCGGCGAAGATCGACGCGAGAGCATCGGCTTCGGCCTGCAGCTTGCCCCGTTCCGCGGTCAGCGCCTGGTGCTGCTCGCGG
>Ga0209257_1001306_pt1 | contig 30347 bp, 34 predicted proteins | sample AraplaCvi_mCL_r2_FD_184277 | JGI IMG/M metagenome (GOLD analysis project Ga0209257, IMG submission 184277) | Arabidopsis root microbial communities from North Carolina, USA - plate scrape MF_Cvi_mCL_r2 (SPAdes) (version 2) | ecosystem: Host-associated > Plants > Roots > Endosphere | place: USA...
GAGTAGGCGTCCAGCGTCACCTTGTTGAAGTGACGCCATTGCAGCGACATCGAGAAGTCCTTGAACCAGTCGCCGTATTCGAACGGCGTGGTCCAGGTCACGCGGGCCTTGTGGCGCCATTCGGGGTTCGGCGAGGACAGACCGCCCGAGACCGAGCAGATCGTGCCGTAGTAGCCGGCGCAGTCGAAGTAGTCGTCGCCCGGCAGGTTCTGGGTGGCCAGCTCGTCGAGCCAGGTGCCCACGAAGTTCAGGCTGATGCCGCCCATGTTCTCGAGACCGAAGTTCTCGAGGTCGGTGCGGTAGCTGGCGTTGACGTCGATACCCTTGGTGCGCAGGGCGCCGGTGTTGAGCGTCGTGTCCTGCACATAGCCTTGGGTCGACAGCCAGATCGAGCCCTGGGCGTCGCGGTTGACCAGATTACAGAAGAACGGATCCAGGGTGTTGACGCAGCGGTTGATGATGGTGTCGGCGCCGATGCCGCCGATGAAGTCCTTCACCTTGATGTCGAACCAGTCGACCGAGACGTTGAAGCCCGGCAGGAACGACGGCTGGTAGACGAAGCCGACGGTGTAGGTGTCGGCCGTTTCCGGATCCAGGTTCGGGTTACCACCGGTCTGACCGTTGTACTGGTTGGCCGGGTTCGCCTCGATGGCCAGGACCTGCGCGGTGGTCAGGCCGAAGGCCTGGGCGCAGCGGGCGACCAGCGGGTTCGAGGCCGCCAGGCCGGCGCAGGGGTCCTGCGTACCGTCGAGGACGACGTTCTGCGGGCTGAACAGCTCGAGGACGTGCGGGGCGCGGACGGCGCGGTTGTAGCCGCCGCGCAGACGCAGGCCGTCGATCGGTTCCCAGTCACCGGCGATCTTGTAGGTCTCGGTGGTGCCGATCGAGGAGTAGTCCGAATAACGGAAGGCCAGTTCCAGCGTCAGGTTCTTGGCGAAGGCCATGTCCTGGATCAGCGGGATCCGGGTTTCGGCGAAGAGCTCGTACACGTCGAACGAGCCGTTGACCGGCGGCGAAGCACCGCCCGAGCCGTTCAGGGCGCCGGACGAGGAGACGAAGTCGGCGGCGGAGTCGAGGGTCTCACGGCGGTATTCCGCACCCAGCGACACGCCCACGCCGTCGTTGGCCCAGGGCGTCTTCACGCCGTAGTCCGTCAGGTCGCCGCCGATGTTGAAGTTCACGATCCGCTCGAACAGGTTGCCCGTCGAGGTCGAGGGGGTCTCGAGATAATCCAGGGCTTCCGGCGTGACGCCGCCCAGCTGCATGATGTTGTAGGGCACGCAGGCCGTGTCCGTACCGTTCAGCACCGAGGCGCAGACCGGTTGGCCGTTCGGGCCGGTCACCACGTTCAGCGCGTTGTTGATCGCGCCGGTCCGGAAGAAGCCGGTCTGGGTCTGGTTGAACGACACGCGGCCGTACTGCATCGCGAAGTCGTAGTTCCAGTTGTCGTTCAGATCGCCCTTCACGCCGATCACGTAACGATACTGCTGGTGCTGCGTCCGGCCCTGACGGCCGCCGCCTTCGACGTTCCGGCGGGCGATGGTGCCCGTGAACGTGCCGGCCGGGTTGGTGGCGCAGGTGCCGCCGCCCGAGGCCGCCGTGGCGTTGAGCAGGCCGCGCTGTTGCGCCGAGAGGAAGGGGTTGGCGCAGTTGACCGAGAAGGTGCCGGCGAAGATGCCGCCCGCCGCGATCTGGTAGGTCGACGTGTCGTCCATGAACATCACGTCGGCGTAGGCCGTGGCCCAGTCGTTGATCTGGTAGTTGGCGAAGGCGCCCAGGACGTAGCGGTCGTCGGGACGCTGGTAGTAGTTCTGCGGGCCGAAGTTGAACACGTCGCGGGCGGCGACGCGCGGGCGGAAGGTGTTGCCCGGGCCGGTGACGTCGACGACGAAGCTGCCGAAGCGCGCCGGGAAGGCGGTGCCCGAACCGCCGCAACCGGCGTCGGCGAAGGTGTCGCCCGAGTTCAGCGTACAGGCCGAGAAGTCGCGGTTGCCCTGCAGGATCGGCTCGACGTGGCGGTAGCCGGCGTAGGCGGTCACGTTGCCCTTACCGTCCGGCGAGTTGACGCCGATGATCAGGGTGACTTGCGAGGCCTCGCCGTCGCGGACGTTGTCCTTCGGCAGCTGGAAGAACTGCGGGCTCGCGGCGCCGGCGGCGGTCGCGCGCACCACGTCGGCGACCGAGTTGCCGTTGTCGTGCTGGTAGAGGCCGTACTGGGCGTCGACCCGGACCCCTTCGAAGTTCTTCGACATGATGAAGTTGACGACGCCGCCGACGGCGTCGGCGCCGTACACGGCCGAGGCGCCGCCCGTCAGCACGTCAACGCGCTCGATCAGGGCCGAAGGAATGAAGTTGATGTCGGCGGCGAGCGAGCCGCCCGTGGTGTTCGGCGTGCCGGGCATCAGGCGGCGGCCGTCGATCAGGACCTGGGTCCGCGTGGCGCCGAGGCCGCGCAGGTTGATGGTCGCCGTCCCGGTGGAGCCGTTGGACAGCGCGGCGCCCTGGGCCGCGAAGGCTTGCGGCAGGCTGTTGATCATGTCTTCGACCCGGGTCACGCCCGTGGCCTTGATTTCCGCCGCGCTCACGGCCGTGACCGGGCTGACGCTCTCGAGGTTCGGCGACGGAATGCGCGTGCCGGTGACGACGACTTCGGACACTTCCTCCGAAGCGGTCTGGGCCGCGGCTTGCGACGACAGGCCCAACAGGGCCGCACCGCAAATCATAGAAGACGCCAAAAGGCGTTCCCGCATGGACTTGAATTTCACGGTCTTGATCCTCCAGCGGTCCTGCCAGTCGGGCGGCCGCTTCCCCACAAAAAGAGATCGGTCCCGAAAGCGGGGCCCGCCCTCGGTTACGCCGGAGTTACGAGGCTGTTCGCGGACCGGTCAACGAACATTAGCGATCGGCAATGTTTCGGGCGCCCACCTGTCGCATTCTGGTCACAGATTGCCGCACCTCCGCCTTATCCGGGCAAGGTTTCTTCTGGGATTGTGACAGCGCGGCCCTTTGGTGCGCCGCGACCGAGGGGCAGGAATCACCCCCGATGGCCCCGCCGGGACGTGACCCGTTGCGCCGGCGGCCCCGGCTCGCTTAATGGGCGCCACGACTCATCCGGGGTTTCAGCGACATGAAGACGACGGCGATGCGGGCGGCCGCCCTGGCCCTGGCGGCGACGGCCCTGGTGGCCCCAACCCTGCTGGCGACCGGCGCCGGCGCCCAGCCCAAGGGCGAGGCGCGCTCGGCGATGCTGCAGAAGCTGGTCGATTGCCGGAAGCTGACCGACGAGGCCGCCCGGCTCGCCTGCTACGACCAGGCCACCGTGGCGCTCGACCAGGCCGAGGCCAAGGGCGACATCGTGATCGTCGACCGCGAGCAGGCCCGCAAGGTGCGCCGCCAGGCGTTCGGCTTCTCCATGCCCTCGATCACGCTCTTCGAGCGCGGCGAGACCCAGGAGGAGTTGGAGAACGTCAGCGGCGTGGTGGCCGTGGCCCGCGTCAACGGCGCCGGCAAGTGGGTGATCAAGCTGGAGGACGGCGCCGTCTGGACCCAGGTGGACGCCAAGGAACTGTTCAAGGATCCCAAGCCCGGCATGACCGTGAAGATCCGCCAGGCCTCGCTCGGCAGCTTCCTGATGACCATCGACACCATGGGCGCCTTCCGGGCGCGGCGCAGCGAGTAAAGCATTTCCCTTCCTTTCCACGCGGTGGGAGAGGAAGGATCACCCCGAATAGAACGCGTTGCGCGCCGCCATCATCGCGCTGATCCGTTCCCGTTCCCCGGGCTCCAGGAACGGGTTCCAGATGTCGAAGATCAGGATCACCCGCAGTTCGTCGGCGTCGTTCCAGGCCTCGTGCTCGATGGTGTCGTCGAAGACCCAGGCCTGGCCCATCTTCCACTCGCGCACCTCGTTGCCGACCCGGAAGCGCGCCGGGCCGGGCAGGATCAGCGGCAGGTGGCAGAGCAGCCGGGTGTTGGTGGACCCGGTGTGCGCCGGGATGCGGGTCTTGGCGTCCAGCGCCGAGAACATCGCCGTCGGTGCGAAGCCCGGCTGGTGGGCCATCGGCAACCGGTCCAGCAGCGCGCTGGTCTTCGGGCAGCCCGCGCAGACCGCGTCCTGCCGCTCGCCGTCCTTCCACAGGAACAGCGAGCTCCAGCGGCGGGAGTGGTTCAGCTCCTCCCACTGGTTCACCGGCGTCTCGGGCGGAAAGGCGATATAGGGCGCGAACGCGTCCATCTGGCCGGCCAGCACCGCCCGCAACTCCTCGACGACGACGGGCGTCGCCGCCTCCAGCTCGGGCAGCCACGGGAACAGCTCGCGCGGATAGAAGGGGATCGCCGGCAGCCGCGGATAGTGCAGCAGCAGCGGTTCGTTGTTGTAGACCTTCTTCCGCCCCGAATAGACCCCGATCGCCTCGTCCAGCCGGCTCATGGCCATCTCGCCGCCGGCCTGCTCCAGGGGGCCGAGCTGGTCGCGCAGGTAGGTCTCCAGCGCCGCCCGGGTCTTCTCCACCACCTCGCGCGCCCGGGCCACCGGGGCCTTCAGGCCGGGCAGGATGTTCGCCTCGTCGGGGGCGAGTTTCAGGGCGTTCTCATAGACCTTGGCGGCAAGCCGCTCGCCCGACAGCTTCTCGACGACCGCCCCCTTCGAAAGCAGCGCCAGGAAGTTGTAGGGCTCCAGCGCCAGGGCCTCGTCCAGGGCCGCCAGCGCCGCCGGCAGCGCCCCGCTCATCCGGTAGATGAGCGCCTTCTGCATCTTCACCTGCGGATCGAACGGCGCGGCCTGCTCGGCCTGGACGATGCAGCTCAGCGCGGTGGTCGAATCGCCACGCCGCATCGCCGCCACGGCGTCGGCCAGAAGCTGCTCCGGCGATGGGGATGGCCCGGCGGCGATCATCACCTGTCCTTTGGATCGATGGCGTCACGCAGGCCATCGCCGATGAAATTGAAGCACATCAGGGTCAGCACCATCAGCAGGGACGGAAACACCAGGAGCCACGGCGCGAGTTCCATGTCCGAGGCGCCCCCGGCGATGAGCGTGCCCAGCGACGCCATCGGCGGCTGCACGCCCAGCCCCAGGAAGCTCAGGAAGCTCTCCGCCAGAATGACCGCCGGTATCGTCAGCGTCACGTAGACGACGACGGGTCCCAGCAGATTGGGCACGATATGACGCGCGATGATCGCGCCTCGGCTCAGGCCAGCGGCGCGGGCGGCCTCCACGAACTCCTTGTTCTTCAGCGTCAGGGTCTGGCCGCGCACGATCCGGCTCATGGTCAGCCACTCGACGGCGCCGATGGCCACGAAGATCAGCACGATGTTCGACCCGAACGTCACCATCAGCAGGATGACGAAGAAGATGAAGGGCAGCGAATAGAGCACGTCGACGATCCGCATCATCGCCTCGTCCAGCTTGCCGCCAACGTAGCCCGCCACCGCGCCCCAGGCGACGCCGATCACCAGCGAGACGAAGGTGGCCACCAGGCCGATGGCCAGCGAGACCCTCAAGCCCGTCAGCAGCCGGGCCAGCAGGTCGCGCCCCAGCGCGTCCGAGCCCAGCAGGTGCCCGCCCTGCAGCGGCGGCAGCCAGACGTCGTCCTTGTCCACCTGGTCGTAGGCGAAGGGGACCAGATACGGCCCGATCACGGCCAGCACGACCAGCGCCGCCAGCAGGACCATGCTGGCGGTCGCGGCCTTGTTGGCCATCAGCCGCCGGCCGGCGTCGTCCCACAGGCTGCGCCCCTTCACCGGCGCGGAGAGGACCGCCTCGCTCATGCCAGCCTCACCCGCGGATCCAGCACCGCGTAGAGCAGGTCGGCGACCAAGTTCAGCAGCAGGATCAGGGCCGCGTAGAAGATCACCATCCCCATCACCACCGTGTAGTCGCGCTGCAGGGCGCTGATGACGAAGAACTTCCCCAGGCCCGGCAGGTTGAAGATCTTCTCCACCACCAGCGAGCCGGTGATCAGCCCCGCGCAGGCCGGGCCCAGGTAGCTGACCAGCGGCAGGATCGCCGCGCGCAGGGCGTGCTTGCGCACGATCAGGCTCTCGGGCAGGCCCTTGGCCCGGGCGGTGCGGATGTAGTTCGAACGCAGCACCTCGATCATCCCGGCCCGGGTCAGCCGCGAGATGATGGCGATCTGCGGCAGCGCCAGCACGGTCACCGGCAGCACCATGTTGGCCAGCGCCCCATCGTTCCAGCCGGCCGTGGGCAGCCAACCCAGCTTCGACGCGATCCCCAGCACCAGCAGCGGCGCGGTCACGAAGGTCGGGATGCAGACCCCCAGGATCGCCACCGCCATGACCGCGTGGTCGGTGGTCCCGTTCTGCCGCAGCGCCGCCATCACGCCCAGGCTGACGCCCACCACCGCCGCGATGGCGATCGCCGACAGGCCCAGCTTCAGCGAGACCTCGTAGTTCTCCTTCAGGATGTCGAGCACGGTCTTGTCGCGGTACTTCAGCGACGGCCCCAGGTCGCCGCGGGCCACGCCGGCCAGGTAGTCGACGTACTGCGCGCCCAGCGGCTTGTTCATCCCGTACTTGGCCAGGACGTTGGCCTCGATCTCGGGCAGCAGCTTGCGGTCGCTGTCGAACGGGCTGCCGGGCGCGGCGCGCATCATGAAGAAGGCCGCGGTGATCACCAGCAAGAGCGTCGGGATCGCGATCAGCAGGCGCCGGCCGATGTATCGCAGCATGGCCCTCGAAACGCCCCTCACTCGCGGCCTTTTCGGGGCCGCCCGTTGCGAAACTTCCACCCACCCCCGATGATGTCAACGAAGGCCCTTTCCGCCGATTTGCGAGTATCCCGATGCCCGACTTCCGACGCGTCACCGACGACTTCACCACCGCCCCGCAGATCGCCCTGGCCGACGTGGCCGAGGCCGCGCGGCAGGGTTTCCGGACCGTGATCAGCAACCGCCCCGACGGCGAGGAGCCGGGCCAGCCGACCGCCGCCGAGTTCGAGGCGGCGGCGCAGGCCGCGGGCCTGGCCTTCTTCCACATCCCCGTGCGCGGCGGCCCGACCCCGGAGCAGGTGGAACAGACCAAGGCCATCCTGGCCGAGGCAGAGGGCCCCATCCTGGCCTTCTGCCGTTCCGGCACCCGGTCCATCGTCACCTGGTCGATCAGCCAGGCGCAGACCGGCGCCCTGCCCCGCGGCGAGCTGGTCGATCTGGGCCGGGCGGCGGGCTATGACCTGTCGGGCGTTCTGGGCGGATGATCCCTTACGTCCGCGAGATCGACATCGAATACGGCCGCTGCGACCAGGTCTCCCCGCTGATCCGGCGGGTGACGGCCAACAATCCCGGCCCCTTCACCTTCAAGGGCACCGGCACCTACATCGTGGGCCAGGGCGAGGTGGCGGTCATCGATCCCGGCCCGGACGACCCGACCCACCTCGAGGCGATCCTGGACGCCGTCCAGGGCGAGCGGGTCACCCACATCCTGATCACCCACCACCACTCCGACCATTCGCCCCTGGCCGGGCCGCTGAAGGCGCGCACCGGCGCGCCGATCTACGGCTGCGCGGTCGCCGGCCACGAGGAGGAGGACACCGGCGAGGTGAAGATGGAGGCGGGCCACGACCACGCCTTCAAGCCCGACATCAGCCTGTGCGGCGGCGGCGTCGTGCTGGGCCGCGGCTGGACCATGGACGCCATCCCGACCCCCGGCCACACCTCGAACCACATCTGCTACGGCTTCCGGGAAGAGCACGCCTGCTTCACCGGCGACCACATCATGGGCTGGTCGACCACGGTCATCACTCCGCCCGACGGCGACATGACCGACTACCTGAACAGCCTGGACGACATCCGCGCCCGCAAGTTCGACGTGCTCTGGCCCACCCACGGCCCGCCGATCCGCGACGTGGACGCCTTCATCGCCGCCTACATCCAGCACCGCCAGGAGCGCGTGGACCAGATCCTGGACGCTTTGAAGGCCGGCCCCGCCCGCATCAACGAACTGGTCCCGCGCCTCTACGTCGACGTGGACTCCCGCCTGCACCCGGCCGCCGCCCGCTCCATGTTGGCGGCCATGATCCACCTCGTCCGCCGCGGCCAGCTCAAGACCGACGGCGCCCCGGGGCCGGACAGCGCGTACCGGTTGGCCGGCTAAACCACCGTTCTCGCCGGCGGCGCGGTCCCGGCCACCAGGGCCGCCACGCCTTCCAGCGCGCTCCGCAGCACGGCCTGCTTGCCGGGCCCGCCCAGCGAGATGCGCAGGCCGTTGGGATGGTCCGCGCCGGTCGCGAAGGCGTCGGCGGTCACGAGGGCCAGCCCCTTCTCCTGCGCCAGGCGGTGCACCCGGTCGGCCCGCCAGTCGTCCGGCAGGTCCAGCCAGACGTGGACCCCCTCGGCCGCGCCGCGCGCCTGGGGCAGCACCTCGGCGGCGATGGCGCGCCGGGCGCGGGCTTCCCGGCGGACGGCGTCGAGCAGGCGCTCGGCCGTGCCCTCGCGGATCCAGGTGGACACCACGGCGGCCATCAGCGGCGAGGGCATGAGCGCCAGCGTCCGCAAGGTCTCGGCGGTGCGCCCCGCCATCTCGCCTTCCGGCGGGACCAGGAAAGCCGTGCGCAGCCCCGGCGACAGGCACTTCGACAGCGTCGCCAGGTGGAAGGTCCGCTCGGGCGCCAGGGTCGCGATGGCCGGCGCGGGCGCATCGAACAGCCGGGCGTAGGGGTCGTCTTCGACGATCCAGAGCCCCGCCGCGCGGGCCGCCTCGGCCACCGCCTGCCGCCGGCCCGTATCCATGGTCACGGCGGTGGGGTTGTTCGTCGTGGGCGTCACATAGAGCGCCGACGGCTTCTCGCGGGCGCAGAGCCGGGCCAACGCCTCGGGATCGAATCCGCCCGCGTCGGCCGGGCAGACCAGCAGCCACAGGCCGAACTGCTCGGCGGCGGTGATCACGCCGGGATAGACCAGCGGCTCGACCACCAGCGTCCGCCCGCCCGCCCCGGCGATGGCGGCGAACACCGCCGCCAGGCCCGTCTGCGCGCCGGGCGTCACCAGCACCCGCTCCGGCGCCACCGCGCCCAGGCTGGGCGCCAGCCACGCCGCGCCGGACGTCCGCTGCCCCAGGCTCCCGCCGCCGGGGTGATAGGACATCAGGGTCGCGGGGTCGGCCCGCTCCAGCACGGCCGCGGTGGTCTCCTTGAGCAGCGTTCCCAGCGACAGGCCCTGCGGCGGGGGCGGCAGGTTCATGGAGAGGTCGACCAGCCCCGTCTCGTCCTCGGCCGCCCGCGCCCGGACGAAGGTGCCCCGCCCCACCGTCCCTTCGATCAGGCCCCGCGCCCGCGCCGCCGCATAGGCCCGCGTCACCGTGGTCAGGTCGACGCCCAAGATCTCCGCCACCATCCGCTGGGGCGGCAGCTGGTCGCCGCCCTGCAGCTCGCCCTCGCGGATCGCCGCCTCCAGCGCCTCAACCAGCCGCGCGTAGATCGGCGGCCCCTCCGGGGGCAGGCGCGCCAGCCAGCGCGCGGACGGATGCGTCATGGAGTCCATTGCGATTCCCATCTCGAACCCATACATTACACATCAATTGTATGCGCTCAATATCTGTATTGTATGGAGATGACGCGATGGACCTCACCGGCTGCGAACCGTCCACCCTCAGCGCCGGCCTGCGCTGCCGCTGCCCGCGCTGCGGCGAGGGTAAGCTGTTTTCCAGCTTCCTGAAGATCGCCAGGTCCTGCGACCAGTGCGGCCTGGACTATGGGTTTGCTGACCCGGCCGACGGCCCGGCGTTCTTCGTGATGAGCGGCGTCGGCATCCTGGTGGTCGCGGTGTGGGCCTGGGCGGCGGTGGTGTTCCAGCCGCCGCTGTGGCTGCAGTTCGCCACCGTCTTCCCCGCCCTGATCGGCGGCTGCCTCGCCTGCCTGCCGCCGATGAAGGCCTGGCTGGTGGCCGAGCAGTACGTCCACAAGGCGGAGGAGGCCCGCTGGGCCAGCCTCGGCGGCCACGGCGAAGGCGGCTTCGTCTACGACCGCCGCAAGGCGAGCGGCGGCTAGAAGTCGACCTTGCCGAAGCGCGGCACGCCCTGGTTCCGGCCGGGCGGGTCCATGACCGAGAGGTCCAGGTCCAGCGGGTCGCCGCCGATCCAGTGCGCCAGAGTCGTGTGGTCGGCCAGGTCGTCGTCGGTCAGCGGGTGCGCCAGCGCCCGAAGGCCCGAGGCCTCGATCAGCGGCCGGATGCTCGGCAGCGCCCGCTTCAGGAAGTGGATCTCGAACTGCGGCAGCGGGTGCGGCCCCACCGGCCGCTCGCGCAGCTTGCCCACCATGAGCAGGTCCGGCATCTCGCCGCTGACCTGCAGCTCGGCGAGCCGGGCATGCAGGGCGTCGGACGCCGCCCGCTGCTGGGGCTCGTGATAGATATGAGCGTGGTAGGGGGCGTCGTCGGCGAAGGTCATTCCTGGAGCGCCTTTTCCAGCACGTCGAAGAAGAGGCCGTCCTGCGTCGGCCGGCCGAACCGCTCGTCGCCATAGGGGAACGGCTCGGTCTCGCCGGTCAGCACATAGCCGCGCCGCTCATACCACGCGATCAACTCGGCGCGCTGGTGGACCACCGTCATCCGCATCCGCCGCCCGCCGCGCGCACGGGCGAAATCCTCGGCCGCCGCCAGCAGAGTCCGGCCGAGGCCGCCGTCCTGGCGGTCGGGCCGCACGGTCAGCATGGCGAGGTACCAGGCGCCGTCGCCCTCGTCGTCCAGACGCACGTGGCCCATGTGCTCGCCCCCCGCATCCCGCCAGACCAGCAGCCGGGCGCCCGGCGTCGCCAGGTCGTCACGCAGCAGGGACTCGTCGATCCGCTGGCCGTCCACCAGGGTCTCGACCTTCCAGTCCGCCTGCCCGGCCGGCTCACGGAACGCGCGGTTGGTGAGCGCGATGATGTCCGGGTAGTCGGCCTCGTCGGCGGTCTGCAGCACAATCATTCACAACCTCCCGTGTCATCCCGGTTTCACCGCAGGCGAAGACCGGGACCCACAAGCTCCGCGTTCCCAAATCCAGCCACAGCGGCGCGGCCGCGCGCAATCCCTGCCGTGCGGCGTTTATGGGTCCCGGTCTTTGGCTCCGCCAAAACCGGGATGACACCTCAGGTGAGGAATCAGGCCGTCGCCTTCTCCTTGGCGGTCGGCAGGACGTAGTCCTTCATCCGCTCGCGGATCAGCTTCTTGTCGATCTTGCCGGTGGCGCCCAGCGGGATGTCGTCGACGAAGACCACGTCGTCCGGGGTCCACCACTTGGCGATCTTGCCCTCGAGGAACGCCAGGAACTCCTCCTTCGTCGCCTCGACGCCCTCGCGCAGCTTCACCAGCAGCACCGGCCGCTCGTCCCACTTGGGGTGCGCTGCGCCGATCACCGCGGCGATGGCGGCCTTCGGGTGGCCCATGGCGATGTTCTCGATCTCGATCGAGCTGATCCACTCGCCGCCCGACTTGATCACGTCCTTGGCCCGGTCAGTGATCTGCATGAAGCCGTGGCGGTCGATGGTGGCCACGTCGCCGGTGTCGAAGAAGCCGCTGTCGTCGAGGATCTCGCCGCCCTCGTCCTTGAAGTAGCGGCCCACCACGTAGGGCCCCTTCACCTTCAGCCGGCCGAAGGTGGTCCCGTCGTTCGGCAGGACGGCGCCGGCGTCGTCGGTCAGCTTCATTTCCAGCCCGAGCGGCGGGCGGCCCTGCTTCAGCTTGAACTGGAGCTGGGCCTCGGCGTCCATGCCGGCGATCTCGGCGGTGTTGCTGGCGATCGTGCCCAGCGGCGAGGTCTCGGTCATGCCCCAGGCGTGGGTCACGTCGACGCCGAACTCGTCGCGGAAGCCGCGGACGATCGCCTCGGGCACGGCCGAGCCGCCGATCACCACACGCTTCAGGGTAGTCAGCTTGCCGTTCGTCTCGCGCAGATGGGCCAGCAGCATCTGCCACACCGTCGGCACGGCGGCCGAGAACGTCACGCCCTCGGTCTCCAGCAGCTCGTGCACCGAGGCGCCGTCCAGTTTGGCGCCGGGCATCACCACCTTGGCCCCCACTGCCGGCAGCGACAGCGCCAGGCCCCAGGCGTTGGCGTGGAACATCGGCACCACCGGCAGCACGGTGTCCCGCGCCGACAGCGCCAGCACATCGACGCCCATGGTCACCAGCGTGTGCAGGAAGTTCGACCGGTGCGAATAGAGCACGCCCTTCGGGTTGCCGGTCGTGCCCGAGGTGTAGCAGAGCGCCGCGGCGGTGTTCTCGTCGAAGCCGCCCCACTCGCAGTCGGCCGACGCCTGCTCGATCAGGGTCTCGTAGCAGAGCGCGCCCGGGAAATTGACGCCCTTCATCGCGTCCGCGTCGGTCAGCACGACGATGTGCTTCACCGTCGGCATCTTGGCGCGGTTTTCCAGCAGCACCGGCAGGAAGGTCAAGTCCGTCAGCAGGACCTTATCCTCGGCGTGGTTGATGATGTAGCAGAGCTGCTCGGCGAACAGCCGCGGGTTCAGGGTGTGGCAGACCGCCCCGATCCCCATGATCCCGTACCAGGCCTCCATGTGCCGGGCGGTGTTCCAGGCCAGGGTCGCCACCCGGTCGCCGGGCTGCACGCCCAGGCCCTTCAGCGCGTTCGAGACCCGCTTCGCCCGGTCGTGGACCTGGGCATAGGTCGTCCGCACGATCGGCCCCTCGATCGAGCGCGTCACCACCTCGCGCCCGCCGTGCCAGGCCTTGGCGTGGTCGAGGATCCTGTCGACCGTCAACGGCCAGTTCTGCATCAGGCCCAGCATTGCGCGTTCCCCAAGTTATCAGCTGTTACTTATCGAGCTGTCCTAGAGGGACGATGTCGCTTCCGCAACGCGAGCGTCAACCGGCCAGCCACGCCCTCGCCGCCTCTGCGGTCGGCGCCTGGGCGTCCACCACCGGCCAGCCCACCGGGTGCTTCAGGCGCGCGATCTGCTCGTGCAGCACCGCCACCGTGGCGTCCGAGGCGTCGCCGGTGCGGCCGGCCACGCGGGCCTCCAGCACGTCCGCCGGGGCGTCCATCCAGGCCCCGCGGAACGGGACCCCGCACTCCGCCGCCAGCGCCTCGACGCGGCCGCGCAGGCCGGGGTCGATGAACGTGGCGTCCACCACCACCGAGGCGCCGCCCTTCAGCGCCGCCCGGGCGTTGTCGATCATGGTGTCGTAGGTGCGGACGTAGAACTCCGGCGTGTAGCTCGCCGGGTCCATGGTCGTGGTCGGGGCGATGTTCATGAGCCGCTTGCGGATCTCGTCCGTGCGCAGGATCACCGCCCCCGGCGAGGCGCCCAGCTCCGGAGCGATGGCCCGCGAAAAGTGCGACTTGCCCGACCCCGACAGCCCGCCCACGGCCGCCAGCACCGGCGGCGGCGGCGACAGGTGGCCGATGGCGGCCTCCACATAGGCGCGCGCCGCGGCCGGCTCGCCCGAGTGCGCCGAGACGTGCGCCCGCACGCCGGCCCGCACAGACAGCATCAGCGGCAGACTGGCCAGCCCGTCCCAGATCTCCGCCGGGAAGCTCCGCGCCGCCTCGTCCATGTAGCCCGACAGCGCCCGCACCGCCGCGTCACGCCGCCCGCGGAAGTCCAGGTCCATCAGCAGGAAGGCCAGGTCGTACTGGACGTCCAGGTCGGACAGCAGGTCGTTGAACTCGATGCAGTCGAACAGGACGGGCCGCCCGTCCTCCACCAGGATGTTCCCCAGGTGCAGGTCCCCGTGGCAGCGGCGCGAAAAGCCGCTCGCCGCCCGGTGCGCCAGCAACGGCGCCTGCCGCTCCAGTTCCGCCTCGGTCAGGGCGATCATCGTCTCGACCCGCTCCTGGTCCAGGCCCTGGCAGGTCTCGCGCAGCAGCTGGGCGTTCGAGCCCACCGTGAAGCTCAGCGCCGTCAGCCCGCCCGCCGGCCGCAGCGGGGCGGCGGCGTGGAAGCCGGCGATCTGCCGCCCCAGCGCCTCGGCCAGGTCGCCCGTCACCGCCTCGGGCTTGGCCGCCAGCACTTCACGCTCGTCGAAGCGGCGCATCTCCAGCACGTACTCGATGGGCTCGCCGGCCCCGTCCAGCGCCAGGCTGCCGTCCGCCTCGCGGGTGATCTCGCGCACCGCCCGGTAGATGTCCGGCGCGGCGGCCTTGTTGAACTCCAGCTCCCGGTCCAGCGCCCACTTGCGGCGTTCCATCGTGGAGAAGTTCGCATAGCCCAGGTCGGCATGGCGTTTGATCTTCCAGGCCGCATCCTTCGCCAGGAAGACGTGGGCGCAGGCGGTGTCGATCGCCTTGTCGGTCCGCCCCTCCAGCCAGGCCATCAGCTCGGCCTCCAGGGGGGTGGGCTTCAGGCCGCTCAAGGAAACAGCCTGCGCGTGGTCCAGCCCCCGGCGGCCTTCTCGAACACCAGCCGCTCGTGCAGGCGGAACGGGCGGTCGCGCCAGAACTCGATGGCCTGGGGCGCCACGCGATAGCCCGACCAGTGCGGCGGCCGCGGCACCTTGCCCAGGCCGAACCGCAGGCCCACCTCCGCGATCTTCTTCTCCAGCGCCAGCCGGTTCGGCAGCGTCCGCGACTGGTCCGAGGCCCAGGCGCCCAGCTGCGCCGGCCGCGCCCGGGTCGCGAAATAGGCGTCGGCCTCCTCCGGCGTGGTCGGCGTCACCGTGCCCCGCACCCGCACCTGCCGCCGCAGCGACTTCCAGTGGAACAGCAGCGCCGCCTTCGGATTGGCCGCCAGCTCCTGGCCCTTGGCGCTGTCCAGGTTGGTGTAGAAGACGAAGCCCGACGGATCGACGTCCTTCAGCAGCACCATCCGCACGTCCGGCAGGCCGTCGGCGTCGACGGTGGCCAACGCCATGCCGTTGGCGTCGTTGGGCTCCTTCTGGACGGCCTCCTGGAACCACTCGTCGAACAGCGCGAACGGGTCGGCTTCGCTCAGCAGGGGCGGCGGCTCGGCGCTGGCCACCTGGCGGACGTACTCGTCCTCGCTGGGGGACGCCGGGATGAGGGTCTTGTCGGTCACCGGCGGCATATAGCGCGCCCGGCGTGCAAGCGAGAAGCCCGGCTTAACGGAGCGTTGACCCCATTCACCCTAACGTCGCGACTGATGACTCGGCCGGCGCCCGAACTGTCTCTCAAACATGCCCGCGAGGTGCTGGGCGTAAGCTCGGCCTCGACACCCGCCGAAGTCCGCAAAGCCTTCCGCGAAGCCGCGAAGCGCGCCCACCCCGATTCCGGCGGCGACGAGCAGGCGTTCCGCCAGGTGATGGCGGCCTACCAGCGCCTGCAGGACCCGTTCGCCGAGCACCTGTCCCAGACCCCCGCACGGCCCCGCGCCACGCCCGACCCCGACCTCGAGATCTCGCCGAAGCTGGCCCTGGAGGGCGGCGACGTCGACCACCGGATGCCGGACGGCCAGGTCATCCGCATCTCCCTGCCCCCCGGCCTGCGTTCGGGCGACAAGGTCCGCGCCGCCGGCGTCGAGCTTTGCGTCTACATCCGCGCCCACGACGGCGTGCTGGTGCGCGGCGACGACCTCTGGATGACTGTCAAGGTCGCCCCCGGCCTGCTCAAGAAGGGCGGCCGCATCACCCTCGACACCCCGATCGGCCGCCGCAGCGTCTGGATCGACCGGAAGGCCGCGGAGCGTGGCCTGGTGCGCGTCGAGGGCGAGGGCCTGCCCGCCCGCGGGCGCCGCCCCGCCGGCCACCTCTTCGTCCGCCTGCACGCCGCGCCCAGCCTCGCCGACAGCGCCGCCCTGGCCCTCCTGCGCCGCTTCGCCGCCGCCTGGGCCGCCTAAGCATCACCCTTCTCCCCTTGCGGGAGTAGGTGGCGGCATCGCCTCCCGAAACTGGTCCAGTTCTTGCTTAACTATGCCCAACGCAAGGAGAACCGCGTATGGGTATGGATGCGATCGGCGCGATGACGGGCCTGGGCGGGCCCATGGCGACCAAGGGCGCGGAGCAGGCGGGCAAGACCCCCTCCCCCGCCGACGCGGCCAAGGCCCGCGCCGAGGCCTCCGCCGCCCGCAAGATGCAGGATCTCGCCGAGGTTCGGGAGAAGGGCCTCTACGCCTGGGCGCAGGAGAAGAAGTTCGAGGCCCTGAAGGAAAAGATCCGCAAGGAGATGATGGGCAAGCAAGGCCTGGACGACGCCACGCTGGCGGCGATGTCGCCCGAGGAACGCGCCGCCGTCATGACCTCGCTCGAGGCGGAGATCGCCAAGCGCATCCAGGAGGTCATGAAGGACACCATGACCGCGGAAGCGAAGAAGGCCGCCGACGAAGGCCGCCCGCCCCAGCCCATGATCATCGACATCTCGGTCTGACGCGGCCCTACAGCCGGTGCCGCTGGCGCCACTCGTCGCGGGTCATTTCCCAGTAGACCGAGCGCCGCGTCGTGCCGTCCGGCCGCTTGGCCTCGCGCTCGCCCATGCGCCGGAAGCCGGCCGCGTCGATGCCCTTCTGCGAGCGGACGTTGTCCAGCGCCGCGGTCAGGCACATCAGCCGCACGCCCAGGGTCTCGAAGATCCAGCCGAAGGTGTGCGCCATGCCCGCGCCGCCCTGGCCCTTGCCCTGCAGGTCGGCACGAACCGCCCCGGCAAGCTCTGCCGAGGAATGCTCCGGCCAAACCGCGATCCGGGAATAGCCCGACACCGCCCCGGCGCCGTCCACGGTGACGATCAGCAGCGCCTCGCCGGCCAGCGCCTGCGCCTGGTTCTCGGTGACCCAGCGCGTCACGCTCTCATCGTTGATCGGCCGCGGCAGGTCGTAGATCGGGCCCGACACCGCCGGGTCGGTGAGCAGCGCCACCAGCCCCGGCACATGCTTCAGCTCGGCCCGCTCGCGGCCGGGGCCGAGGGTGGCGACGTCGACCGTCCGCACGGCCTCGCGGATCGCCTCGGCCTCGTCGTGCGGCGCCTGCAGGACGGTTTTCGGCGGGGCGCTCATGACGCCGCCAGGCGCTCCAGCGCCGCCCCATCCAGCCGCCGCACCGTCCAGTCGTCCTTCTTGTCGGCGCCCAGGCTGTCGTAGAACTCGATCGAGGGGGTGTTCCAGTTGAGCACCGCCCACTCCAGCCGGCCCAGGTCGGCGTCCACGCAGCGCTGCGCCAGCGTGCGCAGCAGCGCCTTGCCCGCCCCCACGCCACGGGCCTCCGGCCGCACGAACAGGTCCTCCAGGTAGATCCCGGCCCGGCCGCGGAAGGTGGAGTAGTTGTAGAACCAGAGCGCGAAGCCGACCGGCTGGCCGTCGTGCTCGGCGATCTCGCAGAAGCTGCGCGGGTTCTCCCCGAACAGGTCGCGGCGGATATCGGCCTCGGTGGCCTCCACCTCGTGCAGCAGCCGCTCGTACTCCGCCAGCTCGCGGATGAACGACAGGATCAACGGCGCGTCGGCGACGGTCGCCACCCGGATATTCACGCTCATGTCGCAAACCTAGGCATTCCCGCCACGGAAGGCCAAGCCCCGACCGAAGAGTGCGGCTCCACCCGATCCTTCTCCCGCAAGGGAAGAAGGGCGCGCAGAACCTAAACCCGCGCGCCGGTCGTCTCCTCGGACACCGCCCACAGCCGCTCGGCCGTCTCCGGGTCGAGCGCGTGCGGCAGCACGCCTTCGAACGGGTTCTCCTGGCTCCACGGCAGCGCCTGGTTGCAGTTCTCCAGGTAGAGGCCGCCCACGCCCTCCAGCTCCTCGCCCAGCGCCGCCCACACGCTGGTGGACGCGCCCTGCTCGGTGGACTTGAAGCGGTCGTTGATCTTGCCGCTCTCGTCCATCCAGCCGAAGGCGATCATCTCTTCCCGCGGCAGGTGCCGCTGCAGCGGCGTCATGATCCCGCCCGGCATGACCGCATTCGCCGTCACGCCCAGGTCGGCGAAGCGCTCGTGGAAGCCCACGGCGAACAGCGAATTGGCGGTCTTCGACTGCCCATAGGCTTCCCACTTGTCGTAGGGCCGCTGGCGGTAGTGGATGTCCTCGAAATTGATCCCGCTGCGCCGATGGCCGATCGACGACAGCGACACCAGCCGGCTTCGCCGCCCCTCCTCGGCCGCGTTCATCAGGGCGCGGGCCAGCAGCACCGACAGCAGGTAGTGGCCGAAGTGGTTCGTGCCGATCTGCATCTCCAGGTCCTGCGCCGTGTAGCTCTGCGGGCAGGCCATGACGCCGGCGTTGTTGATCAGGATGTCCAGCGGTCTGTCGGCCCAGGCGCCGGCGAAGGCCGCCACCGAGGCCAGGTCCGACAGGTCCAGCTGGCCCACCGAGACCTTGCCCGGGGCGGTCTTGTGGATGTCGGCCGCGGTCGCCTCGCCGGCCGCCTTGTTGCGCACCGCGAGCATCACCTCGGCCCCCGCCTCGGCCAGGGCGCGGGCGGTCTCGACCCCGATGCCGGAGGCGCCGCCCGTGACGATGGCCGTGACGCCGTTCAGGTCGTGGCCGGCCGCCACCTCGCGGGCCGTGGATGTGGCCCCGAAGTCCGAGGTGATGCGCGCGCTCATGCTCAGGCCACCTTGCTGAAGTCGGGGGCGCGCTTCTCGGCGAAGGCGGCAAACGCCTCCTTGGCTTCGGGAGACCTCAGTTGCGCGGCGAAGATCGCGCCCTCCTTGGCCATCTGCGCCTCGATGGCGGGTGCGTCGCGCATCAGCGCCTTGGTGGCCTGGACCGAGGCCGGCGCCCGCGCGGCGATCGCCTCCGCCGCGCGCCGCGCGCGGTCGAAGAGTTCGGCGGCCGGGACGGCCGCATTGGCGATGCCCCAGGACGCCGCCGTCTTGCCGTCCACGGCTTCGCCGAGCACGAACATCGCGAACGCCCGCGCATGACCGATCCGCGCCGGCAGCAGCAGCGACGACGCCGCCTCGGGCGCCAGGGCCAGGTTCACGAACGGGGTCGTCAGCAGGGCGTCCTCGGCCACATAAACCAGGTCGCAGTGCAACAGCATGGTCACGCCGACGCCCACCGCGCGCCCGTGCACCGCCGCCACGATCGGCGCCTTGGCCCGGCCCAGCGCGATGAGCAGCGGGTTGCCGCCGTCGCGCGCGGAGCTGGCGGCCGGATCGCCCGAGTTCACGGCGGCGAAGTCGCCCAGGTCGTTGCCGGCCGTGAAGATGTCGCCGTTGGCCTGGATCAGCACGCAGCGGATCGCCGGGTCCTCGCCGGCCCGGTCGATGCCGTCGCCCAGCGCCTGGTACATGGCCCGGGTCAGGGCGTTCTTCTTGTCCGGCCGGTTGATGGTCAGGGTCAGGACGCCGCCCGACACCTCGGTCAAAATGTGATCCGTCATTCCGATTTCGGCCAAATGGGCCGCCTTCTCTGCTTGAAAATCCACCCTGCCCGCCAAGCCTAGGCCGCGGCCCGGTACCAGTCGACGCCGTTCTCGTCCCGCTGGCGCACCGCCTGTCCACGGGCGATCAGGCAGTTGAGGTGCGCCAGGCTTTCGCCGGTGGCCAGGCCCAGCAGGTTCTCGTCGATCTTCCGCCGGAACAGCACCGAGAACACGTCCACCACCCGCTTCGGCTCGGCCAGCAGCTCGCGCAGGCGCGCCAGCCCCCGCTCGTGCCCGCCGATCAGATGGTCGATCCGCGCATGCAGGCCGTGGAAGGGATCGTTGTGGGCCGGCAGCACCAGCACGTCGTCCGGCACCTTGGCCTTGATCCGCGCGAGCGAGGTCAGCCAGTCGGTCAGCGGGTCGCCGTCCGGCTCAGTCGGGAACACCGAGACGTTGGACGAGATCTTCGGCAGCACCTGGTCGCCGGAGATCATCAGCTTCAGGTCCTCGCAGTGCAGGCTGGCGTGCTCGGGGCTATGCCCCGACCCCACCACCACCTTCCAGACGTGGTCGCCGATCTTCACCGCATCGCCGTCGCTCAGCCGGTGGAAGCTGTCGGGCAGCGCATAGAGCCCGCGCCCGAACCCGCCGAACTTCGCCCGGTAGCTCTCCAGCGCGTCCTCGTCCCAGCCCGCCGCCTTGAAGAACGCCAGCGCATCCGCCGGCGCCTCGCGCCCGGTGTCCGCCGCCAGCGAGCGGCAGGTGATGTATTCCAGCCGGGTGATCCACAGCCGCGCGTCGAACTTCCGCGTCAGGTAGCCGGACATGCCGATGTGGTCCGGGTGCATGTGGGTGACGAACACCCGGGTCACCGGCTTGCCTTCCAGCGGGCCCTTCAGCACCGCCCGCCAGGCGTTACGCGTGTCCATGCCGCCGATGCCGGTGTCGACGATGGCATAGCCGTCGCCTTCCGCGATCGCCCAGACGTTGATGAAGGCCAGCGCCCCGCCCAGCGGCATCCGCATCCACTTCACGCCCGGCGCGATGTCCACCGCCTCGCCGGTCTTTGGCCCGTGCTCGAACGGATAGGTCAGCTTCGGCCGATGGCTCTCCCACCCGCCCTGTTCGATTCCGTCCCGCAACGCGCCGCTCCCGAGGTTCAGCGTCATTATCCCGTGGCGACCTTAGGGAGGGCAAATGGATTGCGCTGCCTCCCCTAAGCCCCCACCGGCGCGAACTGCTCCACCCAGCGGCGGAACAGCCCCGGGTCCGACAGCCCCGCCTGCTGCGCCGCCACCTTGCCGCCGGCGAAACAGAACAGCGCCGGGATGCCGCGCACGCCGAAGCGCTGGGCCAGCTCCGGGTTCGCGTCCACGTCCACCTTGATGAACCGCGCCCGCGGCTCCAGCTCGGCCGCCGCGCGCTCGAACACCGGCGCCATCGCCCGGCACGGCCCGCACCACGCGGCCCAGAAGTCCACGATCAGCGGCAGGTCGCTCTTCGCCAGGTGCCGGTCGAACCGCGCCCCGCTGAGCGCCACGGGCGCGCCGGTGAACAGCGCCTGCTGGCATTTCCCGCACTTCGCGCCATCCGCCAGCCGTGCCGCCGGCAGCCGGTTGGCGGCGTCGCAATGGGGGCAGACCACATGCAGCATCTCGGCCATTTCACGCGTCTCCGAACGTGATCACAACGGTGGGAACGCCCAGCGCCGACCAATGGTTTGCCTTATCCTGACGGACGCTGAGGGGGCTGATCCAGCAGGAGGACCTCCCATGGCCAATCGAGACCTCACGCCCTGGAGCCGCGGCGGCCTCACGCCCTTCGGCCGCGACCCGTTCAGCTCGTTCCGATACGAGATGGACCGCCTGTTCGACGACTTCTTCGCGCCCACGACGGGCGAAGGCCGCCACCTCGCCGCGCCGGCCCAGGCCGCGGCCCTCGTGCGCCCCAGCATCGACGTCGACGAGACCGACCAGGCCTACCGGGTCAGCGCCGAGCTGCCCGGTTTGAACGAGAAGGACGTCGAGCTGAACCTGCGCGACAACGCGCTCACCATCAGCGGCGAGAAGCGCTCCGAGCGCGAAGAAGAAAAGGGTGGACGCCGCTATGCCGAGCGCAGCTTCGGCCGCTTCGAACGGACCATCCCCTTCCCGATGGAAGTCGACGCCGATCGCATCGACGCGGTTTTCCGGAACGGCGTGCTGACCGTCACCCTCCCGAAGAACGAGAAGGCCCAGGACAAGACCCGCCGCATCGAGGTCCGCTCGCAGGGCGGCGAGGCCAGCCACTAGGCGCAAATCGGTTGTCGGGAGCCTTGGGCGGCGCCATCCAGGCGGTGTGACCGCCCGGAGGCTCCCGTGACCCGCATCGACGAACGTCCGAGTTCCACGCTCGCCGCCGCCCTCGACCCGATCCTCGACGCCGCCCTCGCCGAGGGCCGCATCGCCGGCGCCGTGGTGCTGGTGGGTCGCCGGGGCGAGCGCGCCTATGCCCGCGCCGCCGGCCTGGCCGACGTGGAGGCGGGCCGGCCCATGGCGCTGGACGCGATCTTCCGCGCCTCGTCGCTCACCAAGCCCATGGTCACCGCCGCCATGCTCAGCCTGGTCGAGGACGAGATCATCGGCCTGGACGACCCGGTCACCCGCTACCTCCCCGACTTTCAGCCCAAGTGGGACGGCCAGGTCCCGACCATCACCCTGCGCCAGCTGCTCACCCACACCGCCGGCCTCTCGTATGGCTTCATGCAGCCGGCGGACGGCCCCTACCTGCAGCTCGGCGTCTCCGACGGGATGGACCAGCCGGGCCTGGGCTTCTCCGAACAACTGAAGCGGATCACGCAGGCCGGCCTGTTCTTCCCGCCGGGCGCCGCCTGGCTCTATTCGGTCGGCCTGGACGTCCTGGGCGCCGCGGTCGAAGAGGCCACGGCCAGGACCCTGGGCGAGGTGGTCGCCGAGCGGGTCACCCGCAAGCTGGGCCTGGCCGACACCGGCTTCACCGTTTCCGACCCCGCGCGCCTGGCCAGGGCCTATGCCGACGGACCGCCGCCCGTCCCCATGGGCGCGACCCACACCGTGCCCTTCGCCGAGCTGTCGGGCATCCGCTTCGCCCCCGACCGCATCTTCGACAAGGGCTCGTTCCCGTCCGGCGGCGCGGGCATGGCCTGCTCGGCCACCGACTTCCACGTCTTCCTCGAAGCCATGCTGCACGGCGGCGGCGGGGTCGTCAGCGCCGAGACCACCCAGGACATGATGACCAACCAGACCGGCGGCCACGCCATCGTCACCAGCGGCCCCGGCTGGGGCTTCGGCTTCGGCGGCGCGGTTATGCTGGACCCGGCCGCAGCTGGCTCTCCGCTCCCGGCCGGCGCCTGGATGTGGGGCGGCGTCTATGGCCACAGCTGGTTCGTCGCCCCCGCCAGCCAGACCACCTTCGTCCTGATGACCAACACCTCCACCGAGGGCATGAGCGGCCGGCTGTCCCAGGACCTGATGGCCGCCGTGGCGGGGACCACCTGACGGCTTGTCCGCCGGGCCGGCGCGGGGAATAGTCCCGCCGCGTTTCGGGGAGAGTTCGATGTTCAGGTTTGCCGCGGTCCTGGCCGCCACCACGCTCGCCGCCGGCGCGGCGCAGGCCCAACAGCCCGGCGAGGCGAATTTCCGCGCGCTCTACAAGGAGCTGGTCGAGACCAACACCACCTTCTCGGCCGGCAGTTGCACGCTCGCCGCCGAGCGCATGGCCGCGCGCCTGAAGGCCGCCGGCTTTGCGGACAGCGACATCACCCTCTTCACCCCGCCGGACCATCCCAAGGACGGCGGCCTGGTCGCGGTGCTGCCGGGCAAGGACCCGAAGGCCAAGGCCATCCTGCTGCTGGCCCACATCGACGTGGTCGAGGCCAAGCGCGAGGACTGGGAGCGCGACCCGTTCACCCTCGTCGAGGAGAACGGCTACTTCTACGCCCGCGGCGCGTCCGACGACAAAGCGCAGGCCGCCATCTGGACCGACCTCGTGATCCGGCTGAAGCAGGAGGGCTTCAAGAACACCCGTCCGATCAAGGTCGCCCTGACCTGCGGCGAGGAAGGCGGCGGCCAGGTCAACGGCGCCCGCTGGCTGGCGGAGAACCGCCGCGACCTGATCGACGCGGCCTTCGCCCTCAACGAGGGCGCTGGCGGCGCACTCGACGCGGCCGGCGGCAAGCCCGTCGTGCACAACATCCAGGCCGGCGAGAAGACCTCGGTGGGCTTCACGCTCGAGTCCACCAATCCCGGCGGCCACTCCTCGCGGCCGGTGCCGGACAACGCCATCTACCACCTGGTCCGCGCCGTCGACCGGATCTCGCAGTACGAATTCCCGGTCCAGCTCAACGACACCACCCGCGCCTACTTCACCCGGATGTCCAAGGTGCAGGGCGGCGAGGTCGGCGCGGCCATGACCGCCATCGTCGCAAATCCGCAGGACAAGGCGGCCTATGCGACCCTGTCCAAGGATCCCAACCTGCACGCCATCCTGGGCACCACCTGCGTGGCCACCCGGCTGGAGGCGGGCCATGCGAACAACGCCCTGCCGCAGCGGGCGCGAGCGGTCATCAACTGCCGGATCTTCCCGGGTACGACGCGGGAAGAGGTGCGCCAGACCCTGGTGAAGCTGGCCGCCGATCCGGCGGTCTCGGTCACGCAGTACGGCGACGGCCGCAGCGAAGCTGCCGTCGGCCCGCCGCCGCTGACAGCCAACGTCCTGGGCCCGATCGAGAAGGTCTCGGCCCAGATGTGGCCCGGCGTCCCCGTCGCGCCGATCCTGCAGGCCGGCGGCACCGACGCCCCGCCGCTGATCGCGGTCGGCATCCCCACCTACGGCGTCTCGGGCATCTTCTACGACCCGGACCTCGGCCGCCTGCATGGCCTGAACGAGCGGATCGGCGTGAAGTCGCTGCTGGACGCGCGCGAGTTCAGCTACCGGCTGGTGAAGCTGTACACCCAGGCCAAGTGATCGGGGCGTCGTGACCGCCGTCCGCCTCTGGATCGCCGCCAGCCACGACGCCGCCCATCGCAACGGCGGCTGGGCCTTCGTGCGCGCCGGCGGCGGCGACACCGTGTCCCGGGCCGGCGGCGACCGCCGCACGACGCGGGCGCGGACCGTTCTCTCCGGCTTCGTGGCCGCCCTGAAGGACCTGCCCGCCGACGCGAGCCTGGCGGTCGTCGCCCCCCGCGCCGACGCCCTGATCCTGCACACCCTGCTGAAGCCGCCCGCCGATCCGCCGGTCGAGGACCTCGACCTGCGTGCGGTCCTGACCGAGGCCCTGGCGGGCAAGGCCTGGACCCTGGCGGTCGGCGACCCCACAGGCCCGACCCCCGCGGCCTTCGCCGCCGCCTGGGCCGACACCGCCGGCGAGAAGGCCAAGATGGGCGGCGCCTTCGCCATCGCGATCCCGAAAACCAACCTGGCGAAGGTCAAGGGGCTCTAGGCTCGACAGCCACCTGGACAGTTGACCCAGCGTCACCGCAGGAGGACGGTGAAGTCCGGGGGCTGAACAGGGAGCAGCCGGATGAGCGTCTATCGGGTCACCGAAGTGATTGGCACCAGCCCCACCAGCTGGGAGGACGCCGCAAAGGAAGCCTTGGCCGCCACCGCAGGCTCGCTTCGAGACCTCCGGGTCGCGGAGGTCTCGAAACTCGACATCACCCTGACCGCTGACGGAAAGATCGAATCCTACCGGGCCAAGCTCGCCGTAAGCTTCAAGTACGAGAAGGCCTGAGCGGCGCCGAGGCCGGTCCAGGCGCGCGCCGCCGGTCGCGGCGGAGCATGGCGCCTGCGCCGAGGAAGCCGCCGATCATCAGCGCCCAGGCGGCGGGCTCCGGCGCGCCGCTGACGGCCGCGTACGTCAGGTCCCCGCCGTCGGTCAGGGCGAAGGCCGGCTGGTAGGCCAGCGGCCCGGCGGCGCCCGGCGCGGTGCTGTACTGATAGGACTGGCCGGGCGCGGCCGCCGTGTCGCTCAGATACCAGCTGAGATAGCCCGCCGCGCCGGCCGCGTGGTTGGTGCGGATCCGGTACGTCGACCCGGCCTCGAAGTGGATGGGCGCCGGATTGAAGGTCGAGCCGCTCGAGTTGCCGAACGGAACCTGCACCTCGAACGGCCCGCCGGGCACGAGGCCGCTTTCGACCTGCATGAAGCCCAGGCCGACCCAGTTGGCCCCGTCCAGCCGCTCGATGTTGAAGCCGCTGCGGCGGTTGCCATAGGGCGAGATCGCCGCGATCGGCACGATCAGATGGCTGGCGTCGAAGGTCGAGTTGACGGTGAAGCTGGTCGTGACCGTGTCGCCGTAGAAGAAGGTGCAGTAGATGTTCGCGCAGTAGGTGCTGTTGGACGCCGCCGCGCCGAACGACTGGCTGGCGTCCGGGCTGCGGCGCGTCAGCGGCAGGCCTACGCCCACGTTGGCCGCCGCCGTGTCGGACGGGTTGTAGTTGCCGTAGAAGATGGTGGCCGAGGCCGGCGAAGCGGCCAGTGCGACCGCCGCAGCCACGGCCGCGCGGGACAAAGCGTTACGAAGAGACACAGGAAAACCCCCCATTTCAGAGGGGCGCAGAAAGACCCCGGCGCCCGGCGTCCGGCATCCCCCGATCAGGGGTGCGGGCGAGAGAGATCGGGCATGGGGAGGAGGAGGATCAGAGTCACCCGGCTGACCCCGCTGAACGTCGATACAGCCTAGTGGATGTCGCTCATCCAGACCCGCAGCGCCCGCAGGAACGGCAGGGCCTCGCGGAATTCCTTCTGGGTGAAGCCTTCGCGCAGCTTCTCCGCCTTGGGCCGGATCGCGGCCATGGCGCGGCCGTAGGCCTCGCGGCCCGCCGCGGTCATCCGAACCCGCTTCTTGCGGCGGTCGGCGGCGCAGGGCTCCACCGAGACCAGCTTGGTGCACTCCAGCCGCTGCAGGGTGTTGGTGATCGCGCCCGGCGTCATCTTCAGCGCATCGGCGATGGTCGCCGGCGTCAGGTCGTCGCCGCGCCGGGCGATGAGGTTCAGCACCTCGTACTGCGGATAGGTCAGCCCCACCGGCAAGGCCCGCGAGATCGCCATCCGCACACCGTGCTCGATCAGGCTGATCTCGTCGAAGACCTGGACTTCCGGATGTTCCTCGATCACCGCGCCCATAAGGCTCCTCCACGCGAATCATCGGCAGGAGAATTACACTTCAATATTGAAGGACTTAATTCAAGATTGAAGAGATTGGCTCCGCGCAGCGGCGCCACGCCCCGTCCGCCGACATCGTCCCCTGTGTCCCAGATTGTGAGGACATGGTGCGCGGCTCGCGGCGCCGCAAGGAAGCCTCGGATTACGAACGGTATCAGCCGGGCCTGCGGAGACCGGCACGTTGCGGGCGCCCTAGGGAATCAGCACCGCCGCGCCGGAAACCACGCCACGGCGTAGGTCGTCGAGAGCCCGGTTGGCGTCGCGCAGCGGGTAGCGCTGCACATGCGGGCGCACGCCCGCGGCGACGGCCAGCGGCAGGTAGTCCCGCGCGTCCTGGCGCGTGAGGTTGGCGACCGACAGCAGCCGCCGCTCACCCCAGAGCAGGTCGTAGGGGAAGCTCGGGATGTCGCTCATGTGGATGCCGCCGCAGACGACGGTCCCGCCCTTGCGGACGGCCGCCAGGGCCAGGGGGACCAGCCCACCCACGGGCGCGAAGATGATCGCGGCGTCCAGCGGCTCGGGAGGCCGTTCGGCGGATCCGCCCGCCCAGTCGCATCCCATATCGCGCGCGAGCGTCTGGGCCGCCGCGTCGCCGTCCCGGGTGAAGGCGTAAACGGATTGTCCCTGATGCACGGCCAGCTGCGCCAGCAGGTGCGCGGCCGCGCCGAAGCCATAGAGTCCGAGCCGCTCGACCCTTCGGCCCTCGCACGCCATCCGCCACGAGCGAAAGCCGATCAGCCCCGCGCAGAGCAGCGGCGCCGCCTCCAGGTCGGAGAGTCCGTCCGGCAGGGGAAAGGTGAAGTCGGCCCGCGCCAGGACGGTGTCCGCATAGCCGCCGTCCCGCGTCCAGCCGGTGAAGCTGGGTTGGTCGCAGAGGTTCTCCTGCCCCTCGCGGCAATAGCGGCAGGCGCCGCAGGTCCCGCCCAGCCAGGGCACGCCCCGCCGCTCGCCGATCGCCACGCCCGCCACATCCGTCCCGATCGCATCGACGACGCCTACGATCTCGTGGCCGGGGACCACGGAGGGGGCCCGGGCCGGCAGCTCGCCGTCGACCACGTGGAGATCGGTCCGGCACACGCCGCAGGCCCGCACCCGCAGCCGCAGCTCGCCCGGCCCCGGTTCGGGATCGGCGCACGTCTCCGCGACCAGCGGCGTACGCGGCGTCTTCAGGACCATGCGCAGCACTCAGCCCACCCTGCGGCCGGACCGCCACAACAGCCAGCCGCCGTAGAGGACCATCGTCTGGGCGACCGCCGACAGCAGGAGGCTGAGCGTGAGGCCCAGCCTCAAGGCCCAGGCCTGGCTGGTCGTGGAGTGGCCGTAGGTTATCGCCATCAGGGCGGCGATGCCGCCGAGCCCTGCCGCGACGAACACAAGCCCGACACAGGCCTGCGCCAGCTTGGGTGTGCGAGGAGCCATGGGCATGCCTCCGGTCAGGTCGCTCCAGCCCGGGCGCGGGGCCTCGGCTTCGCGACTTGCAGGATACTACCTGCCGGTGGCCACGGCCTCCACGGTGTCCTTCAGCCCCTGGCGCGCCAGCTCGTCGGCGCGCTCGTTGTGCTCGTGGCCGGCGTGGCCCTTCACCCAGCGCCACTTCACGTCATGGCGGGCGCGGGCCTCGTCGAGGCGCCGCCACAGGTCGTCGTTCTTCACGGGCTTGCCGTCGGCGGTCTTCCAGCCCCGGCGCTTCCAGGAATGGATCCACTCCGAAATGCCCTTCATCACATACTGGCTGTCGGTGTGCAGCTCGACCTGGCAGGGCTTCTTCAGCGCCTCTAGGGCCGCGATGGCGCCCATCAGCTCCATGCGGTTGTTGGTGGTGGCCAACTCGCCCCCGGACAGCTCCTTGGTCGTGGCGCCGTGCATCAGCACCGCGCCCCAGCCGCCCGGCCCCGGATTCCCCGAGCAGGCGCCGTCCGTGTAGATCACCACCCCTGGCGTCACGCCGTGGCCCCGAACAGCACCAGGTCGGGGGACGAGCGATGCACCGCCAGCTTGCGTTCGTATTCCAGCGGGTCCTTGGGCTTCACCAGCGCCCCCGCCGGCGTCGCGCCCCAGTCGTGCAGCCGGGTCAGGAAGAACCGCATCGCCGCCCCGTGCGCCAGCACCGGCAGCGCCGCCCGTTCCGCGTCGCTCAGCGGCCGCAGGCTCTCGTAGCCGCTGAGGAACTGCCGGGCCGAGGTGATGTTGAAGCTGCCGTCCGGCTCGAAGCACCAGGCGTTCAGCGCGATCGCCACGTCGTAGGCGAAGGCGTCCACGCAGGCGAAGTAGAAGTCGATGGTCCCGGCGAACTTCGCTCCGGTGAAGAAGACGTTGTCGGGGAAATAGTCCGCATGCACCACGCCGCTGGGCAGCCCCTGCGGCCAGCGCTCGGCCAGCATCTCCAGGTCGCGGGCGATCACCGCGCTCAGCCCCGGCTTCAGCCCCTCGGCCGCGTCGTGCAGCTTGGCGAACATCGGCGCCCACGCCGCCTGGCCCAGGTCGTTCTCGCGGCGGATCGGGAACCCCGCCTGCGCCAGGTGCAGCCCCGCCAGGCCCGCGCCGGCCTCCCGGCAATGCGCCGCGGTCGGCCGGCGCACCGACAGCCCGTTCAGGAACTCCACGATCGCGCAGGGCTTGCCGCGCACCCGCTTGATCAGCTGCCCTGCGCGGTCCGCCTTGGGCTCGGCCGACGGGTAGCCGTGCTTCGCCAGCCAGCGCATCAGCTCCAGGAAGAACGGCAGGTCCGCCGCGTTCACCCGCTTCTCGTAGACGGTCAGGATGAAGCGCCCGCCCTCGGTCTCCAGCAGGAAGTTGGAGTTCTCCACGCCCTCGGCGATCCCCTTGAACGCCAGCGGGGCGCCCAGGTCGAAGTCGGCCAGCAGTCCGCTGAGCTCGTCGTCGGTGATGTCCGTATAGACCGCCATGCGCCCCCGATGGGCGAGGGCGACGGAGTCGTCAACATGTCGCGCGACCTTTCCGCGGCGACGACGGTTTATGCTAAGACTTCGGGACCTCGCGGAGGAAGCCATGATCGAGCTGAAGGTCGAGCGGATTGGAGACCGGGTGGCGGTCGTCCTCAATGAAGAGGCGCTCCAGGCGCTGCATCTCAACGTCGGCGATACGCTGCAGCTTGCGCCCACGGCCGACGGCACGCTGCAGGCCACCGCCCGCGAAGGCTGGATCGACGATCCGCACGCCCGCGGCCGCGCCTTTCTGCGCCGCTACAACCGCACCTTCGAACGGTTCGAAGGCTAGGCCGCGAATCCTTTGGGCCTGGCCGGTCGTCCTAGTCTTCAGGAGGACCTGCACATGACCCCGCACCTGATCCGCTACCGCACCACCCCCGAGGCGGCCGAGGAGAACGCGCGCCTGATCGAAGGCACGTTCAAGGCGCTCGCCGACACGCCCCTGCCCGGCGTCCGTTACCTCGCACTCGACCTCGGCGACGGGCAGTTCGTGCATATCGTCCACACCGACCCCGGCGCGGACGGCCTGCCCACCCTGCCGGCGTTCCAGGCGTTCGTGGGCGAGATCGACGCGCGTTGCGTCGAGAAGCCGGCGCGGGCCGAGGCGCGCATCATCGGCGACTACCGCATGCTGGGCGCATGACCCAGGCCTGGCCGGCCGAGCCGGAACTGGACGCCTGGCTGGCCGGCCTGCGGCCGCGCCTGCACCGCTACTGCGCCCGCATGACCGGCTCGGCGATCGATGGCGAGGACGTGGTGCAGGAGGCGCTCCTCAAGGCTCTGGAAGCCGGCGGCGCGGCGGTCGCCCGGCCCGAGGCGTGGCTGTTCCGCATCGCCCACAACGCCGCGCTCGACTTCCTGCGCCGGCGCACGCGAGAGGCCGCGCGGATCGCCGAGGCCGAGCTCGCCGACCTGCCCGACCCCACGCCGGCCAGCCCGCCCGCCGCCGACAGCCTGCGCGCCTTCCTGGCCCTGACGCCGGCCGAGCGCAGCTGCACCATCCTCATGGACG